>Ga0335069_10008290_pt1 | contig 14874 bp, 13 predicted proteins | sample Lox_Sample_11_FD_206714 | JGI IMG/M metagenome (GOLD analysis project Ga0335069, IMG submission 206714) | Soil microbial communities from Loxahatchee National Wildlife Refuge, Florida, United States - Lox_Sample_1.1 | ecosystem: Environmental > Terrestrial > Soil > Wetlands | place: USA... | reverse complement strand
CGTTTCCCAAGTCCGAAACCTACGGTCTGGCGTTGCAGATGCGTCGTGCGGCGGTATCCATCCCGGCCAACATCGCGGAAGGATTCCGTCGTCGCGGCAAAGCGGACAAGGCGCGATTCCTGAATATCGCCGAGGGATCCGTCGAAGAATGCCGTTACTTTCTGATCCTGGTCAAGGATCTCGGGTATGGCGATACTCTGGCAATCTCTGCGGCGCTGGAAGAGGTCAGCCGCCTACTTGGAGCGTACACTGCCGCTATTCTGACTTCCTCGACTTCTGGCTCCTGACTTCCATATCCCGAAGGGATATCAAGGGCGAAGCCCTTGGCTAGTTAGACCGTCCGAGCGAGCTCCTCGACCTCCGATTTGGGTTCCAGACTCTCTCTGGTTACTTCGCTCGCTTCGTTGGCTTGAAGGCCGTTTGGCGCTTCTGTGGCAAGGGCTTTGAATACGGAGGCGAGTTTCTCCTGGGCTCCCTTGAGAAGTTCCACGCCCTTCGCCGCGGAGCCTCTCTCTTCCTGAAGTTTGATTTCGAGCTGTTGGCGCTCGTTACGCAGCTCTGTGATTTCAGCGGTCAACTGGAGCAGCCGTTCCCGGTCAGCGTTCAACTCCGTCTCGAGTGCGGTCCGAAGCCGGGTCTCGCGTTCGGCGACGTACTGGCACTCGGCTGCTTCCGTGGTCAAACGGGCGGCGTCTTCCGTCAACGCCGCAATCCTGGATTTTGCAGCCGCGAGTTCGGTGTCGGCCGCCTTCCGAATCTGTACTTCGTGTTCGCTTATGCGCTTCCATTCGGCAGTTTCGGCGGTCAAGGCGGCAGCCTGTTCCGACAGCTCCTTGATCTTGTTCCTGGCGGCCTCGAGTTCGGGCTCGATGGCGGCCAGGCGGGCGCCTCGCTCGCCGGCGAGGTTGCTCTCTTCCAGCACCTGGCCTTCCAGCGTCGTGCACTCCCTCCGCAGGAGCGAAATTTTGGCGTTCAGCTCCTCCAGGCTCTTTTCGGCCGCAGATCGCAGCGTCCTCTCCTTCTGGGTTTCGGCCGACTGAAGGTCGAGCTGTTCCTGGCGCTTCTGCAAGTCTGCGCCGTTCTGCAAAATCGTCCGTTCCTGAAAGGCAAGCTGCTTCCGCAGGTCCTCCAGGTTCGATGTAGCGGCGGCCAGCGAAGACTCGCCCGTGCGCAGTTTCGCTTTCAGCTCGGCGAGCTCGCCGTCGGTGATCGGTGGCCGCAGTCTGCGGTACAGGATAAGAAGGCCCACCGCGGTGCCAGCTACAGCACCAAGAGCCGTTGTCAGGAGCGTGATGATCGGATCCAAGGCGGAGCTCGCTTTGGCGTCACGTTACTAGGTTTCACTTCATTCAATCCGAGGCGCCATACACTATCGTAAGGTTTCCTGCGCAAAACAGAAATACCAGAAGGTTTATTAACTTGAGTTAGTTCTTGGCTACTGTATGTTGCGATCTCGGACAGAACGGCGGTTGACGCAGAGCACGCGTGCTCGATCCGGTGGAAAGTACTGCTCTCTGATACGCTGACAGTGAATCCGATGACCCTATCCCTGGTTGTGGAGCCGAGATGAAGGGCGCAGAGTGCCTGTTGCGGACCCTGACAGCCAATGGCGTGGATACATGCTTCATGAATCCCGGCACCTCCGAGATGCAGTTCGTTTCGGCCCTGGACCAGGTTCCGGCGATGCGCTCGCTGCTTTGCCTGTTCGAGGGAGTGTGTTCGGGAGCCGCCGATGGGTACGCGCGCATGCTGCGGCGGCCTGCGGCCACGCTCCTGCACCTCGGGCCAGGCTTGGGCAACGGACTGGCGAACTTTCACAATGCCCGCAAAGCTCATTCGCCCGTTGTGAGTATCGTGGGGCAGCACACTACCCAACATCTGCGCGTTGACGCGCCGCTCAGTGCCGATATCGAGGCTTTCGCCCGCACCGTCTCGGAGCACGTACGCACGGTGGCGTGTGCCGCGGACCTGGGCGGCGATGCTGCCGCCGCGGTTGCCGCGGCATGTGCTCCCCCGGGGCAGGTGGCGACCCTGATCGTACCCGCCGATTTTTCGTGGAGCGAGGCCGGTCCACCCGCCGGTCTGGCGCCACGAGCCGGATTCGCCGAGCCCGACCGGTGCCGGGTGCGTGAGATCGCATCACTGGTGCGCCGCGGAGGATCGGTGGGGCTGTTGCTGGGAGGCAGCACGCTCTTGGACCGGGGGATCGAGACGGCCGGACAATTGGCGGCCGCGACGGGCGTGCGCGTATTTGCGAGCCGCTACGGCGCGCGCCTGGCTTGCGGGGGTGGACGATTCGCTCCGCTGCGGCTGCCCTACTTCCCGGAGGCCGCCGCATCGGCTTTGGCCGGCCTGGAGCACCTGGTACTGGTGGAGTGCAAAGCGCCGGTATCCTTCTTCGGCTACCCCGGCCGGCCCAGCGTCCTGGTGCCCGAGGGGTCTGCAGTGCACACGCTGGCGCCGATCGAAGGGGATGGGGTGCAGGCGCTGGCCGCGCTCTTGGAAGAGTGCGGGCGTGGGCCCGGCGCACAGGATCATGCGACTCGGCCGAAAGGCTCGCCGCCCGAATTGACGCCCGGCGCGGAGTTGACACCGGACGCCGTGGGGCGGACGCTGGCGCGCTGCCTGCCCCATGACGCGATCGTGTCCGAAGAGCTGGTGTCTTCCGGTGCGGCGGTCCTGCGCCACCTGGAGGCCGCACCGCGCTTCGATCTGCTCCCGGTGACCGGCGGGTCGATCGGACAAGGTCTGCCGGTTGCCGTTGGCGCCGCGGTCGCGTGCCCGGGCCGAAAGGTCATCGCGCTCGAAGCCGATGGCAGCAGCATGTATACCCCTCAATCGCTTTGGACGATGGCGCGGGAAAGGCTCGACGTGGTCATCGTGATCCTCGCCAACCGGCGCTACCGCATTCTCGATATCGAGATGGAACGGACGGGCGGAAGCGCCGGCCCCCGGGCCAGTGAGATGCTCGACCTCCGCCATCCCGAGCTGGACTGGGTCAAGTTATCCGAAGGCATGGGCGTCGAAGCTACCCGAGCCACCACTACGGACGAGTTCCTCGCGCAGTGGACCGAGGCGGTGAAACGGCCGGGGCCGCGACTGATCGAAGCCGTTACCGCATAGCGCGCGAGCGGGCCGGAGCGGCATCTGTGTCACAATGTCGCAATGCGCTTCGCGTTTATTTCCTTGTGCGTTCTGAGTGCCCGGGCCGCCGGCACCATGCCTCCCGAGGTCGAGCAGCGGCTCGCGCGGGAGATCTACAAGGAGATGATCGAGGTGAAGTCCGGGTTCAGCACGGGAAGCACGACCCCGATTGCCGAGTCCGTCGCTGCCCGCTTCAAAGCGGCGGGATTTGCGGCCTCCGATATTTTTGTCGGCGGTGTGATTCCCTCCAAGGCGAACGTGGTGGTGCGCTATCGGGGCACAGGCGCGCGCAAGCCGATTCTGCTGCTGGCCCACATTGACGTGGTCGAGGCCAGGCGCGAGGATTGGACGGTAGACCCCTTCGTGTTCCTGGAGAAGGACGGCTACTACTACGGACGCGGCACGACCGACGACAAGGCGCAGGCCGCCATCTGGGTGGCCACTCTGCTGCGATTCCAGCGCGAAGGATATCGGCCGGATCGCGACCTGATCCTGGCGCTCACCGCGGATGAAGAAGGCGGCGGCCCTTACAACGGGGTCGACTGGCTGCTGCGAGCGCACCGCGATCTCATCGACGCCGACTTTGCGATCAACGAAGGCGCGCGCGGCATGCTGGTGAACGGGAAGCGCATCGAACACGATATCGGATTGGCGGAGAAACAGTTCCTCAATCTGCGCTGGGAAGTGCGCAACAAAGGCGGCCACAGCGCGCGGCCGGTGCCGGACAACGCGATCTATCATCTGGCGGCAGCCCTGAACCGGCTGGCGAAGTTCGAATTCGATTTCCACCTGAACGACATTACCCGGGAGTACTTCCGGCAGGCCGCCAAGATGGAATCGGGCGCTCTGGCCGCGGACATGGCCCGCGTGGCGGAGGGCGATCGGGAGGCGATGCGCCGCGTGGCCGCGCAGTCGGCGCCGCTGAACGCGATGATGCGAACCACCTGCGTCGCCACCCAGCTCGAAGGCGGCCACGCAAGCAACGCGCTGCCTCAGCTTGCCGCCGCGAACATCAACTGCCGCCTGCTGCCCGACGACTCGGCCGACCGGGTGGTCGCCGAATTGACGAAGCTCATTGCCGACGATCAGGTGAAGATCACGATTACGACGAATGAAGGGAGCAGTCCGGCGTCCCCGCTCCGGCCGGACATCATGAAGGCCTTCACTCGCATCACCGACACGATGTGGCCAGGCGTAATCACGGTTCCGACCATGGCGGTGGGCGGCTCCGACGGACGCTATCTCCGAACCGCGGGGATTCCGACCTATGGCGTGCAGGGATTCTTCCAGGATCGCGACGACGTGCGCGCCCATGGCCGGGACGAACGCATGCTGGTTCGTTCCTTCTACGAGGGGCAGACGTTCCTCTACGAGTTCGTCAAAGCGCTGTCGCAGTGAAGCCCGTGATCATTTTCCGCCCTTCCTGGTATCGGAGTATTGAAAACGCGCCGCCGTTTCGGTGTATGCCCTTCCCCATTTTTCAAGCCTGGCGACCGTCTCAGGGCTGACGCCGGCGGCGCGGAACAAGGGCGCGGATTCCCATACTCTACCGCCCGAGATGCCTCCAAGGTTCGGCGGCGCGTTGTAGTTGTCCTCCGCCAGGCCCGGCGTGAAGTATTGCCCAAGCGGATATTGCAGGTTCTTGTCCAGCCAGGCTGCGAGCAGCGACTCGGTCACGGCGCTCTTCACCTCGGCGGGAAGGGACCTGAAGATCGGCGCCCACGTTTCGCTGACCATGATGGTCGGATCCACGTTCTGCCTGGGACGCCATCCTTGTGCGCGATTGGCCGGTCCGAGGCGCGGGTCGGTGGATTGCATCGCCTTGATCACCGCCAGCAGCAACCGCGACGGCTCGGGTCTTCGGCTCTCGCGATGCAGATCCAGGAACCGGCCGATGACGTAGACCCAGTCGACCGGAGTGCGGTCCCGGTGCCGGTGATTGCCGCTGTTCAGGAGGATCTGCAGTTCATACCAGGCAGCATCGAAATACTCGTTGGTCAAAGCGCTGCCGCCCATCCCCGATGGGCCGTCGGGGATATTGACCGTCGCCGGTGCAGTGGCCTCGGCAATTGTGTTGAACCATGTGCGCGATTCGCCGTCCGGCCCGTAGAGCTCGCGCCCCCGCGATTCGAGTCCGAACTCCTGCGTCATTTCCCACGTCTTGACGAGCTGCCAGAGCTGGGTGGAATATGCTTTGACACCCAGGCCGGGCGTCCAATTCACAGACTTGCCCTCCACGTACGGCTTGAGAAAGGCGCGTCGCGAGTCGCGCCACTTGTCGAAGTAGGCGACGATCCGGCCCGACGAAATCAGAGAGGCGAGATCCGGCGAGGCGAGGGCGTCGCGCAGGGAGGGTTTCGCCCGGGGTGCCGCCGTGCTGTTGTACAACTGGGCCAATTCACTCTTCTCGAAGGCAGGGCCCCAGGCGTCCAGCGGATGCACCTGCGGCAGCCAATGATTCCAGTCCGGCAATTGGAAGGAAATCGGGATCTCGCGCACGTTGAGATTTCCATCCGGGCGAAAAGGCTCGCGCGTGATGCGGGATGCCGGCGAGATCGAATCCTTCACGCCGAAGATAAAGGGAAGGGTACCTGAATCCTCATCGAGCACCCATCCGAGACCCGCTCCCGCGGCCCAGTTTTCAACCGGCTGGTGGTCCAGCCCGGGTCCCGGCTGGTAGGGAGGGTTCCACGGCCGGCCCGGACTGGGCGTCGAAAGGGATCGAATGTAGCTCGCAATCTGCCGGCCTTCCAGCTCCGAGAGGCCATGGAAGCGGGAGCGGGCGATGATAGAACGATTCGAGAAGCAGAAGTACTTGAGATCGCGGCCATCGCGGGCGTGACATTCCGCGCAGTGCGCCTGGATGCGTGGCGTGGCCTTGAAGCCGCCGGGCGACAGAGGCGCGTTGTACCAGAGTGCCTGTCCCGCCGCGATCGAATCGGGTAAGGGGGGAGTCCACTTCCCGGGATCTTCCTGCTCAAAGATCTGCGAGTCCAGGACGGGATTGGAGTCGGCGCCGAAAAAATTAAAGGCCAGGACGCGAAATCCGCTGGCAATCCCATCGGAATGGTTGAAGCGGAATCGAATCGTGTTGAGGCCGTCCGCCACGGCATGCTCTGAGAGGCGCAGGGTCATTTTGAGCGTCGAAAACCCGCCGCCGATTCCACCGTAGCTTTTGCCCGGCTCCGCGACATCCAAGGTGGAGTTGTTCAAGGGCAGCCAGGCGCCGTCATTCAACTGGACGCTTGCCATGTCGGGGTAGGCCAGCCCGTGGATCTGCATCCAGAGGGATCGAACGCCGCTTGCCCGCCCAATCGGGATATCGAAAGTTGCGCTTGCGGTGGTGCCGTCCTCGCCGGCCACCTCGATCGGAACGGTAACCGTCGCGGCTTTCGTCACCGGCCCGGAACACAACACTGACCCGAAAGTAGAGGCCACGAGCGCCATCCTCAGTCGCGAGACGCGAAGGGTTGGGCGTCGATTGGGGCCGTGAGATCTCGTGTCCGGGCTGAGCATGAAGGATGGCTGCACGGCAGTATACACTGTTCGCGCACTCGATACTTGTCGACGCAGCGGGTGTAGACTGGATTCGATTGAAGCGGGCCGTTCGGTGGCAGTGGGAGCCGGCTTTCTCGTAGGAGGATGTAGTGGCGAATTGGACGCGAAGGGGATTTCTCGAATCGGTCTCTGGAGCGGCGGCAGCAGCGACGTTATCGGCTCAGCAGAGCGAGACGGCGCGGCGCGCGGGACGCGCGCCCATCAAGATCACCGACCTCCGGTGCGCCATCATCGGCCGGAACCCCACGGTTCGCATCGTCACGGATCAGGGTATCTCCGGTTACGGCCAGGCGGAGTCCGCTAAACCCTATCTCAAGCCGATGGTCCTCTTCTACCGCGACTACCTTCTCGGCGAAGACCCGACGGACGTAAACCGGGTCATGCTGAAGATCCGCCGGATGGGTGCGTTCAAGCCCTGGGGCTCGGCGGTGAGTGCGATTGAGATTGCGCTCTGGGACATCGCCGGCCAGGCGATTGGAGCGCCCGTATATAAGCTGCTTGGCGGCAAGATCCGGGACCGCGTACGCGCGTACAACGGAGCGGTCCGCTTCCCGATGACCGGCCAGACGCCGCGGGACTACGCCGAGAACATGCAGAAGATGAAGGAAGCCAAGGAGGGCTTCACACTCATCAAGCAGGCGGTGGGCTTTCACAACCCGGCGATGATGCGCGCCACGCCCAACGGCTGGTATGACGAACCCCGGTCAGGGCCGCCGCACTCGGACCGCGGCCTGCTGACCGAGCGCGGTCTCGCACAGATCATCGCGCGCGTCGAAGCCATGAAGAAAGTCCTGGGTGACGAAATCGGGCTGGCCCTCGACTGCGGGCCCGGCTGGACGGTGAAAGACGCCATCACGTTTGCGCGGGCGCTCGAACCATATCACATCACCTGGCTCGAAGACATCATCACCGGCGACTATACTCCGTACCCCAATGCGGAAGTCTTTCGGGAGGTAACCCAGAGCACTTCACTTCCGATTCACACGGGCGAACAGATCTACCTGCGCGAGAATTTCAAGGACCTGATCGAAAAACAGGCCGTCAACGTGATCGGACCCGATCCGGAGGATGTCGGCGGACTGGCGGAATTGAAGTGGATCGCCGAGTACGCCGATCTCCACGGCATTCTGGTGGCTCCCCACGGAATCTTCGACGGACTGATCGGGCTCGCGGCGCACGTACACCTGGCAGCCGCGCTGCCGCAGAACTACATCGCGTTCGAGTATCCGATCGGCCAGCCGGAGTGGTGGTACGACATCGTCGAGGGGCTGCCGAACCCGATCATGAAACAGGGCTTCATCGACGTGTGGGACCGGCCGGGGCTGGGTGTGACTTTCCGCGTGCAGGCGGCGAAGGCCCGCCTGTCGGAAGAAGATCGAGGCTTCTTCGACTGAAGGCGGGCCACGCGCGATCGGGCGAACCTCCTACATGGTGGCGAGCACTGCCCAGGTAGCGATGGCGCTTCCGGCAGTGGTGAAGGGGCCGTACTTCGTGTAGATCTCTCCGGCGGTTTTGTTGGCCGTCTCCATGTTGCCCGTCGGATTATCGATCTGCGGATCGGAGGCGTTGCGAATCGCGTACCATTTCACGTCCGGGGTCGCCTGCAACGCCTGAGCGACCATGGCATCGCCCATCTCGCAGACACGGCCCAGACCTTGCAGATTGTAGTGGTCGGTCGAGTCGTCGAAACCGAAAAGTCGGTGGTGACGATCGCGTCGGCCATGCTGTGGAAGACTTTAGGTGTGGGCTGGCCCGGAAGAGAGCTTGCGTTCACCTCCAGCAGCGCCGGGGTGATGGCGGCGAGTGCGCCCGCCGGAAGCGGAGATGCGTGGTATTTGGCCGATGCCCAGCTCTCTGCCTTGAACTGGGTCGTGCAGTCGAACTTCACCAGGCTGCCGATCACGACGTCGCCCAACGCGGTGTCTTTTCCGATGCCGCCGGCGGTGCCCGTGGTGATGAACACCTTCGGATGAACCGTCTGAGCGATTTCAGCCACGAGTTTCTTGAGTGGTGTGGCCGGCCCATCGTAATCCAGATGCAGGCCGGACTTGATGAGAAGAACCTTCTTGTCTCCGACCGTGCACGGCATGTACAGCCCGAGGCTGTGATAGTACCTCGCCATGGAGGACGCCTTATCGTTGAACGGCGCGCGGTTGCCGGTCACGAGGGGGATGTAGTCCTTGATGCCGTGACGGTACTCGTACCAGGTGGAGGGCAGGTGATTGGGCGTGAACAACGCGGCGAGCGCGGCTGCTTCGGCCGAGGTCCAGGTCATCACCACAGCGTCGTATCCGGCGAAGCGGGCCAGCGAGTCGTCCTCGGCGGGCGCCGGTTTGAGCGGAGCGGCGGTGGGTGGGGAGTGCGGCCACGGTACGGGGCGAGGCACGCGCTGCGAGAACGAGGCTGTTGCGGCCGAAAGCCCCATCTCCGCGAAACGCGGATGTGGGGCTTCCGGGTCGTAGTTCAGAATCGTGTCGTGAATATCAATGGTGCTGCTTTCGCTGGACTCGGATGCCTACTTATCCTTTCGACGCGGCGTAGGCTGCCGCGCGGCGGCCGGCCACGGCTTCCAGCCGCTCGCGGTGGGCCTTGTTCCAAGCAGTGAGACTCTTGTTCGGCTTCTTGGCTTTGGTGGACTGCTCATAAGTTCGCCCGTCCACGAACGCGCGCAGGCTGTTGCCGGTGGCGGGTCCCAGGTTCCGGAGTTCGGGCTTGGCTCCGAGCCAGAGGATCTGTTCCATCTCTTCCGACTGCGGATTCACGAATGAGATATAGCCTCCGGGAAGAAGCTGGCGCGGCCGCTCGATGTGGCCGCCGAAACTGTAGCGAGTTCCTGCGGTGGCGACAGGATCGTAGAAATGCGGCGTGATGAAATCCGAGACTCCGATTCCATTAATGCTATAGGCGAACTGGTTGGCTTCGCAGGGGTCGCAGGCTTCGACCAGGTATTGGAATTCACCGGCGGCATCGGTGACGGATTTTCCGTTGATCTCGATCGCGCGTGACGACTGGAGGCGGTTGCCGGCCGGATCCACGAGCATTTCCAGGGTCTCGTGGCTGGCATCGATGGTCCAGTCGTCGCTACCCGGTGTGCCGATCACCAGGGAGTACGGCTGGTTATTCTTGTCCAGATGGACGCCGCCTTCGCCCGGGGGGAGGCTGGGTACGAGGAACACCGGCCACACGCCGACGGGAATCCGTTTTGGGTCCGAAAGGTAGCGGACGGTGGCTGATACGTTCCAAAATTGGGGCAAGTCGCGCATGACCTGGACATTCAACGCCGCGGCGGTGTCCTGAACGAGGTGCGGATCGAGCTTGCCGGTTTTATCCACGAGGCCGACTTGAATCACTGACATACATCCCTCTCCTTTTCTTGAGCACTAGTTTTTGAGCAGTAAGTAGTAGCCGTTTGAGCCCACGGAATGGTGCAGACCAGCGACCATCCGTTTCACGGCATTTTATTACTTGCTGAGTGCCGTGGCAAGGATAAGTGAAGAAATGTCCCGAAAGCGTGCGGGCAAGCGAGTCTACAATCGGTTGATCAAGCTCGCGACATATCCGGCGCCGAATCCGTTGTCGATATTGACGACGGTCACGTTGCTGGCGCAACTGTTCAGCATCCCCAGCAATGCCGCCAGGCCGTTGAAGCTGGCGCCGTAGCCGACGCTGGTGGGCACGGCGATCACCGGGCACGAGACCAGGCCGCCGACAACGCTGGGCAGCGCGCCTTCCATCCCGGCACAAACAACGACCACACGGGCGCCGGTGAGGCGCTCGCGATTGCTCATCAGCCGGTGGATACCGGCGACTCCGATGTCGTGAACCGCGTCCACGTGATTGCCCATGAGCTCGGCGGTGACCTGCGCCTCCTCGGCTACCGGCATGTCGCTGGTGCCTGCGCAGACCACTGCGATTGGACCCTTGCCATGGACCGTGCGGTCGCGCCAGAACCGGATGGCCCCGGAAAGAGGTAGATATTCGGCTTCCGGCAGCCTGGCCGCGACGTGGGCGGCGCACTCGGGGTCCGCCCGGGTGATCAGCACGTTGCGCGCGTTAGCCAGCAGGCATTCGGCGATCGCCGCCACCTGCTCCGGGGTTTTGCCCTTGGCGAAGATCACCTCGGGCATGCCGTGGCGAAGGGCGCGATGGTGGTCGACCTTGGCAAAACCGAGGTCCTCGAAAGGCATGTGCCGCAAGCGGGTAAGCGCGGCGTCGATATCCAAGGCTCCGCCGCGAACTTGTTCGAATAGAGAGCGGAGCTGATCCTGGTCCATAAGGCCAGTTTAGCGCGCGGGTTCGCGCGGCCCGGAGGCTGCGTGCAGTGCGCGCCGCGCAGGAAGTCACGGCGAAACTAAAGTACTAGGATCGATTCGAGAGTGCGTGACCTTTTGGCTATTGTAGCGCCAACTGTAAAACCTGCATGATTGTTTACGCATGAGTCTAAGCACGAGTAAAAGTGCGAATTTCGGAGGGCTCCCCGAGCGTCGGGGTACTAGCAGGTTTCCGGTACGGGAGGACGTCCGGTATCGCGTAATGCACTCCAAATCGGGAATGATCAGCGGATCCGGAACCACGTTGAACATCGGCAGCGGGGGCATTCTCTTCACCACCGAAGACAGGCTTCCCGTGGGCCGAACGGTCGAGTTATCGGTCAACTGGCCCGCCCGCCTGGACGGCACCTGTCCGTTGCAATTTGTAGCCACGGGACGGGTTGTTCGCTCCGACCAGAACCGTGCAGCCGTGCGCATCGAACGCTACGAGTTCAAGACGCGTAGCGCCAACGGATGCCCCGCCGGCGCCGGCGTTTCCTGCATGACGTACCAGCAGACCGAGCCCTGATCGCCCCTCGGGCTGGTCTCAATCCCGGTGGACTGTGTCCGGCGAGAACGCGGGCAAACATACGGCGATGTATTCGGCGCCATCGGCGTCGGGAGTGCTGTAGCGCACCCACTCTCCGCGGTGTGTGATGATTGCCTGGCCGGCTCGCACATCGAAGGCGCCCGTTCGGTGTTCGACACGCAATGCACCGCGCAACACCAGCGTAAATTCATCGAACTCCGGCGTCTGACCTGGCTCCTGCCAGCCGCTCGGGCTGCGCATTTGAGCCACGCTCAGAGCGTCGGTCGAGGAGTTGACGCGGCCGATGTATTCGTCGATGAGTTTGGGCTGATTGCCGGCGGCCTCAATGCGCGTGGGCCTTTCGATGAGGGTGGGCATCGGGCTTCCATGGTACCAGGGCGGACGACAAAAAACGATCGTTCGCCCTACGCCTACAATAGGCCACTTGCCCGCCGCCTGAGGTCCCCGGTATACTGACATTTTCGCTGAGACGTTATGACGGCGAGAGACGATTTCGACCCTCTGGCACCGCAGCGGGAGGCAGCCTTCTTCTACGGCCTGTTTCTGCGCGGCCACGATGTGGACGCTCTCCGGCAGGATATCGACGTGCCCCGCGGCACCGTCGACAAATGGATGAAGGCGCGCGACTTCGAAGCCAGCTTCCGGGAGAACCTGAAGCGCGTCTACGCCTACCGGAAACAGGTGTTGGCGATCTTCGACGGGCTGATCCTCAACGAGCAGAACCGTCCCAGGTTACAGTAGCTCACACCACCATCAGCCGGTGGTCGGGGCAGTCCAACTCAATCGCGTCGTAAATTTTTGTGACGAGGTCCAATCCGTGCTGCGCCAGGAGCGGAAGCACCGCGTACAACCGCTCCTGGAGGTGCCGCTCGGGGTAGATCAGGCCGGAGAGGTACGATGCGTCGCTGGAAGCGCGATCTTCACGGCGCATGGCTTCGCGGCCGGCCTTGTGCGCCATTTTGTCGATCTGGTGGCGGATCTTCTTCGCACTATGTTCCAGCGCACGGCCTAGAGTGGGATCGAAGTCTCGCATTTCGCCGTAGAGCTTGGACACCGCGGTATCAATGGCGGCGGTGGTTTCCAGCATCCTGGTGGAAAGCGCGGGCGGAATGAGGCGCGAGGCCACACGCTCGCGTAGAGCCGTCTCACCCTGGAAGAAATCGCCGATGGTGAGGGCGTAGCGCGCCATCAGCTTTTCACTGCGGGCGTCGAGAACGGTAAAGCCGGTCCGGGGAACCGCAACCGGCATACGGCCGAGGAGGCTGCGGTAGACGACCTCGGATTGGGCCAGGTAAGCGATCTCGGCAGGACCACCGATGTAGGCCACGGTGGGCAGCATGGAGTCCTGGACCACGGGGCGGAGAATGGCGTTGGGTGAAAGGGACGCCGCCCGGTCCATCAGTTCCCGGCCGGTGAAGCGGCGGCTGTTGTGCCCGTAGTCCTGCCCTGTGCGGCGCAGGCCGAGCCGCTTGCCGTTCTCCAGCAGGAAGACGAAGGAGGTGTGGTCTTCGACGTGAACCTGGGCGTGATACCCCGCGTCGGTCAGATCGCGGTTCCGCTGCAGGACGCCCTCGGTAAGCGCGGGAGCGGCCTCGACGGCGGCGCGCAGCGTGGGAGCGGCCAGCTCGCGAAAGGCAGGCAGCATCGGGTCCACGTAGAGAACGTCGAAGCCCTCGAGCAGACGTCGCAGGAGCGCGGCAAAGGCCTGACCCATGGTATTGCCGGGCCGGTAGGCGTCATTCACGAGTTGCGCCACGTCATCGGCGAACGGCAGCCCTTCCATGGCCGCGCGGAGCTCGTTCACGGGAGGCGCAGTCAGGGCGACGTCACCGACGGGCTGCTCGGATGCGGAGCGGCGCATTTCAATTTTGCGCGGCCGGTGCGCAGCGTCGAAGACCCAGGCATGGTTGACTTCGGCGAAATCGTGGTCTTCGGTGGCGAGCCAGAATAGCGGTACGGCCTCGACGCCGTTTTCCGTGAGCCATCCGGCCAGTTTCACGGCGTGCAGTACTTTGTAGATGGTGTAGCAGGGACCCGAGAAGAGGCCCACCTGCTGGCCGGTCACGACCGCCACGGTGCCCGGGCGGGCGAGGCGTTCGAGGGCGGGTCCGGCAGGATTTTGCACCTGTAACGCTGCAATCAAGGCGTTGCGGCGATCGGCCGGGAAATCGATGGCCTGCGCGGCTGCCCGATAGGAATTCAGATCGCGGATCGGGAAGGGATAGAAGGCGGCGGTTCGGTCGGGATGGTAAAGTACGTCCGCGAAGAGGCGCGTGGTGTTTGGCAGGTCAGTCTGGCGGACGCAGCTACAGTGCATGTGGGGATCAGCTTACCAGATGAGAATGAGCACCGCAGAGATTCAGGCGGCACGTAAGGGCCCGGACGTTACCCGCCCGCCGGGAGAATTTTGGAAATATCGTTGTAGATGGCGAACGCCACGATGAGCATGATGCAGACGAAGCCGACCTTGAAAACGAGCTCTTTCACATTGAGGCTGAGGTCGCGCTGCATGACCATTTCGATCAGCAGCATCATGATCTGGCCGCCATCCAGGATGGGGATGGGGAGCAGGTTAAAAATGGCGAGCTGCAGGCTGACGACGGCCATCAACTGAAAGAACTCGCTGGGGCCTTCACGGGCGGCGGCGCCGGCCATGGTTCCGATGCCGATGGGTCCGGAGAGGTTCTTGGTGGAGAGACGCCGCTCCAGCATCCCCTTGATGACGTTGAAGAGCAGGGTGGCGCTCTTGCCGTTTTCCTGCACGGATTCGCTCAGCGCCGCCGGCAAGGAGAGCTTGGTGGTGATGAAGTGGTACTTCTGCTGGGGAATGACACCGATCATCCAGCGCGCGGGCCCGTCCACATTGGAGTAAACCGGCTGCACGTTGACGATGTGATTCTGGCTGTCGCGCCGAAACTCGATCTCGATGGGTTTGCCGCCGCTGTTTTTGGTGATCTCCTGGAACTTGATCTGCGAGTGGATCCCCTGCCCATTCACGGATATCAGCAGGTCGCCCTTCTTGAGACCGGCTTTTTCGGCGGGCATACCGGGCTCCACGGCGCCAAGCTGGATCTGGCCCCGCTCGTCCCAGCCGGCCGAGCCCATACCGGTTCGTTCCAGCAGCGTGGGTGTGACTTCGGTGTCGAAGAACTTGCCGTTGCGCTCGATGGTGAGCCGCAGGGGACGGTAGGCGCTCGCGATCTCCTTCAACACCACGTCGTCCCACGTGGGATTTTTTTTGCCGTCGAGCCGGACGATCCGGTCGTTGTCCTGAATGCCCGCCTTGGCCGCCGGGGAATCCACCATGACGTG
>Ga0335069_10008289_pt1 | contig 14877 bp, 18 predicted proteins | sample Lox_Sample_11_FD_206714 | JGI IMG/M metagenome (GOLD analysis project Ga0335069, IMG submission 206714) | Soil microbial communities from Loxahatchee National Wildlife Refuge, Florida, United States - Lox_Sample_1.1 | ecosystem: Environmental > Terrestrial > Soil > Wetlands | place: USA... | reverse complement strand
GCGCCATGGATGAGATCGTCTGGGCGGTGGACCCGCAGCATGACACCTTGAGCGGGCTGATGGACTACATCTCTGCTTACACCGAGGACTTGTTGCGCACCGCTGGCATCCGATGCCGCATGGATTTGCCCGCCGAGCTGCCGCCGTTGAACATCGCGGCGGAGCAGCGCTATAACCTGTTCCTGGCGCTCAAGGAAGCCCTCAACAACGTCATCAAGCATGCCGGCGCGACCGAGGTCTGGCTTCGCCTGCGGCTGGAGCCGCGAAGCCTCACGCTCATTGTCGAGGACAACGGGCGCGGGATGCCGGTCGCCGCTGGAGGGAAAGCGGGCGACCGGTTGCTATCCGGCCACGGCCTGCCCAATCTGGAAGAGCGCCTCGCGGCCATCGGGGGCCGATGCACGGTGCACAGCACCCCCGGCCAGGGGACGCGGGTTGAAATGGCCGTGCCCCTCGAACCGTCGGCATCGCCAATTGTGGCGATTGGCCAGAATCCCCGCGACGGCTCACAATGAGCGCGTGAATTAGTCGCATGAGCCTTTCGGTTTCCATAGTCGAGGACGACCCTGGTGTGCGTGCCAGCCTGGCCAGGCTGATTGACAGCTCGCCGGGCTTCCGCTGTCTGAGCCAGCATCCCTCGGCTGAACTCGCTCTGCAGGAACTGCCCAAAGCCAAGCCCGAGGTCGTCTTGATGGACATCAACCTGTCCGGTCTGAACGGCGTCGAGTGCGTGCGCCGGCTCAAGCCGCTGTTGCCCCAGACGCAGGTGATTATGCTGACGGTGTACCAGAACACGGAGCACATCTTCAACGCGCTGGCGGCGGGGGCCACCGGTTACCTGCTCAAGCAGACCCCGCCGGGAGAACTGCTGACCGCCATCCGCGAGGTGCACAGCGGCGGCTCGCCCATGAGCAGCCACATCGCGCGCAAGATCGTCCAGTCCTTCCAAAAACCGGCCCCGGCGGCACGGGACACCGAGAATCTCTCCCCGCGCGAGGCGGAAATCCTGGACCTGCTGGCCAAGGGCTATCTCTACAAGGAAATCGCCGATAAGACGGGCCTGACCTACGCCACTGTCCACACGCATATCCGGCACATCTACGAGAAACTCCAGGTCCGCTCCCGCGCCCAGGCAGTCGCCAAGCACCTCGGCCAGACCCCGGGCCGTTGAGAGGACGAAGCCTTGTCTCAGCCGAGGCAAGGGCGTGTTGCCCAAAGCTCGTAAACCGATCGCGGGAGGGCGAGCGTCCCGGCGAGCCCTGATTTCATTGGGGTTCAAGAGAAGCCGGGGCTCGCGAGGACGCTCGCCCTCCCGTCGCGCGAAGGCGCATAGTGCCGTTTGAGGCTGACACATTCTCACGGGGGCGCAGCCGGACCGCGCGAACATACCAGCCGTACCGGCCAGCAATAATGTCCACGCGCCAATAGCCGCCTTTTTCCGCTTCGAGCGCAGCTTGCAAACGGAGCTTAAGTGCCTGGCGTTCGTTCTCATTAGCAGGGGGAGGAACCTTCATGCGATATTCACGCAGCGGCAAGCCGTTGCGGACCAACGAAACTGCGCGCGCCAAAAAGTGTTGAGGGTTGAGAGTTGAGAGCTCCTGGGCGCCGGGAGGGCGAGCGTGCTCGCGAGCCCTGATTTCCGCGGTGCTCGTGGGATATCTGTGCTCGCGGGGACGCTCGCACACCCCCTTCGCCCACCGAGCTTCGCCCTTCGCCCTTCCTCCCTCGCACCTCGGAAGAGTCTCCGGTAGCCCGCCTTGATCCGGCGTTCCCGGTTCGTGGGCTCCGCCCCCGCTGCCGGGTCTTCGATTTCTGCTGCGTTGCGTATTCTCATGCTTTGCCTTTCTCAGGGGACCGGTGGCTTCATGCCACGGTTTTCACTCCTCTGGTGGGTAATGAGGCTACCCATTTGGGTATTTCGGCTACCCAGAGCACCGGACCCCGTCTTTTCTCGTCCCCGACTCAAGGCCCAGGACTCAAGACTGCTGACGCCACCCACCGTCGTTGACGCTCGCTGACGGAGTTTCAGCGTCACACCAAGGCGCACCTCAAGCGCCTGAAAGCCAGTCGCCGGCCGATGGTGCTGACCGTGAACGGCAAGGCGGAGTTGATTGTGCAGGACGCGGCTGCGTTTGAGGAGATGCTCGATGCCATTCGGGCATCCAGCGCGGGCTTGAGGCGATGAAAGAGGGCGCCGGCAAACCGTTTCGGGTTGCCCCGGATGAAATCCGCGCCAGGCAGAAGATTCGCCGCCGCCCGAAATGACGCGATTCGTGTCTGCCCCCCTCAGCTCTCAACCATCAACCCTCAACTTCTCCCCATGGCCGCGCTTGACCCGTCCCTCTCATTAACACCTCGTTTTAACGAGGTGGGGGAGCCCCGGCGCGCTCGTCCCCGGTAAAACCGTTTCAACGGTTTTATCCCCCTGCCACTTCAGCCCGTACCGCTCCACCAATAACTTCAGTTCTTCCGCGAAGCTTCGCTTCCGGTGATGCTCCTCCTGACCCGCGATGTATTTCGCCACTTCCCCAACCCCGGAATGCGAGACTGAAAACGCGCCATAGCCGCGGCCCCACGCGAATTTGCCCGGCAGCAGGTTCCTCTCATTGATCCAATGGGACGAAGCTCCCTTGAACAGATGCATCATGTCTTCGATCGCCAGGCTGGTCGGCAAATCCACCAGCGCATGCACGTGGTCCCGGTTGACATAGTTAATCTTCATGTAGAGGCCCTTCTCGCACGATTACTGGTGGAGATAGCCGGAAACTTCTGCCGCTGCCGCTTTCGCCAGAATCGGCTGGCGCTCCAACGTGCCCCATACGAGGTGCACCCAAACGCGGGAGTAAGAGTGTAGAGACATGAAGCAAGGGCTATAGCTTGGGAAGGGCCAAGGCAAGCCGGGAAACCGTTGAAAACGGTTTCCTGCTCCACGCCGCTGCCGGACACCTCGTTGAAACGAGGTGTCAATGAGAGAGGGAGGGGCGGGCCGGTGGTCCCACCTCGTTGAAACGAGGTGTTAATGAAAAGGTGCTCCCCGACTCGAATCCCAAGACTCAAGGCTGCTTTCCGCGCCAGCTCGGGCCCGCAGTGCCGCATGCGCAAGGCCTTTCCGACTGGCGCGACCGTGGACGCCCCCAACCCATCCCTCCCCTTTGATTAACACCTCGTTTCAACGAGGTGCGGCTCCCCAGCCCGCCCGTCCTCTCATTAACACCTCGTTTCAACGAGGTGCGGCCCCCAGCCCGTCCGTCCTCTCAGTAACACCTCGTCTCAACGAGGCGCGGCCCCCAGCCCGTCCGTCCCCTCTCATTAACACCTCGTTTCAACGAGGTGGGGGGGGTGGGGGGGCCCACCCTGCCCGTCCTCCGTAAAACCGTTTCAACGGTTTTATCCCCCCGCCACTTCCCCCCGTCTCGCTCCACCAACAACTTCGCTTCCGGTGATGCTCCTCCCGTGAAGCGACGCCTATCGCCCGGGGAGGCCCAACGCAAGTCGGGAAACCGTTGAAAACGGTTTCCTGCTCCACGCCGCTGCCTGCCACCTCGTTGAAACGAGGTGTTAATGAAAATGTGCCAGTGGTTGAGGATCCAATCTGGGCCCTCGCCCGGAACACTTCGGTTGCAGGGCTTCGGCGTCAGTTGGTACCTGACATGCAACGGATAGTGGGACCGGTCGCGGGTCCCAGCCTATCCCTCCAAAACCTGTCCTTCACATCCGTCAATGTACTTGGCAGCATCCGGAGCGTGGAAGCGACCGGTGCCCCCTGTGCCCTCCGTGCTCCTCTGCTCCGGGCCTGGTACGGCGCGTCCATAGCCGATTTCCTGAGCGAAATCCCCGCGACCATCGCCGGCACGCTGCTGAACAACAGCGATTTCGATGTTCTCCTTTCCCAGCGGGATGCCTGGCTGGCCCAGATCCCTATCCTGCAGACCTGCCTCAAAGCACTCCAGGGTTCGGTCTATCTCGAGTTCAACATCCCGCGCATGGGCCGGCGCGTGGACGCGGTCGTTGTCGTCGGGCCGGTTGTCTTCGTGGTGGAGTTCAAGGTCGGCGAGCACGAGTTCGAACCGGCGGCACAGGACCAGGTCTGGGATTATGCGCTGGACCTGAAGAACTTCCATGAGGCGAGCCACGCGCTCTCGCTGGTCCCAATCCTGGTGGCGACCGAGGCCCAGGTAGGGACGCCTCGCCGAGGCGTCCGTGTGCGCCCAGGACGGACCCCTCGGCGAGGCATCCCTACGCAAAACGAAGTGACGCCGCTGAACCTGAAAGCGGACGAAGATGGCGTGTTTCAGCCGGTCTGTGTAGGCACCGATGGCCTGCGGGCAGTTCTCGACATAGCTCTAAAGAGCGTGGCAGGCGATCTGCAAGCCCCCATATTGGCTGCTCCCCGGGCTTGAACTCATAGTCGCGATCTTCGAGTTCGCACACAGCTCGGCCGCTAGTTTGGTGACGGGGGTGCTCCAGACTGCTTCGTATAGCTGCTCGCGGGTGTAGGTGACGCGTTTTGGTTTCTCCGGCTGTGCAGGTGCGCTAGCGGGCGCAGCGGGTGGTTGGCTTGCGGCAACGGGCTCTTCCACATCCTGAAGGGCCATCGTGTCGGAATGGAGCGGCGCCGAAGTTTCGGCCTCCTGCGCAGTTGCTTGCTCGGCGGCTGGCTGGTCAGGTTCCGGGGGCTCTGGTGGCGTTGTGCTGGCGTTGAGAAGCCTGGGTCCTAGCGGGATCTCCGCGGGTAGCCTCTGCGTTCAGCTTCGCCGTGTTCGTGCATAACTCACTTTGGTTTCATGACAAGCACCAGCTCGGTGGCGTGTCGGCGGGAGGATCGGCCGCCTTCGTTTTCTCGTTCGCCGCTCGTGCCTCCGAGTGTGCTGAATTTGCTTTGGACCTGACGCTCCCGAATTCGGAAGTACCGGGCTGCAATCTTGCGGACGGAGTCACCTGCAAGACCATTGGAACACTTGTGGTCCGGAAAGGTGAAGACCGCGTTCGCACCGCGAGATGCAATTGTGTCCAGCAGATCATCAAGTGCCTCCGCAGACTCCGAGGTAACGCTGTACTTCGAGCGAGGGCGCAATGCGGGTGCTGGGTAGCGACCGGCGCCCGTAACTTCCCCGCAAGTGCCGTTCGCGATAGTTTCTAGGACATGGTAGAAGCGACTGTAGTGAACGCTGGAATACGGCGGGTCGACGAAAGCGAGATCGCCTTCCTGAAGCTGTCCTGCAGCCTCATTCGCATCGGCTACACTGGCTTGGCCGCCCCGATGCGCGAACTGGCCGGCCACCATTTCCAACGCCGACTTGGTTCGTGAGACGACATCCTTAATCCACGCTTCGGCCAGGAAGTGCTTGGCTGTTCGGGTAGGTTGAAACGGCTGAGCAGTATGGCCGGGTGCAGCAATACATTGGCTGGCTGCCTGAATTAACGCAGCAAGGGCGACGGTCCTTGCAGGCTCACGTGCTGGAAGTTGATTCCGCAGGGAATCGATCCAGATGGCCTGCCACGGACTCAAGTAGTGGCCGCCGTAGGCTTTTGTAATAGGAAACCCTGTTTGTTCGGCACACCACGAGCGGAACTCACTGACGATCGCTTGGGTTAATCTTGGTAGGCTGGGAACCTTTATTGTGCTTTGGTACGCCTCAGCCCCGCACCTCCAACCGTCCCAAACGGCCTCCCATTGCAGCTCCCTCTGACGGGAAACGACGGCGTTGGTGAGGACAGCACTGTAACGCTGGAGATCAAATGCCAATACGGGAGTGGTGAAGTGGCGAGCGACATGGATGGCGACCGCGCCGGAGCCGGCGAACAGGTCTACAAAACGGTGAGTGTGGACCATCTCTTGGCTGAGGACCTCGCCAAGACCGTTCCGCAACATCATTAGCTTGGACCCCATGTATTTCATGGCAACAATGCCCAGATCCCAACAAGTTCAAGTCCCCCAAAATCTACAACTGCCGTCGGGCGATCTCGGCGCCACGCGCGCAATGAAGCCGCAGCACCGAGATTGCTCACTCGCCACGCCGAAGAATCGCTTATCGCTTGCGCAATGTCAGCCCACAAATCCTGAGGGTCTGCTGGCGCCGAGCCAATGTCCCAAAGTGCCCGGTCCTCGCCATGCCGTCCCCACCAGAAGAATATATCTCCTGGGGAATAGGCAGCGTTCACTAGCAGCCGACGCGCGGCCGCCGAAGCTACAAAAAGCAAGAGGGCGGCCCTCGAGATTATCCTCAAATGGCACGTCGGATCCTCGACAGATGCATGCTCTTCTGCAAGCCGAAGAGGCATCGGATCATCTGTGCGCCTCAGAAATGCCGCCCAGTTCGTGGACTCAGCTACACTCAAGCCCAAGCGTTGGACATCAGCGGCAGTGGGTAAGGTCGGAGCCCCGCTCCGAATGGCGCCTCTCAACAGGAGTCGCTCCACGTTTGGAAACCTGCGACCAGCACTTGGTTCAAAAAGTTGCCACAATTCTTCAACGAAAGCCGTCAATTGGTGCACGTCCATTCGCGGAGGTCTCCTGAACTCAGAAGGCCGATAGCTTGCCAGATTCCGGCAGTCGTGATCGTCGTCGAAAACCGCCAGATCGAGTCCCCATGAGGCAAGCCAATGTTGCGCGACCGCCCTAAGAGGGATGGTCGCACCAGTTTCCGTCAGCCACCGAGAAAGCCTTACCGCATTCGGACTTACGAGATCATCAAGCAGTGTTGCTGCTTGTGGACGAGTAGCCCAGTAGCTGAGAGCCGGCCAGATTACCGAATGGGTCCGTATGCCCGAAAGTGGATGGGTTGTGCCTTGGCCATCCAGAATTGGGTGACGTGCCTGAAAAATACCAACGCCCTCGCTCCCGAGCAGGCTCATGGCTGCCCTCAGCTCCGCATAATACCCAAGGTGGGTTGCGGAGTAGGCGTCTCCACGAAGAGCCGCGTCCACCGCGCGGCCCAAGCATGACCATCCATCAATGGCATGGACCGGAGCTGACGCCCCGATGTAACGTGCCAACTGTCGATGATTGACCGTTGGGGGGGGGTGCTTTTGTGTCCTTTTCATACCTTGAAGTACAAAGGTAACGGTAACGATTAGAATCACTCAGCCATTTCCTTACGCGGATATGCCGTGGAACTTTGACAAAATGCTCCTCGATTTTCACTCGCGAAGCTCTTCGCAAAAGTTGTTTGTGACCCTTCTTAAGAAGCGAGCCGCTCATTGATACCCCAATGCTTTGGTGACGGTTTTAGCGGCCTCAGCAACTTTGCCTTTTTGATTGGCCAAATGCAGGAGCAACTGCCTTCGCATTTCCTTGTACCCACTGCTGCCTCGAAAAACACTCTGCCGTAAACGTTCGGCATTTTCCAATCCAGGTGTTGACGAGGTTCTCCAATCATGCGTTGCGAGCCCGTCTGCAATTTGTGTTACAAATCTGGCAGCTTCTGTCTTGGCGAAGGATCTCAACGCCGCGCTTACAGCCGATTCATCCGTGGCCGCGTCCGCTCCACGCTTGCTTTTCAACTCCGTGCTCACGTCTTCCCAGCGCCATTGCTTTAACTGAAGCTGATCGCTTTGGACAAAGCAGATGTCATTCAAGACAAACAGGAAGCCTCTGATTCCTTGGTCGGTGCTCATCAAGGAGTAGTCACCATAAAAGGCGGGATCGTCGCCTTCGAAAAGTTCTTGCCCATCGATGTCGCGGAGATGAGTGGCCCACTTCGCACGAGTGCGTTTGGTGCTTTCTTGGAGTGCTTTGCCGGCAAAAACTAGGAAGCCCGCCTGCATGGGCCGATTCCAAGGCAGGAGTGGATCGTCTGCCTTCGGAGGCGCGCCAAAGAGGCCCCCGATTCTCGTCCCTGTTCCCTCCCATTGTTTGACGAAACTCGCCATCAATGAGCGAACCCAGGCGGCTTGAGTGACTGCAGGGCCTTTGTATTGGCGTCGATCTCTACGCTCTCCCAGCATGTTGACTCGCTCGTGCCAGGGGCTCTCTGGATGAGCCCAGAGTGCCTCGACCAGTTCTTGGCAACGTGTCTCGCGATAGATCGAATGACCGGCAAATTTATCTAGCCACGACTGATGGCGAAGGAGTGGATAGAGATCGAAGGCGAGAGAACGATTGATTCTCTTTGGTGTGATGTTTACCGACCAAAACAGATACGCTTGCCATCCGCGATCCAGGCCAAAGAACGCGACTACCGGCAGCTCAAAATCGTCTCCAGGGTCGAAGCCATCGAATGCCCACAGCCGATGTTGGCCGTCAATGACCTCGAGAGGGAAAACCTTGTCTGGTTCCCATTTCGACCCGGTAAAGCTCTTTGGGAGATTCAACGTGACTGTTGAGCTTCCGTTCCGATCATCCTCAACACGGATTAGGTCACCTTCCGGTATTTCAACGCCATTTCGCGTCGAGCGGGGCGGTAAGATATTTACCACGATTGCAGTTGGCAGCCATCCGGGTTTGCGCAGATCATCAGCTCCAGATAGCTTACGCTTAGCTTCCACCATTTCACACCACGGGAAGCCGTGCTGAACGAACTCGCGTATCTTCTGCGATCTTTCCTCTTCGTGCCCGCGTTGGACGTTGGGGTCCTTCGCCCGTGCCGTGCCTCCTTTGATTGACCTTTGGTAGACGCCGGTCAATGCCTTGAGATGACCAGCCTTGATTGAGAAAAGGAAGAAGCACCGCTCCGGCCTAGCCTGTTGTAATTTGCTGTCAAATTGAACGGCATCCCACGACTTTAACCATTGGTAAACTTTGACGCCCGTAATTTTTTGTAAAGGTCTTGCGCTCTTAGTGTTCATAAAGATCGTTGCCTAACAGATTAAGGGGGAAGTTCCATCCACCAGCTATGGCGGTATGTTCGACCATTCATCGATGAGTTGAGCATTGCCCACTTTGAGCCGAAGCTGTAGCCACTCTCTTCCCAACTCCCAGATGTTTTGCCACAGCGAATGGCAAGTGATGCGGATGAGGCCCCAGTGTGTCTCCGCGGGCCAGCGGTAGCGGTTTGCTCGGCGATGCGGCCTGCGGGGAATCAGCGCTGTTCGCGAAGGAGGCTAAGTGGTTATCACAGCGGCCCTGAGGCATGTGTCGGCGATATGGGGCACAACTACCGAGCGCCCGGCGGCGCGTGGTTCCCCCTAAAGCGGGCGCCTTACGCCTGCCGGCTGATTGTGCAAGAATGTCGCCCATGCCATGAAGTCACGCAATGATGACGCGGGCGCCCCTGGATTGCACGTACTTTTTCTCCGGAGCGTAAATCCCTACGTCAATTGTAACCGCTTGGCCAGTATCGTCCTCACTTTTAAACCCTTGCACGTTGTTGCGGAGCGCCGATCATGACGGGGTCAGGAAGGCTTATTCTCAGTGCAGTGCTGAACAATTTTGGCGGGCGCTGCGGGGTCATGCAGTTACCCGTGCCTTCACGACGCCGCCTTCGACTGTCACCGGATCTCGTTCGATGAAAAGTTGCGGCTGGTCCTGTCACCGCGCCTGAAGCAGGCACTGCCTCACAGCGCGGTGGCGGAGAGCTTCGGGGCTTATGAGGGCGAGGCGTCCCTACCTGGCAAACTACCCCAAGCTGACCTTTGGGCAGCTTCATGACCGGCGGCCCGTCAGCGTGGCCCTGGCCTCGAAGCCCAGCTGAAATCCAGTTGCTCCCCCCAGAGCGTATCGCCAGCATACGCAGCTATAATGTGAACGACCCACAACCCGCATGCAGACAGCCCTACCGCGGCCGGCTCGCGCCGTCGCCGACGGGCTGGTTGCACCTGGGCCACGCGCGGACGTTTTGGGTGGCGCAAGCACGGGCGCAGGCCCAGGGCGGCGTCCTGGTGTTGCGCAACGAAGATTTGGATTCCACGCGCTACCGAATGGAGTTTGTGGAGGCCATGTTCGAAGACCTCAGGTGGTTTGGGTTCGACTGGCAGGAAGGCCCGGATTGCGGCGGCCCGTTCGGGCCCTACGCGCAAAGCGAGCGGCGGAAGTTCTACGTCGCCGCCCTGGAACAACTGCGCGCCGCCGGCTGGGTTTATCCGTGCACCTGCTCGCGCAAGGATATTCTCAACGCCGCCCGCGCGCCGCATGCCGAGGATGAAGGGGAGCCGATTTATCCGGGCACTTGCCGCACCCGGAGCGCCGGGCAGCCGGAGTCTGGCGCCAGGTCGCCGGCCGTCAGCGGGCCAGGTGACGCTTCGCGTCCGGCACCCGGCACGCGGATCAACTGGCGGTTCCGCGTGCCCGAGGGTGAAACGATTTCCTTCGTGGACGGCCACTACGGCGCGCAGCACTTTGTGGCGTGCCCGTGTCAGTCCTCACTTTTTACACTCCCGGATGTCGCGTGCCGCGTGGCCAACCGCGCGCAGGTGGAATGCAGAGGCTTGAGTGAAGAATTATGAGATGAAGCGGCAACAGTGCAGCCCGGAGGACGAAGCCTTGTTATTCCAGTTGCCGGGTGTGGTCGCGGGCTGCATGGAGAATTCGGAAGACGATGACGGCGTCGCCTTCGATGCGGTAGAACAGTTTGTAGGGAAAGCGCTGGGTCAGGACACGCCGGAATCCTCGGTAGTAGAGAGGAAAGCGCTCGGGAGACTGCTCCAGACGGGTGAGCGCGTCTGCCACGCAGAGAAGGAACTCGCCGCCCAAGCCGGGCGATTGGCCCTCATACCACTCCTGCGCCTGGCGGAGGTCGGCCTCGGCAGCGGCGCGGATGGAGACCCGCCATGTCACCGCGGGCGCGCGGACTGAAGCCGGTGCAACACGTCACGCCAGGGCTCACCGCGATGGCCGTCGCGCTCGAACTCGGCCAGCGCTCGGTCCAGGAGCCTCTTCTCCTCTGCACTCGGGCCATGGCCTTCGACCAGGTCGCGCTCCTGAAGCTCGCAGAGCCGCTCGAAGACCTGCGTCCGCTCTTCGGCCTTGAGCTTGGGCAACTCGGCCAGGATTTCGGCTTTGCTCATGGCGACAACTTACCCCGGGCCGGAGGGAGCAGCAAGCCTGGGACACAGGCAAAGCAGCAGAGACCACGGACCACGCGACTACAGGACCGAGGGGAAAAGCCGAAACGCTGAAAAAGCTGAACTGCTGAAGGCGGGGATGGCGCCCGGCGTTACCGGGGCAGCCGCAGCCGCTGTTAGGCTCGCCTGCGCGACCCATAAGGAACGGCGTCTTCCTTCACGTGGAAGCCGATTTGGGGTTTGGGCAGTGGCGGTGGCGGCTCCAGAAGGGGGCGGAGCTTCTGGAGAACCTCCCGCAGGGTCACATCGTGGACCAGCAACGTTTTGTCTATCTCAGCCAGGCGCCGGAGAATGGCGGCGTTCGCGGCGACATCCTCGCGCATTTTTGACGAGGGCCCGAATGACATAGACGCTCATGGCGACCGTGCGCGGGCTGTTGAGTATGTTGGCGGCCATGAGCGCGCCGTGCTCCGTGAAGGCGATAGGCAGCTTGCGTCGCCCGCCATGGGCAAAACTTGAAGTCGCAATTTGCGACTTCAAGCTGCTTTTCACAGAACCGGTCACATTCTGCGACCGCATACCTCCGCCGATGTTCAAGGTCGCAATTTGAGACCTTAAAGCCGCCCATTCGCCTGGAGTAAGCCGGAAGGCGAAATCTCGCGGGAAGCGGCCGAGATTGCGGCGGTACTGCTCATTGAGGCGCCTGGTTGGGACGCCATACACGGAGCCGAGTTGGAGACGCCAAAGGCGTCATTCATACCAGCCCAGGGCAACCGCCCTGGGTTCGTGACCCCCAAAAACACCTGAAGCGCTGAAGGCGCGACTCATGTCCCCCGGCACGCAGATTGAGGTACTCGTCCCGGATGGGGTGTATGAGGCAGGCCCTTGGCCTGCAATAACAAAACGGGGCCATGAACCCAGGGCGTTTGCCCTGGGCTGATATGAAGCAGGCCGTTGGCCTGAAAGCAAAGCCGCCGGGCCCGGAAGAGCGGCTCAATGTGCGGAACGGGATTTGCCTCTCTTGCCTTCACGACGCCGCCTTCGACTGTCACCTGATCTCGTTCGATGAAGAGCTGCGGCTGGTCCTTTCACCGGGCTGAAGCAGGCACTGCCTCACAGCGCGGTGGCGGAGAGCTTCGGGGCTTATGAGGGCGAGGCGCTGAATCTGCCGGAGGACGCGGTGGCCCCGGACCTCGCGTTTCTGGCGAAGCATCGAGCCGGGATTGCGCGGTAGGATCGCCGAGGCGTCGGTTTCCGGCGCACCCGGACGCCTCGGCGAGGCGTCCCTACCTGCCGAGCTACCACAAGCTGACGTTTGGGCAGCTTCATGCCCGCCAGCCCGCCATCGTGGCCCTGGCCTCGAAGCCCGGCTCAAATCCAGTTGCTCCCCCCAAAGCGTATCTCCAGCATACGCAGCTATAATGTGAACGACCGACAACCCGCATGCAGACAGCCCTACCGCGGCCGGCTCGCGCCGTCGCCGACGGGCTGGCTCCACCTGGGCCACGCGCGGACGTTTTGGGTGGCGCAAGCACGGGCGCAGGCCCAGGGTGGCATCCTGGTGTTGCGCAACGAAGATTTGGATTCCACGCGCTACCGCATGGAGTTTGCGGAGGCCATGTTCGAAGACCTCAAATGGTTTGGGTTCGACTGGCAGGAAGGCCCGGATTGCGGCGGCCCGTTCGGGCCCTACGCGCAAAGCGAGCGGCGGAAGTTCTACGTCGCTGCCCTGGAACAACTGCGCGCCGCCGGCTGGGTTTATCCGTGCACCTGCTCGCGCAAGGATATTCTCAACGCCGCCCGCGCGCCGCATGCCGAGGATGAACGGGAGCCGATTTATCCGGGCACTTGCCGCACCCGGAGCGCCGGGCAGCCGGAGCCGGGCGCCAGGTCGCCGGCCGTCAGCGGGCCAGGTGACGCTTCGCGTCCGGCACCCGGCACGCGGTTCAACTGGCGGTTCCGCGTGCCCGAGGGTGAAACGATTTCCTTCGTGGACGGCCACTACGGCGCGCAGCACTTTGTGGCGGGGAGAGACTTCGGCGACTTCGTGGTCTGGCGGCAGGTGGATGAGCCGTCTTATCAACTGGCCTGCACGGTAGATGACGCCGCGATGCAAATCACCGAAGTGGTGCGCGGGGCGGACTTGCTGCCGAGCACGGCGCGTCAGCTCCTGCTATACCGGGCGCTGGGCTGGACGCCGCCGCAGTTTTATCACTGCGCGCTGACGACGGATGAAGCGGGCGTTCGGCTGGCCAAGCGGCACGACGCGCTCAGCCTGCGGCGCTTGCGGGAAGCGGGCCATGCCCCGGTGAGCCTGCGCGCCGGCTGGTGAGGGAACGAGGAGAGCGAAATGGTGAAGGCTGAACCGCTGAGACGCTGAAATGCTCACCCGGTGGAATCTCACATGCGTCCGCGCTAGCAAGCAATCCGCCGACCTCGGCCGATCGGTGCAGAAGCTTCAGGATGGGGTTCCGGAATGGCAGAGTTCCCGCTGCCCTGACTGGTTTCACGTTCCATGTTATGCACCCGTTTGTCTGGTAAACGCTTGTGGACACGTCTCCTGGAGAGTCTTATTCTGGGCCCAAGACGTAATGAAGTCCGGCTAATACGAGGTCCGTTATTCGTTAAGCAGATAGGACGTTTATGCAAAGTGAGTCCAACCTGAACGATAGACTGGGGACGTTGAAAGGAGTCGAAGTCCGAACCCTATGGCCCGATGAATTCTCGGATTTCACCCCTTGGCTCGCCCAGGAGAAGAACATACGCCAATTGGGCGAAGCGCTCGGCCTCGAACTCGAAGTTGAGCATACTGAGGTCGCCGTCGGGCCTTATTCTGCCGATATACTCGCGCGGGACTCCGGTAGCGGCGATCCGGTCGTGATTGAGAATCAGCTTGGAAAGACTAATCACGATCACTTGGGTAAGGCGATAACTTACGCAGCCGCGCTAGGCGCTAGCACCGTCGTGTGGATCGCACCCGATTTCACGGAGGAACACAGGAGGGCTGTTGACTGGCTCAATGAGAACGGCTCCGGCGACGTGGCTTTCTTCGGGGTCCGAGTCGAACTCTGGCAGATTGATGGGTCGCGGCCAGCCGTGCGCTTCAATGTCGTAGCGCGCCCACCTGTGGTCAACGTCAAGGCTGCCGCGATGGTCGGTGCTGGTGAGCTCACGGAGGCCCGCAAGCTCCAGTTTGAGTGGTGGACCGCCTTTCGCCAGGCGCTGGTCGATGCGAAGGCCGTCCCGTCGGCCCGGGCGGCCCGACCCCAATACTGGTACGACGTTCCTCTGGGCAAGGCCGGCATACATCTTTCGAACATCGCAAACACTGACGACAACAGAGTTGGGGTTCGTGTCTATCTGCGACAGCGCCAGGGAGGCGATGCAGCCCTTGCGCAGTTACAGGAATGGAAGAAGGAGATCGAAGCGGAGATCGGGGAGCCCCTGCAATGGAACCCGAACCCAGATAAGCTGGACAAGGTCATCGCTCTCTATCGCGATGCGGACCTCGGGCGACGTGACAAGTGGCCGGAGTACCTCGCTTGGATGGTCGACAGAACACGGCGATTTCGTCAGGCATTTGGCCCGAGGCTCAAACTGCTGGCTGTTACTCCAGAGGAAGTCGTAGAGGCTGAGGGCCCCAGTGCCTAGCCCCCGCGCCCGGCCCGTTGGTCAAGAAAAGGGTCAAACAATGGGATGGCGCTCGGGGCTTCTGGGGCTTGACGTGTGATCCAAGCTATGGCTGGACCTGTGGCTGGACCCCTTTGCAGGTTAGGGCCAAAGCGTCGGGGTCTTTGCGAGACGCCAAAGGCGTCATTCATACCAGCCCAGGGCAACGCCCCATAAGCGCTAACTTGTTTCTGAAAGGAAAGCCTCCGCCTGGGTTTTGCGCTTTCGTCGTGCTTCTTTGAGCCCTTCGGCAATGTGCTGCCATCG
>Ga0335069_10008288_pt1 | contig 14880 bp, 12 predicted proteins | sample Lox_Sample_11_FD_206714 | JGI IMG/M metagenome (GOLD analysis project Ga0335069, IMG submission 206714) | Soil microbial communities from Loxahatchee National Wildlife Refuge, Florida, United States - Lox_Sample_1.1 | ecosystem: Environmental > Terrestrial > Soil > Wetlands | place: USA... | reverse complement strand
GCGGATCTGGATCAGGACCCGACCTCTGACATCCGCCAATGGCCCGAGATTGCCCAGATGGCAATCGCCGCAAATCCAGACCTGCGGTCCTTCCGGAAGTTCGCAGCGGTCGCTGCTCTCGAGCCAGGCGTAGAATTTCTCAGTGCTGCCGCGCACAAAGGCATGCGCCGATCGCGCCATTTTCAGATTGCGGATCTCGGTCAATGTCTTTTGGCGGTCGCGGGGCTTGATCATCCGAAGGCGCCTATGAGCAGACAAGATTAATCGATTTAACCTCAGCTTGGCGGCCGGGCCCGCGATCGTCTCTGCCGCAGCCCCGCAGCCGGCTCTGCCTTAAGCACGAATGTCTCGGGCAGAGTTTCGTTGAGCCTTATAAAGCACCACAGGTTCCAAAAAGTTCCGCCGTTGCGGCTGTCAGGGCGGCAGCAAATTCCCAATTAGGCAGAAAAAACAAAACCGGCGGGTCGCAGGACCCGCCGGTTCGATCTCTTTTGCTGAAACAGCCGCTACGCCTTGACCAGCGGCACCTTGGGCACCGTGCCGCGGCGTGGCGGTGTGTCGTCGCCCCTTGGTCCGCTCGGGCCCGAGCCGCCCGGCGGCTTCTTGCGCGGCGGCGAGCGGCGCTTGGCCTTGGCCTGGCGGGGCACCGGCAGCTTTTCCGCGCGCGGCTTCACCGGACCTTCCGGATAATCGAAGCTGAGCTTGGAATTGCCGGCCTCGTCGGTGACGACGATGACGCGAACGTGTCCGCCGCCCTTGAGCTTGCCGAACAGCACCTCGTCGGCCAGCGCCTTCTTGATGTGCTCCTGGATCACCCGCGCCATCGGCCGCGCGCCCATAAGCTCATCGTAGCCGTTCGCAATCAGCCATTGCGTCGCTTCGTCGGTGAGCTCGATCGTCACATTGCGATCGGCAAGCTGCGCTTCGAGCTGAAGCACGAACTTCTCGACCACCTGGGCGATGATCTCGGGCGACAGATGCGCGAAGGTGATGATCGCATCGAGCCGGTTGCGGAACTCCGGCGCGAACAGCCGGTTGATCGCTTCCATGTCCTCGCCTTCCCGCTTGCTGCGGGTGAAGCCGAAGGCGGCCTTGGCCATGTCGGCCGCGCCCGCATTCGTGGTCATGATCAGGATGACATTGCGGAAGTCGACCTGCTTGCCGTTGTGATCGGTGAGCTTGCCGTGATCCATGATCTGCAGCAGCACGTTGAACAGATCCGGATGCGCCTTCTCGATTTCGTCGAGCAGCAGCACGCAATGCGGATGCTGATCGACGGCATCGGTGAGCAGGCCGCCCTGATCGAAGCCGACATAGCCGGGCGGCGCGCCGATCAAACGCGAGATCGTGTGCCGTTCCATGTATTCCGACATGTCGAAGCGGGTCAGCTCGACGCCGAGCGTGGCCGCGAGCTGCTTCGCCACTTCGGTCTTGCCGACGCCGGTGGGGCCGGAGAACAGGTAGCAGCCTATCGGCTTTTCCGGCTCGCGCAGGCCCGCGCGTGCGAGCTTGATCGAGGCCGACAAAGCTTCGATCGCCTTGTCCTGGCCGTAGACGACGCGCTTGAGCGTCTCCTGCAGGTTCTGCAGCACCTCGGCATCGTCCTTCGATACCGACTTCGGAGGAATGCGCGCCATGGTCGCGATCGTGGTCTCGATTTCCTTGATCCCGATCGTGCGCTTGCGGCGGCCTTCGGGCAGCAGCATCTGCGCCGCGCCCGACTCGTCGATCACGTCGATCGCCTTGTCCGGAAGCTTGCGGTCATGGATGTAGCGCGACGACAGTTCGACCGCCGCCTTGATCGCTTCGTTGGTGTATTTGAGCTTGTGATAATCCTCGAAGTAAGGCTTCAGCCCTTTGAGGATCTCGATGGCGTCGGCGACCGTCGGCTCGTTGACGTCGATTTTCTGGAAGCGCCGCACCAGCGCGCGGTCCTTCTCGAAATACTGGCGGTATTCCTTGTAGGTGGTCGAGCCCATGCAGCGCACGGTGCCCGAAGCGAGCGCCGGCTTGAGCAGGTTCGAGGCGTCCATCGCGCCGCCGGAGGTGGCGCCGGCGCCGATCACGGTGTGGATCTCGTCGATGAACAGGATCGCACCCGGATAGGCTTCGAGCTCCTTGATCACCTGTTTGAGGCGCTCTTCGAAGTCGCCGCGATAGCGCGTGCCCGCGAGCAGCGTGCCCATGTCGAGGGCGAACACCGTCGAGTTGCGCAGCACCTCGGGCACTTCGGCGTGGACGATGCGCCGCGCCAGGCCTTCGGCGATCGCGGTCTTGCCGACGCCGGCCTCGCCGACGAACAGCGGATTGTTCTTCTGGCGGCGGCACAGCACCTGGATGGTGCGGTTGATCTCGGCCTCGCGCCCGATCAACGGATCGATCTTGCCTTCGCGCGCCTTCTTGTTGAGGTTGACGCAATAGGCGTCGAGCGCGTCGCCCTTCTTCTTTTGCTCGTCGCCGGACTTGCTGTCGCCGCCCTCTTCGTCGGCACCGCGCGCCGGGCGCGATTCCGAAAGGCCGGGCCGCTTGGCGATGCCGTGGCTGATGTAGTTGACCGCGTCGTAGCGGGTCATGTCCTGCTCTTGCAGGAAGTAAGCGGCGTGGCTCTCGCGCTCGGCGAAGATCGCAACCAGGACGTTGGCGCCCGTGACCTCTTCGCGGCCCGACGACTGCACATGAATGACCGCGCGCTGGATCACGCGCTGGAAGCCGGCGGTCGGCTTTGAATCTTCGGCGCCGTCGGTGACCAGATTGTCGAGCTCGGATTCGAGATAAGCGATTAGGCTCCTTCGCAGCTTTTCCAGATCGACATTGCACGCCCGCATGACGGCGGCCGCGTCCTGATCCTCGATCAGCGCGAGCAGGAGATGTTCCAGCGTCGCATATTCGTGATGCCGCTCATTGGCGAGCGCCAATGCCCGATGCAACGATTGCTCAAGACTGCGCGAGAAGGTGGGCATTCTTCAATTTCCCATCATTTGTATTGGACGTGTTTCCTCACCCCGGAATCACTTCTTCTCCATGATGCACTGCAAAGGATGCTGGTGTTTGCGGGCAAAGTCCATGACCTGCGTCACTTTGGTTTCGGCGACCTCATAGGTGAACACACCGCACTCGCCGATGCCGTGCTGGTGCACATGCATCATGATGCGGTGCGCCGCTTCCTGATCCTTGTTGAAAAACCGCTCGAGCACATGCACGACGAATTCCATCGGCGTGTAGTCGTCGTTGAGCAGAAGCACGCGATAGAGATTCGGCCGCTTGGTCTGCGGCTTGGTGCGCGTGATGACCGCGGTGCCGGGACCGGTGCTGCCGCTTTTCTTGCGATCGTCATCGTCGGCAAGACGCGCCGGCGGCGCGCTGACGATGAGCCGGCTTTGGGCCCAAGCTTGCTTCATTTCAATCGGCGGCATGGATCGGCCTGACTTCCAAAACCCTTTCAGTCTGTCCGAGTCTGTTCGTAACAAGTTCTGCTCGTACCAAGTTCGTTAGTGACCCAGTCCGTTAATGCCTATCCTGGCGGCGAAGTTCGCCGGCGCCGATTGCCCGCCCTCGAGGCTGGGTTCCCGGCTCACCATGCTAAAGCTAGTGCGATTTGCGTGCCAAATCGAGAGTGAAGCGCACGCTGCCAGGGAATGCCTGTTGGTAGACGCGGCTTGTCACATTTCAGCGCTTTGCCCGGATTTTGCCGGGCTTGGGGCTGGCCAATGCACTGCGCAAAGCGCCAACTCACAATGCCGGTGAGAATGTCAAATAGTGCGCTGGCTTACCGGTACAAGTGGCCTCACCGCGCTGCGGTGAAGGCGCGCCTCGCCGATAACGCGCACTGTTCGCGGAAAATAGCGCCGGAAATCGCTGCCAGTTGGTAACCGAGCGAGCGATAGCTGATTGGTGGTTGTGGCCGACTCGGATATATCGCGGCCAAGGACTGGGTATGGTGGGAGGTCTTGATGGTGGTCGACCCACGGCGGGCAAGAATCCTGCGCGACATGGAGCAGGAATTCGTGCCGGACTACGACGCGGCGAGCATGCCGTCGGCCGACAAGCGCGCGGCCTACGCGCTTGAGCACATCGCTTTTCGCGTCGGGCGAATCGAAAGCCTTCTCGCTCGGCTGGTCACGGCGATCGAGTCCGCGATACCGAAAACGTAAAAGCGATCGACAGCTGCGGCGATGCAAGCGTGCCGGCTGGACGCGGCGCGTGCGCCGCGTCTGCGAGGCCCGGATTTCCGCTTATTTCTTGCCGAAGGCGCCTTCGAACGGCTTATAGGCTTCCTTGGCGGCATCGACATAGAGCTCGCCGATCTTGGTCGCTTCGGCGACGAAGTCCTCATACGAGGACTTCAAGAACGCGCTGTGCACTTCCATCGCCTTCTCCGGCGACTTGGCGCCGAGCAGCTTCTCCCAATGCGCGGCGGAGTCCTCGACCGATTTCTTGGAATAGTCGACGATCTCGGCCGCGATGGCCTGCGCGCTCTTGGACCAAGCGCCAAACGATGACATGGCCATATCCATGCCGTCCTTGCCGAATTTCTGAAAATCTTCCGGTGCCATGACTCAACCCCTTGGGCGCTGCGGAGGGGGAAATGGGACGACGGCGCCCTGAAATGGGCGTGTCGGCCCCTGGCCTTCGCCATGCTTTGCCATGAAAAGGCCTTTTGCAGCGGCGACAATGATTATAGTGCAGTGCACAAAAAATGCAACGGGTTTTAGCACAGTGCAGCATAAAACGGCTGCCGCCAGGTCGGGAGTTAGGCGGCAACCGGTGCACTGCCAGCAGGTCGACGGTCGAGGGACGGGCTAAAGGGGTGCCACAAGATTGAGCGCAGAGCCTGCCGAAAGGGCCGTTTTTCGGCCGTAAGCAGGGTTTGAGCGCAAGATTGATTTACCCTTTTGCAAGGGGGCACGCCTAAGCTTCTTGACCGTCTTGCTTGTGGAACGGCTGATTAGGGGTAACCCTCTGTCGGAACGGGTCTTTCGTGGGGAAGGACCGGCGCCGGCAGAGCTAAAAGGGGCGGCCTCCGGCAAGACTTGAGCTGAAAGCTGGGGCGCGCGTTCAGGGATGGGGTTTTCGAGATGGCCTGGCTAAGTTCCGAAGCCCGTCGGGGGCTTCGTAGCGGTACCGTGGGTCTCGCCGCGGCGGCAGTGGCCCTCACCTTCACCTACGACGGCGCCGACGCGCGGCATCACCACCGCCTTCACGTCACCTATGTCCACGTTTCGCATGCTGGCTCGCACTCCGGCCGCTCGCATCATGCCGAGGCCCGCGGGCACCGGCATTCCCACTCCGAAGACTATTCCCCGCCCAGTTCCTCGATCGTGGTCGACGGCAATAGCGGCGCCGTTCTGCAGGCGTCGAACCCGGACGCGCTGCGTCATCCGGCCTCGCTGACCAAGGTGATGACGCTTTATCTGCTGTTCGAGCGGCTCGATGCCGGCAAGATGCGGCTCGACACGCCGCTCAAAGTCTCCGACCACGCCGCCGATCAGGATCCGACCAAGCTCAATCTCAAGCCCGGCTCGACCATCACCGCCGAAGACGCCATCAAGGGCATCGTCACCCGCTCGGCCAATGACGCCGCCGTCGCCATCGCCGAGAATATCGGCGGCGACGAAGACACCTTCGCCCGAATGATGACGCAAAAAGCGCGTGCGCTCGGCATGTCGCGCACCACTTACCGGAATGCGTCCGGCCTGCCCGATGACGAACAGAACACCACGGCGCGCGACCAGGCCCTGCTCGGCCGCGCCATCCAGGACCGCTTCCCGCGCTACTATAAATTCTTCTCCACCGAATCCTTCGTCTTCCACGGCGAGTCGATCCACGGGCATAATCATCTGCTCGGCTCGGTCGAGGGCGTCGACGGCATCAAGACCGGCTTCACCCGGGCGTCCGGATTCAATCTCCTGACTTCGGTGCATCGCGACGGCCGCTTCCTGGTCGCGGTCGTGATGGGCGGCCACTCGTCGTTCGAGCGCGACGCGCATATGCGCGACCTGATCGGCTCGCATATCAGGGAAGCGGCGGTGCATCGCACTGCGCCGATGATCGCGGAATCCGGCGAGAGCCAGCAGGTCGCGTTCGCGAAGGCTCCGATGGTTTCCGCGCCGGCGGTCTCGACACCTGTATCAGCGCCGATCGCACGTGCCGCCGATCCGACGCCGACCGCGACTGTGACCGCGAATGCGCGCGTGGCCTCGGCGGCGAATGCAGCCGCGGGCACCAACGACATGCGCCCGGCGACCGGCTCGATCGACCCGATCCGGCCGCTGCTGGTACGCACCGTGACCTTCCGCACCGCGCCGATGCAGACCGCTTCCATGGCGCCGATGCCGGCGCTGGTGCAAATGCCGCAACAAGCGCCGCAACAGGTCGCGCAGCAAGCGCCGCAGCCTGTCGCGCCGCAGCCAGTCGCGCAGGTGACGGCGCCCGTTGCTGTCCCCGCTCCCGCGCCGCAAGCGCTGCCGCAGCCGGCTCCGGTCCAACAAGCCGCTGCGCTTCCGGCGCCGATCCCGCTGCCGAACCCGGGCGCACCGCAGCGCCCGGTGGATGTCGCCTCCGCCGATCCGGCGCCGACGCCGCAAGTTGCTGCGCCGCAGACCGTGGCGCCGCAAGCCGTTGCACCGCAGCCCGCGGCCAAAGTCGCCGCGGTCGCGGCGCCCGTCCCGGTCGCCGCGCCGGCTCCTGTCGCGGCTCCGGCTCAGCTCGCGCCCGCGCTGATCGAGACGGCGAGCGCCGCGCCGGCGCCGCAACAACAGGTGCAGACCGTGTCGGCACCGACGGCGGCGGCCATCCACGCGCATGAGGCGTTACATGGCGGCTGGCTGATCCAGATCGGCGCCTTCGACGACGAGGACCAGGCCCGGCAGCATCTGACCGCGGCACAGGTCAAGGTCCGCACCGCGCTCGCCGGCACCGACCCGTTCACCGAGAGGGTCCAGAAGGGCGACAAGGCGCTCTACCGCGCCCGCTTCGCCGGCTTCGACAAGGCCACCGCCGAGACCGCCTGCAAGGAGCTCAAGCGCAGCGACTTCCAGTGCATGGCGTTGAAGGACTGACGCATTTTCAGTCGCTAATCGCTGTCGGCCTCGACAAGACCTGGCCGACCGCCCCCCGCATAAACGCTAAAGCAACCATTCCCCGTCATGATCCGATCCCTGCAGGGGATTGGTTCGGGGTACCTCAGCGATGGCGGCGAAGCAGAACATCCTTGGCCTCATTGACGCGGGCGGCGAGGTACGTCGTCCCCCCCTGGTCGGGATGGAATTTCTTCATGAGGGTGCGGTGGGCGCGGGCGATGTCCTGCGCGTCCGCCCCGGGCTCAATGCCAAGGACCTGATAGGCCTCCTGTTCAGTCATTTCGGCGCTGCCCGGCGGCCCGGCAAAGCCGCGCCGCGCACCCGCATCACCCTGCGCGTGCTGACGCCCGGCGGCCGCCTCGCCATCCGCATCAGCTGCAAATAGCCGCCGCCAAACCGGCGAGACCTGCGCCATCGCGTAGATCCCGAACGAGCCGGCGACGACCGCCAGCCCGAGATCGCCGCGAAACAGCAGCAGCGCCGCCCCGAGCAGCGCCAAGGTCGCCGTCCAGCGCTGGCGATTGGCAGTGATGCGGCCGCTCTTTTGCCCCGCCCAGTACAGGAACACGAGCACGGCCGCGCCGATAAGCAGAACAGGCATGGCGCCTATATAGCAGCTTCGGCGCCGCCGTCATTGCGAGGAGCGAAAGCGACGAAGCAATCCAGGCTCCTCGGAGGCCCGGCTGGATTGCTTCGCTGACGCTCGCAATGACGGGATAGGCCCGGCGATTAAATATCCGCCAGCAGATCGTGGATCTCGAGCGGCTTGCCGGCCGCCGCGGTCCATTCGGCCCGCGCCGCCGCGCGCCTTTTGCCGCGCTCGTCGATCGGCAGTTTCAGTGCATCGATCAGCGCCTTCACCTCGTCGCGCGCGGTGACGTGCGAGGTGGTCGGCCGCAAGCCCAGCGTATCCTCGTTGAGGTCGTCGAGCGCGGTGAGCCCGCGCGGGAAGAACTCGCGATAGACCACGCGCTCGGCAAAACCGTCGATGCCGCGGAAGCCGAGCTGCCGGGCGAGCCCCTCGACGCCCTCGCCGACCAGCCGGCGGTTGCGCGAACCGAGCGTCGACAGCCGGTTGCGCACCACCACCCAGTCGGTCAGTCCGCCGTCGACCAGGCGGCGCTGGCGGCGCGCCTCGCGCACCATTTCGGCGTAATGGCTCACGCCCGCGACTTCCATCGTGGTCGCGTCGATCACGCCGAGCACGTCGAAATCGACAAAGCTGTCGTTCAATGGCGTCACCAGCGTATCGGCCATCGAATGGGCGAGCCGCATCAGGTAGGAATCCGAGCCCGGCGTGTCGATCACCACGAAATCGTGGCTCTGCTCGACCTTGCTCACCGCGGCGGCGAAGGCGGCGAATTCCTGCTGCTCGATCGCCTCGATATCGGTGCCGAAGCCGCGCGCCACGCAATAATGCTCCGGCACGTGCAGCGGCAGCTTGGTCCGCGCCGCCCAATCGCGGCGGTTCTCGATGTAATGGGTGAAGCTCTTTTGCCGGGAGTCGAGATCGATGGTGGCGACGCGCTGGCCGGCCTGCAGCAGCGCGACCGCGATATGCATGGCGGTGGTCGACTTGCCCGAACCGCCCTTTTCGTTACCAAGGACGATGACGTGCGCCGTGAACGGCCTGCCGACATCCGCCTGCATCAACATGGGAGACGAAACCCTCTGGGGGACGCATTCCCTACTGACTACGCTGCTTCTCTTAATACGCTGCGATTTGCGATTTGGTTTTGTTGTCTGGCGCAGCGCTTAAGGTCAAGATACAGCATCGTCCGCAACAAGTTAATCGTAAACCGTCGCCGCGCTGCGAAAACGCCAAACAGTGTGTTCGCCCGGCAACGAAAGTCGCTGCAATTGAATCGGTCATCCCTTTCCGTTCACATATCCGTTCATCCCCGCGAAAGCGGGGATCCAGTACGCTCGCTGGGGGTGCCGGGAGCCCTTCTGGATTCCCGCTTGCGCGGGAATGAGCGGTAAACAGCAAGCTCGCATGTCCAAGTCACCAAAGCTGCCAACCAAGCCGCGCCCCTCCCGTCACGCGTCAAATGACGCGGCCGGCCATCTGCGCGTCGTCAAGACGCTGACCAAGTTGACCGCCGCCGTCGCCGAGATCCGCGCCCGCGGCGAGACGCTGGCGCTCATCCCGACCATGGGCGCGCTGCATGCCGGGCATTTTGCGCTGGTCGAGCAGGCGCAGGCCCGCGCCGACCGCGTCGCGGTCTCGATTTTCGTCAACCCGACACAATTCGCCCCGCACGAGGATCTCGGCACCTATCCGCGCACCTTCGCCGCCGACCGCGACGCGCTGGCCAACATGGGCGTCGACCTGATCTGGGCGCCCGACGTCGAGACCATGTATCCGGGAGGTTTTGCCACCCGCATCGTGCCCGAGGGCGCCGCCACCGTCGGGCTGGAGGACAAGTTCCGCCCGCACTTCTTCTCCGGCGTGGCGACCGTGGTCGGCAAACTCCTGATCCAGTGCACGCCGGACTTCGCGATGTTCGGCGAGAAGGATTATCAGCAGCTCAAAGTGGTGACGCAGCTCGTGCGCGATCTGTCGCTGCGCACAAAAATCATCGGCATCCCGACCGTGCGCGAAGTCGACGGCCTCGCGCTGTCCTCGCGCAACGCCTACCTCACGGACGCCGAGCGCGCCGTGGCGCCAGCGCTCCACCGCGTTCTCAAGGAATGCGCCAATGCGATCGCCGCCGGCAAGCCGATCGGACCTGTCTTGAGACATGGCCGCGAGGCGCTGACCAAAGTCGGCTTCGCCCTCGACTATCTCGAAGCGCGTGATGCGGAGACGCTGGTGCCGGTCGGCACCTCACGCTCCGGCAAGATCAGGCTCTTGGTCGCCGCGCGGCTCGGCAAGACGCGGCTGATTGATAATGTTGGGGTGTAAGCTCATCCAGTAGGATGGGTTAAGCTAAAATCATTTTGACTCAGTGGGAAAGCCGATGGGATTACCAAGTAGAAATTGTTGACCCATGACCTCAGAGTTATTCGGAATTGTCCTCTTCGTTGCTAGGCTCGGGCGCAAACTCTGCGCCTTCTATCAATCCTTCAGCTTGATTGGTTCTAAGCGCTCTGAGAGGTCTGAGCACCAGCTCGTTTACTAACGGCGCCAAATCGCGCTCAGTTGCCCCAAGGTCCTTCGCTAGTTTGATCCGCCTTGCCAAAACCTCTGTCTCCAATAGATCATTCTCAAGCTCGAGTCGCTTACGCTCAGCGTCTTCACGATAACGGCGATCTTTGCGCCGCTCATGATGATCGTTCAGAGATTTTCGGATGACCTCTAACAAAATCGTCTCTTTTTACGAGACGACAGCCTTGACAATTGTCCCCAAAACAGTTACATCCTCACCATCCCGTTCACGTCAGGGCGCTTTCCGGAAGGCTAACCTGAAGGCGGAGCGGGTGCGGTCCTGCGGACGGATTTGCAGTCCGTTCCCAGGCGGCTTTGGGCATCAGCCGCCGGCAAGCGTGGCCGGCCGTGAGGTGCTCACCACTGGACTGGGACAGGTAGGGATGGGTAACGCCCATCTAGCGAACTAATCGTGGCGGCCGCGTCCCAGGAAGCATGGCATAGCCGTTCGAAGAACGGCGTCACTTTGTTCGCCTATGAGCTGGACGGGGGTGTTCCGACACTCCCAGCAAGAGCCGCGGTGGAACGCCGACAGGCAGGCGCGTGTGCAAGCACGCGTCGCCGCGCCCGTCTCGATGCGGCCAACGGATGGTGCGCCTTTCAGCGCTCTGCCCCTTCGCTTTTCTTTTGGGGCGTTCGTTTTTTCGTCCATGACATCGTGGCGTGACCTCACTCCGCGCGTGAAACCGCGGCGCGAGAACGGAGAACATCGTCCTGGAGGGGACATTGACACAAATAGGTCAGCGCTTCGGTCTATCGCACAATCGAGGAGATGGAATTTTCTGCAGCGAAGATGGGTTGTTTGTCGGCGACGTACCTCTGTTGAAACAAAGTGGCCGCGCGAGCGACCTTTGGCAGCTCCGGCCCATCAGCGATCTGAATCGCGATCTCAGCAGGCGATATGGATTGCCAATCGAACTCGACGGAAAGATCGGCGGACTTACCGCCGTCGCCCGCGCGCTGAACCGCGGCGACCTAGTCCATGCCCAGATCGCCGCGTTGCATTTGCGGATTCCAGATCCGCCCTCATTAGCCAAATCAAGACGGACAACGAGCGAGATCATGGACCTCGCCTACCGCCTGCGAGCAAGCGGCCTCCTGAAGGCGGATTGGGACCCAGCGAAACATCCGCGATGGCCTGCCGGAAGCCCCGACAGCATCGGCGGACAATTCGCCCCTACCGGCTCTCCGTCTACGGACTCGAACGCGCCGGTTATTCCGGTACAAGCGCCCGTCATTTCTACGCCATTCGAGTTTGCGCTTCCCCGTTGGCTCCCTGTCCCGCGCACGATACCGCTCCCTCGCACAAGCCCATTGCCTTCCGAGATCGCACCTGCATTCCCCTCGCTGCCTGACATCCATCCGCGGGACGTGCCAAGAAATCCGTATCCCGACGATGCGGATTGTGCTGCGGAATGGGCTGAGGCGGAGGGATACTGCACAGCGCTCATAAAGAAAAAGTTGATGGGGAAGGACGGCTATCGCGGACAGGGGAAGTTCTTCTATCAATGCGTCATGGGCCGAGTCTCGGAACGCTGCGGCGGCAATAGCACCGGTGCATGATATGAACACGACCGAAGACGATGAATTCATGAATGAACCCACGACACCCGAAGAACTCTCGACCTTGCATGAGATTCTTCGTGCCGATCCTCAGCGCTATCTTAGGATCGTGAATCGGTGGATTGTCGAAAACCCAAAGAACGCCGGCGCGTATTTCAGCCGGCACTTCGTCTGGATGGATTTCGGCGAGCCACAACGAGCTCTCGACGACCTCAACAAGGTCATCGCACTTGAGCCCGATCGAATGTCGTTTCTGTCGCGTGGCAATGTCTACCGACATCTGGGCGAGTATCGGAAAGCCTTGGACGACTACAGCCGCGGCGAGGCCTTGGACCCAGCAACATGGCAGGCTGACGTATTAGGACTGCTCTACCAAGCCGATGCGCATGCGCGACTAGGCGATGAAGTTTCCGCGCTCGCGCATTGTGCACGCCTGCCGGACGATTTTTGGACTCCCGGACTTAGCGGTGCGCCCGCGGGCGATAAGACGGAGGTCGCGAAGCAACTCCGTCGCATCGCGGCAGACGCGCAGCGCCGGCAGTGATTCACCCTCCCCTGCAGGGGGAGGGTCGCGTCCTGAAAGGACGCGGGGTGGGGAAGTGAACGGCGCACGCAGACACGCGCTGTGCACACCTCCCCTTCCGTCGCGCGTTGCGCGGCTGCCTCCCCCCTGCAGGGGGAGACGCAGACTACGCCGTCTTCAGCGGGTCCTTGACGTTCGGGAAGGTCTCGAACTCCTTGGCCCACAGATGCCCGTCGATCTTCTCGACCTTGCGCATGTAGATGTTGGAGACGATGTCGCGGGTCGCGGCGTCGCACGAGATCGGGCCGCGCGGGCTTTCGAAGGCCATGCCCTTCACCGCCGCGATCATCTTGTCGCCGTCGGCATCGCCGCCGGTCTTCTTCAGCGCCTCGTAGATCAGGTGCAGGCCGTCATAGGCGCCGAGCGAGGTGAAATCGCCGCGCAGCGGGCCGTTCAGCTTGGTGAAGTCGGCCTGATACTGCTTGTTGAGCGGCGAGTCGTGCGCCGCCGTGTAATAGCCGGCGGTGATCAGCCCGATCATCTGGTCGCCGGCATTGTCGAGGCTGTCGTCGTCGCACAGATCGCCCGGCCCGAAAATCTTGATGCCGGTCTGGGCGAGACCCTTCTCGGCGAATTGCCGGGTGAACACCGGCGCCAGCGGGCCCGGGAAATAGATGAACGCGGAATCGGGCTTGAGGTCCGCCATGCGCTGCAGCGGCGGCGCGAAATCCGGGCTCGACAGCGGCACGCGCAGCGATTCGATGATCTCGCCGCCGAGCTGCGTGAAGCGGGTCTTGAACGCCTGTTCCGCCTCGGTGCCCGGCGCCCATTCGTTGACCAGCGTGACGACGCGCTTGCTTCCGTTCTTGATCGCCCATTCGGCGCAGATCCAGGCCTGCGGCGCGATGATGAAGCCGACGCGGAAGAAATACGGCGACTTGGTCGTGGTGATCGAGGCGCCCGAGCTCATGCACAGCGTCGCCTTCTTCGCTTCGGTGACGAGCTGCGCCACCGCCAGCGTGCACGGCGTGATGCCCATGGCGACGAGATCGACCTTGTCGTTGACGATCATCTCCTGGACGATGCGGCGGGCATTGTCGGGATTGCCGGAATCGTCGCGGATCAAGAGCTCGATCTTGCGTCCGGCCACCGAGTCGCCGGCTTGCGCTTGATGGACCTTGATGGCGCCGCCCAGGAGCTTGCCGACCGCGGCAAAACCCGCGCCGGTGAGCGGCATGCTGACGCCGATCTTGAGCGGCACATCGGCGGCGATCGCCGGCCGCGGAAAGCCTTTGGTCAAGACGCCCGCCGCGGCACTCGCGGCGATGCCCTTCACGACGCTACGACGACGCAACATACTTTCCTCCCGTTTTCTCTCCGCGTCATGCCCGGCCTTGTGCCGGGCATCCACGTCTTTTCGGCCTCTGAGCGTAAAGACGTGGATGGCCGGATCAAGTCCGGCCATGACGGCCGAGTGTGTTTCTTAGACCAGTTCCCGCTCCAGATGCGGAATCTCCGGCCGCTCGCCCTTCGCCTTCCCGCTGATCGGCGGCCGCGGCAGTTTCGCGGTGCCGTTCTCCATGACGAAAGTGTGCTCAAGCGTGTACCACGGCGCCTTGACCTTCGGGTCCCGCGGACACGCGCCATCGTGACGCACATAATTGCCGACCAGGTGGCGCGTCACGCCGAACTGCACGTCGGTCTCGATGTGCGGATCGCTCGGATCGTAGACCTGCGAGATCAAGGTCTTGAAGCCGGGCTTGTAGACCAGAAAGTGCAGATGCGACGGGCGCATATTGTGCCGGCCCGCCGCGCGCAGCAGGTCGCCGGTCGGGCCGTCGATCGGGATCGGATAGCCGGCGGGCTTGATGCTGCGGAAGGAGATGTGGCCGTCCTTGTCGGTGGTGAACTGGCCGCGCAGGTTCATGTCGGCCTGCAGCGGATCCTGGTTCTCGTAAAAGCCCTCGGTCGAGGAGTGCCAGATGTCGACCTTGGCGCCTTCGATCGGCTTGCCCTTCGTGTCCTTGAACCAGGCATCGACGAACAGTTCTTCGCCCGGTGTCGGCGAGCGGATGATGCTGTCGCCGTTCTTGGTCGGCGGCGAATCCATGCGCCAGAACGGGCCGAGCATATTGGCGTCGGTCTCGGTCTGGCCGCGATCGCCGTTGTTGAGCAGGCACACAAGGGGCGAAAGCCCGAGCGAGCCCGCCATCAGCACCGCCTCGTTATGCGTCTCATTGCTCTTCTGGCCGATCGCGTTGATATATTGCGCGGCGATGTGGAATTCCTCTTCGGTCAGCTTCACCTCGCGGGCGAAGGCGTGGAGGTGCTTGATCAGCGCGGTCATGATTTCGCGCAAGCGCGGATTCTTGATCCGCTCGTATTCCTTCAGGACGGCCGTGGTGACGTCTCGCTCACTTTCGATGATCATTCTTCTTGCTCCGCAGTGGCGCACTCGTCATTGCGAGCGAAGCGAAGCAATCCAGAACGGCGACGCAGCTCTGGATTGCTTCGTCGCTTCGCTCCTCGCAATGACGGCTTTAGTCTAGAGGAACCGTCCGGAA
>Ga0335069_10008287_pt1 | contig 14882 bp, 12 predicted proteins | sample Lox_Sample_11_FD_206714 | JGI IMG/M metagenome (GOLD analysis project Ga0335069, IMG submission 206714) | Soil microbial communities from Loxahatchee National Wildlife Refuge, Florida, United States - Lox_Sample_1.1 | ecosystem: Environmental > Terrestrial > Soil > Wetlands | place: USA... | reverse complement strand
AAAACGAGGCAGACGCGATTGGCCTCAGTGGCCTCCTCGTGAAATCGACCCTCGAAATGAAGTATGTCATCCAGGACCTTGAGCGCCAGAAACTGGAATTTCCCGTCATCTGTGGCGGCGCGGCGCTCACACGCAAGTATGTGGAAGATGACCTTCGCCGCGAGTACACCAATGGTGTATTTTACGCGGACGATGCATTCGCTGGTCTCCATATCATGGAAGACCTGTCGACCGAAAATGGTGCCTGCAACCAGCGCCTCCAGGAAGGCCGGACGGTGAAGGAATACGCCAAAGCGACCGCCGTCGATGAGGAGACCGGGCCGGTCTTTGCCGAGCGTAGCGCTGTCGTTACCGACGCTCCGAACATTCCGACGCCGCCATTCTGGGGTGTGCGCGTGAAGAAAGACTACGATCTGCGCGAGCTCTTCCAGTACATCAATGAGACTGCCTTATTCAAGAATCAGTGGCAGTTGAAGACGGCGTCACAATCGGACTACGTCCGACTGGTCGACGAGAAGTTCCGCCCAATCCTTCGCAAGCTGGAAGAGGAAGTCTTTGAATCCGGTCTCTTCGCTCCCGCAGTCGTCTACGGATACTTCCCTGCCCAGAGCGAAGGCAACGATGTGATCGTGTACGAACCGCCCAAGGACAAAGGCACTCATTCCTGTGGCACTCGATGGAGTGATAACCTCCCGGAAATTCTACGCTTCACCTTTCCGCGGCAGAAGGAAGGCCGCAAGCTCGCCATCGCCGATTTCTTCGCTCCCAAATCCTCGGGAAAGATGGACGCGATTGGACTCTCGCTGGTCACAATAGGTCCAGCCGCGACCGTCGAGACGCAACGCCTGTTCGAAGGCGGCGAGTACACAAAATACCTTTATCTTCACGGATTGAGTGTCGAGACAGCCGAGGCCTTGGCTGAGTTCCACCACAAGAAGATGCGCGAAGAACTCGGCATCGGCGGAGAGGATTCGGCTGAGATTCGCGATCTATTCCATCAAAAGTATCGTGGGTCCCGGTACTCTTTCGGATACCCCGCCTGTCCGAATTTGGAAGATCAAACGAAGCTGTTCGCACTGCTCAAGCCGGAAGAAAACTTAGGCGTGCGTCTGACTTCCGCCTTCCTGCTGGAACCGGAACAGAGTACGTCAGCGATCGTAGTTCATCACCCGGCGGCGAAATACTTTGTGGTCTAGGCCAAATTGGAAGCGCACCTGGATTGAAATCAAGAACTCAGAGGCAGAGGCTTGTTGGTGTGAAAGTATTTCTTGTAGGCGGCGATCCAATCGCTCGCGATTTCATGCTGGGCTGTGGGTAGATCGAGCTGTCCACTGCAAACCATTTCGTGCAAACGCTCTTCCAGAGCATCCTTGATATGTGCGTTCCACATGCGTGTTCGGTACGGCTCTGGCCAAAGATTCCGGATATCTTCCACCCCACCCAAACGGGGCGCGATCAGGTAATCGATCTCGTAGTCTTCAGGCCGAGCATTGCCGATGCCGTACTCCTGTAGCACCTTCTGGCGCAAGGAGATTGAGACATTCCCAACAACTTCCTCCTGCGGCACGGAACATACTTCCGTGACCGTGACCTGACGGGTTGCTCCGGGCGTTAAGTTGCGGTTCGGCGCGGCAGCTGGATCGACAGAGCCGAAAGATAAATTCCGCAAATCGTATCGCAACAACAGAAGTCCCACCGCCATGGCAATCAATAAGCAAACAATGGCGAAGCGCGGGAAATGTAACCGTAATTGAAAAGCGCGTTTCCACCACACCATTGGCGGTTCGGAATCCAACTCCGCAAGGCGAGCTCGAAGCAGAGCACCTGGTCCGGCTCCAGGAGGAATTTGCTCGTCAAAATCCGCGTGATGGTCGCGCACAAAATCCGCGATCGTAGACTGAAGTTTCTCCATCCGGGCTCGGCATTCCCAGCAGGCTTGAAGATGAGCCTCAACTTGCCCAGCGCGTTGGAACGAAAGCTCGCCATCGGCCGAACGAAGCAGTTCTTCGTCCGGAATGTGGCGAGAAACATCAGAGTTTCTGTGCAGCATAATTCACCTCCCATCCGCACGAGCGAGACGTGCGAGCGATCGGGTTAGCGAAACTGATACCGCCCCCAGAGACATCCCGAGTACTTGTGCGATTTCCCGGTAGCGGAGTCCCTCGGCGCGTAACCGCAAACAACGTTGATCACTCTCGGGCAAGGCCCTTACCACTGCCTGCAAGCGATCGCTCCTTTGCGCCGCCGAAATCTGCTCTTCAGGACCAGGGGCCGGATCTGCATGTTTTTCGGCCAGGCTTGCATCCCCAGCCGTGCGCTGAAATGAAATTTGATTCGCGAAACGTAGCTTCAGGGCAAGGTTGTGCGTGACTCGGAAAAGCCACCCTCGCAGGTTCTTTCGAGAACGATCCAACTGGAGGTGTCGAAACAAAGCCATGAATACCTCCTGGATCACCTCTTCCGCATCGTGGAGCGTCAGTCCCATCGACAGGCTGTAGCGCATCAGGGGATTGCGAAATTCGTCGAAAAGCTCCATTACCTCATCCTCGATGCGGGAACTCTTGGTTTTAGACCTCACCGCCGACGGAGCTGCGAGGGAGGCATCCTCGTATGACGATGGCGGCATGTTCAGTCCCATATGTACATTCCAATCCTACCGTTTTTGTTCACAGTTTTCGAAAAGTCATTCTGCGTGATACGCGCTTTGCGAATTCGCGAAATTGGACAATGAGACATAGTTTTCGGTCCAAAAAGTGTGAACAAAAACTCAAGAAGTGGAATATCCAGGGTGTTGGGGCATCTTCAGCATTCCCGGCAATCACATTGAACGACAGAGGCTACGTTTTGATGGGGAAGTTGACTGCTTTCTTCCTTTTTTCCTCACTTTTGCTCTTTGGCCAGAGCAACACTGGAGAATTGCGCCTTAAGGTGTTGGATCCTTCGGGTTTAGCCGTAAAAACTCAAGTTCGCGTTATAAGCGAGGCGAATGAATATCGGCGCACGTTCGGCACTGATGATCAGGGCATTCTGACCGTGCAGAATCTGCCATATGGTGTGTATCAAGTCCAGGTGAAGCAGCCCGGATTCGCGGAAATATCGCAACCGATCGATGTTCATTCGTCGATTCCCGTTGAGCACTCGATTCAGTTGAAAGTAGTGGGCCAAAGCGAGTCTGTAACCGTCACCGCCGCCAATACGCTGATCGATGCAGATCAGGCGGCTTCCGTCAACCAGATCGGTTCGGATTTCATAGAGAATCGACTCGGTTCCATCCCCGGCCGCTCCATCCAGGACCTGGTCAATTCCCAACCTGGATGGATATACGAAGGAAACGCCGTCCTCCACCCCCGAGGATCGGAATACCAGACGCAGTTCGTAGTCGATGGCGTTCCGCTGACTGACAATCGCTCGCCCAGTTTCGGGCCAGCCATCGATGCCGACGACGTGCAATCTCTCAGTATTTACACCGCCGGAATCCCCGCTGAATATGGACGAAAAATGGGCGGAGTCATCGAGGTCAACACTCTGCAGAATCCTCAGCCCGGCTTCCATGGGCAAGTAGTCTTATCCGGTGGGAGTTTTGATACGGCAGGGGCAGCCGCTCAAGGGCAGTATTCCTGGGGAAAGAATACCTTCGGCGCCAGCGCCAGCGGTGCGCGAACCGACCACTATCTCAATCCTGTGGTCCCCGAGAACTATACAAACACCGGAACACTCGGAGACTTCTCCGCGAACTATGAACGTGACCTGACGTCAAAAGACCGTCTGCGGTTCATTGTTCGTCACGAACTCTCCCGCTACGAAATTCCCAACGAGCAGATTCAGCAAGCCGCCGGCCAGCGGCAAACTGCTGACAATATCGAAACCATGGGAATCGCCTCCTACCAGCACACCTTCTCCTCCAATGCGCTGGCCGATTTTCGAGCGATGGTTCGTGATAACAACACCGATTTCAACTCCAATCCACAGTCAACCCCGATCGAAGTATTCCAGGGCAATTTCTTTCGTGAGGCATACTTCCGCGGCACGGCAACCGTCAATCACGGTCGACATGAATTCAAATTTGGATTCGAATCCGACAATACCTTCCTGAACGAGAATTTTCGCTATCACATCACCGACCCCGACCAATTCGATGAAGACACTCCCATCGACTTCAGATTTCTGGCAAACCGTCCCGATCTCGAGCAGTCTGCTTTTATTCAGGACCAGATTCGCCTCAAGAACTGGACGATCAGTGCCGGACTTCGCTGGGACCACTATCAACTGATATTGAACCGTCAAGCTGTCGATCCGCGTTTTTCGATTTCCCGATATCTCCCGTCTGCGGGTCTCGTTCTACATTTTTCCTATGACCGGGTCTTTCAAACTCCATCTTTCGAAAATATTCTGCTCTCGAATTCGAGCAGCGTTCTATCGATCGATCCAACAAGCTTCCTGAGACTTCCAGTCGAACCATCGGAAGGAAATTACTACGAAGCGGGGCTGACGAAGGTCTTCTCGGGCAAAGTTAAGCTTGATGCCAATTACTATCGAAGGCTGGTTTCAAACTACGCGGACGATGATCAGATCGCGAACACCGCCGTAAGTTTCCCCATCGCTTTCCGTAAATCCATGATCTACGGCGCAGAAGGGAAACTGGAACTTCCCGACTGGCACAAATTTTCCGGCTTCTTGAGCTACTCCTACATGGTTGGGAACGTGTGGTATCCCGTCACGGGTGGACTGTTCCTCGGCGACGACGCTCAGGGCATTCCTGCGAACGGACATCTACCTGTTTCACAGGACCAGCGCAATACTGTGCGCGGACGGCTCCGTTATCAACTCCATCCGCGTTTCTGGATCGCTGGTGGTGTTCAGTATGACTCAGGATTACCGTTTGAGTTTCAGTGCGATCCCGATCTTACTCCGCAAGAGTGCATCAGCGGACCCGGTGGTCCGGTAGAAACCTACGGGCAGGCAGTTGTAAACAGGATCAACTTTGTCCGCGGCAGGATTTATCCATCGTTTCAGGTCAACGCTTCAGCGGGGGCTGACGTATACAAGTCTGATCGTGTGAATGTTCGCTTCCAAATCGACGGTCAGAATCTCAACGACGTTCTCAACGTCATTGATTTCGGTGGGCTCTTCTCGGGCAATGCTATCGGCCCGTCACGCAGCGTCGCCTTACGCCTGACCACAAGCTTTTAGAGCCCACTCCCGATAATGCCAGCGCGCCTTACGGTCCCGTTTCCTTCGACGGGTCGCAAACTCCGGTCGTAGTCTGCGGATTGAGGACCTGAGTCCACGTCTGACCACCACCACCAGGAGGACTCAGCAACGCAGGCGTGGTGAAATCGAAAAATTCATCCATGCTGCGCGACGGGTCTTGCCAATAAAGGTCGCGCTGCGTCAATGCCGGAACGTTGAACTGCGTTTCGATGAACGCCAGAATCGCTGTGTAGTCGCGCGGCGTATGGGAAACAAAATCCGGCTTGGCGTAAGGGGAGATCACAATGACCGGAACACGGAATCCCGTCAGATTGAAGGTCCCGCCCAATTTGCCGACCTGGCAATAATTTGCGGACCCGTTGTTCGGATCGGGACACTGGCCCGGAGCAGTGTCATCCGGCGGCGGGACCATAAAGGGCGGTACGTGGTCGTACAATCCTCCGCCTTCGTCATACGTAAGGATGAACACGGAGTCCTGCCACGCATCACTCTGCATGAGCGCTTGAATGAAGGTCTGCACATAGGCGGCGCCACTCTGGATATTGTTGTCCGGATGTTCGTCGAGTCCGCTTGCTCCTGACGCGCTGTCGATGAAAATGACCTGAGGCAGAGCTTTATCCGGATCGCAGGAACTTCCACTGCACTTTCCCGCGAGCCGATCCAACAGATCGGTGTACGGGAAAACCTTTGGCTGAATGTCAGGATCGGTGAAGTCCTGGAAGTTGGCGAGAAAAACTCCATCGCGGTAGTAGTACAGCCAACTCACGTTGGCGTCATTCATCGCGCGGAAAATCGTTGGCGCCGCATACAACGGGTGGTCGCCGTTATCGGGATACTCGTGTCCAAAGGAAGTCGCCGCCATAAGGTACATGCGGTTCGGCACCGTATTCGCCAGGATAGGAGAATGCCATGTGTCGCTTGTCGGAAAGAATGTTGCCAGATCGTAGTAGTACGGCAGATCGTCCTGATTGTAGTAGCCCATAGCACGCGTCCCGATCGGATCGTACGGCGAGTGCTGCTCGCCCGTAGTATCGAGAAAGTTGTCCATTGCAAACGAACTGTCCGTAAACGTATTCGTAGTGCTCCAAGCGGAATCGCCGCCGACCAAATTCGTATCGTGATGGCTCTCATCCCACGATGGGGTAAGGTTCTCCGTGCAAACCGTTGTCTCGTGGAATGGCTGGGCCGTGCCTCCTGTGTTGTGGTTTGTGAGCGTGACCGTCGGATTGAAGGCATCGATGGTTTGCGTGTCAGTAATGCCAAATTGTGCAAGGCGTCCAGGCCGGTAAGCCCCCAATTGTCCGAAATACATATCGAACGAGCGATTCTCCTGCAGCATGAAGAAAATGTGCTTGATCACGCCGGTGTTTGTATTATTGACGTTGACCGTCGCCGACTGCGAGATCTTGCTGCCATCGCTGGCGGTTGCGGTGGCAGTGTAAATCGTGGTCACGCTGGGATTCACCGTCGCAGAACCTTGCGGAATTGCGCAAGGATTGCAGACGGCGTGATTCGCTCCGTCCACAACAGTAAAAGCTGTCGGTGTTCCCCCGGTGATCTGCCAAGTAAGCGTCACCTGTTGCCCGGGGTTGATCGTGCTCGGTGACGCCGAGAATGAAAGACTCAATGGAACGGTAACCGTGACCGTCTGAGGGCCGGCGGTCCCCCCGGGGCCGGTCGCCGTTAACGAAAAAATGGTGGTTTGATTGATCGGAACGACGGCGGAACCCGAGGTGGGTGCCGGACCCGAATCGTCGCCGAGCGGAATCTCTGGATTGAACGTTACTGACGTCGCACTTGTCGTGGCCCAAGTCAATGTCGTGGTCTGACCGGCGCTGACGCTGGTTGGATTCGCGGTGAATTGGGTAATTTGCGGCGGTAACGTCGTCACTTTCACCTGAGCAGTCACGGGCTTGCTGCTGCCGCCTTGGCCACTTGCAACTGCGGTATAAGTTGTGTTCGCCACCGGAGCATCGGTCAGGGTGCCGGAAGATTGCGAAGTAGTTGTTACAGTACGTCCACTGTCAGTGGTGATCGTGACAGTCGTAGCATTCGTAGCCTTCCAAGCAATGGTGACCGTCTGACCGGAATTGATTGAGCCCGGGCTTACGGTGAACTGTGTCACCTGGGGTGTGGCAGCGGATACCTCGACCTTCGCTGTCGCTGGCGTGCTGGATCCGCCTGGACCAGTCGCTGTTGCCGTGTACGTTGTGGTGCCGGTGGGAGCATCCGTGATACTGCCGGATGCTTGCGAACTCGTGGTCACGGTTCGAGTCTTACCTCCCGCCGTTGCGGTGATGTTCACCGAATTGGCATTCGACGACTGCCAGGTGAGCGTGACGTTCTGGCCAGATGTGATGGAGTTAGCACTTGCCGAAAGAGATACTGTGGGCGTTGATTGCCCTTTCGACGTCCCGGAGCATGAGGAAAAACCCCAGGTAGCCACAAGCACAACCACGCAAGAAATCCAGCGAAGAACTTGATGATTCATGTTATGTAAGCAGCCGACGAGCTGAGATGGCGCGGCAAATCAGATGCCCGGGAAACTAAGCTGGTTGTCGAAACCTGCGATGGGCGGCCCTCCGGCCTACTGGAATCTCTGTAATTACTTGTGGAGGTTGGATTATGTCGGTGAAAGTAGACCATCAGCGGTGTCATATCGTCGGAGGCTCTGCATGCAATCCATCTGCTGTCTGCGTTGTCGGCGCGCGATCGAGTCCGGAGATAAGTCGGTTGCCGTTTACATGTTTGCGCAAACAGTAGGAGTAAGACCCCGGCAAAAGTCTTCCGCAAACCGGATCTGTTTCTGCCCACAATGCGCCGTGTCGCTAGCAATGGGTCTCCCGCCGGATGGCGCGCTGAACATGGTGGCGTGGGAGATGATCCGGGATCTCGTCAGCGCTGAACCTTCATTGAACGAAGCTGCCTGGGAAAGCTTGCGCGGCGTTGTCGGGTTGCTGGCTTCGGGCGATGAAGAGTCAGCGAGAAAATATCGGCGCGCGGCAGGATAGGGCTGTCCTCTGCCGAGCGCGAAAGACGGGATGCCCTCAGTCGGACTCGTCGTTCATAGCTACTGCGATTTTTCTGCCGCCTCTTTGGTGTTGGCCAATGAGCGAACGTAATTCACCAAATCCCATCCCTCTTCCGTTTTGATCCGCGGACCTTCAGCGGGCATATCGTTGTGTCCGTTCTTAATGATGTAATAAATTTCGCCGTCAGTTCGGTCCTTGAGTATCTTCGAATCGGTGAAGTCCCCCAGTTTCAGTTTCATCTCTTTCGCTGTGTCGCCCTGACCATTGCCATTGGCGCCGTGACACATCGCACAATCGAGCCCCCACCATTTCTTGGCGCGCGCCAAAGACTCCGGCGAGGATTTCACAGGATTCTGCGCCTTCGCTGCCTCAACAGGAATTGCTGAGTAGGATGTCGTACTTTGCGCGGCCGTGCCTTGTGAACCAGAATTTGTGGATTGGGATAACGAAGCACCAACCAGAACCAGAACTACGGGAAGAACCAGTGTGAATCGGTACACGGGAACCTCCTTTCCATGGGAACTAACTCGATTAGAGGATAGCTCGCGCTGAAGATGGCGCTGTGATTTGGATCACAGTGGTCGGTACGCCGAGGGTCCAGGCCACGAAACAGAGCCCATTGAATCTTTCTTTCCTTTTCGTGAGCAGCCAGTGCCGTATCCAGCGAGCGCGCAGCAAACGAGAGGAGCGGGGCGCGCAAGGGATCCTCCAGTAACGAGGGCGGCTACTTCGGGCTGCCGCCCTCTTTTAACGTTGCGTCAAACATTTGGAGTGTTTGATCGTTAGACCCTGAAGACTAGATGAAAGAACGGATCTAATTGCGAGACTGGGAGGAGGCGCTGTCAAGGCAAGCAGATACGGAGTGAGGGTCTGGAACGCCCCCTTGAGCCATGTCCTTGCTGCCGCCGCCCCGGCCGCCGATCTTCGCTAGATTGTCTTTCATCAGTTTGCCCATATCTGTGGGCTGACCCGAAGACTGAGCAAAAACCAGTGATGGTTGTGGCGATGTAGTTCCGAGCAAGGCGACGACATTTGGAGCCATTCGCGTCAACTTCTGGGCGAGCAATTTCAAGAAGTTCATGTCGCGATCTGCGAGAGTTCGGACCACGAGCTTACGACCACTTTTCTCAGCGGTCTCGGCGAGTATCGCCGCCGCTTGCGCTTCAGCAAGTTCTTCCAGTGATTGTTCGCGCTGCTTGCGCAGACTCCGAATCTCGTCGAGAGATTTGCGGGCCTGGACAGGCACATCGTAAATTTGCGCCGAAAACAGCGCCGCGGTTTCGGTCAGAGCAGTGTAATCACGACGAGCGGTAGCGACCGCGCGCTGTCCAGCCACGAATTCCACGCGCCAGCCCTGGCGCACTTTCTCTGTTTTCCGTAGCTGAATGCAGCCGATCTGTCCCGTTTGATTGACGTGCGTCCCGCCGCACGCACTGAGATCAAAATCGCGGATGTCGATGATGCGAAGTTCGTCACGGTCCGCAACTGGAATTTTCCGCAGGCCGAGCTGGGCAGCCTCGTCGCGCGTAACAAAACGAATTCCTACCGGGCGATTCTCCAGAATGATCTCGTTCGCGAGACGTTCCGCCTGTTCGATTTGGTCCTTCGTCAGCGCAGGCGTATCGAGATCGATCGAGCAATAGTCGTCACCCATGTGAAACGAGACGGTGTGTAGATCGAACAATCGGACGAAGGCAGCCGAGAGAACGTGCTGTCCCGTGTGTTGTTGCATGTGATCGCGCCGGCGGGTGCGATCGATCTGACCGCGAATCTTGGCTCCGGGGCGCAAAGATTTTCCCGGTGCTTCAAGGTAGTGAACGATGCGTCCATCTTCCGCATCAGCAACTTCGGTCACCCTCAGCTTCTCGTCGTCGGTTGAAATCAGACCCGTATCGAAAACCTGCCCTCCACTGGTGGGATAAAACGCGGTACAGTCCAGGAAGACAGCTGGCTTCGGAACGCCTTGCACTTCGCGAACCTCGGCGTCAAAGTCGTAGAGAAAAGAATCGTGATAATAAAGACGTTCAGTCATCCCCGAGAAGTCCATTGTACCTAGAGAATGCAGCTGTTCTTGAAGTGGTGTCATCCTGAACCCGGCGCAAAGCCGCGTGAGGGACTCTACGGCCACAGGACTTTTGAAGCAGGAAATGTGGAGCCTGAATACCGCGCACCGTCACACGGTTCCTCGCGCGCCGGCTTTCGCCGCCGATCAGGATGACATCCCCGAGCAAGTCAGTACGGTCCGATAATGCCGCCGATCTGACGTGCGGCAGGCCGAGCAGCTACTGGAGGTTTCGCCGCAGTTGTGCCGCCCCCGGCCACATCGGCATCAAGTACATCGAGATATTTCAGTCCGCTGCCGGTATTGAACAGCACGGCAGTATCATCCGGTTTGAAGAATCCTGTCGCCAGCAACTTTCGATACGCAACCAGGCACGCTGCACCTTCCGGCGCAGCGAAGATGCCTTCAGCCTTCGCCCAGTGGCGCGTAGCTTCGAGGATCTCGCTGTCGGTGGCGCTCACCGCGGTCCCTTTGCTTTTCTTCAAGATGTCGAGAATTAGATAATCGCCATACGGTTTGGGAACGCGCAGGCCCGAGGCTAATGTTGACGCATTCGCCCACATGTCGACTGACTGCTTCCCTTCTTCCCAGGCCTTCACCACGGGCGCACACCCTGATGATTGCACCACGATCATCTTCGGACGCTCAGACCCTATCCAGCCCAGAGCTTCCATCTCCTCGAATGCTTTCCACATTCCGAGCAGGCCAACGCCTCCGCCGGTCGGGTAAATGATCCCCTGCGGCAGTCGCCATCCGAGTTGCTCGGCAACTTCATATCCCATGGTCTTCTTGCCTTCGACACGATACGGCTCTTTTGTAGTGCTTACGTCGAACCACCCATCTTTGTCCCAGTAACCTTCTTTTTTCATGTCAGCGACCTTCTTGGCACAGTCGCTGATGAGTCCGTCAATCAGAGTGACGTGCGCGCCGTAGTAGTCGCACTCAATGCGATTCGCCGCCGGAACATCTTTCGGCATGAAAATGTGGGCTTCCAGCTTTGCGGCAGAGGCGTATGCGGCTAGCGCACCGGCCGCGTTTCCCGCGGAGGGGATTGCCAGTTTCTTCAGCCCAAAGTGCCTGGCCATGGTGACGGCAGCAGACAGTCCTCGAGCCTTGAACGATCCGGTCGGATTGAGCCCCTCGTCTTTGATGTAGACGTTCGGGAATTCGCGGCTGGGCAGCATGGGCGTAAAGCCCTCACCCAGCGAGACGGGGTCAGCCTCAGGTAGCACGGCGTCATAGCGCCACATTGTGGGCGCGCGCAGGGCAAGACGCGCGGATGAAAACGAGCGCTTGATCGCTGCTAAATCATAGCGAGCGTAAAGTACACCCCCGTCCTTTACACAGACGGATTGCGGACGATCCGCCGGATATCGGTCACCACAGCGCGTGCATTCCAGATGCGTCAGCATGACTGCGGTGAGTGTAGCAGAGAGCCAGTTCTTCGCACTCAGCACTCGATACTGCAAAGCTAGCGTAACCAATGTAAAGCTGGTTACTTCGTGGCGCTCGACTCTTCCCTTCTCTCACTCTGCGGCCGCGAACCCGCCGTGTCTTCCTTTCCCGCCATTGCAGACTTGAATCCGCGGATGCTGTCTCCTAGTCCCTTGCCGAGTTCAGGCAATTTTTTTGGACCGAGCACCAATAGCGCAATTCCAAAGATCACGAGCAAGTGCATGGGTTGAAACAGTCCTTCAAACATTGATCCTCCCTTCACGAACGCTGAGTGCGTCGTTCTGCAGAACAGCAAAGGCGCGGGAGGAACAGAACCCGCGCCGTGCTCCTCCGATCGAACAAACGTTTAGTGGCCGCCACGCATTGCGGCATCCGCATCGGCCGCCAGATCCTTCAACATCTGCATGAACTGCTTGGATTGCCCAATGAACAAGCCGTCGTCGGCCAGCGACTTGAGTGCTCCCATGGCCGCACCCCTGGTTTCAGTTGGGCGAATGATTGAGCACGGCGGGAGTTGCCGGCTCAGGAAAGTTGTCGGTTCCGGCATAATCAGGTTCGTCTGAAAGTCTTCTCCACCAAAGGGCGGCGAGTTCAGATCGGGGAACGTCACCGACACTCCGGTGACTGGATCGATCGTCGCCGGCAAAACAGGCGCATTCCCAGCCTTGTCATGCCAAGTCTGGAAGTGGCAGATTTCGGTACCGCCAATGCTGAGCAGGACGCGCAGCACTTCAACACTCGTCGCGCGTTGAGCAAGCTCCGGATACAAGCTGGTTCCTCCCTGCTCAATGAATGGGAAGTGAAACCCCGCCGTGTTGGCAATCGCCTGCAGGAATTGCGAGTCACTCAGATCGGCATCCGTCCGAGGGATCGCGGTATGTTGGTGAACGGCAAGCGTAGGAATGGCATTGCGAAACGTATCGCCCAGATCCGGATTGCCTTTGCGGGCGCGATAGCGAGTCCAAAAATCGGTGCGCACTGTAAGCTGTGTGAGGTTTGTCAGCCGCCCAAAACCTTTATTCGAACCGGTAGCTTGGCTCGATGGCAGAGTGCGGAAAGCCTCCAGATCCACCGTCTCGGCGCCCTTCGACGCGAGGTAGGCATTGAGGAACACTTCGTGACTCAGCTCATCTTCCGTGTTGTCGGAAATGTACTGATCCATGTCTTCGTCGAGTTGCTTAATGGCCTCGGTGTATTCAGGATTTCCACCTGTGGGTTGTGAAGGATATCCAGGAATCAGCTTGCTCGCGATTTTTGACACCTCGCCATCCTGCACACCCGCAAGCTCGTTGTATTGCAGCCAAAGGTCGCTCTCGATAATCTCGGCAGCCGCCACAAAACGAAGAATGGCCGCATCGCCTCGTGTCAGCGAGCCATGATGGTCGTAAGCAGCCGCAGGAATGCCCTTGGTCAGAATCGCAGCTCCTACTCCGGCTGCAGCTCCAGCGGCGGTCTTCTTCAGGAATGAACGGCGGTTGGAGCTGCCTGTGTTTTCAGGGATTGTCTCGGCGTTTGAGCGGAATACTTCCTTGCTCATGATTCCACACTCCAGATCTCTGTGTTGAATTCCACGATCAAGGCAGGGACTGATTCGCGGTGAAGGCAGACTACGGGACAATTCCACTGCCCTTGTCACACGGGCGTCGGAACTTTGTAAAAGAAGTGTCGCAAATCGATGGCTAAGATTTCGCGTCTGAACCGGAACACGCAATCTTATTTTGCACTCGACGCGCGTAGGCTCTCGATGAACACGTCTGGATCGAGACGAGTGCCCTTCATGGGAGCGCTCGCAGCAACATGAAAAACGAGATCATCCAGCATGGTGCCATGTTGCCATTCCGCGAGCCGGCCTCCGCGATATAGGGATCGCAATTGGGTGTGTCGCATCCAAACCGCGGGCAGATTTGCACCAGGGCTGCAGGCGCGGGCGGTCATCTCAATGCTGATAACGCCATCCTTGCCACAATAGCGCTTCGCGCGTTCGATACAAAGTTCGTGCAGACTCTTCAAGTCATGCTCGTCAACGGCGGGAATGGTTGCACCGTTTTCTGCCGCTTCAATGAAGGCACGGAAGGAATGGAGTAAATCGACCGCTTCGGATGGCATTTCACTGACTCCATGCGCTTCGCGACCTTTGAAACGTAAAGCCGCTCTGCGTATTTACATTTCTACACGACAAGCTTTCCAGAGCCTAGTTTAGTATCGAGTACCATTAGAAATCAGGAGATGTGAATGGGAAAGTTCTTGATCGGGCTGGTTGTTGGATTGGTGGCGGTTCCTGCAATTGTGTACTTCTACTTCTCAACTGGAATCGCTCCAGTTGCGACGTCGGCTCCTCCGATGCCTTTCGAGAAGATGTTCGCCCGTATGGCTTTGCACGCGCGGCTCGACAAAGAGGTTCCGAAGTCTGTTCCAATAGCAGTCGATGACAGTGTGCTTACAGCCGGAGCTCAAATTTATAAGGAACATTGCGCTGTGTGCCATGGCTTGCCGGAACTGCCCCAGTCAGCCATCGCAACCGGAATGTTTCCCAAGCCTCCGAAGCTGATGCAAGGCACCGGCGTTACAGACGATCTGCCGGGCGAAACGTATTGGAAAGTTGCGGGCGGCATCCGAATGACCGGAATGCCTGGATTTGAAAAAACGCTTTCGACGACACAGATGTGGCAAGTGAGTTTGTTGTGCGCGAATGCCGACAAGCTTCCCGCATCCGCGAAACAGATTTGGACGCAAGCTTCACCGGCACCGGCCGCTACCGTGCCCGAAAAGAAGTAACCAAAAACCTATTCTCAATCCGGCTAAGGCGGCTTTCGTGGCTGCCTTTCTAATTTTGCTATTGCCGTTTCCGAGGTAACGTTGGCAACCAGTCGCCGCATGTTATAGTGCGATTTCCGATGGGATCGTTTCTCTTTTTCGCCTTTTCGTGGTGGGCCATTCTGCTGCGAGTCGTGGCGATCGTTCACTTCATTCGGCGGCGGCCGGACTTCTATTGGCTCTTCATCATCCTGTTCCACTGGATTGGGGCCTTGGTCTACATCGCGGTCGAGGTTGTTCCCGATGCTGGATTGCTACGCAATTCGTTCCAGATATTCCCCCGGCGGCAACGAATTCGCGAGTTGGAG
>Ga0335069_10008286_pt1 | contig 14882 bp, 14 predicted proteins | sample Lox_Sample_11_FD_206714 | JGI IMG/M metagenome (GOLD analysis project Ga0335069, IMG submission 206714) | Soil microbial communities from Loxahatchee National Wildlife Refuge, Florida, United States - Lox_Sample_1.1 | ecosystem: Environmental > Terrestrial > Soil > Wetlands | place: USA... | reverse complement strand
GCCCTTCCCTCAAATTCGCGCGATCCATCTCACCGATCTTGGCGGTCAGGTCCATTTCCGAAAGGTCCAGAAGGTCCGCCACGTTCATGCCGGCCTGCAACTCGTCGCCCTGCCGAATGTCCGGCATCTGCATGCCGAAGTTGAAGTTGCCCGCCTTATTCTGCTTAATAGCCACCATGCCCGACATCGGCGCCAGCGTCTTTACCGTCTTCAAGCGCTGAATATCGGTCTGCAGGTCCGTGTTCGCGCGCGTGCGATTCGCCGTGTACACCGCCAACTGCGAATCGAGCAGCGCCTCACGCATCTGGTTGTCAATGCCCTGTTGAACCAGCGTCCGGTTGGCTTCTTCCTGCTGCAGAAGGTTCTCCTTGGCGTTGATCGCCGCCAGCACCGGGTTCTGCTGAACGCTAAGATTGGCTTTCTTTACCCCGTATTGCGCGGACAGCAAGGACACCCGGTCGCGAGACCTGGTAATGTCTTGGCTCAATTGCTGCGCCTTGATGTTCTGGTCCGTGCTCTCCAGGCTCAACCTCTCGGAATCGATGAACGCCTGCAACTCGGAATCGTCGTACTCGACGATCAAGTCCTTCTCCTTGGCCAGGGAGCCCATGGCCGCGAGTTGCGTCACCTGGACCGTACCGTTCAGGTTCGGCGCATATAAGGGATACACGCGGACCGCATTCAACTGCCCGCGCGTGTAGGCCCGGATCACCACATCCCCGCGCTGCACTTTGGCGGTGGCAATGGCGCTGCCCTTTTGCGGCCGATTCTTGTAGTACTGGTAGCCATACCAGCCTAAAGCCACAAGAATGAGCGGCGGGATCGAACGAAAGATTACTTTTTTCATGTGAGTATATTCCCGCGCCGGCTAACAGGCGCTTACATCTTCTTGGCTTGCTTGGCCGCCTTCACCGGATCGACGAGCGCAACCACATCGCCCTCATGCAAACCACCGGTCACCACGATTTCGTCCTCGTTCTGGCGTCCCACCTGGATCTGGCGCATGGTGAAACCCTTGGCGCTCTGAACGTAGACTACCGGCTTGCCCTTGTTGTCGAAACTCGCCTGAAGCGGAATCGTCAGCGTGTTGGGCTGCTTGTAGACGATGATCTCCGCACTGGCGGTCGTGCCGGGGCGCAGACGCTCATCCACGCTGGTCAGGGTGGCGCGCGCCGGGAAGCTCTTCACCGTGCTGGCGCTCATGTCGGCGCCCACGCCGGTAAACGTCAGCGCCGCGGCCGGCGCGATGAAGTCCAGCTTCGCGCCGAACTCCTTATCCGGAATGGAGTCCACGCGGATCTTCAGGTCCTGACCGATGGCGATCTTTCCGCGGTCCACCTCGTCCAGCTTCAGGTCGATATAGAGAGACGACACGTCGGGGATTTCCGCAATCGCGGCCCCCGTCCATGCGTTGTCGCCTTCCTTAAAGGGAGGAGCCCCGCCTTGCCCGAATGTGCCGGTGGCGCGAAAGTTCTGCAGGATATTCACAATGCCGTCGGCCGGCGCCCGCAATTCCATCATGTCCAGGTAGGTAAGCGCCAGATCGCGGTTCTTTACCGCGTTGTTGTACTGCTGCTTGGCCTGCAGAATGGAAGCCTCGTCGCCCACTAGGTCGGCGTTCACACGCGCTTTCGTCTGCGCCAGGGCGCCTTCCGCCACGGTGACGTTCACGCGGTCTTGTTCGCCCAGGATGGCCGACAACACCTCCGCCTTGCTCGCTTCCAGCTTGGATTGCTCCAGACTATATGCGGAAACCAGCTTGGAGAGGTTGTCGTTCACATCGTCGTCCTTCTCCTGCGCCTGCTGCTGGTCCACGTTGCCCTTGGCGGAAAGCACCGCGTTGTTGCGGGTGTAAACGTTCTGCTCCATGGTGGCCGTATCGAACTGCACCACCACGTCGCCCTTCTTGACTACCTGGCCGTTCTTGGCAAGGCGCAAAATACGGAGTCCGGGAACCTGCGGCGCTACCAGAACCGCCGACTTGATACTCTTAATGTCGCCGCGCGTCCGCACGCTGATCACGAAATCGCCCTTCCGGACGCGCGCCACCGGGATCTGCAATTCGGTGGTCATTCCATAGTGGTACGTGGCCCACCCGCCGCCGCCTACCGCCAGCGCGCCGACCAGCGCGAAGAACGCCTTTACCTTTCTCGGGTCGTGCTTACCGAGACGCGTTTGGGGTCTTATTTCCGCCATATCGTTTCCCTGTCGGGTCGCCTTTCTTCGGCTATTCGGATTACATCGGGCGCTGCAGCGCCACAACGTCGCCTTTCTTCACGCCGGAGTGAATCGCCACGTTCGTGAAGCCCATCACGCCGGTTTCCACCGGCTGCCGCGTCCACTGCCCTTCCGGATTCCGCAGAAAGACGTACTTCGAAGCGTTATCCTGGAACACCGCCCCGCGGGGCAGCATCACTGCGTTCTCCTCGGCTTGCACGAATACCTCGGCGCTCGCCGTCAGGTCGGGAATAATGCGCGGGTCCATCTTGTCCAGGCTCACGCGCACCGGAATCTCACCCACATAGGCCGCGCGGAACGTGCTGGCCTGCGCCATGGCGCTGATACCCTGCACAGTGCCCGGAACTTCAATATCGTTGTATGCATCCAGACGGATCCGCGCCTTCATGCCCAAACGCAGCCGCTCCGCATCCACCTGGTTGACGGTCGCGTTCAGCACCATCGACGAGGGGTCCACCACAAACATGAACGGCTGGCCCGAGCGCACCTGGTCGCCTTCGCGCACCGTGCCAAACTCGTTGTTGCGCACAATGCTATTCATCACCACGAACCCGTCCATCGGCGCTGTCATGGTCATCTTGGCCAGATTGGCCTTCGTGCGCTGCAATTCCAACTGGGATTGATCGCGGCTCAGCTCGATCGCCTGGATCCTGGCGCGCTGCTGCTGGTCCAGCAAATCGTCTTCATAGACCAACTGGTCGTATTGCGCCTTGGTCTGCTCCACCGCCACGTCGAACAACTGCGCGTTGATCGCCGAAACCACCTCGTTGGTCTGCTGGTTGAGTATCGCGTTCTGCCAGGAGGCGCGGCCGGCGCGTACCTGCTGCAGGTGCGATTCCTTCTGCGAGCTCATGCTGGCCATCTGGTTCTTGATGTTGGCCTCGGACTGGATCAGCGAATCCTGGTAGTCGTCCAGGCGCTGCTGCTGCGCCTGGGTATCGAACTGCGCAATCACATCACCCTTCTTCACGCGGCTGCCGGCGGGCGCCAGTTTCGTCAGAATCAGCGAGAAGTCGTTCATCTGCTGCGCGCCAAAGCCCTGCGGTCCGCCCGCGCCGCCTCCCACCGCCATAGCCTGCCGGTTGTTCGTCATGCTGGCCGAGCCGCCGCGGTTTACGTCCGTGCGGCTGCCTTGAATGCGCGGCGCCAGGATGGTCGCCTCGTTCTGCGCCTCAATCGTCCCGTTCAGCCGGATCGTCAAGCTCACGTCGCCAACGCTGGCCGCAACCGTCTGAACCGAGACCACGGGGCCCGCCGTGGACGTGGCGGTGCTGCTGCGCCAGTAGTAGGCCAGCCCGCCGGCGATCAACGCCGCGATCACAACTCCCCAGATCTTCCTTTGCGGCCCCCGCGGCGGCTGGGGCACGATGGCTGGACCCGGAGCCGGCTGCGGCTGTCTCCCGGGATCTGGTGCAGGGGCGGTACTTGCGGAGAATTGCATAGTTCCTTCCGGTGTCTTGAAGGTCTTTATCAACGAGAAGACGACCAACGTGTCTGAAAGGTTATCGCCAGCGCGTCGAAAGTTCCTACTTTTTTTGGGTGCACGCTCATTGAAACATGCTTCCCTGGGAGTGTCCAGTCCGGACCCTTCAGCGCTTGTAAACCTTAGCATCTACGTGTGCTATGGTGTAGTACAGTGTCGCCACTCAACTTCCGCCTGGACCAGTATGAAGGCCCGCTGGACCTGTTGCTGGACTTGATCCGAAAGCAGCAGATCGACATCAAGGATATCCCCATCGCCACCATCACCACCCAGTACCTGGAATATCTGGACGCGGCGCGGGAAATGGACATGGATGTCGGAGCGGAATTCGTCTATATGGCCGCGACGTTGATCCATATCAAGTCGAAAATGCTGCTCCCGCGTGACCCCGCGCTGGTCCCGGAAGGCGAAGCTGCGGAGGATCCACGAGAGGAACTCGTACAGCGCCTCCTGGAGCACGAACGCTTCAAGAACGCAGCCGAAATGTTGCAGCAAAAGCGCTTAATCGAGGAGAACGTCTGGTCTAACCCTCAAATGAAGGCCTTCGCCCGCGAGGACGACGACCCGGGCCTGGCCATCACCCTCTTTGACTTGGTTAAGTCCTTTGGCGACTTGCTCGAACGGGCGAAGAACCGGCCCGTTTACGAGGTCGAAACGGGTGAGACAACTGTGGCGGATATGATACGGTACCTGCGCACCGAATTCGGGAGTGCGGGACCGGAGGAGCCGGTGTTTATTCTGCGGCTCTTCGAGCGCCAACGCACCCGGCGCGCTATGGTCGCGCTGTTCCTGGCCGTCCTTGAAATGGTGCGCATGCAGGCTGTGGTATTGGTTCAAAAGGATTTATTTGGAGAGATTGCCTTGCGCCGCCACCCTAATTTCGATGCCGTGTTCGCATCCGGGGAACCCATCGCGGCCATAGAAGAGGGCTATTCGTAAACGCATGTCAGATCTGGAAATGCAACCGGACGCCGAAGCGCCCGAGGAGCCATCCGCCGCACCCCGGCCCGCCGACCCACCCGTCGTCTCCATGGATGACTGGCTGGGCTCCGCTCGCAATGATGCTCCACCGGCGGGAGAGGACGCGCAACTGAAAGCCGTCCTGGAGGCGATCATTTACGTGGCCGAGGACCCCGTCACGGCAGCGCAGGCGGCTGCCGCCCTGAACCAGCCTCCACAACGGATCCAGAGTCTGCTCAACGAGTTAGCCGCTGAGTTCGATAAACCTGAGCACGGTTTGGCGGTGAAAGAGGTGGCTGGCGGCTACAAAATGGCCACCAAGGCCGAGCACCACGATTCGGTGCGGGCTTTCGTCAAGAGCCTCAAGGCCCCTCTCAAGCTCTCCCTTCCGGCCCTCGAGACGCTCGCTGTGGTGGCCTACAAACAGCCCGTAACATCCCCGGAAATCATGGAGATCCGAGGAGTGCAAGGGGCCGGCGTGCTGAAGACCTTGCTTGATCGCAAACTCATTGCCGCCGCCGGGCGCAAGAACGTGATCGGCAAGCCGATTCTCTACCGCACCACCAAGGAATTCCTGGTGCAGTTCGGCCTGAAGGACCTCAGCGAGTTGCCGACACTCAAGGAATTTGAGGAGCTTCGCCAATTGGCGTTCGCCGACGACGAACCCCCCGCGCCGGAGGCGCCATCCGTGGAGGCGTCCGCTGAGCAAGCGGCCGCCCCCAGCGAGGCTGCGCCGGCCTCCGGGAGTGAAGCGGTCCCAGGGGAAGCAGCCGCCCCGGCGGAGCATGCGCCCGCGGCGGATGCCGCAGCGGAATCGCCGGCGCCGGAGTCTGCCGGCGAGCCCCCGGAGTCCTCGCCCGAAAGCGAGCTCCCGGCGGGCGAACCTGAAGCGGAATCCTGATGCCCGAGGAACGTCTCCAGAAAATTCTCTCCCAGGCCGGCGTCGCTTCCCGCCGCCAGGCGGAGCGCATGATTCAGGAAGGCCGCGTCACCGTCAACGGCGCCGCCATCACCGAGCTCGGCTCCAAGGCGGATGCCGGGCGCGACCACATCAAGGTCGATGGCCACCTGATCCGCACCCCGGACCACCACGTCTATATCGCGCTCAACAAGCCCATCAACACCGTCACCACGGTCCACGATCCCGAAGGGCGCCCCACCGTGATGTCTCTGATTCGCGGCGTCAAACAGCGCGTTTATCCCGTCGGCCGGCTGGACTATCATAGCGATGGCCTCCTCCTGCTCACCAACGATGGCGAACTCGCCAACGCCATCATGTCCGCCCACACGCACCTTCCCAAGACCTACGTGGTGAAGGTGAACGGCGCGCTCACCGCCGACCAGGAGCGCGAGTTCCGCGAGGGCGTGCCGCTTTCCGGCCGCCGCACGCTGCCCGCCGGCCTGCGTATGATTCGCAAAGCGGACAATCCCTGGTACGAGGTCCGCCTTACGGAAGGGCGCAACAACCAGATTCGCATGATGTTCAAACACTTCGGCCACTTGGTGGAGAAGCTGCGCCGCGTGCGAATCGGGCCGCTGGAAATCGGGCCGCTCAAGCCCGGGCAGTTCCGCCACCTGAGTCCGGACGAAGTGCAGGCGCTTCAGCGCGCGGTGCAAAAAGGCGCCGCCCAAAGAGAAAAGCGCTCCGCGCGCGCCGAGGCGGAATGACTCGCGCCGAAGAGATTCTCCGCGTCGCGCGCACAGTCGCCGTGGTGGGCCTTTCGAGCAAGCGGTTCCGCCCGAGTTACGGGGTGGCGGAGTACCTGAAGATGGTGGGCTACCGCATCATCCCCATCAACCCCTGCGAGACCGAGGTCCTGGGAGAGAAGTGCTACCCGGACCTGGATGCCGTTCCGGGAGCGGTAGACATCGTGGATATCTTCCGCCGCTCCGAGTTCGTCCCGGAGATCGTGGAAGCCGCCATCCGCAAGCGCGCGATGCTGATCTGGATGCAGGAAGGCGTCATCCACGAAGCCGCCGCCCGCCGAGCGGAGACCGCGGGATTAGCCGTGGTGATGGACCGCTGCATTCTGAAAGAGCACCGGGCGATGGGCTGACAGCCCGCTCAACCCAAGTCTTCGATTTCGATCTGATCGCCGCGCGCGGTCGCCGTCTGGGCTGCGGTCCCCGCCGCCAACTCCAGAATCGAATGTGCGCCCAGGCAAAGGGATAGCCGCCACGCCGGCACCGCATGGCGCACCTTGCGGACGCGCTTCTTCCGATCCAGATAGACCAGGTCGATGGGGAATTTCATGAAGAAGGTGTGGACCGACTCGCAAGGGACAATCCACAGACCTTCACCCGGATTCAGGCTCTTGCGTTTGAGCAGGCCAACCCGCCGCTTGGCGCTGGTGTCAGCCTTTTCGGCCGCATCCGCCAAAACGGTTTGGCGTGTCTGATTGCGGATAAGAATCTTCACAAAAGCAGCGGAAGCCGCCGGCTAGGCCCCTTCCGCTAAACCATGCTCGCCCCGGAAGCCGCGGAACAACTACCGGACCTCCAAAGGTCCTTCCCGAAAAAACATCAGCCATCAGCCAGACCTGCGGAGCGCCGCAAGCTGAAGGCTGACGGCTGATGGCTTCTTCTAGTTCTTCTGATGCCCCAGCTTTTCGCGCTGCTCCCGCAGCACGGCCTTGCGGCTGAGCTTGATCTTGTTGCCTTCGAGCGCCAGGACCTTGACCAGAATCTGGTCGCCTTCCTTCAACTCGTCGCGCACGTCGCGGATGCGGTTCTCGGCGATCTCGCTGATGTGCAGCAAGCCGTCGGTACCGGGGAAGATCTCCACGAAGGCCCCGAAATCCACCAGCCGAACCACCGTGCCCAGGTAAGTCTTGCCCACCTCGGCCGAAGCGGTGAGGTCCTGAATGATCTGGATCGCCTTGTTGGCCGACGTTTCGTCCGCGGACGCCACGTTCACCGTGCCATCGTCGGAGACGTCGATCTTCACTCCGGTCTGCTCGATGATCCCGCGGATCACCTTGCCGCCTGGTCCGATGACGTCTCGGATCTTATCCACCGGAATCTTCAGGGTGTAGATGCGCGGGGCGTACTGCGACATCTTGGCGCGCGGCTTATCGATGGCCGCGTACATCAGGTCCAGAATGAACATGCGTCCGCGCTTGGCCTGTTCCAGCGCTTCCTTCATGATGGCCATGGTCACGTTGGTGATCTTGATGTCCATCTGAAGCGCCGTAATGCCGCTGCGCGTTCCGGCGACTTTGAAATCCATGTCGCCGTAATGGTCTTCCGCGCCGGCGATGTCGGTAAGTACGGCGTACTTCTCGCCTTCCTTTACCAGGCCCATGGCCACGCCGCCCACGTGCGACGGTATCGGCACGCCCGCGTCCATCATCGAAAGCGAGGCGCCGCAAACCGCGGCCTGGGAGCTCGACCCGTTGGATTCCAGCGTGTCGCTCACCACGCGAAGCGTGTAGGGGAACTTGTCGGCGTCCGGAATCATCGGGGTGAGCGCGCGCTCCGCCAGAGCTCCGTGCCCGATTTCGCGCCGTCCCGCGCCCCGCATGAAGCCCACTTCGCCCACGCTGAACGGCGGGAAGTTGTAGTGCAGCATGAAGCGCTTGGAAGCCTCGCCCGGCTCCAGTAGCTCAATGCGCTGCTCATCGTCCTTGGTGCCCAGCGTGACCGTCACCAGCGCCTGCGTTTCGCCGCGCGTGAACAGCGCCGAACCGTGCGTCCGCGGCAGAATGCCGGTGTCGATGGTGATGGGCCGGACCTCGTCGAACTTGCGCCCGTCCGGACGGCGGCGCTTGATCAGCATTTCGTCGCGGAAGATACGCTCCTTGAGCGCGTCATAACAGGCCGCGGCTTCCGGTTGCTGCTCTTCCGGATAGGCTTCAAGCGCACGCTTCTTGATCTCCGCCACCCGCGCGTAGCTTTCCAGCTTCTCGTACTTCTGCGTGTTCAGCGCGTCGGTCAGGTCCTCACGCACTGTGGCCGAGATCTTGGCGTAGATTTCCTTGTCGCGCTCGGGGGTGATGAACGGCGTCTTCGTCTTGCCGGCTAGGGCCATCAACTTGCGGATGCCCGCGGCGAGCTTCTTGCAGCACTCGTGGCCGAATTCGATGGCGCCGAGCACTTCCTCTTCGGAAGCCTCCCGCGCGCCGGCTTCCACCATCACGATGCCGTCTTCGGTGCCGGCCACCACGATGTTCAGCTTGGACTCGCGTCCCTCATCATACGTGGGATTGGCCAGATACTTGCCGTCCTTCATGCCCACGCGCACCCCGCCGAGCACGTGCTCGAACGGAATATTGGAAATGGCCAGTGCGGCGCCGGCGCCCGCCATGGCCAGCGAGTTCGGATCCTGTTCGGGATCGGCCGAAAGGACCATCGCGATCACCTGCGTCTCCACCATGAATCCTTCGGGGAACAGCGGACGGATGGGCCGGTCAATCAGCCGGCAGGTGAGCACTTCTTTTTCCGAGGGACGCCCCTCGCGCTTGATGAAGCCGCCCGGAATCTTGCCCGCGGCGTAGGTATATTCTCTGTAATCGACCGTGAGCGGGAAGAACCCGGCTCCCGGCTTGGCCGCTTCGGCCATGCATGCGGTGACGAGGACTACCGAGTCCCCGGAGCGAACGACAACGGAGCCGTTCGCCTGCTTGGCCATCTTTCCCGTTTCAAAGGAAATGACACGGCCGCCTAAATCTACTTCAACTGTATGAACCATGGTTAGTCTTCAAGACCTCCAACCTCGGCCGGGAACCAGTCCCGGACGGCAAATTCGGTCTCCCTTGCGGGGAGCCCCAATTGAGAATGGAGTTGACAGGGTGGGGAGCCGGCGAATTCGGGGATCGCCCCGGTCCGCAAGCCGATTGGACATGAATGGACTAGCGCCGGATGCCTAGCTTCTGCAGAACCGCCTTGTAACGCTCGGGGTCCGTTCTGCGAAGGTAACTCACCAGGCGGCGCCGCTTGGCAACCAAGGTCAACAGTCCCTTGCGGGACCCGTTGTCCTTCTTGTGCGCCTCGAAATGCTTCAGGAGCAGCGACAACCGCTGACTCAGCAGAGCAATTTGAACCTCTGGCGACCCAGTGTCGGATTTGTGACGCTGATTGTTGGACAGTATCTGCCGCTTTGCTTCACTCGCCAGTGCCATTCTTGAGGTAATGCTCCTTGTCTTCTCTTAATCTCGTTTAGGTACGCTTGTAGCATAACACATCCGCCGAACGCAATTCAGGCGCCGGAGGATACCGTATTCGCCAGGCTGAATCCGCGGATGCCCCTCTCAGGAGACTAACGTCCCGCCCACGCCGAGCGCAGCACCCCCGCCAGTCCCTCGGGATCGGAGACTTGCAGCAGAACCGTGACGCCATTCGCTTTGCCCGGAACCAGCAGCAATTGCTCGCCGCCCGCGCGGTACATTTCCACCTTACTGCCGTTGGCCAGCCGGAACCAGCCGGATTGGTAGTGGGAATTGTTGAAACCGTTGGTCTTGCTCACCGCGCGCCATTCCGGCTCACGGGACAAATCCACCACGCGGATCGCTCCTACATCCACGGCGTCCGCCTTCAGCGTCACCGGGTAGAAGCGGTCGTGGATGGCCAGCGAGTCGCGCGTGACCGTGTAGCGCGGCGGGCCGGGCGAATATAGGGTAGCCCACGCCACAACGGCAATCGCCGCCAAACCCACCAGCCCGCCTAGCATGGCGCCAAACGGCGTACGCCGTGGATTCTCGGCGCGCGGCGCCGCAGGCGCCGCGCTCCCTGGCCGAGCGCCAATGGCCGCCAGAAAAGCCTCAGGATCGTCGGGACTGAAAAGCGACGTCTTTCGATCCGTGATCGCCACCACTACCTTCGAGCGGTCCGTCACGTACCAGCGGCAGGCCCCCAGCCGGGCTGTGCGGAAGAGGCCATAGTAGCCGAACATTCCGCCATTGCCCCACAGCCGGATGCAGCCATCCAGATCGTCCGAAGCCGCCGGGCGCGCTTCTATCAGGCCATCCAGGGGAACCACCGCCGCGCCAACTACGCGCCGCACGGTGATCCGCCCTTCAGCCACCACGTACCCGCGCGGTGAGTAGAGGTACGTAAACAGCACGAGCAGGATTCCCAGCAGCGCCACCGGCCATGGCATGCTGGGCAACAGTGCGACCACCAGCAACAGCCCGCAGACGAGGGTCGTAACCGCTTTGGCGAGCCGGTCGTAGGGTGCGGCGGCGAAGAATCGCTCGTTGGACGGCATGGTCCTCTATGTTTCAGTGTCGCCCGAAGCGATGCCCCCCACCGCTCGGCATGTGGAACGAACGCGGCGCCGGCGCGGGATGGAAGCTCCGCGGGGGCGGCGAGAAGTGGCCCGATTCCGGGCTGCTGTTCCGCCCGAACGACTTGCCGGGTTCCCCGCCCGAAGGCGATGCGTAGCGCGAACTTCCGAAGCCGCCCGGCTTGGAGGCGTATTGTGAATCCTTGAAGCCGCCCCCTTGCGCGTAAGAGCTTCCCGCATACCGCTGCTGCGTGGCGGAACCCTGCGTCCCGTAGCGCTGCCCGCCTTCGTCGTGGCCGTAATAAGTCTGCCCGCGGGTTTGATAATCGCGATAGCTATCCCAGTCGCCGCGCTCAATGGGCCGATAATCGTGGCGGAAAAGGAGGTCGCGCAGCAGCGCGTACTGCCCGTAAAAAACCCAAAAGCTCTGCCCGTTGCGGTGGTCCCAATAGCCGTACTGGTTGGAACCCTGCGCCGGCGTCGCCATGTAGGCGAAGCCTGCGGGCTGGGCCACTTTCTCGGCCTCGGAATCGTATTGACCCAGGGACTTGTGCGCAATGGCCATGCCCAGGTCGTTCTGCATGGCCCGATAAGTGGATTGCGGCACGGCCACCCAGTGGTCTTCCGAAGCCGTGGTGGCGTTAGTCCCCGCCGGATCGGCCACCTTCGTGGTGACCGTCTCGATCTTCTGGTCCCACTCCTTGGAGGACCCGACGCCGCGGGTCTCCATGTCGGCTAGCACCTTGTCCCAGGAGGTATAGAGCTGTCCCGTGAGGCCCTGCAGCTCGGCCGCATTGGCAGGCAGGGCGGCGGAGGCGGCGTGCACTTGGTCCGCGGCCCCGAGGAGCGTGCCGTAGTCCAGACCCGCCGGACTGCCGGAAGCGGCTTGCGCGCGCGCCGCGGCGGTGGAATCCCACGCCTTGTCCGCTTCCGTCACCAGGCCTTGCTCGGCGGCCAGACGCGCATCCAGGTCCGCTTTCTTGGCGGGCCAGTCGCTTTCGGCCTTGCGCACCGCGGCGGTGACCGGCCCGAGGTCGAACGCGTGGATCGCCTCGCGGTCCTTCTGCATCTGGGTGAGCGTCTGCGGCAGGCGCTGCTTGCGGTCTTCCCAGCTTGCAGCCTCGGCGGCCACGCTGTTAGCTGAGTTCACCCCGTTCGAACGCAGCCCGCGCTCCTCGGCCAGCAAGCTCTCCACGCGGTCCCGATCCGTTCGGCGGTTCTGCCTTTCGAGTTCCTGCAGCGCCGTGAGATCGCGCCCGGCCGAATCGAGCAGCGCGGACGACTGCGCAAACTCGGCGGGCCACTGCTGCGCCGCCGGCAAGTCGCGGTACAGCGCGGGATCCGCCTGTTCGCCCTGATCCACCTTGGCTTGCGCGGCCTGCACTTCCGCGCGGGACGCGGCCAGCGCGGCGGCTTCGCTATCGATCTGCCGGCGCAAACCGCGCGGCAAATCGTCGAATCCCGCGAACAGGACTCCGATGATCGATAGAGACAGTACGAGCGCTGAAGCTTTTAATCCGGTTCGACTCATAAGAACTTCCCATCGAAAGGGCCTTCCAACCCGGTTCGCCCGCTTCCGGGCGCGCCGGGACGCAGACCCCGCATTGCTATCGCCGATAAATGGTTATGTCGCCCGGTGGAACGGCGGCGTATACCGTCACCGTGAACGGCTCGCCTTCCGCCTTGCGGACGGCCAGCAGGCGATTGCCGTTCTGCTCCTGGAACTCCCAGTAGTAGAAGCCCACTGGCTTCTGCCCATCGTCGCGCCAGGAGTGCGCTTCGCGGCTGAAGTGGTAATACCAGGATTTGCCGTCGAAGTCGAAGTAGTCGGCGGTGTTCTGCCGCTCGTCCATTTGCGACAAGTCGCCCTCGGAAAGGCCCAGGTCCTCGATGGAGATCTTGCGCGCATCGGAGTGGAGAGCCGTTTCCACCTCTTCATCTCCGCCCACGCGGAGCGCCACGCGGCGCTCGCGGTAGGGGCCGGAGAGTTCAAACCAGCGGCGCGCGCCGGCGTCGAATCGCGTCAGCCGGTCGGCAGTGAAGTCCAGGTCGGTCATCGAGTCGCCCGCGCCGGAGATGGAGATGGCGTCCCCGGCGCGCGCGTCCGTGACTTTCAAATTGGCCAGATCCTGCGGCTCCGCCTGCGTGGGGGAGCCGCCCGAATTCGCAATGGGTTTTCGGAATAGTTGCATAAGCACGACCGCCAGCAATGCGCCTAGTATGACGACCAGCGTAAAGGTAATCATGCGGCCTTACGCCTTGGCTTTGTCGCCCGCCGCCTGCGTGGAACTCAGACTGGCGCTTCCCGCCGGCAGTTCCTTGGGGATGTACGGCGGCGGCACGGTCTTGGGCGCGGCTCCGAGTTGCCGCTCCTTCTTGAGCGCTTCGAGCTCGGAATCGACGCTGTGGCCGCCGAGCTGCGCGAATTGCGCTTCCAGATCGTCGTCCTTGCCTGTGTTGGCCAGATCGTCAAACGCCTTGGCCGTGGCCTCTTCCTTGGTCACCGTCTGCTCAAAGCGGTTGAGAGCGGCGAAAGCGTTGTCGGCGTTGCCCACCCCGGCCATGGCTTCCGCCACCTTGCGCTGAGCCACCGCTGCGTTCTTGCGCGCCACCAGCGTGGAAGCCGTGCGCTCGCCTTCCTCGATCTTCTGCTTCAGTTCGGTAACCTGCTGCTTCAGCTTGTCGCTGGTGGCCCGGGCAGCCTCCACGGCCTGCTGCATGGAAGCCACCTGCTTATCGCACTCGCTCTTCTTGGCCAGAGCCTTGCGCGCCAGGTCTTCGTTACCGGCGTCCAATGCCATGCCGGCGCGATCCTTCCATTCCTGCGACTGCCGCACGTACTTCTGATACTCGGCGTCCAGGCTGTTGTAGTTGCTCATGGCCGCGGCCGATGCGCGAACCACGTTGTTGAGCTCGGTCTTCATGTCGGCCACGGTCTGTTTGACCGTCGCCTCGAATGTGGCGTCCTCCAGGGCGTCTACGCCCGCGTTCGCCTGGCCGCGCGCCACGCGGCCCACACGGCTAAAGATGCTTGGGAAAAATGACATATGCGTCTCTCCTCCGTTCAACTTTCCAGCCCGCTCAGCAAACGCCGCGCGCTCATCACGTCCTGCAGCAGGTAGTGCACGCACGAGAGAACATCGTCCTTTTCGTCTTCGTAGAGCTCGCGCGCCTTGCAGAAGTTGTTGAGCGTTACGGCCACCATGCTGTCGCCGGCGTCGTAGACCTTGAAATAAGAAGTGGCGATTCCGTTGTCGGCCGAAAGCATGGCCGCCATGATGTCCGCGCTGACCTTCGCCTGCGGCACTACCGTACAGACCAGGGAAAAGAGCAGGATGCCTTCCTGCAATACGGCCTGCAAGGCGACGCCGCTTTGGACTTCACGGATTCGCAACGTGTCGGACCCCTGTTCGGAGACCTGGTAACCGGCCTCCGCCAGAAGGGCGTGGATTTGCCCCAATTCGGGGCTGGCTATGGCTGTCATAGGTTTGGAGTGTACTCCTTTGGATTACGCGTTCCGCCCCGCCGAAGTTCCGGCGGGAGGACCGGCAGCGCCCGCGCCGCCACGCATACGATACCACGTGCGGCGCTGTAACCGGTCTGCATCATATCGCAATATGTGATCAATATATTGCAATTTGCGATAAGTGTCAAGAGAGATTTGCCTGCGCCGCGCGAAAACCGAGCGCGCCGCCGCCGCTATGCCGCAACTCATGGACAAATAAGAGGATACAGCGGCGAATCCCGCCGCGTTCCGCTCCTCTCGTGGAACCGGGCAAGAACAACCTCGCGCCGCCGCGCTATACTACGGGCAGCCCTGAGGGCTTCGGAGGTCTGGGAAATGGCTGAATTCGTTAAGGTTGCCGCCGCTGGCGAGATTGCGCCTGGAACCTGCAAGCTCGTGGAACAAGGCGGAAAGAGCATCGCGCTGTTCAACGTGGATGGCTCGCTCTACGCCATAGACGACGCCTGCTCCCA
>Ga0335069_10008284_pt1 | contig 14882 bp, 17 predicted proteins | sample Lox_Sample_11_FD_206714 | JGI IMG/M metagenome (GOLD analysis project Ga0335069, IMG submission 206714) | Soil microbial communities from Loxahatchee National Wildlife Refuge, Florida, United States - Lox_Sample_1.1 | ecosystem: Environmental > Terrestrial > Soil > Wetlands | place: USA... | reverse complement strand
CTGGTGGCGCTGGACAACTCCCAGATCAAGTATTCGACGGTGCAGAACTGGTATCCCGGCGATAAGGAAGGCAAGGGCGGCATCTACAACTTCGTCACCAAGCGCGGCGCGTGCCGGGGCGTGAATTCGAAGATCTCCTGGACGCAGGTGGAGACCGGCTCCGCCATCACCTGGAAGTACCCGAGCTGCCTGCTGATCGGAGACAACTCGGTGGGCGAGTTCTATTCGGTCGCGCTGACCAACAACTGGCAGCAGGCGGACACCGGCACCAAGATGATCCACATCGGGAAGAACACCACCTCCACGATCGTGAGTAAGGGCATCTCCGCCGGGCACGGGCAGAACACGTACCGCGGCGGGGTGAAGATTCTGAAGTCGGCCACCGGGGCGCGCAACTACTCGCAGTGCGATTCGATGCTCCTGGGCGACCAGTGCGGGGCGCACACGTTCCCGTACCTGGAAGTGAAGAATACGTCTTCGCAGGTGGAGCACGAGGCCTCGACTTCGAAGATCGGCGAGGACCAGATTTTCTATTGCCGGCAGCGCGGCCTCTCCACGGAAGACGCGGTGAGCATGATCGTGCACGGCTTCTGTAAGGAAGTTTTCAAGGAACTCCCCATGGAGTTCGCGGTGGAAGCCCAGAAGCTGCTGGGTGTCAGTTTAGAAGGAAGTGTTGGATAAGGAATGTCGTTACTCGAAATCAAAGATCTGCACGCCACTGTTGGCGACCGTGAAATTCTGAAGGGGATTTCGCTCACCGTGAACCCGGGCGAAGTCCATGCCATCATGGGCCCCAACGGCAGTGGCAAGAGCACGCTGGCCGGTGTGCTCGCCGGGCGCGAGATTTACAACGTGACCGAGGGCTCGGTCACGTATGACGGCAAGGACCTGCTCGAAATGGACCCCGAAGAGCGTGCCCGCGAAGGCGTGTTCCTCGCGTTCCAGTATCCGGTGGAGATTCCGGGCGTGAGCAACATGTATTTCCTCAAGGCTGCGCTCAACACCATCCGCAAGGCGAAAGGTGAAGAAGAGCTCGACGCCATGGATTTTCTGAACCTGGTCCGGGAAAAGATGAAGCTCATGGACATGGACCAGACGCTGCTGAATCGTCCCGTGAACACCGGCTTTTCGGGCGGCGAGAAGAAGCGCAACGAGATTTTCCAGATGGCCGTGCTGGAGCCGCGGCTGGCTATCCTGGACGAGACCGATTCCGGCCTGGACATCGACGCGCTGCGCACGGTGGCGGGCGGCGTGAACGCTCTGCGCGCGCCGGAGCGGTCGATGATCGTGGTGACCCACTACCAGCGCTTGCTGAATTACATCGTTCCGGATTTCGTGCACGTGTTGTCGCAGGGCCGGATCGTGAAATCGGGCGGCAAGGAACTGGCGCTGCAGCTCGAAGAGAGCGGCTACGCCGGCCTTGGCATCGAGGACGAAGAGGAGACTGTCGTCCGATGAGCGCGATCGCCGAACAGACCGGCGCCTGGCTGGAGCAGTTCACGGCACTCCCGCAAGCTGCACCGTGGATTCAGGAGCTGCGCGAGAGAGCCTTCCGCCGTTTCGTCGAGCTGGGCTTCCCCACCACGCACAACGAAGAATGGCGCTTCACCAACGTGGCTCCGATCGCACGAGGCATGTGGAAGGTGGGACAGGCCTTCAGCCTGTCCAGCAAGTACGGAGTTGATCTCTCCGAAGCCGAGCCGCATCTGGGGCGGCACGCATCGTTTGCAGACAACGCGTTCGTGGCGTTGAACACGGCGTTCTTGAACCAGCCGGCCGCGATTCGCGTGCCGCGGAACACGGTAGTCGAAGAGCCGATTCAGATCACGTATGAGGCTGGACAGGCTGAAGGCCTGTCCTACAATCCTCGAACGCTTATCCTGGTGGGCTCCGGCTCTCAATGCACCATCGTCGAGACCTACAAAGGTACCGGCCGCTACTTCACCAATGCGGTAACAGAGGTCGTGGCCGGAGATGGCGCGGTGGTCGATCATTACAAGGTCCAGCAGGAATCGCTCGACGCGTTCCACATCGCCACCATGCACGCCACGCTGGGCCGCAGCGCTAATTTCTCCACGCACTCGATTTCGCTGGGCGCCGCGCTGGCCCGCCACGATTCCAACGCCACGCTCTCCGAAGGGACCGAGGCCACCCTGAACGGGCTGTACATCGTGAACGGCACACAGCACGTGGACAATCACACTGCCATCGACCATGCCAAGCCGCACGCCACCAGCCACGAGCTTTACAAGGGCATCCTCGACGGCAGCGCCCACGCGGTATTCAACGGAAAGATCATCGTCCGCAAGGACGCGCAGAAGACCGACTCGAAGCAGACCAACAAAAATCTGGTTCTCTCCGACGAAGCCGTGATCGATACCAAGCCCGAGCTGCAGATCTTGGCCGACGACGTGCGCTGCACCCACGGCGCGACTATCGGCCAGCTCGATGCGGAGATGATGTTCTACCTGCGTTCGCGCGGAATCGGCGCGAATGAAGCGCGCAGCCTGCTGATCTACGCCTTCGCGCAGGATATTGTCGACCGCATCAAAGTTCGCGGTTTGAGGGATTCTCTGGAAAAAACCCTCTTTGAGAAATTCCATGCCCACTAGCTCTGCAGACCTCCGTGCCTCCGCGCCTCCGCGTCCAGGGGAAACCCGCTTCGACGTGGACGCAATCCGGGAAGACTTTCCGGTGCTCAAGCAGACCGTCCACGGAAAGCCCCTGGTGTACCTGGATTCCGCTGCCACCGCGCAGAAGCCCTCGGTGGTGGTGGATGCCATCCGCCGCTTCCACGAAGTCGATTGCGCCAATATCCACCGCGGGGTCCACGAGCTCAGCCAGCGCTCAACCGCGGCTTACGAAGAAACGCGCGTCAAGGTCCGCAAATTCCTCCACGCCAAAAAGAACGAAGAGCTGATCTTCGTGCGCGGCACCACAGAAGGCATCAATCTTGTCTCCAGTTCCTGGGGACGCAAGTTCGTCAAGGAAGGCGACGAGATCGTTATTTCGGCGATGGAGCACCACTCCAACATCGTTCCCTGGCAGATGCTGTGCGAGGAAAAGAACGCCACGCTGCGCGTGATCCCGATGAACGACCGCGGCGAGCTGCTGATGGAGGAGTACGAAAAGCTGCTCAACCCGCGTACGCGGATGGTAGCGGTGGCGCACGTGTCCAACGCGCTCGGCACCATCAACCCGATCCGCCAGATCATCGAGATGGCGCACAAGGCCGGCGCGCTGGTACTGATCGATGGCGCGCAGGCGGCACCGCACATCAAGGTAGACGTTCAGGCGCTCGACGCCGACTTCTACACCATGAGCGGCCACAAGGTTTTCGGGCCTACGGGGATCGGCATCCTCTACGGCAAGGCGAAACTGCTGAACGCCATGCCTCCCTACCAGGGCGGCGGCGACATGATCAAGGTGGTGACATTCGCCAAGACCACGTACAACGATCTGCCGTACAAGTTCGAGGCGGGCACGCCGAATATCGCGGGCGGCATCGGACTGGGCGCCGCGCTAGACTACGTCAACCGTCTCGGCATCGATCAGATCGCCGGCTACGAGCACCAGCTTCTGGAATACGGCACGGAGGCGCTCTCCGCCGTGCCGGGTCTGCGCATCATCGGCACCGCCCGGGAGAAAGCGGCGGTGCTTTCGTTCGTGATGGAAGGCATTCACCCGCACGATATCGGCACGGTGCTGGACAAGCAGGGCATCGCGGTCCGCACCGGCCATCACTGCGCGCAGCCGGTGATGGATTTCTTCAACGTGCCCGCCACCACGCGCGCGTCGCTCGCGTTCTACAACACCTTCGGTGAGATCGACGCCCTGGTCGCCGGTCTTCACAAGGTCAGGGAGATCTTTGCCTGATGGTCCACGATCTCTACGAAGAAACCATACTCGATCACAGCAAGCGTCCACGGAACTGTCATCCGATGCAGGACGCCACCCGCCAGGCCGAGGGCTACAATCCTCTCTGCGGCGACAAGCTGAAACTGTTTCTCAAGATGGAAGGCGACATCGTCAAGGACGTCAGTTTCGTCGGCTCCGGATGCGCCATTTCCACGGCATCGGCGTCGCTGATGACGGAGAGTCTCAAGGGCAAGACGCGCGAAGAAGCGCTCAAGATGCTCGACCGGTTTCACGAGCTGTTGACCACCGATGCCGCAGTGAGCAAGGATCTGGGCAAGCTGGTGGTGTTCTGCGGTGTGCGCGACTATCCGGCGCGGGTCAAGTGCGCGACCCTGGCATGGCACACGCTGAAGAGCGCGTTGAACAATACCTCGGAGGTTGCGAGTACTGAGTGATGTGTTTGTGGGGTAGGCCTCCTGGCCTGCCCCGCGCCGTAGGCGCGCTTCGCGCCCGAGAAATGACGCTGAAAGATCAAATCATCGCCGCCCTCAAGAAGGTCTACGACCCCGAGATGCCGGTCAACATCTACGAGCTTGGGCTGATCTACGGGCTCGAAGTCGACCCCGCCGGAGCCGCCTCTGTCCGCATGACCCTCACGGCGCCCAATTGCCCGGTGGCCGGCACGCTGCCTGCTGAAGTGGAGCGGGCCGTCCGCGGTGTGCCAGGCGTCACCGGCGTCAAGCTGGAGCTCACTTTCGATCCCCCCTGGTCCAAGGACCGCATGAGCGAAGCGGCCAAGCTGGCGCTCGGAATCGAAGACATCATTCCCATCGCGAGGCTGCGCCGATGAAGCTGACTTCCAACGAAGAGTACGGCCTGCGCTGCCTGGTGCGCATCGGGTATGCCGGCCGGGGAGGCAGCCTCACGATTCCCGAAATGAGCCAGGCGGAAGGTGTCTCGCCGGCCTACGCCGCCAAAATCCTCCGCGTGCTGCGCAAAGGCGGCTTCGTGAAAGCCGCACGAGGCAAGGAGGGCGGCTACACCTTGGCGCGTCCCGCGGAAGAGATCGTGATCGGCGACGTGATGGACCTGCTCGGCGGACGCATTTTCGAAAGCGATTTCTGCGACAGCCACTCGGGCCAGGCGGCCATCTGCACGCGCAGCGTGGATTGCTCGGTGCGCTCGCTGTGGCGCGGGATACAGGGCGCGGTCGACCAGGTGCTGCGCAAGGTGACGCTACGCGACCTGCTCCAGAACGAGGAGGAGATGAACTCCTGGGTAAAGACGATTCCGTGGGACAAGTTACAGCCCTCCGGTTCGCCCTTAATCAAGTTGTAACGGCGATTTCGGACTCCCGCCCTTTACACCGCTGGTATAATGAAGGTGGATGGTTTGCCGCTGCCCCGCAATCGGGGTTGTCGAAGCTTCGAATCCTTCCCCAAGAGCCGGTAAGTCCTGTCGCCTGTTTTTTCCCTTCGGAGGTATCCACCTACTCACTTGATCAAAGCAAGCGTGTGCATCATGCGAGGCGTAGAAAGCCTCTTCGGAACCCGCGATGAGAATATCCGGTTGCTCGAATCGGGCCTGGGCGTTCATACGCAGCTCGTCGATAACAACCTCGAGATCGAAGGCGAAGCCGAAAACGTCAGCCGCGCGGAAAACATCCTGGAAGACTACAACGCCCTGATCCGCGAGGGCCACGTCTTCAACAACGGCGACCTCAACAGCTACCTGCGCGTGGTCACGGTCGATCCCGACGTGTCGCTACGCGCATTGGTGCAGAGCGGCCGGCAGCGCAATTTCGGCAAGAAGATTCTCGCGCCCAAGACGGTCAACCAGCGGCGGTACCTGGAAGCCATCGAGCGCAACGACCTGGTTTTCGGCGTGGGCCCCGCCGGCACCGGCAAAACCTATCTCGCCGTCGCGATGGCGGTTTCCGCGTTGATGAACAAGCGGGTCTCACGTATCATCCTGACGCGTCCGGCCGTGGAAGCCGGCGAACGGCTGGGGTTTCTGCCGGGCACCCTGCAGGAGAAAGTCGATCCGTACTTGCGCCCGCTGTACGACGCGCTCTACGACATGCTGGAAAACGACCGCGTGGAGAAGCTGCTGGAGCGCAATGTGATCGAGGTGGCGCCGATCGCGTTCATGCGCGGCCGCACGCTCAACGACAGCTTCATCATTCTGGACGAAGCGCAGAATTCGACCGCCGAGCAGATGAAGATGGTGCTCACGCGCCAGGGCTTCAATTCCAAGATGGTGGTTAACGGCGACATCACGCAGATCGACCTGCCCGCCGGACGCCGCAGCGGCCTTGCCGATGCCATCGAAGTGCTGCGCGGGGTCGAGGGCATCAGCTTCGTGCAGTTCGACGATAAAGACGTGGTCCGCCATTCGCTGGTGCAGCGAATCGTGAAGGCCTACGAGCGTCAGAGTGTGGCCAGCCAGCTCACTCTCAAGCTCTCCGAACCGGCCCCGGAAGCCGACAGCGCTCCGCAAGCCTGAGTTCGCGCCATGTCCTCACCAGAAGGTAGTACTGTCACGTTCCGCGGTGTCAAAGCAAGCGCGCTGCGGTCGCGCATCCGTCACTTCGCGCGAATTCTCCAGACGGAGGTGACAAAGGGGCGCGCCTTCGATTGCCTGATCACCACGGACGCCGAGCTCCGCCGCTTGAATCGCACATTCCGTAGAAAGAACTCTGCTACCGACGTCTTATCCTTCCCTAGCACTCCTCGCCCACTCCGCCCCGGCCCCCGGCCCCCGACCCCCGACCCCCGGCTTCTGGCCCCCGGCCCCCGGCGCCTGGCCCCCGGCCCCTCTTTAGGCGATCTTGCCATCTCCTACCACCGCGCCCGCGCCCAGGCCCGGGAACTCGGCCACACGACTGAGCAGGAAATCTGCGTGCTGATGCTGCACGGCGTCCTGCACCTGACTGGTCTCGACCATGAGACCGACGGCGGCAGGATGGCTCGCACGGAAACCCGATACCGGCGCCGCCTCGGGCTGCCGTGCGGCCTGATCGAACGGGAGTCCGCATGATCGCGGCGATCATCGGCGTCATCCTCGCTATTCCCGTGATGGGCGTGGTGACGTTCGTCCAGGTGCTCTACCTGGAAAGCCTGCGCCTGCGCTCGCGCGACCTGCCGTCCATCAAGTTTTTCAAGGAATCGTTGGAAGACCGCATCGGCATCAAGACCGAGGACGGCGCCGGCGCGTTCTCCCTGGTCAAGCACTCGCTTCTGACTCTCTTCGGCATTGCGTGCTACATCCTGTTTCGCGAGAGCTTCTGGGAAGCGGCCCTGGTTGCGCTGCTGACAATGGTCGGAGTCTGCTTTGCCTTGCCGCAGCTTTTCTATCGACGGACTTCGGGACGCTGGCTGTTGCCGCTGGTTCCGGCGCTCCGGTTGATCGCGTTGACCGCCAGGCCCTGCGTGGCCCTGCTCACGTTCTTCCAGAGCCTGATCGATCTGACGGACGACAAGGCCGCGAAAGAGGAAGAGCCCACGCCCGCCGAGAACATCGAGGCCCTCATCTCAGCCGGCAAGGAAGAGGGCTTGATCGCCGAGGACGACCGCAAGCTGATCCAGTCGGTGGTAGAATTCGGCGACAAGGTAGTGCGCGAGGTGATGACGCCGCGGCCCAACATCGTTGCCATCGCCGCCGAATCCACACTGGAACAGTTGCGCCAGCTCGTGATCACCGAGCAGTATTCGCGCATACCGGTTTTCGAACAGACCATCGACAACATCGTCGGTTTCATCCACGTGCGCGATATGTTCGAGCTCGAAGAGGAAGAGCGCGAGAAGCGCACCGTGCGCGAGCTGGTCCGGCCGATCATGCTGGTGCCTGAGACCAAGCCGGTGAGTACCCTGATGCGCCAGATGCAGCACGAGAACACGCACATGGTGATCGTGGTCGACGAGTACGGCAATACCGCCGGCCTGGCGACCATGGAGGACCTGCTCGAAGTGATCATCGGGGAGATCCGCGATGAGCACGAGCCCGAGAGCGACATCAAAGAAGACGGCAACGGCGGCTACATTGTCTCCGGCAGCTTCGATCTCGACCGGGTCGCGGACCTGGTTCACGAATTTCACCGCGAAGAGGACATCGAGTCCACTACCGTCGGCGGCCTGGTGAGCGAATGGCTCGGCCATGTGCCGCGGCCTGGTGAATCCACCGACCGCGACGGCATCCGCATCGAGGTTCTGGATGCCGACGAATTGCGCGTCACGCAGGTGCGCATCGGCAAGTCACAAACCGTAACTCAATGAGCCAGGAATTTCACTCCGGATTCGTTTCCCTGATCGGCCTGCCCAACGCCGGAAAATCGACGCTGCTGAACGCACTCGTCGGACAGAAAGTGGCGATTGTCGCCGATAAGCCGCAAACCACGCGCACGTCGATTCAGGGCGTGGTCACGCTGCCCAACGCGCAGATCGTGTTCGTGGATACGCCGGGCATTCACAAGGCCGATTCGCCGCTGAACAAGCGCCTGATGGACACCGTGCGGGGCGCGTTGGAGGAGCGCGACCTGCTGCTTTTCGTGGCCGACGCGGCGCGCAAGTTCGGCGAGGAGGACCGCCGAGCCATCGACCTCGCGCGCAAGCCGGGCGCGCCGGTCGTTCTCGTCTTGAACAAGGTGGATCTGCTCAAAGACAAGGCGCTGCTGCTGCCGCTGATCGAAGAATACAAGGCGGCGTTCGATTTCGCGGACTACGTGCCGGTCTCGGCGGCGAAGCGCGTCGGGCTCGACGAGCTGCAAAACGTGATCCTGAAGTATCTGCCGGAAGGTCCCGCCTATTTCCCCGAAGATCATGTGACCGACCAGCCCGAGCGCTTTCTGGCGGCGGAGCTCATTCGCGAAAAAGTACTGCTGGCCACACGGCAGGAGGTGCCCCATTCGGTCGCGGTCACCGTCGACCGCTGGGAGGAGACGCCGAAGATCACGCGCATCTACGCGACCATCCGGGTGGAGCGGGAAGGGCAGAAGGCCATCGTGATCGGCGCGGGCGCGTCCATGATCAAGCGTATCGGCATGATGGCCCGCCAGGAGATGGAGCGCCTGTTCGGCTTGAAGATCTTTCTCGACCTGCACGTGCGCGTCGAGCCGGGCTGGCGCGAGAACCGTGCCTTTCTCAACACCCTGGACTGGCGTACAATGGCCGGTGAAGATGACTAAATCAATCGCAATCGCTCTTCTCGTCTGCCTTCTGGCAAGTGCGCTTGTGCTGGCGAAAGATCCGTCCAAGATTAACGACGATACCATCACCGACCAGATCCGCATTAACCTGGCCAACGACAAGGTGATCGGCGCTTATCCGTTCGAGGTCAGCGTGAAAAACGGCGTGGTTACCCTGGCCGGCACCACCGATACGCCAGGCCAACGGTCGCGTGCGGCCTCGGTTGCCAAAAAGGTGAAAGGCGTGAAATCGGTGGTGAACAACATCGCGCTCAAGAACGAAGGTCCGAAAAAGTGATCCGGCTCCTGCCGGCCGTACTGGCGCTTTCGATCGCGCTGTTGGCGCAGGAATTCACCGACCTGAAGTTCGACCGCCTCTCACAGGGCTACCGTTTCACCGAAGGCCCGGCCTGGTGCAAGGACGGATACCTGATCTTCAGCGACACGCCCAGCGACCGCCTGCTCAAGTGGACTCCCGGCTCACCGGTCGAAGTGTTCCGCACCGATGCGCACGGGCCCGCGGGCAACGCCTTCGACGCCCAGGGGCGCCTGTACACCTGTGAAACACGGACGCGTCGAGTGACGCGCACCGACAAGTCCGGCAAGATCGAGGTCCTCGCGGAGCGCTGGGATGGCAAGCGGCTCAATGCGCCCAACGGGATCGTGGTGGCGAAGAACGGCAGCGTATATTTCACCGATCCGGCATTTGGGGACCAGAGCGACCATCGCGAGCTGGATTTCTACGGCGTGTACCACATCCCGCCCAAGGGCGCGATGGAGCTGTTAGCCAAATTCACTGGCCGCCCGCACGGGATCGCGTTCTCGCCGAACGGCCGCATCCTGTACGTGGCCGACGCCGACGCGAAGAACGTCCGCGCGTTCGATCTGGACAAGAACGGCGAGGCATCGAACGACCGCGTGCTGGTGCCGAAGACCCCGGGGATTCCGACGGGGATCGCGGTGGATGACAAGGGCAACCTGTGGGTGACGGGCGGCAACATCGGTATCTACAACCCCGAGGGCAAACGGCTGCACACGATCGAGATGCACGACCCGGTCTCAGCGTGCGCGTTCGGCGAAGCGGACATGAAATCGCTTTTCCTGACCGTGCGCGGCGTCGTCATGCGCGCCCGCCACGGTGGGGATTGATGTGGGACAGGCTTCAGCCTGTCCAGGGCCGCCTGTGACAGACGACCGCCGCTATCCCAGGCGCCCGCTCGTTGGCGTGGGCGCGCTCATCTTTCGCCGCGGCCGGATTCTCATGGCGCAGCGGGGCAAGGAGCCGCTCAAGGGCTGGTGGTCGCTGCCCGGCGGCGCGCTCGAAATCGGAGAGTCGCTGGATCAAGCGGTCCGACGGGAGGTTCTGGAAGAGACCAGCCTGATTGTTGAGCCGGTTCGGGTCTTCGAGATTTTCGAGCGAATCATGCGCGATCCCGCCGGGGCGCCGGAGTATCATTACGTGTTGATCGACTACGTCTGCCGGGTGATCGGCGGGGAGCCGTGCGCCGGCGACGACGTGTGCCGCGTGGCGTGGATGCGCCCGGAGGAGCTGAAGAACCTCCAGATCACCGAGGGCACGCTCGGCGTGATTGAACGCGCCTTCCGGAAACGGCGAAAATCAAAAAAGAGAACCGCGTGAAGACCAGCGCTGAAGTCCTCGAATTTGAAGCCCTGCGGCAGTTGCTGGGGCGCTACGTGGCGAGCCCGCTGGGGCGCCGCGAACTGGAAAAGGTGTCTCCGCACGCCGATCGCGAACGGCTGGTGGCCAGCCTCGCCGAAGCTGGTGAGGCCATTCTCTACCTGCAGGCGGCGACACGCCCGCAGCCGGCGGCACGCGGCGCCGCCATCCGTGTGGACTTCGGCGGCATCCCGGACGTCGAGCCCGCCGTGCACAAACTGCACATCGAGGGCGCCGGTCTGGAGCCGAAGGAGATCTTCGAGCTGTTCACGCTGCTCGATATCGCGGCCGACGCCAAGAGCCATTTGACGGCAGCCGCCGAGCGCTTCCCGCTGCTGGGACACCGCGCGCAGTCGATCGGCGATTTCCGCACGCTGCTGCGCGAGCTCGACGGCAAGATCCTTCCCGATGGGCGCGTGGCGGACAACGCGAGCGTGGCGCTCGCGCGCCTGAGACGCGATATCGAGCGCCAGAAGAAGGCGATCCAGGAGTCGTTGGAGCGGTTCCTCAAGGTCCACCGCGAGGAGGGAATTCTCCAGGAAGAGTTTGTGACCATCCGCAACGAGCGCTTCGTCGTGCCCGTGATTGCCGGGCAGCGGCGCAAACTGGACGGCGTCATTCACGGCACCAGCTCGAGCGGGCACACCCTGTTCGTAGAACCCCTGGAGACCATCGATCTCAATAACGAGCTGGTCCGGCTGACCGAGGAAGAGATGCGCGAAGTGCATCGCATCCTGTTGGAGATGACCGACCGCCTGCGCGCTTACGGCGATTCGATCCGGCAGACGCTGGTTACCATGGCCGAGCTGGAGTTGATCTTCGGCAAGGCCCGCTTCGCTTCCGACTTCGACTGCGCCATCCCGCGCTTCGGCGAACGGCTGGCACTGAAGGACGCGCGCCATCCGTTGCTGGCAGACGTGCTGCGGCGGCGGCACAAAACCGTGGTGCCGATCAGCCTGGAGCTCTCGCGCGACCGGCGGACGCTGCTGATCAGCGGCCCCAACACGGGCGGCAAAACGGTGACGCTGAAGACCGTCGGGCTGCTCAGCCTGATGGCTCAATCCGGCTTGCCCGTGCCGGCGGCAGACGCCGAATTCCCGGTGTTCGAACAGGTGCTGGCCGATATCGGCGACTACCAGTCGATCCAGGAGAACCTGAGCACGTTTTCAGCGCACATGTCCAATATCCGCGAGATGGCGCTGGATGTGACTCCGGATTCGCTGGTGTTGCTGGATGAGCTCGGTGCGGCGACAGACCCCGAGGAGGGCGGCGCGCTGGGTGTCGCCATCGTCGAGCATTTCCGCGGCGCGGGCGCGTTCACTCTGGTTTCGACGCACCTGATGGCTCTCAAGATCTACGGTGCTTCCACCGAAGGCGTGGTCAACGGCAGCATGGGCTTCGACGAGGAGACCTTCGAGCCGACGTATCGTCTGCGGCTGGGCCTGCCGGGGAAATCAGCGGGCCTGGAGATTGCGACCCGGCTGGGCATGCCGGAAGACATCATGCGGCGCGCGCGGCAATCCATGAGCGACCGCGAGCGCGACGTGACGCGGTTTCTGAGCGAGCTGCACCGGCGCATCGAGGAGACACAGGCGCTGGAGGAGAGCCTGCGTGCGAAGGTCGCAGAGACGGACCGCATCAACAAGGAGCTGGCGCGGGAGTGGGAGAAACGCGAGTCAGCCAAGCTGAAAGAGCTGGAGCGGCGCACGGACGCCGCGCTCGCCCGCTTCGAGGAGCAGGCGCAGCAGACCATCGGCAAGATCACGGAATCGGCCGACCGGCGAAAGGCCGAGCAGGAGGCGCTGCGGCGCATCGCCAAGGCAAAGCGCGAGGCGCGCGAGGATTTCCAGACCACCGTTCTCTCCACGCAGGACGATTCGCGCCAGGACCGCATCGGGCCGCTGCGCATCGAAGAAGGTGCGCGGGTGCGGCTGAAGGATGTGCGCGAACCGGCCCGTGTGCGCCGCAAGCTGGGCAACGACCGCATCGAGGTGGAGGCCGGCTTCCTCAAGATGCAGGTCTCGATCGACGATGTGCTGGAGGTTCTGCCGGAGCAGGGCGCCGGCGCGGCCGGTAAGCTGCCGAAGAACGTGAGCTACAAGCCCGCCCCGGAGTTGGCGCCGGTGCACCAGGAGATCAACGTGATCGGGCAGCACGCCGAAGAGGCTCGAGACGCCGTGGACGAATTTCTCGACCGCGCTGTGATGGCGACGGCCAGCCGGGTGCGGATCGTGCACGGGCATGGTATGGGCGTGCTCAAGAAGGTGATCTCGGAGTTGCTGGCCAAACATCCGCACGTGGCGCGGTTCTATCCCGCCGCCCAGCACGAGGGCGGGGCGGGGGCGACCATCGTGGAATTGCGGGAGTAGGCTCGGCCGCTCAGGCGCCGTTCTTGCGCTCGACGAGCGCGGCGATGGCGCCGATGTTCTTCATTTCTTCCATCTCTTCCGGCTCGAGCTGAAAGCCGAACTGCTCTTCGAGCGCCAGGACGAGGTTCAGGTGCATCACCGAGTCCCAGGTTTCGATGGTTTGCGGCGACGAGTCGGCGGTCAGTGTTGCGGGAGCGACCTGCAACACGTCGGCCGCGATGCCGCGGACTTTTTCGAAGATCTGCGCGTTCATGGGATGCAATCCACTATCATCTTGGATGGTGAGCCGTCCGCGCAAGGTCCTCTTCGTCTTCGGTACGCGGCCCGAAGCCATCAAGCTGGCTCCGGTGCTGCTGCACATGAAACGCCGCGCCGGGTTCGAGGCGGTCACCTGCGTCACCGCGCAGCATCGCGGCATGCTGGACCAGGTGCTGGCCGCTTTTCAGATTGCGCCGGAACACGATCTCAACTGCATGCAGCCCGGGCAGACCCTGGCGCAATCGACGGCGCGGATCCTGTCCCAGCTCGAGCCGGTGCTGCGGGCAGAGAAGCCGGACATGGTGCTGGTGCAGGGCGACACGACGACTACCCTGTGCGGCGCGCTGGCGGCCTTCTACCAGGGCATCCCGGTGGGACATGTGGAGGCGGGCCTGCGCACAGGGGACCTCACGCGGCCTTTCCCCGAGGAGATGAACCGCGTGGTCACGACACGGCTCTCCGCGCTGCACTTCGCGCCGACCGCACGGGCCGCCGGGGTGCTCGCGGCCGAAGGCGTGCCAGCCGAACGCATCTTCGTCACGGGGAACTCCGGCATCGATGCGGTGCTGTACGTGCGGGACGGGCTCGAATCGGGCGCCCTGTGCGGTGGGGAGTGGCCGGCCATTGAACCGGGCCGGAAGCTGATCGTGGTGACCGCGCATCGCCGCGAAAGCTTCGGAGCGGGATTCGAGCGCATCTGCGAGGCTCTGCTGCGGCTGGCCAGGCGCGAGGACGTGCAGATTGTCTACCCGGTGCACCGCAATCCGAACGTCCTGGGGCCGGTGGAGCGGCTGCTCTCTGAGCAGGCGGGAATTCTGCTGATCCAGCCGCTGGATTACGTGCCGTTTGTGGATCTCATGCGGCGCGCGACGCTCCTGCTCACGGATTCCGGGGGGATTCAAGAGGAGGGTCCGTCGCTGGGGAAGCCGGTGCTCGTGATGCGGGAGAAAACCGAGCGGCCGGAGGCGATCGAGGCCGGGACGGTGCGGCTGGTCGGCACCGACGCGGATGTCATCGAGCGGGAGGCGGTCCGGCTGCTTGACGATACGGAGGAGCGGCTGCGCATGTCGCGGATCCACAATCCGTACGGCGACGGGCAGGCCAGCCGGAGGATTGCGGATGCGATTGCTTCGTTCGCCTAGGATTGTTTGCCGCGATGGCGAACCAGGTCGTCGACGATCACGATCAGGCCGTTCAGTCTGTCTGTAGCTTCAGCGAGAGTGGTCTCAATGTGCTCCATCCGCTTCCGGTGGTCCGCCATGCTCTTGTCGTGTTCCGCAAGCCACTGGCTGTGGTCTTTGAGCACTTCCGCCTGCCGCGCCTGGATGCCCGCCATCACGATGGCGGTTTCCTGCAGTTCCTTGATTGCGGCCTGCATGTCCATACAAGAAGGATACCAGCCTTGGTCGGCGCGCACGCCCGCCGCAGTATGCTACGTTAGTTCTTTCACGCGAATTGGAGGCTACATGGAGGCCCTTGGCCTGATTGAAACAAAGGGTTTGGTGGGCGCGATCGAAGCCGCGGACGCCATGGTCAA
>Ga0335069_10008283_pt1 | contig 14884 bp, 14 predicted proteins | sample Lox_Sample_11_FD_206714 | JGI IMG/M metagenome (GOLD analysis project Ga0335069, IMG submission 206714) | Soil microbial communities from Loxahatchee National Wildlife Refuge, Florida, United States - Lox_Sample_1.1 | ecosystem: Environmental > Terrestrial > Soil > Wetlands | place: USA... | reverse complement strand
AGGACGAAACCGGGCGGGTCTCATCGTACAAGTCGTCTTCGGCGTAGCCGTAGACGGAGCACGAGGAGGCGTAGATGAAGCGCTTCACCTTGGCGCATTTGGCCGTGTAGGCGAGGTAGGCGGGAGCGGCCGCGTTGAAGATGAAGTTCTTGCTGGGGGAGAACTCGGCCATGGGGTCATTCGACAGGCCCGCCAGGAAGATGACTTGGTCGTAGCGCTCCAAGTCTTCCGCGGTGAGTTGGAAAATGTCCTTGTGAAGAATGGCGACATCGCGTGGCAGGTTGTTTCCGAACCAGAACAGGTCGACGACATCGACCTTGTAACCCCGGTCCAGCAGTTTCGGTATCAGGGCGGAACCGACATACCCGGCCCCTCCGGCGACAAGCAATCTCATGAAATCTCCTTGGGATGTTTCAGTGCGTCTTGCGGCTCCAGGCGTGGCGGGCCTGAAGGTAAGGAATGAGGCGAGTTAGAAACGGAAGTTATCGGATTCGGGCGTGGAGAGCCAGTGTTCCAGCGTCTGGGCATTGCTGTCCTTGGCCGAAAGGGAAGGGTCCGTGACGGGCCACTCAATGCCGATTTGCGGGTCGTTCCAGAGAATCCCGGACTCCGCTTTGTTGCTGTACAGGCCGGTACATTTGTACTGGATCTCCGCAAACTCGGAGAGGACGCAGAAGCCCCGGGCGAATCCCGCGGGGGCCCACACCTGGCGGCGGTTCTCCGTGGAGGCCTCAATGCCCACCCACCGTCCGAGCGTGGGCGACCCTTTTCTGATATCCACGGCCACCAGGAATGCGGAACCCAGCGTGACGCGCATGAGTTTGCCCATTGGCGGCTCCCACTGGAAGTGCAAGCCGCGCAAGACGCCCTTGGCGGAGCGTGAGTGGTTGTCCTGCACGAAGTGAGTGGGAAGACCGAGGTCGCGGAACTGATCCTCGCGAAAAGTCTCGGTGAAGAAGCCCCGGCTATCCTGAAAGATGTCCGGAACAACAACCAGCACATCTTCCAAATACTTCGCTTCCAGTCTAATTTGCATGGCGGTGTGAATCAGTGAGTAAGTCGCGGCGGGCGCCTGCGAAGATGGGGAACGCGGAATCCGAAGAGACTAGACCTGCGCCGCCCGCGGCGCCGCCGCGGCGGCCAACCACCGTTCCACGCCCGCAACGACTCGCTCCTGTTGCTCCGCGGTCAACTGAGGGAACATGGGGAGGGAGACGATTTCGCGCGCGGTCCTCTCCGCCACCGGGAAATCGCCCGGGCGGTAGAGGAGCCGTTCGTAGGCTTTTTGCAGGTGCAGCGGCACCGGGTAGTGGATGCCCGTGCCGATTCCGGCTTCGGCCATGGAGCGCATGAACGAGTCGCGCTCCTGAATGCGGATCACGTAGAGGTGGTAAATCGCTCTGGCCCATTCCGGCTCGTAGGGTGCGAGTTCGCCCAGCCCCGCCGCCTCCAGAAGGCGCCGGTATCTTGCCGCCGCTTCGCCCCTGGCCTTGTTCCAGCCGGGAAGGCGCTTGAGTTTCTCCGTGAGAATGCCGGCCTGGATGGCGTCCAAACGGCCGTTGTAGCCTTCGATTTCGTGGTAATACTTGCGGTCCTGCCCGTGGTCGCGGAGCATGCGGACGGCGCGCGCAATCTCGGCGTCGTTGGTGGTCACCGCGCCGGCCTCACCGCAGGCGCCCAAGTTCTTGCCGGGGTAGAAGCTGAAGGCTCCGGCCAAACCCATGGAACCGGCCTTTCGCCAGCGGCCTTCCTTCTTCGAGAAGTACTCGGCGCCGTGGGCCTGGCACGCATCCTCGATCACCACCAGGCAGTAACGCCCGGCGAGCTCCAGGATAGCGTCCATGTCGGCTGTTTGCCCGTAGAGATGGACCGGCACAACGGCCTTCACGGGCAGACCCAACTTGCGGTCCACCACGTTTCCGCCGCCATCCACCTCACACCCGGACTCGAGGTACTCGGCGAGCTTGCGCGGGTCCATGTTATAGGTCCGCTCGTCGATATCCACAAAGACCGGCCGGGCTCCCGCCTGCGTGATGGCCTCGCTTGTGGCGATGAAGGTGTTCGGAACCGTCACGGCGATGCAGCCCGGACCCACGCCGGCGGCTATCAGCGCGAAGCGCACCGCGTCCGTGCCACTGGCCACGCCCACCGCGCCGTCGGCATCGCAGAACGCCGCGAACTCGCGTTCGAACTCTTCCACCATGGGGCCGCCAATAAAGCCGGCGGTGCGCAGCGCTTTGGCGAAGACCGCGGAGAGATCGGCCTGCATCTCCTGGTGCGGCGTAATCAGGTCAAGAAACGGTATCTTACTTGAGTCACTCATGGAGACTCCTTGGATATTGAGTTGTACGATTTGGATTGGGTTCCGCCGGAGGAGGGCTGGAGGAGTTCGATGGCCGGTCTACAGCTTTGAGCGCTTTCGGGCCCGCCAGAGCGCCAACGCGGTCAAGCCGCCGCCCGCAAGGACCAGGGTGAGGGGCTCCGGAGTCACTACCGGCAGGGGCACGCCGAAAGGATCCGCCTGCCATGCGCCATCGTTATCATCCGCCAGCACCGCGCTCTCAAACTCAGGGAGTTCGGTGAGGCGCGGCAGATTCAGATCTTCCAACAGGGCGGCGTCCAGAACCACGGCGCCAAGGTCGACATCCGTATAGCTGACGGAAAACTCACTGGATGTCACACCGTCCGCGGCCGACGAATCCGCTTCCGGACCGGCGGCATCCCAGGAGCCGCTGGCCGCGGCGGCATCGATGGCCGGCAGTTCGAATAGGCCCAAATCGGGTAGAACGATGGAGTCCGCCGAGGCCAGAGCGGCTCCGGCGATCAGGATCGAAATGGCGTTCGCGATGTGCCTATACCTCATCCTTGCCTGCTGCCTGCGCTGACCGGGGCTGGAAGCGCCCGTCAGATCATTGTCACTGGGACCGAAGGATCCGTCAACAGATATAAAGCTCTGGAACAACCAAAAAGTAACGCGCCAAAATTTTCCACAGTACGGGCGGTACGAAAGGGCGCCGTTCGATGGAAGCCGCCGCTCATCGCCGCGCTTCCGCCGTGTCCCGGGAGGTAACGGGCCGCAGCGTTCGCGCCGGGTTGCCCGCCACGATGGTGTTCGGCGGGACATCGCGGGTGACCATGCTTCCCGCCCCCACCATGGCGTTCTCGCCGATGGTGACGCCCGCCAGAATGGTGGCGCCGCTCCCTACCGATGCTCCGCGCTTCACCAGCGTCGGCTCCACGCGCCAATCGCTCTCGGTTTGCAGGGCTCCATCCGTTGTGGCGCGCGGATACGTGTCGTTGATGAACGTGACGCCGTGCCCGATGAAGACCTCGTCCTCCACGGTGACGCCCTCGCACACGAAGGTGTGGCTGGAAATCTTGCAATTCCGCCCGATTACCGCGTTCTTCTGCACTTCCACGAAGGCGCCGATCTTGGTGTTATCGCCGATTTCGCAGCCGTAGAGGTTGATGAACTTGGAGAGCTTGACGTTCTTGCCGAGTTTCACATCCGGCGCGATGCAGAGGTACTCATTCATAAAGCCACCGCCCCTCCGCGCTGCTTCAGGGACTGTCCGGCCGCCTCCAGCATGCGAACCACGCGCAGGCCGGCGAGGCCGTCGTTCACCGGTGTTCGGTTCCCCTGGATGCAATCGCGGAAATAAGCCGCTTCACGCTTCAGAGCCTCGGTCTGATCCACGCGCGGCGCCCACATATCGCCGGATCTGTAACTCACGAGTAAGTCGTAGACGCCCTGCCCGGTGGTGATTTCCACGCCCTTGTCATAGACGCGGACCTTCTCATCCGGCTCCACGTCGTTCCACACCGCCATCTTCTTCTCGCCGCCGATCAGCGTGGTGCGCACCTTCACCGGCGAAAGCCAGTTCACGTTGATGTGGGCCAGCATTCCGGGGAAGTAAACGGTGAGATAAGCGAGATCCTCCAGCCCATTGAAGTGACACTGTCCGGTGGCGCTGACCGCTTCGGGCTGCGCGTCGATCAGATGGTCCATGATGGCCAGGTCATGCGGCGCCAGGTCCCAAATCACGTTGACATCGTGCTGGAAGAGGCCCAGGTTCACGCGCGTGGAATCGTAGTAGAAGAGCTTGCCGAGTATGCCTTCCTCTATGAGCTGGCGGAGCTTGCGCACCGCGCCGGTGAACAGGAAGGTGTGATCCACCATGATTTGCAGGCCCTTGGCGGCGGCCAGATCGATGAGTTGGGAGGCTTGCGCGGAACTCGCCGCGAAGGGCTTCTCCACGAAGACGTGCTTGCCGTTCTCCAGCGCCGCCTTGGCGAACTCGAAGTGCGTCCAGACCGGCGTGATGACGGCCACGGCATCCACTTGCGGGGAACGGATCAGTTCCATGGCATCCGCCGTGGCCAGGATCCCGGGATACGCCTGGGCGGCGCGCGCCAGGGCGGCCGGGCTGCCGTCCGCGACGGCGACCAGCTTGGACCCCTCGGCCGAATGGAAATTTCGCGCCACGATGGGGCCCCAGTATCCGTATCCGATAACGCCGACTCGAATCACAGTGCCTCCGCGCGCTCTAGTGCGCGCCGGTCGCCATAATCACCGCAGCCGGGGTTTGCAGCAGGATCTGGATGTCCAGCCACACCGACCACGTGCTCGCGTACTGCAGGTCCATGCGGACCATGTCGTCGAACTTCACGCGGCTGCGTCCCTTCACCTGCCAGAGGCCGGTAATGCCCGGCTTCGCCGCCAGGATTCTTGCGCGGTGCCAGACGCGGTATTGTTCCACCTCGTAGGGCAAGGGCGGCCGCGGGCCCACTAGGGACATGTCGCCCTTGAGGACATTGAGGAATTGCGGCAATTCGTCCAGGCTGCTTTTGCGGAGGAAGCGGCCGACGCGCGTCACCCGCGGGTCGTCCACCAGCTTGTAGGCCGCTTTCGGGCCGTTCCCCTGGCCGCAACCGTCTTGGCCCGCCATGAACTTCTTGATGTACTCGCGGTGCGCCGCGTCATCGCAGTTCACGTACATCGAGCGGAATTTGAGGAAGCCGAATTTCCGCCCGTTCCGCCCCACACGCTCCTGGCGAAAGAAGACGGGACCTCGCGACGTCAGCTTAATGGCAAGTGCGATTACGACGAAGAGCGGCAGATCGATGGCCAGCGCCAGCAAGCTGCCCACAATGTCCATGGAGCGCTTGATCACCTTGGAGAGGCGGCTCGGGGCGGCGCCGTGGAAGAGCTCGTCGTTAAGCGTCGAATCGACTTCGTGAAACTCCCCGCCCTGGTCCCAGTTTTCGGGAAACACGTGGAATGAGAGCTTGATCTCGCCGATCTCATCGATGCTGAGGGCGCCGGAAAGCGCGCCCGTCACCCGGCCCAGCAGGGAGTTGGCCACGGACTTCCCGTCTACTTCGTCGCCGAGCTCGGTGAAGATCACCCCGATGGTCGAATCCTGCTTGTACCAGCCGGTGATGTCCGTGTCGCGAGTGGAATTGGAGAGCGCCCGGAGCACCCTCTCGAACGCGTCCCGGCTTCCGCCGGCCTTCAGGAGCTTGGCGGATTCGAGCAGCATCAGCACGAAACTGCGTCCCGAGCGCTCGGTCCTCTTGCGCTCCAGGAAGAGCATCCGGCCGAATACTTCCTGCGTGAGGATGGACCGGGCGGCGGACGATAGCGGTCCCGCGTTGGCGCGCGACGGGCCGTCCCGCCTGGGTTCCAGTGACGCTCCGCTTCGCGCGCGACTCATAGGGCGGCCCACCTCTTGGCGGGTGCTGCATTGTTCGAAATTCCCATACTTACGGGCGAGAGCCAGCGGCGCTCAATCTGCACCGCCACTGAACGGCGCAGGAGGCTAATCGATACCACCGCGCGGCATTGGTTCGGCGTTTCCACGAGAATGCCTTCCATCCCGGCCAGCGGACCGGATTCGAGCTTCACGCGCTGACCGGTCTCCAGATATTCCCAGGGTTCCGTCGCCAGCCCGGAACAGATGGCCCGGCGGATAGCCAGGATTTCGGCATCGTCGAGCGGAGAGGGGATCTTCCCGAAGCCGGCGAAATGCAGGGCCCCGGGGATGGTAAGGACCGGCAGGCGGTAGCGCGGGTCGAGGCGGCAGAATACATAGCCCGGAAAGAGCGGCAGGTCCAACCGCTTCCGGCGGTCCGACCAATTGTGGTAGCAGCGGTAAAGCGGCACAAACTCGTCGAAGCCTTTCCGGCGAACCAAATTCGCGACCACCTTTTCGCAGCGGGACCTCACTCGCAAGGCGAACCACCGAAGAGAATCATCATTGTGGATTGTGTCCACGTTCATGCGGAAAAGCTGGCTCCGGCGCAAGCTACCGCCCTTTTAGCCCCATCCGTCTTTCCCCGTATGAGGCCGAATCACCCAGGCCTGCCGATGCGCCCTGTTGAAGCACTCCGATTGCCACACTAAAACTCGCCTGTTTTCAATGCGATGCGGCTGGCGCAGCGAGCTGGACACGGGGGTCAGCCTATGATTCGAACCTAATGGCCTCAATGGCTTCAGATAAAAAGCCCTTTTAAGTCAAAGAAAACCATCTGAAAGCGGGCCTTGTGGGGAGGAAATCGAATTGTTCCCAAACATTGGGACAAAAGGCGGGATCTTGTCTAGGCTGCGGGAATCTTTGGAAAATGCCAGCGGAGCGGCGAGCGGAAGACACCGGGCCGGACCACCTCATGCCGCTGTACATGCGCCCCGAGCTTGCGGCGGCAATCTCGCCGGTCCTCAAGCGGCGCATGCCAGGCAAGACCTGTTTCCACTTCAAAGCCGATCCCGGTCCCGAATTTGCCAGTGGATCCGGCGGCGCTTACCGAGACCGCCCTGGAGTCCCGGCGCGCGAAGAACCGGGTTTGAATGCCGCTGGATTGGCCCGGTTTTCACCCGGCCTGCCGCTGCGGGCTTGTTGATATACTGAAGTCGTTCCCAACGATCAGGAGTCTATTGCAATACCATGTTCGATCTTTTCCGAAGCCGAGATAAGGCCGTCCGCATTCTTCTAGGCGGCATATTGGTGGTCGTGTCGCTGTCCATGCTCACCTACTTGATCCCCAACTACAACAGCGGAGCCGGGGATCCAGGCGACATCGTGATCGCGCAAATCGGGAAAGATACGCTGACCCTGCCCGAGGTGGAAGCTACCCTCCAGCAGACCATGCGCGGACGCCAGATTCCGCCCTCCATCCTGCCCACTTACATCCCGCAGATGGTGGACCAGATGATCGTCCAGCGCGCGCTTGCCTACGAAGCGCAGACACTGGGCTTCCAGGTGACCGATGCGCAAGTGACCGACGCTATCCGCCAGGAAATCCCCAGCCTTTTCCCGGACGGGAAGTTCGTCGGCCAGGATAACTACGCCGCCATGCTGGCTCAACAGGATATGACGGTGGCGCAGTTTGAGGGCGACTTGCGCCGGCAGTTGCTGGTGGGCCGTTTGCGTGAGGTGGCGCTGGAAGGCGTGGTGGTGAGCAATGCCGAGGTAGCGCAGGAGTACCGCAAGCGCAACGACAAGGTCAAAGTGGAGTGGGTAAAGCTTACCGCCGATAAGTACAAGAATGAAGCACAGCCAAGCCAAGCTGATATCGAGGCTTATTTCAAGGCCAACTCCGCCCGCTACACCGTGCCCGAGAAGAAGGACCTGGCCTATCTGCTGGCCGACCCCGCCAAGATTGAAGACAGCCTCACACCGGCCGATGCGGACCTGTTGGCGATTTACAACAAGAACAAGGACGCCTATCGCGTCCCCGAGCGCATCCGCGTGCAGCACATCCTGCTGAAGACCACGGGCAAGACGCCCGCCGAGGACGCCCAGGCAAAGGCCAAGGCGGAGGACCTGCTGAAGCAGATTCGCGGCGGAGCGAATTTCGCCGACCTGGCGAAGAAGTTTTCCGAGGACGACGTTTCCGCCAAGAATCCGAAGAACGCCGGCGAACTTCCCGACTGGGTGACTCGCGGCCAGACCGTCAAGGAGTTTGAGGACGCCGCTTTCGCCCTGAAGCCCGGGCAGGTGAGCGGGGTAGTGAAGACCCAGTACGGCTACCACATCATAAAGCTGCTGGCCCACGAGGACGCCCATCAGCGCACCTTTGACGAGGCCAAGAGCGACATCGCCGCGCAGTGGAAGAAGCAGCGCGCCGGCGACATTATGCAGGACATAGCCGACAAGCTTCAGGGCGAGTTGCAGAAGGACCCGCAGCATCCGGAACTCGCGGCGGCCAAATACCACATGGATCTGGGCCGCGTCTCCGGCTTCCAGCCCAATCAGCCACTGCCGGTGATCGGGACAAGTCCCGATTTTAGCGCCGCCGTGGAGGGCCTGAAGGCCGGCGAGGTATCGCAACCGGTGGCGCTGACCGACAACAAGATTGTGATCGCCATTGTGACGGCGGTTTCGCCGGCGCGGCCGGCCCGGCTGGATGAAGTCCAGAACCAGGTCCGCGACACGCTGGTCCAGAACCGCAGCGCCGCGGCGCTTCAGAAGCACGCCCAGGATTTGGTGAACGCCGCCAAGGGATCGAGCGACCTGGCTAAGGCGGCTAAGGCGGAAGGGCTGGAGATGAAGACCTCAGACGAGTTCAACCGTACTGGATCCATCGAGGGCCTCGGCTCCGCCAGCTACTTGCAGGATGCATTCTCGCGCCCGGATGGCAGCTTTCTGGGCCCCATCACCGTGCCCGATGGCATGGTAGTGGCGCGCGTGGTGGCGCACATCCCCGCCGACATGTCGAAGCTCCCGGAGCAGGCTGATTCCATCCGCAATGACGTGCGGAACGAGAAGGAACGCGACCGCGATACGCTCTTCTCCGAAGGCGTCCGCGACGCGCTGGTAAAGCAGGGCAAGATCAAAGTGCACCAGCCGGTGCTCAAGCGACTGATTTCGAACTACAGCACGCAGAGCTAAGCGGATGGTTCACGCTTTCATCGGTTTCCTGCACGCGCTTACCGACCCCGTGCGGCTGGCGCAGTTGCTCAACAGCTTTCTCTCCGGCTGGCTCGGTTACGCGATGCTGTTCGGGGTGGTGTATGCGGAAACCGGATTGCTGGCGGGCTTCTTTTTCCCGGGCGATTCGCTGCTCTTTACGGTGGGCGCGGTGGCCGGGGCCGGCGATCAAGGGGCCGGGGGGCTTAGCATCGGCGCCGTGATTGCGGTGCTGGCTTCCGCAGCCCTGCTTGGCGACTCCACGGGCTTCTTCCTTGGCCGCAAGACCGGCGCCCGCATCTTCAGCCGCAAGGACACGCGGCTGTTCAAGCAGGAGCACGTGAGCCGCACCAAAAAATTCTACGAACGCCACGGCGGCAAGACCATCGTCTACGCGCGATTCATCCCCATTGTGCGTACCTTCGCCGCGTTCATGGCCGGCGTGATGGAGATGCCGTACCGGCGCTTCCTGCCGTACAGCGTTTGCGGCGGCATCGGCTGGGTAGTCCTGATGACTACGCTCGGTTACGAGCTTGGCTCCATTCCCGTTGTGCGTCGCAATTTCGACTACGCCATTCTCGCCATTGTCGCGCTCTCCCTGCTGCCGCCCTTTCTGGAAGCGCTCCGGGCCCGCTCAGTGCGCCAAGCCGACTAGTCCGGCCGCGAAGAGGCGGTCATCCACGCGCCCGAGTTTGGCGGCGGCGCCAGCATCGATTAGCGGACGGTGCGAGACGTCCACGAGATATTCCGGTATCGCCCACAGATCCTCTTCGGCGGTCATCCAGCCGATCGCGTCGAAACGCCGGAGATTCACCGGGCGGGAATACGCGCGGAGCGTCTTCTCCCTCTTCAAGTTGAAATAGTGCTCGAAGTAGGACATGGCCAGTTCCCGCAGCGTGCGGTATACCGGCTCGCGGTAGCGCAGGCCCGCGTAGTTTGACTTAGCCAGGGCACCCCAGCGTCCCCGCCGCCGGAAGATGGCCAGCACGTGGTCGTCGTCGCGCACCGCCTCAAGGTCCAGCAGCAGGGGCTCGAACCCGATCATGCGCAGCGCCGCCGCGCCGAACAGCGCGCCTTCCATGCAGTGCGCCATCCGGTCCCGCATCACGCGGCGCGGCGACCGGCAGGTTTCTCCGCCGCGCTCCTTGTTGTAGGCGATCTCGTCCAAATAGCGCTGAATCTTCTCCGGCGTGTTCAGCCTGCGGAAGGTCGCGCGCTCGGCCGAGGTGAGGCCGAATTGCCAGCTCCTGGCTCCGTTATTCATACCGCAGCGCCCTGTCCAGGGCCTCCACGAAGAAATATTCCCCCCACATCACGGATTCGTTCACTCCCAGCCCCTTATGTAAATGGTACACGCCGCCCTTGAGGATACCCTCCCAGGCCGCATCGTCCGCCGCCAGGTAGCGCCGGCACAGCGTGGCCAGAATCCGCCGCGCCGCGTCTGCGTAGCGGTCCTTGCCGGAGCCGCCCGTCAGGTCCGCCAACTGGAAAAGCCCGGAAGCCGCGATGGCGGCGGCGGAGGTGTCCACTAATTTGCGGCTCTCTTCGGGAGCGTCAAAATCCCATGACGGAACCCCGTCCGCCGGACAATGCGCCAGGTAGTATTCGGCGCAGGCCTCTGCCGTGCCGAGGAAGCGTGCGTCACGCGTATAGAGGTAAGCCGTTCCGAATCCGTAGAGCGCCCACGCCAACCCGCGCGACCAGCAGGAATCGGCGCGATAGCCTTGCTGCGTGCTCTGCCGCAGGAACTCGCCCGTGGCGGTATCGAAAATCCCTTCGTGCGCCGTGGAGCCGTCCCTGCGCACCAGCACGCGCCGCGTGGTAAGGCAGTGTCGCAGGGCGAGATCGAAAAGCCGCTCATCGCCAGTGGCGCGCGCGGCGCGAAATATGAGTCCGACGTTCATCATAATGTCGATGAACAGGGAATCTTCGGCCAGGAACGAGCGCAGGTACCCGCCCTTCTCGCGAAAGCGCAAGGCCAGCGTATGGCCTGCCTGGATCAAGACGGATTGCGGCTCCGGGTCTCCGGTCAACTCATGCCAGCGGCCGTAAGTTGGAAGGAACAGAAAGCCCAAGTCATGCACATCGCGGTCGAACTGGCGTGGGGCCAGGGGCCGCGTGTAGCGCTCTGCGGGCTCGCGCCAAGCTTCCTCGCCGCGCGCGCATAGAATCCACATCATGCCCGGCAGGAAACCGTCGCACCAACGCGTCCAGGCCGGCATCGAATGCCGCCAGCGGCCCTGATGCGTGTACATGGGGTAGAAGCCCGGGTCACGGGCGACGAGGGCGTCGAGCTGGCGCGCGGCGAATGCGAGGGAGGGGGATATGTAGTTTTCCGTCATCAGTTATCAGTCAACAGCTCAGCCGATTCTCAGTGAGGCCGCACGGCTCATGTTTTTACTGACGACTGAGAACTGGCGACTGATGACTTCCTTTGCGCCTCTCGCGCCGCCTTCACCACCTGCCCGTAGGCTTCTTTGTCGAAGGGCGGGCAGCCGGTGGGGAATTGTCCCAGCGGATGGTTTCTCTGCCGCATCAGGTAGGTGCAGAAGGTGAGCGTCTTGCAAACTCGGGCCTCATCCAGCGCGCCACACTCCAGCAAGTCCTTGGCGAAATCCGGATACGCCAGCGCGTTCCGGCCCATGCCGAAAAACCGCGCCGCGCCGGCTTTCAAATTAGCCGCTCCGGCGTTCGGCGCGAACCGCTGCAGCCAGCTATATCCCGCTCCCAGCACCGGCAGATCCGGAAACGCGCGCTGCAATTCGGCCGTCACGCGGAAGTGCCGGTCCACGCCGAGCAGCGGATGTTCGGGCTGTTCGTAATTGCCTTCGTCGGGCTTCTCAAACGGCCGCGTAACATGCGGATTGAAGTAGGGAACGCCCAGAGACACGCTCAGCAGATCCACGCCGGCGCTCCGAAACCAGGCGACCGCCTGCTTGACCTCGGTCAAGTCCTCGCGTAGCGGGTCGTTGGCGTCCACGCCGAAGCCGTAAGGGTAGGGAACCGGGAACTCCATGGGCGCGCCCACGCCGGCGGCATCGCGCACGTAGGGCACGCCTTCGTAGCAGCCGAGACGCATGGCGATGGTCAAGCGCTTGCCGTAAGCCGCCCGGATCTTGCCCGCCACGTTGCGAAGAAGCCGGGCGCGATTCTCCAGGGGACCGCCGTAGCGGCCCTCGCGCCTCTTGGCGCCCAGCAGCTCGGAGGCCAGGTAGCCATGCGTGGCCTTTACGTCCACCGCGGTGAATCCCGCTTGGAGCGCCAGGCCCGCCGCGACCACGAAGCGGTCCTCCAAGCGATCGAGCTCTGCGTCGGAAATTGGCGGCAGATCCGCGGGCGTCCCGGTTTTCCGGTCCACTACCGGATTGTGGGCGGCAATGATCCGGTCCGGCCAGGAATAGCGGCCCGAGTGCGTGAGCTGCATGGGGATGATCAGGTCGCCGTCGTTCCCCCACCGCTCCCGGTGCGTGCGCCGCGCCATTTCGAGCAGCCGCGCCATGTCTCCCACGCTTCCCGGGTGAATCCACAACTGTCGCGGATTGGCGCGGCCTTCGCGGCAGACGGCCGTGGCCTCAAACCAGATCAGCTTCGCGCCGCCGCCGGCGAACCTATGGTAGCGGCGCCACGTCAGCTCGCCCGGACGGCCGTCGGCTTCTCCGTCGCAACCTTCCATCGGGTGGACGGCGATGGAATTGCCCGCTGTTTCCCGCCCCACGGCGACGGGGCGGGCCAGCAGGCCACGCACCTCGTCAGGCGAGTCAAGGAAGTTAACGTGCCGCGCCCCTACCTCAGCCGCGGCGCGACGGATCTCTTCGACCGCGGCGTAATGGAAGCGCCTCATAGGGTCCTCAGGTGGAACCCGCCGTCCACGTCAAGGACTTGCCCAGCGCAGTAGTCCAGGTAGCCGTCCGCGATGGCGCGCACCGCGCGCGCGACGTCCTCCGGCTCGCCCATGCGGCGCTGCGGCAACAGGCCGGCCGCGATGCGCTCCTCGTAAGCCTGCTCCGCGCCGGCGATCATGTCCGTGCGCACGATGCCCGGCCGTACTTCAAAGACGCCGATGCCATGCGGCGCGAGCCGCGCGGCGTACAACCGCGCCGCCATGCCCAGGCCCGCCTTCGAGACGCAGTACTCGCCGCGGTTTACGGAAGCCGCGTAGGCCGAAATGGAGGTGATGAAGACGATCCGCCCGGCGCCCTGCGGTAACATGCGGCGGGCCACGAGCTGCGTCAGGAAGTAAGGGCCCTTGAGATTGGCCGCCAGCAGGGCGTCAAAGCCCTCTTCGCCGGCTTCCAGGATGTCCCGGCGTTCCGCCGGCGCCATGCCGGCGTTGTTCACCAGGAGGTCGATGCGGCCCAGCTTCTCCACGGCGAAGGCGACCAGCGCCGCGCGGCTGGCGGCGGACGCCAGATCACACGGGAAGATCAGAGCGCCGGTTTCCTCGCGCAGCCGCTCGGCTTCCTCCCGCCGCGTACGGTACGTGGCCACCACGGCGTGGGTCCGAGCCAGGCCGGCGACTATGGCGCGGCCGATGCCCCGGCTGCCGCCGGTGACAATGGCCACGGGTTGGCGCGATGCGTCGCTCATAAGCGGGTACGTCACGGATACTGTAACAGGGGACGCCGGCGGCCGCCCAAAAACGCCGGCCGGCGCGCTTTTTCCGCGATTTTCTGCAAAAAACAATTTGCAATCGAAATGTTTTCTGATATTCTGGAATCGCTCTGGCCGCCAATTATGTCCGCGCGAAACATGGATACTGCCGCGCAAGGCATTCTCACACGCGATGAAATGGAGAGCAGGCGCCTGCTAGCCGCTCAGGACCTGCAAATGGGGCTCTCGCAGTCCCAGGTTGCCCGCAAATTCGGCGTGAGCCGCACCACGGCTTCGCGCTGGCGCCGCGCCCTCTCGGGCAAAGGGGTTGAGGCGCTTCGCAAGCGCCGTGCGTCCGGCCGCCCCAGCCGCCTGACCCAGGATCAGCTTCACGGCGCGGCGGAGATCTACCACGCCGGCCCTCGGGAAGCCGGTTTCGATTCGGACCGCTGGACCACCGTACGTTTCGCCGAGGCCATTTTTGCCCGTTTCGGCGTGCGCTACGATCCGGACCATGTTGGACGGATCATGCACCGGCTCGGCTTGCGAGCCCGCCGCCAGCGGGTGGAGGCTCCGGTCTTCCTGCCCGAACTCATCCAAAGGGCCTCTTAACCGGCGAGGCAGGGTAGGCCTGCGGGCCCGCTGCGGCTTTCTGGCAAGCTCAGCGGGACGTACTCCCGGTCTGCCTTCCTGCGCTACCGTGGAATGAGTGCGTATCCTCGGCATCGAATCCTCCTGCGATGAGACCGCCGCGGCCGTCGTGGAAGATGGCGGGCGCGTCTGTTCCTCCATCGTCGCCTCGCAGATGGATGTCCACGCGAAGTATGGCGGCGTGGTTCCCGAACTGGCCTCCCGTGAGCATCTCCGCGCCATCACGCCCGTTGTTCGAGAGGCGCTCGAACAAGCCGGCGCGAGCCTCGCGGATCTGGACGCTATCGCCGCCACCGTTGGACCCGGACTGGTGGGATCTCTGCTGGTGGGCCTCACTTACGCCAAATCGCTGAGCTTCGCGGCCGGCGTACCGCTGATCGCGGTGAACCACATTGAAGGCCATATCCACGCCGTGGTTCTGGAGGCCCTCCGCGATGGCCGCGGCATGGAGTTCCCGGCGCTGGCGCTGGTGGTGAGCGGCGGCCACACGCATCTCTTCGAGGTGCGCGAAGAGTTCCGCTACCGGCTGCTGGGCAAGACCCGCGACGATGCCGCCGGAGAAGCATTCGACAAGGTCGCCAAGCTCCTGGGCTACGGCTACCCGGGCGGTCCCGTCATCGATCGCCTCGCGCCCTTCGGCGACCCCGCCGCGGTGCCCTTCACCTTCGCCCGCATGAAGGGGAATACGCTCGATTTCAGTTTCAGCGGCATCAAGACGGCCGTGCTTCGCTGGG
>Ga0335069_10008281_pt1 | contig 14885 bp, 11 predicted proteins | sample Lox_Sample_11_FD_206714 | JGI IMG/M metagenome (GOLD analysis project Ga0335069, IMG submission 206714) | Soil microbial communities from Loxahatchee National Wildlife Refuge, Florida, United States - Lox_Sample_1.1 | ecosystem: Environmental > Terrestrial > Soil > Wetlands | place: USA... | reverse complement strand
GCTGAATCCCACGCTGGTCGCCGGTTCCGCCCTCATGATGAGCGGATACCTTGAGAAACATGCCGGACGCAGCTATGCCTGGATCGATCCTGCCGGCACTCCCACCAGTTCCTATTGGCTGGAAGATCTCGATCTCAACGGCCAGCGCACATTGCACGGCCCGGTCACGGTGAGCGTAACCGCTGCATCGAGCAAGGCCGTGTCTTCGCTGACGATGGCCCAGTTTGCGTCCGCGACGGCGCAGGTTTCTTCGGCGAGCCACATCGTGGAGAGCCGCAAGCAGGTCGTCGTGCCTACGCCGGCCCAGAACAGCCAGCAGTTTGATCTGGCTGCGCACGCGGCCGTCAAGATCATGGTCGACCACGAAGGCTGGTATCGCGCCGCGCAGCCCGATCTGGTTGCCGCCGGGCTCGATCCCAGCGCGGATCCGCAGAATCTGCGTCTCTTCGCGGAAGGCATCGAGCAACCGATTCTCGTGACCGGAGCCGGCGTTGGAGCCGGCGGCTTCGGCGCCGACGCGGCCATCGAATTCTACGGCACTGGCATGGATACGCCCTTCACCGGTACACGCGTGTACTGGCTGATCGCAGGGGATCAACCCGGCCTGCGAATTGCCTCCTTCAGCGAACTGCCGAGCGGCCGTGCCTACCTGCAGCAGTTCTCGCAGACCGTGGAACTGCGCCAGCGCACAACCTACTTCGCGGCTCTGATCAACAATAAAGACAGCAATTTCTTCGGCGCGCTCGTCTCGATGACGCCAGCTGACCAAGTCATTAATACGCCCCACGTCATCGCCGTGAAGACAGCGCCGCGTCTGGAGGTTGTGCTGCAGGGAGTAGGGAACGGTGTCCCGCACGATGTCACCGTCGCCCTCAACGGCGGCACCGTCGGCCAGATTTCCTTCACCGGACAGGATCAGGGGCGTTTGCGCGTCGACCTCCCGATCGGCCAGTTGCTCGATGGCGCCAACACGGTCACGCTGACTGCCCAGGACGGAGACAGCGACATCAGCCTGGTCGACCACATCAGCATTACGTATCCCCAGGCCATCGCGGTCGATGGCGCCCCACTCAAGTTCCCGGCGCGCGCTGGAGGCGGAGTACAGATCGGCAACTTCCTGGAGACGTCGGTTCGTATCTTTGACATCACGGATCCAACGCAACCGGTCCAGCTTGCGAACCGCATGGTTTCCGGCGGGGGCGGCACGTACGCGGCCCAGGTCCAGGTCCCATTTACACCTTCCGGACGCCACACGCTGATGGCCCTCAGCGCAAGCCAGGTCGCAAAGCCCACGCAGTACACCGGCAATCAGTCTTCTCAGTGGCACAGTCCCCAGGCCGGAAGCGACGTGGTGATCGTGACTCATGCGGCATTCGCCGACGCGATTGCACCGCTGGCCGATCTGCGCCGGACGCAAGGACACACCGTCTCGGTTGTTCTGACCGACGACATCTACGATGAGTTCAGCTTCGGTGAGCGCAGCCCGCAGGCGATTCGCGACTTCTTGCAGACTGCAATCGCCAACTGGACGACAACGCCGAAGTACCTGTTGCTGGCGGGAGATGCGTCGGTGGATCCGCGCAACTTCCTCGGTTTTGGCGACTTCGATTTCGTCCCGACACGAATCATCCCAACCGAACAGTTGATGACCGCTTCCGACGACTGGTTCTCGGACTTCACGGGCAGCGGAATCCCGGCGCTCGCCACCGGCCGCCTCCCGGTGCGCACCATCGACGACGCCCGCGCCGTGGTGGCCAAAATTGTGGGCTATGAGACAGGCACAGACGCAGGCCCCTGGACCGGTCAGGCACTGCTCATCGGCGACCGGAACGACACCTACGATTTCAGCGCCGACACGCAGAAGATCGCGTCAGTGCTGCCACACTCCATCGACACCACGCAGATTCTTGTCACGGATCTCGACTCGGGCACGGCGCGCGCCCAGGTGCGAGCTGCATTGAACGCCGGGCAACTGCTGGTGAACTACGTCGGCCATGGTTCGATCGAAATGTGGTCGGGCGACAATCTGCTGAACGACACCTCCGCCGCGGCTCTCACGAATGTTCCGCGCCTGCCGGTGGTGCTGACCTTCGATTGCCTGAATGGATTCTTCCACGATGTCTACACGACGAGTCTCGCGGAGGTTCTACTGCTCAACAAACAGGGCGGCGCGGTCGCTGTCGTCGGATCGTCGGCTTTGACCGATGCTCTGCCGCAATCGCAACTCGACCGTAAGCTGGTGCAGTCGCTGTTCCAGAGCGGAGGTGCGACACTCGGCGACGCTCTCGTACAGGCGAAGGCAGCGATCAAAGCCAAGGACGTGCGCCGTACCTATCTGCTGTTTGGGGATCCGCTGTTGCGGTTGAAGTCGCCCGCTGGCAGCCACTGAGGGAGTGCCCGCCAAGTAGCCCGCAGCGAGGGCCACTCCCGGTGTCACTTCTCCATCGCGGAGGTCCAGTTAAGAAAGACGGAGAGCGGCGCCGCCGCGGATTCGTCCACTTGCGTGGCAATCAGGAACCGTTGTCCGTCGGCGCTCACGTCGTACGAGAAAGTGTCCTGCGACGAGATCGGCTGCCGGCGGTGGGTCTGAAACAGCGCCACGGGCGAACCAGATTCAAAGCTCGCGCCCGTTGAAACGGGCACTGCCATCATCTTGGAGTCCGGCGCCAGATAGAACAATTCCTTGCCGTCCTGTCGCCACTTCGGCTCGTGCCCGCCTCCGCTTGATACCTGCCATTTTCCTTTGCCGCTGGGGAAGGGCGTCACATACACTTCCATGCTTCCGGACTCGTTGGATGCGTATGCGACCCAGCGGCGATCTGGAGAGAATTGTGCCGCCTTTACCACCCACCCCTGTAGCAACGGTTTTAATGTGCGGTCCGCCAGGGTCAGATACCACAGCTCATTTCTTCGCCGCGTCAGGATGTATTTACCGTCGCGCGACCAGTCCAGGGAATTGAAAGCATCCCCGCCTACTTCCGCGATTTCTTCGTCCGATCCGGAACCGTCCGCGTTTTTCAAGTAGAGTCTGAAATTGAGGCTGCGGTTTGAGCTGTAAACCAGTTTCTTCCCGTCGGGACTCCAGGCCGGCGTCGTATCCAGCGCGGGATCGAACGTCAGCCGCGTCGTTGCATCCCGCGCCGGATCTCGGACCCATAGGTCCACGTTGCGCCCATCCTGATCGGTTTGGTCGGTTGCGACTCGTCGCCCGTCCGGCGACAACTTTACATTGGCATACCACGACGGCTTGCCGCTCAGCCCGACCATTTTTCCGTTGCGATCGAACCATGTGAGCTGCGACAGGTACACGCCTTTTCCAGTTTGCGCCACCAGCACCTGGGGGCCGGCAACGCTGAACACCGCGCGGTAGACCTGCGGGAAATACAGCACTTCGTCGGTCAGGGTGCGTGGTTCTCCACTCAATGAGAAGTTCCGTAAGTCGAACGGTTGCGCCACCAGCGTCTGGTCGCGCATGTACGCAAGGTAGCCAGGTTCGGAATAGAACGCGTTGGAACTCGTGTTTACGACGAATTTCTTCTCACTCGAGTCCAGAGAGCCGACATAGATTGCATTGATGCCTGCCCGTCCGCTGAAATTCGCGGCAAGATAGAGAAAATGTTTTTGATCGGGCAAAAACACTGGCCAGCGATGCCCGACTTCCCCGCGTGTCGTATCCACTTTTGTCAGTTCCGCAGGCGTGCCTCCTGAGGACGAGACGCGCAACAACGGTCCCAGTGCGTCGGGAGCGAAAATGATCGTGTCATCGCGATTCCATGCTCCACCCCGGCCGTTGGGTGCGCCGCACAGCACCTGGACAAGCCCTCCCGAAGCGTCAATCTTCTTGAGCTTTCCGTCGGCAAAGAACCCGATCGACTTTCCGTCCGGAGACCAGAAAGGGAAGGCGGCGCCGTGCGTTCCCTCCAGCGAAGTCGTTTTCCGGCTCCCGACCTCATGCGTCCACAACATGTAGTCATTGGTCGGCGCGAAATATCCCACCATGGCCAGCATGCGCCCGTCCGGCGACAAGGCCAGATCGTTGGCGGCGAAAGGAACGGCTGCGCGGAAGAACATCGCCGGCTGCCCCTGGTGGGTCGCTGCCCACCAGGCCGCGCCGCCCGCGAGTGCGAGCAGAAAGAATGCGCCCGCCAGGATCCAGCTCGCGCGCTGCCACGTCGCTTGTCCAGCGGAAGCGCTCGCGGGTGCGCCTGCCTGCGACCGCCCCTCGGCGACCCACTTCAATTCCGCGGCGAGATCGCTGGCGCTTTGCCAGCGTTCGTCCGGATCCTTCGCCAGGCATTTCGTCACAATGCGTCCGAGCGTCACCGGCGTCATCGGCTGCACGGACTCCATTGGCGGCGGTTCGGTCGTCAGGATGGCCGCAATCAGGCTCGCGCGGCTCCTGGCGTTGAACGGAGCCTTGCCGGTCGCCATTTCGTAGATCAGTTCGCCGAGGGCAAAAATGTCCGACCTCGCGTCCGCCTCCTTGCCTTCCAATTGCTCGGGCGCCATGTACTGGAAGGTTCCGACCAGCATGCCTTCGCTGGTCAGCTTGGCCTGTTCCATCGTCATCTCAGTCAGGGCGGACGCAAGGGGCGCGGGGCCGGAGTATTTGGCCAGCCCAAAGTCCATCAGTTTCGCGCCGGATTTGGTCAGCATCACATTGGAAGGCTTGAGATCGCGATGCACGATGCCGGCCCGGTGCGCCTTGCCGAGCGCTTCGGCAACCTGCGCCGCAATCCGCAACGTCTGCTCCGGCGGCAGGGGACCCTTCAGGAGCCGCTGTTCCAGCGTCTCGCCCTCCACCAGTTCCATGACGAGAAAATCAATACCCTCGTGATGGCCGATGTCGTGCAGGGTGCAGATGTTGGCGTGGGTGAGTTTCGAAACTGCCTTCGCCTCGCGCTCCAGCCGTTGCCGCAGAGAAGGATCGCTCGACAGATTCGCCGGCAGGACTTTGATCGCCACATCCCGTTCGAGACGCGTGTCGCGGGCACGATAGACTTCGCCCATCCCCCCCGCACCCAGGGCAGCTTGTACCTCGTACGGCCCGAGTTTTGTGCCACTGGCCAGGGGCATCGCTGGCGCATTATAGCCGAACTGATCTTGTCAGCCGCCGAGGGGATGGCTGCCGGAGGTATCGCCGCTGCGCTTTCTGCCGCTCCGCAGTTGCGGACTACCCGCCTTCTCGTGCACGATGGTACGACTACAATCTTTCGTTCGAACCAGGTCTGAGGAGCAGGTTCCCACATGAGCTTTCGACGGGCGGCTGCCGCCGCGCTCGCCAGCGTTTGTCATGCCCAGCGCGCCTTCGTTTCCCTGATCTTCATCATCGTCATCGCGGGACTATGGACGTCCTGCGGGAATTCTTCAAAATCCTCCGCCAGCCACAACGCTTACGTCAGCCTCCCGCAGAAGGGCAACGTGGCCCTGGTGCGAATCAACGATTCGACCGGCGCCATCGCCTTGGTTTCGCAGACCCCGCCGGTCACCGGAACTTCCCCTACATTCCTCGCGCTCGATCCCGGCAAGAAGTTCCTCTATGTCGCCAACACGACTGCCAACAGCGTTACGGTCTTCAATATCGCCGGCGACGGCACCCTGACTCAGACCGGCGACGCCATTCCTGTCGGCGCAGGTCCCCGTTCGTTGGTGATGGATCCTTCGGGAAAGTTTGCCCTCATCACCAACGTTTTCGACAACAGCGTTTCGGTTTTCTCGGTGGGCGCGGGAACTTTGACCCCGGTCGAAACTGTCCCCGCGGGGTTTGGTCCGACAGAGCTGAAATTCACTCCCTCCGGCTCCTTTGTCTACGTTTCCACCTCGACCGGCTTCATCACGGCGCTCGCGTTCGACTCTGCTTCTGGAGATCTGACCCCCGTGCCGGGGTCGCCCTTCCCGTCCGGAGGCGGTGTAGCTGGTCTGGCGGTTGACGCTGGCAGTCATTTCCTTTTCGCGGCGAATGCCAGCGACGGCACAGTGTCGGCCTTCACCATCGGCGCCGACGGCGCGTTGGCCGTCATCTCCGGCTCTCCCTATTCGGCCGGGACCGGGCCCCGCGCTCTCGCCCTCAATTCGACGAATGCTTTCCTCTACGTCGCCAATCAGGGATCGAACACCGTCTCGTCCTTTACCATGAACTCGACCACGGGGGCGCTCACCGCGATCAGCGGGACCGCGCCGACCACGGGCACACAGCCCGTGTTCGTCGTACCCGAGACGACCGGCGACTTCATCTATGTCGGCAACCAGTCGAGCACCAACGTCAGTTCTTATTCCTACGATACGACGACCGGTGTTCTGAAAGCGGTTTCGGGATCGCCGTTCACGGTCGGGTCGGCCCCGGGCGCCCTGCTGGTCGTGCACTAGCCGCGCTGGCCGGTTCTCGTATCACGTAAATTTGTGATCTTGGTCACTGCCGGAAGTTTGCCGGCGAGCGATAACAGCATCGGTCCCGCCTGTACCCGACCGAGGCGTCCTTATGTGTCTGGCCATTCCTGGCAAAATCCTGAGCAGCGAGGACCTGGGCCTGGTCCGCACCGGGCGCGTCCAGTTCGGCGGCATCGTGCGCGAAGTGCGCCTCGACTTCGTCCCCGAAGCCCAGACCGGAGACTACGTCATGGTGCACGTGGGTTTCGCCATCAGCAAAGTCGACGAGGACGAGGCACGGCGCACGTACGAACTCCTCTCCGAGATGGGTGCACTCGAAGCCGAGTTGCCGCCCGAAGAAGCCTCTTGAACTCCGTGCACCTCCGTGTCCCCCGTGGTTCAGGTTCTTTGCTGCGCCTGGAAAAGATCTCAACCATGGAGACACAGAGAGGCACGGGAAGGGAACCTGTTCACTCCTCACTCCTTGATGTGATCTCCATCACCGAGGCGAGTTCAGATCGGTCCTAGAGTAAGAGCGGCAAGGGGTGACAGAACTGGATCACTCCGCCTGCTTTGCCATGGTTCCGTGAAATACCTCGACGAATACCGCGACGCCCGCGTCGCCCGCGCTCTGGCCGCTGAAGTCGCGCGCGAGGTGCGCAGCAACTGGGTGCTGATGGAAATCTGTGGTGGACAAACCCACACCATCATGCGCTACGGCCTGGACGAGCTTCTCCCCCGCAAGATCGAGTTCGTCCACGGCCCCGGTTGCCCCGTCTGCGTCACTCCCCTCGAGACCATCGACAAGGCCATCGAACTGGCCGGCCGGCAGGACGTCATTCTGGTTTCCTACGGTGACATGCTGCGCGTTCCCGGTTCGCGCACCGATCTGTTTACCGTCAAGGCGCAAGGCGGTGACATCCGCGTCGTCTACTCGCCCGCCGAGGCGCTCAAAATAGCGCGCCAGAGTCCGGAGCGCAAAGTTGTCTTCCTGGCGATCGGTTTCGAGACCACGGCCCCGGCGAATGCCATGAGTGTCTGGCAGGCGCGGCGCGAGGGAATCGGGAACTTTTCCATACTCGTGTCGCACGTCCTCGTCCCTCCGGCCATTCGCGCTCTGATGACTTCTCCCGACTGCCGCGTCAACGCCTTCATCGCTCCCGGACACGTCTGCACTGTCATGGGCTGCGGAGAATACGAATCACTGGTACGCGACTTCCGCGTGCCCATCGTCGTCGGCGGATTCGAGCCCGTCGACCTGCTTGAAGCCGTGCTGATGCTGGTGCGGCAGCTGGAGAAAGGCGAGGCGCGGCTTGAGAACCAATATGTACGCTCGGTGAACTATCAGGGCAATCTGCCCGCCCAGCGAGTGGTGCAGGAGGTGTTCGAGGTCGCCGACCAGAAGTGGCGCGGCATCGGCTCGATTCCCAACAGCGGCCTGCGCGTGCGCAACGAATATGGTGACTATGACGCCGCGCGTATCTTCGGCCTGGAAACCATCACTGCCGAAGAGCCGGCCGAGTGCATCAGCGCCAGAGTTTTGCAGGGACTGCAGAAGCCGACGGATTGTCCGGCGTTCGGTATGCGCTGCACGCCGCAGAATCCGTTGGGCGCGCCCATGGTCTCATCAGAGGGAGCGTGCGCGGCGTATTACAACTATAGAAGAACGGTAGTCAGTAGTCGGTAGTCAGGAGTCAGCAAAATTCATGTCTTGCTGACTCCTGAAAACAATGTCTGACAAACCCAACTCGCTCGCGCAACTCACCTGCCCGGCGCCCTTGCCGAAGAAGGACACGATCGTCCTCGGCCACGGTTCCGGCGGACGCCTCAGCGCCGATCTGATGCGCGAGATCTTTCTGCCCGCATTCCAAAACCCGATTTTGGCGCGGCTTGACGACCAGGCTACGGTCACGGTGAACGGGACTCGTCTCGCCATCACGACTGACTCGTTCGTCGTTAAGCCGCTTTTTTTTCCCGGCGGAGACATCGGCTCGCTCGCCGTCCACGGCACCGTCAACGACCTGGCCATGGGCGGAGCGAAGCCGCTCTTCTTGAGCGCCGCCTTCATCATTGAAGAGGGATTGTCGATCCAGACCTTGCGTCGCGTCGTCGATTCGCTGCGCGCCGCGGCCCGCGACGCCGGGGTCGAAGTGGTTACTGGCGATACCAAAGTCGTCGAGAAGGGAAGCGGCGACGAACTCTTCATCAACACGACCGGCATCGGCCTCGTTCCCGATGGCCTCGAACTTTCCGCCAACCGCGCCTGTCCTGGAGACAAGGTGCTGCTCAGCGGCTCTCTCGGCGAACACGGCATTGCGATTCTGGCACAACGCGAAGGATTGCAATTCGAGTGCCCGGTGGAAAGCGACAGTGCGGCCCTCCACGGCTTGGTCGCCGATATGCTGTGCGTGACCAGCGCGCGCGACTCGACAGCGAATGCGATCCGTTGCATGCGCGATCCCACGCGCGGAGGAGTCTCGAGTACCCTGAACGAAATCGCCGAACAATCGCGAGTGGGCATTCGCCTGGAAGAGAGCACCATCCCGGTTCGCGAAGAAGTCCGCGGCGCCTGCGAAATGCTCGGTCTCGACCCGATGTACGTCGCCAACGAAGGCAAGCTGGTCGCCATTGTCGCGCCCGAGGCGGCCGACAGAGTCCTCGAAGCCATGCGCCGCAATCCGCTCGGTAAGAACGCGCAGATCATCGGCACGGTCGTCGAATCGCCTTCGCCGCTCGTGACTATGCGCACCGCGCTCGGCACCAGCCGCATCGTCGACATGCTCGCAGGCGATCAGTTGCCGCGAATTTGCTGAGAAGTCAGAGGTTAGAAGTCAAATTGAAGAAGTGAGGCAAGCGATGGCAGCGGTCGGGTTACTTCTGCAATCTGACTTCTGACTTCTGCAATGGGTTGAACATGCACGAAATGGGCATTGCCAATTCGATTTTGGAAGGTGTGGCGACGGAACTCCGCCGCCATCCCGGCTCCCGCCCGACCAAAGTCGGCGTGCGCATCGGCGAAATGGCCGGCGTCGATCCCGACGCCCTCAATTTTGCTTTCGAAGCGCTCACGCTCGATACCGATCTGCAGGGCCTGAAGCTCGACGTCGAATTCCGCGCCCCGCAAGCCCGTTGCCGCGACTGCTCCCGCGAATACGAAATCCACAACTACGAACTGATCTGTCCCGCCTGTCACAGCCCGAACGGCCAATGCATTAGCGGAGACGAACTCGAATTTGCCTACCTGGAGGTGGAAGACAATGAACCGTGTGCCGCTGGAAGGAAAAGTCCTGAATGAAAATGCGCGCGTAGCCGGCGGACTGCGCGACCGCTTCCGCGACAACCGCGTGCTGGTCGTCAACCTGATCAGCTCTCCGGGATCGGGCAAGACCACGCTGCTCGAAAAGACGCTCGAGAACCTGCCCGCAGCCGAGCATGTCGCCGTGCTCACCGGCGACCTCCAGACCGAAAACGACGCCAACCGCCTCAAGCGTTGCGGATTCCCCGTGAAGCAAATCGTCACCGGCGGCACCTGCCATCTCGACGCCCGCATGATCGAGAAGCACATCGCCGACTGGGACCTCGCCAAGCTCGACCTGTTGATCATCGAAAACGTCGGCAACCTGGTGTGCCCGTCGAGTTATGACCTCGGCGAGGCCGCAAAGATCGTCTTACTAAGTGTGACCGAAGGTGAAGATAAGCCGCTGAAATATCCATCGATCTTCTTCAAGTCTGAATTGATGGTCCTGACCAAAACCGACCTGCTGCCCTACGTACCCTTCAATATCCAGGAAGCCGCCGAAAACGCCCGCCGCGTGCATCCAGAGATCGAAATGCTCCGGGTGTCGTGCCTTGCCGGTAACGGCCTGCACGAGTGGATGAGCTGGCTGGAGCGCCGCAAGCAGAAGTTCCTGGCAGACGTGGCGGAGACAGTGGCGTAGGAGAGGGACTGCGATCCGCCCCAAGGGGCATCAGTCTATGATGTGCGACATGAGAATTGTCCATCTCACCATTTTCCTGTTCGTATGCGCAGACCTTTTCCCGCAGAGCAATTCTCCAAAATCGATGCCTGAGGATGTGGCGATTTTCGCCGTTCTTCGCGACGGTGCAACGTTTAGTGTCGACCCCGTCGTAATCGTCCATTACGGCCCTGACCAGCGATTCAAAACAATCCCAGCCTTGAACTCCCCATTGCCATCTCGGGATTGGACGGAAGCGGACTTCGACAAATTCGAGGCGGCTTTCTACAAGCCGGCAACTCAGCTAAGCATGTTTTATGGAGGACAGAAGGTAGGCACGGCCACTGTGCTTAGTAGCAATCTTGATGGCAGAGATGGCGGCTGTATCGATTTGTCGGCGACCGTCTCTTCCTCTACTAGCGCGACTGCCCTTTTGGCCGCGAGCACAAAGTCCGAGATTCCTGGTCATGTTTCAACTCGCCGCGCTGGAACCCCAATGGAAATATCGACGCTGCGCCAGCTGGCCGTCCAGCGATTGGCGGAAGAGGGGTTGGACAAGCAACTGATTCAACACGGCCGAATGCGACAAGTCATATCAGCCGAACTCCGCCATGGTGTGGGTCGCGCAATAGTGGGACGCTTCGACGTTGCGAGCAAGCGCGCGATCTATCAATTGTTTGTGGTCGCAGAACGTGACGGTAGACAGTACAGGCTGACGCTGGCAAACCTAGTCGTGCAGCGCGATCTCGAAGATGGCACCGACAAGGCCGAACGGGACTACGTGGATCAACTGGACATTGATGGTGACGGGCAAGACGAGTTGATCACGAAGACAGCGCACTACGAAAGCTGGGGCTACGACGTGTGGAAGTTCTATGTAGGCCACCATCTCTGGAGCCACAAATACTCGGCTCTCGTCAGTGGATGCTAGTAGTACTTCTTGCTTAAGTCCAGGATCAAAGGTTGTTCTGCCGGGTGCCCCTTCCTGATTGCTCCGTTCCTTGCTGTAACAGGGCGAGGACGTCTAGTCCCCGTCTAAGTTCTGCTCTGCGTACAGCCGCGTAGCGGCGCAAGAATTCAGCCCACGGCGTAAGCGTGGGTAAGCGTGCGTCTTCGCCAGGACGCCCGCGCCACCGTGGAAGAGCGGCGCTTCAGCGCCGCGTCAGGGATACATCGCAAACCAGGAGGAACACCACAGGAAGCGTTCGTTTCAGGAAGAATTCGTGGCCTTCTTGAAGAAGAACAAGGTCATGTACGACGAGCGATATATCTGGGACTAGACCTACCGGCCTTGAACTGATCCTCTGGAAACGCAAACGCCTGCACCACCGTGGAAGAGCGGCGCTTCAGCGCCGCGTTAGTACTCGTATGGAATTGGGCTTTAGCCCCGGTGGCGTCGGCCGGGCCTAAAGGCCATTATTCTTGGACGCAAAACGCGGCCCTTAAGGGCCGCTCTTCCGCCGATTCATTCCCGTCGGGGTACTACGTGCGCGGCAACTAACTCGCCTTGAACGGATTCACAATCCTCACATCCAACTGCCGGAAATCTGCCTCATTTCTCGTCGCGACGATCAGGTGGTGCACCCGCGCGGTGGCCGCGATCATCGCATCTTCCAGCAACTGGTTCTGTTTTCGATCCATGATCCGGCCCCACTCCCGGAAACACATCGTGTCCATCGCCAGGATCTGATACGAAGCCGCCAGCCGATCTGCCCACGCCTCGATCTCGCGTGCCTTCGCCGCGTCCTGACGCCTCGTCCGCTCAATTCCTATTTGCAGCTCGCCCAGCGTTACCGCCGACAGGAACAACTGTTCCTCATCCTGGCGAGCGACCCAATCCACGACCCCGCCGTGCGGTCGAGGCTTGCGTAACTCCGAAACAATGTTCGTGTCCAACAAATAGCGGTTCACTTGAACCTCACCGCCGCCCGCCGTCGCAACGAGCCCCGTTCCGGAAACACATCTTCAAACCGCCCCTCGGGAGCCAGAAGCAGCCCCTTCAGACTCTGTCGCTCCGCCCGCTGCAAACGATTCCATTCTTCAATCGGGACGAGCACAGCGGTCTCGATTCCACGCCGCGTGACCACCTGCGGACCCTTCCGCAGGCTGGCATCGAGAAATTCACTGAATCGCGCTTTCGCGTCTTGCACCTGCCATGAGCTCATAGGCCGCCTTCGTTAGTCTGGAATACTCATCATACAGACTAGTCATATGACTAGTCAACCTAGAGAAGGCACAGGTCACCTCGGAAACAGCTTTCTCAACAAAGCCCGTGCAATCGTGACCGGATGCGTAACCATCGTTCCAACTCGTCCGAGACCGCTGTACGGTTCGTGGAACACGCCAAGCTGCCGCAACACCGTGCCTCGGTCGTAGTAGATTCTTTCCCCGGCCAACCGATCCTCGCCGTCGAAGGTGTACACGCCGCAAAGCGGGACCTCCACACGCCGCCCCGTGGCCGGCAATCCTCGCCACGCGCCCAGATGCGTGCCGCGAATCATAACCTCCATGAGGATCGCGTCATCAGTCACGTGCTGGCGCTTCACCTCAATCTGCAAGTCTGGCAGCGCGCTCATGAGCTGCGAGTAAAAATGGCGGACTCCGTCTCGGCCCTCATGATGTTCGCTCCACGCCTCGTCGTCATAGTGCGCGCTGTCGCCGAACGTCGAGAGCACGCCGTCGAGGTTGTGTTCGTTCTCGAGTCGAATGTGTTGCTCGACGAGAGCCATGCGAACTGCCCGGCTATCTGTGGGTATGGATGCGGTGGCCACGAGAACCTCCGGTCGTTAATAGCAGCGTTTAAGCAAATGTAAGTTACGAATACTGACACCCACGCAATTTGGACGGGCGGAACAGTCACGTCCTTCTTGGGGCACTGCCGATTGCTCGACGAACGAATCCCCTAAACCGCTCTAACCCAATTGCAAGGTTACCGAAAATCATTATGAATCCCAGAAAAGGCAGCGCTAAGAGTGCGCCAAACTGCGACTTCGGATGTGACACGAGCAGAAGAAATGCCGCCATGCAGCACAATGAAATCGCGGTGAAAACAACCAGTTGCCGGAACCTCAACGAGTAGCGAATTTCCCGCGCGGAGGCATCAACGGTAAATTCGCCCGAGTCAAATGGAACAAGTACGTTCCAGTTAGATACCAAAAGGAATGCTCCTGGTTTGAAAATCACACGATTACCAAGTACCTCGACAACTTCCGCATCTACGCTGCGAAGACAAACTGCGAGGTGGGCAGGCAGCAGGGAAGGATCGACGCTTAAATTGAACGTTTCAGTTCCCGTTGTTATCAGGAACGACATGACTGTGGAATTATAGGGTTTCACCACATGCAGTGCGCATCACCTCGGTATAATTCCTCCGTCATGCGTTCTTTTATCCGCCTGCTTGGGGCGGTGGTTCTGGTTTCCCTGTCGCAATGGACTGTGGCCGCGTCTCCCGCTGTCTGGAGCGGGGTCCTGCGCGACGCCGCCGGTGCCCCGGTTGCCAATGCAGTCGTCACATTGACGGCTGCTGATGCCCACACGTTCGCAGTCACGACTTCACCGGCGGGAGAGTTCACATTTCCGAGTCTTCCTCCAGCCGATTACAAGATTTCCGTTGCAGCCGGTGCAGTGACCTTCAAATCGGCAGCCGCGATCGCGGTCAAAGACGGCGCCCGCCTTACCTTTGCCCTGCAACTGTCCGCTCCCGACAAAGCATTAGTCTCCGTGCAAGAACTCGGCGCTACCCCGGCCCAGGCCAGCGGAGGCGAGCGTCTCTCCGGATCCGAAGTCTCCAGCCTGCCGCTGAACTCGCGCGACTTCAGCAAGTTGCTTCTTCTCGCCGCCGGCACTATGACCGACGCCAACGGCGCGGCCAACTTCACCCAGCAGTTCGCCGTCAACGGACAGCGCGGCTCGACCACCGTCTTTGCCATGGACGGCGCCGACACCACCGACCCCGAGATGGGCGGCGCGACCTTCTCCAATTTCAACGTCGACGCGATTCAGGAAGTGCAGTCCGACTCTGGGGTCATGAAGGCTGAAATCGGCCACGGCGCCGCCGGATTCACCAATGTCGTCACGCGCTCCGGCACCAACTCCATCCACGGCAGCTTGTTCGAGTTCCACCGCAACGCGTCACTCGACGCCCGTAACTATTTTGACCACGTCGAGCTTGATGGCCGCCGCATTCCGCCGTTCATCCGCAACGAGTTCGGCGGCACAATCGGCGGGCCCGTCGTGCTCCCCGCCTACAACGGACGCGATCGCACGTACTTTTTCGGGCAGTACCAGGGCTTCCGCCAGATCCTCGGCACAACGCAGGTCTTTCCCGTACCGACCGAAGCCGAGCGTGGCGGCGAAGCCCAGGTCAACGGCACCGTGAACGTGTGTTTCCCGAACGACTCGGGCGGCTGCGATCCGGACACGCTAACCGTTCCCATCGCCGACTCGGTCAAGCCAGTACTCAACGCTTATCCACTGCCCAATGATCCTGCCGGCCCCTATGGCGACCGCACGTTTGCTACCTCATCCAAGGTCACCACCCACACCGACCAATTTTCGATTCGC
>Ga0335069_10008280_pt1 | contig 14886 bp, 17 predicted proteins | sample Lox_Sample_11_FD_206714 | JGI IMG/M metagenome (GOLD analysis project Ga0335069, IMG submission 206714) | Soil microbial communities from Loxahatchee National Wildlife Refuge, Florida, United States - Lox_Sample_1.1 | ecosystem: Environmental > Terrestrial > Soil > Wetlands | place: USA... | reverse complement strand
AGCAGTTCGGTAGCTCGCTGGGCTCATAACCCAGAGGTCGGAGGTTCAAATCCTCCCCCCGCTACTAGTTTCCGCAGGTCAAGGCCCTTTCCCGTCAGGGAGAGGGCCTTTTGCGTGCCGGGCGCTGTAGTAAGCCGTGTAGTAGCAGCAGGGCTCCGCGCGGCCCGGCAGCGCTACGGGGGAGACGGGGCGACACGGGATGAGACAACCTGGACGTGGCAGACGCTTACGCTCGCGATCGCTGGGTGCCTCACCCAGGAGTGCCCAGGGACGCCTGTCTCTTCCGATTCGGGTTGCTCCAGCTCGGACAGGCGTGAAGGCCCGACAGGGTGACGGGCTGGCTGGCTCAGCTGGCCGGGCCTTCGCCGGCTAGGTCCAGGAGCTGGTCGGGGGTCAGGGTGCTCAGGTCGGTGGTGCGGCCGGGGGAGATCAGGTAGATGGTGACCTGCCGGGCGGCGAGCTGCCGGGCGTGGTCGATCAGGTCGGCGGCCCGGCGCCGCTTGCGGATGCGGTCGGCCAGGTCGGCCACGGCGAGCGCGGCGGACGGGACCGACAGCACCAGGGAGGCCACCGCTGCCGGGTCGATGGCCTTGCCGTCATCGTGGCCGGCCCGGGCCGCCGGCGTCGCCTCAGCAGGGGGTTCAGTAATCTCGAGACCCCAGCTGCGGGCGAGTTCTTCGAGACTGTGCCTGGCCGCGCCGGTGTTGTCGGTGGTGGCGCTGTCCAGCTGGATGATCATGTCTGCTCTTTTGCTTCCGGCGGCGGGTTCAGCAGCTTGGTGATCTGCTGGGCTAGGTCGGTCCAGCCGATCGTGGTGGCGGCCGCCAGGGCGTCACTGAGTACCTGGCGGGCCTGGTCGGCCCGGCCTGCGGCTGTCAGCAGCTGGCCCAGGGGCCAGCCCACGGCGGCGATCCCGTCGGGCCGTTGCAGGCGGCCCAAGATCTCGAACGACTCTGTCAGCCGGGGGAAGGCCGACTGGTAATCCTCTCGGGCAAGGTCGATCTGGGCCAGGCCCCAGTCGGCACTGGCGATCCCTTCGGGATCGCCGAGCTGCCTGTACACCTCCAGCCGGCTGCGGTGCAATTCAGCCGCCTCGTCGTACTCGCCGCGCTGGTAGGCGATGTCGGCGATCTTGCCCCAGGCGAGGGCGGTTTCCCGGGTGTCGCCGAGCCGCTCGTAGACCGGCAGCTCGATCTCGCGGCGGATCCGCAGGGCCTCGTCGTACTCGCCGCGCCGGTAGGCGATGTCCGCTGCCCAGGACAGCAGCCCGGCGAACTGCTCCGCCGGGCCCGCCAGCGCCGCCGCCAGCTCCCCGTCCACCGGGACCTCGGTCCCGTCCTCGTGGACCTGCCGTATCGTCACCAGCAACCTCACCGTCACCGCCGCACCTCCGGTACCTGCCAGGAATGGTTTCCGCCCATGATCGGGGAAACGGCCCCCGAACCAGCGGACCCCGCAGCGGCAGGCCGTCCCTGATGCGCTTCGGAAACCCGCCGCTACAGGCGTCGGCCAGCACGTATCACGATCAGCAACGCCAGATACGACCGAAAAGCCCAGACACTCCCAATAACAGGACCATCAACCCGGCATAAGCGACAAGTCATACCCATCAAAAAGATGCACCCCCTCTATCCGGGGTCCGGGCCGGAATTATCTAGCCCCAGCGGCTAAGCATCTGGTCCTTCCTGATGTGACGGCAACCCTGACAGCAACGACGCCAGCAAACCCCTGCCACGAACATGCGGCAGCATCCGCAGTGCTCGAACCTGATCAGCCGAACAGCCAGTCCGCTACGCCTGAAAAGTAGACGGTTCAAGAGGGTCGCGTCGAAACAGCCGCGGATAAGCGATTTCTCACAGACTGACCGGACGACACGGAACTATAGCGTCTACGCCGGACATCGAGCAGGATGCTAACGTGCGGATTCGGATTCCGGCGCACTGGCCGGACGCTTTCCATTGGTCCACGGATTACAAGGTTGTGCCGCCGCACTACCCACCTGGCTGGCATGCGCAACCGCATGACTTCCCGGCCCAGGCTCTCCGTCCTTCGACTACCGCCCAGCCTGCGATCCCGAGCGCGACCACGCCGTCGGGCCACCAGGCGCCCCATAGGGTGTTGGCGGCCAGCCCGGCGAACACGGCCATTGCCAGGTAGGCGCATAGCAGGTTCTGGGTTCCTTCCCCGGCCGTCGCCGGTGAGCCCAGCCGGGCGCCGATGCGCCGCTTGGCTATCCCGAGGGCAGGCTCGAAGATAGCGGTGCCCGCGGTGAGCACCAGGCCGATGATGCTCGTCTCGGCGCGGGTCTCCAGCGGCCAACGCGCGGATCGCCTCCACGGCGATGTAGGGCGCCGCAGAAACGACCTGGATAACCCGACTACGCCATCTTCTCCCGCCGCATCATCCGCGCCCAGGCCGCCGCATCGACGAAGGCGACATCGACGCCCTCCCCCGACCTCATCGCCCTAGCCGCCAAACTCGTGCAGGCTACCCAGCACGCCGTCAACGGCGTTGGGCGGAGGCCCTTTCGAACAGCATGGTCAGATGCGCCTCATCTGTGCGTTCTGGCGCGGGGGAGTTACGTCAACCGGAGTGCCTGGAGCAGACAAGACTCTCGGGTTCGCGCGGAAAGCCGTGTGGATTGCTGTTCGTGCATGACGCGGCGACGCCAGCACTGGCCGCTCCCACCATGAGATCCTTCCGGACAGGTCCTGCATCCTGAGGGGATCGCATCTCCTCTCTGCCGGTTTCGACCTCTCGATGTGGCTCGAAGACCCGGCCAGTTCGGGATCGCCAACTCCACCCACGTGCGGGGTGTGGAGCCGGAATCGGGACTTATGACTCTATGCACCCCAGCCGGTCTGGTGCAAGGTACAAGTTGAGATTGGAGGGCTGTGCTATGGACCTTTCCGAATTCGAGAATCCTGACAACTTCAAGTCAAAGCACTGGATGCACTATCGAACGGGCGATGACCGCGAACTGATCGCCCTCTCTGGTATCGCAATCGTCAACTTCGAGGGCCTATCCGACGAGACGTGGCTCTCGGACACACTCAACCTCGGCGTGAACATTCCGAGCGCGCTGATCCCCGCTGACAAGCAGTTTCAGGTTCAGACCTGGACCACATTCATGACCCTGAACTCCATCTATGACAAGGACCAATCGGTCAACGCGGGCTTCGCCGTCGACGAATTCTGGGGCCCCGGAGCTATCACAACCAAGGGGTACATCACGCTCCACGCGAAACTGGCAGTGAGGGATAGCGACGCAATATTGTACCGAGTCGGCTACGAAGTGACCATGGTCGGCAACTTCATCCCCTGGGAGGCTAACCCGTGAGGACCGACTTCTTCGTACCGTGGCTGTCCTGACGCTCGCCAGGCGGGCATAGCGAGCAGGCGGTTGTTTTCCGAGACGTCGCCTGCCAGCCCTTGATCCAGTAACCGGGATGCGATGCCCGCGACTCTCCCAGTCGGAGGGTCTAGGGCATTGGCTATGCGTGCCTGCGTTCAAGTCTCTTGCGATTGAGCACGCTTCCGCGCAACACAAGGCGAGCGAACATCGTTGCCAATCGCGATACACCTCAAGCTCGCGCCACAACTCCCGGGCATCCTGCGTGATCACGGCGTACAAGCCGCCCGCGCCCGCGTCACGCCAGGCCTCGAATACCAGCCCCCGCCAGCCTCGACAGATGCCGAACGAGTACGCCGGGAACGCAACCCGCAGCCGGTCCAGTTCCGCGCCCATCCACGACGGAACGCTCGGCGCCGCGTGAAGCACAGACCAGTCGGCTTGGGACGCGTCATCCATGCCGGTCATGGGCCGGTCCTATGCTGAATCTGTCCTGAGCCGCGGCATTCCAAGCACGACCGGCGAACACATTCAGCCTGACCGCGGGTCAGTGTCCCGACCGTCCAGGCCCGCCGGGAACGGTGGAACTTCCATCCGTGACCCCGGCACGCCGGGCACATTTCTTGCTGGGCATCGTTGCAGCGCATGCCGCCACGATCCACCACATCTCGTTACGAACCCATTACACATGGGGTTCTCACAGTGAGATGACGCCCCACGCGCGTAAGCTGCTGACCGCACCCAGTCACACGGGCGCCGGGGCTCGGCAAGATCGAAGGACTGCCATGCGTCCAAGCGCATTCGACCCTCCGTCGATACCGGCCGCCTTCTGGGATGTGGACGTCCCGACGTCTGCCAGGCCCTGCGCAAGCGCGACATGGGCGCGCTGTTCCGGCTCATCTGCCAGTACACCGGGCTCAGCCAGATGCGCATCGCCACCGCAGTCGGCCTGGGCCAAGGCCGGATCAGCGAAGTCATCAACGGCATCCGCAAGATCCGCGACGCCAAGGTCTTTGAGCGCACCGCGGATGGCCTCGACATGCCCGACCACGCCCGGATTCTGCTCGGACTCTCTCCCCGGCAGATCACGTCCCGCACGCCTCCGCGCGGCAGCGCAGCGGCCAGCTCCGGGCAGGACGCCGAACTGCTCCGGCAGATCACCGCGGCCCTCAGCATCGACAGCACCGTCGTCCGTGTCATCCAAGGCGAAACCGATAACATCCGGCTCCTGGACCGTCGCCTGGGCGCGTCCGCCGTCGCGGGCAAGCTGGAAGCCCACATCAGCCACATCGAGACCGGCCTGAGGTATTCCCTGCGCCCCGGTAACCGCGAGCAGGTCGCTCACGCCTTGGCCGACGCCTCAGCGCTGGCCGGATGGCAGGCCATCGACATACATCCGCGAATACGGCTTTTGACTCCCTCCTGGCATCCGGTATTTGGTGCCGGTCAGGGAATGGGGCAAGATCTTGCGAAGCTTCCGGTAGACACCGCAGCGGTGCTGGCCGTGGCCCGCTGCGTGCCGATCGGAGTAACACGGAGTGATCCACGATGACTCACCCAGACAGGAACACGGCACCTAAGGTGCACGTCGCCGATCAATATCGGCGGACCCGTAGTAGCTTTCTAGGCTGGTCATGACGGCGCGGACTTGCCTAAGATCGTCGCCCGAAAACTTGGCTAGCGGGTCGAGCCCAGCCTTCCAGTAGGCGTGAATTAGGTTGCTGCGAGATGCCTTGCTGAGGGTATGAGTCTTACCCAGGGTCCGCTCGCGGTCGGCCAAGGTGCGCTCGTACAGCGGGATCGCCCTATCTAGCTGCCCAGCCGCCTCATAAGCGGTGCCCAGGTCATGGCAGGTGGATATGGTCTCGGGGTGGGTGTCGCCCATTACACGTTCATGGTCGGCGACGTTGCGCTCGAGCATCGGGATGGCCTCATCGAGCCGCCCGGCGTCCTTGTAGGCTGCGGCCAGCCAGGCGCGGGCGGTCAGGGTTTTGGGGTGGGTGTCGCCCACTACACGTTCATGGTCGGCGACGTTGCGCTCGAGCATCGGGATGGCCTCATCGAGCCGCCCGGCAGCCTTGCAGGTGATGGCCAGGTTGTGGCGCATGGTCAGGGCTCCCAGGCCGGTGTCGCCCAGGAGCCGCTCGACGTCGCCGAGGGTGCGCTCGAGCATCTGGATGGCCTCATCGAACTTCCCGGCGTCTCGGTAGGCCATGGCCAGGTTGTGGCGGGCGCCCAGGGTTTCCGGGTCGGTGTTGCCCAGGACCCGCTCGCAGTCAGCGAGGGAGCGCTCAAGCATCTGTATCGCGAAGGCCCGACCCTGCCACTGGGAGTCCTGGAAGGCGCGGGCAAGGTTGTGGTGCGTGGTCAGGGTTACTGGGTCGTTGTCGCCCAGGACCTGCTTGCACTCATCGAGGGTGCACCTAAGCAGAACGAGCGCCCTTTGCCGCAACTCGGCGTCGAGGTAGGCACGGGCGAGGTCGTGGCAGGCCGTCACGGTTATGGGATCGGTGCTGCCCAGGACCCGCCGATGGTCAGCGACGCTACGCTCAAGCATCGGGATGGCGTCAGCAGGCCGCCCGGCGTCCTTATAGGCGGTGGCCAGCCTGTGGCGAGCGGTCAGCGTAAACCTGTGGGTGTCGCCTAGGCCCCGCTCGCACTCAGCGAGCAACGGAGCACCATACTCAATGGTGCGAACCGGGCTGTCGCCGAGTTGACTCATGCAAGAAAACGCCCACAAACGCAAGAAAAACAACTGTGCTGCCACAGCACCATGATCAGCACCAAGGTGAGAGGACAGGTGATCGTTCAAGGCAGTCACCTGCTGGATCGTGTCCCGTGCCGCGGCCCGGTTCTGCCAAGGCTGGGTCAGCGAAAACGCGACGGCCTGCAGCAGGTCGCAGGCCCTGGAGCCGATGGTGGCCAGGGCGCCGTCATGGGCGTACAGTTCCCGGGCCGCCCGCATAACTAGCCGGTGCGCGCTTACGGTCAACCCATCGCCGCTGAACGTCAGCAGGGAAGCATCCGCCAGCGTCCCGAGCGCCTCATCAATGTCCTGCTCGACCTTGCGCGGGTCAGCCGCGGTGTGTTCCTTTCCCTCTTCGTGGAAAACACCGGTGGTTGCAGCTGCGTACAACAGCTCCCGGGGGACCCCGGCGGTGGACAGCAACGACACCACACAGATCAACGCAGTGCACAGCCCGGTCCGGTCTGCCGAAGCGGCAGCATCCAAGGACAGCAGCACAGCCTGGGCGACCCCATGCGGATAGGTGTCCCCGGCAGCCGGGGTCAGGTATTCCTGTACCGGCAGGGATCGCAGCCGGTTCAGATACCTCTGGTAATCCAGCCTCTGGACGGCCACCACGGCCGCAGCCTGCGCCAAGGCCAACGGCAGATACCCCAGTTCCCGGGCCAGCTCGCATGCCCCTGCAGGGTCGGCCCGGCCGGTGCGCTGGGCCAGGAACACCAGCGCCTGCTCCTCACTGAACACATCTACCGGCATCGGCCTGCCCATGACCGCCGCGCCCTGGCCGGTGCTCGTGATCACTACCTGGGCCTTCCCTGCTGCAGGCAGGAAGGGGCGCACGCCATCTAGGTCAGTGAGGTTGTCGAACACCATCAGGCACCGCTCGCCGTCTGCTTCCAGCCGGTTTCGCACCAGCGCGGCGACATCTGCCGGATCCGCATCGGGGTCGCCAATGCCCAGTCGCGCCGCCACCAGTGCCAGCCCATTCAGGACTTGGGTGGTATTCCCGGCATTGATCCATGCCACCAGCCGCCAGCCCTCATCGATGCAGGCCCGTGCGTACGCTGCGGCAACCTGGGTCTTGCCGACCCCGGGCATCCCGGTCACCGCACGCACCACTGCGACAGCCGGACCGGACTCCCGCAGCGCATCGAGCAATTCCGGGCGAGGCTGAAACGCAGGCGACGGCTGCGGCACCTCCCCCGCCACTACTGGCCCAGTCGTGGGAGCCTGCGGCGGCTGGATAACTTGCTGCTGCTCGATATAGTTCTGAATGAACTGGTTCTTTTGGGTGTTGCGATCGCCGACCTGAACGCCTTGCCCGGTTGGTATCTCTCCCTGGGCAGCAGGCGGTTCCCCAGCGCCGGTGCTGTCGCTCATCTCAAGTCAGATCTGCTGAACTAACCGGGAGGTCCAGGTATTGGTTTGCGTGTTATGGTCACCGATCTGGACACCTTGAGAGCCGCGCACTGTCACGGCGTACTTGGCCGACCGCGACCCGACCTCATCAACCAGGCTCATCAGCGCCTGCGCCGCCGCCACAAGATCAGCGTCACTATCGGCGCCTGCCGCGGACAACTCTTTGGCCAGCGGCTTCTCATACGTCTGCGGGTCAGCCACATGCTCAGCCAGCACCCACTCTCCCCTGGGACGGCCCGCGAAACGCTTTTTCACTAGCACCTTCAGCCGCCCGTAGGCGTCCTTGACCGCTGCTGCCGTCCCATCTTGCAATGCTGAGGCCGCGCCCGCGGCGAGCGCCGTCACAATCAGCGTGACCGGATCCATCCGCGTAACCTCCCCACCCCGGCGGTAACCCGCCCATACTCTCACGTCAGCGTCCACGGTGTCGCACACCGAGGGACGGCTGCCACGGAAGGGCTCGGGAAACTGCAGATCAATCGCCTGTCCTGTAAACCGATCTGTAAACCGGACGCGGCGAGACAGGCGAGACGGAGCCGAAGGAGCGAGATGGGATCTGTCCCGTCCGCCGAGGTCACCACACCCGCGAGAGACTGCCCGAGACGCCAGAGACACATGTTGTATGGCTCATAACCCAGAGGTCGGAGATTCAAATCCTCCCCCCCGCTACCAAGGCCAGAGGCCCTTTCTCGAACAGAGAAAGGGCCTTCTGCATGAGGTTTGCTAACGGATTTGCGCACGGGCGCCCGCTCAAGCGGCGCCTTCGGTCGTTCTGGCCTCCAGTGAGGCGAGCGCGCCGCCGATGATTTAGCTCGGCGAGCGTATTGGCCACCTGGCGGTCGGCTTCCAGGTCGGTCTGGACGTACTGCTTCATGGTGAACGCCACATCAGCGTGCCCGATCCGCTGGCTCAGCGCCGTCCAGTCGATCTTCGCATCGCGGCCCGCGGTGGCGTAGCTATGCCGGACGTCGTGCAGGTCGATCTCCGGCAGCCCGGCCGCGGCGGCGAGCTTCTTGAACCGCTGCGTGATCGTGTTAGGGTGCGGAGACGCCCACGTCGACTGGGCACACTCCAAGGGCCTCTACCAGTGGGCGCGCGAGGCCCTGGAGCTGTCCGAAGAACGGAGCAAATTCGGACACGGCATCAGCTACGTCGAGGCCTCCGATTCCGGAATCGTCGATCCTCACTGTCTGTAAAAGGCGGAGAAACCCTGTTAGCCTGCTGGCACCAAGACGTTGGTTGCATGAGGAAGCGCATCGAAGTGCCTGAGACAGTCTTCACACAGGTCTTCTACGCGGCGTCCCAGGCCTTGCAGGAAACGCTGGGAGAGCCCCAGCCTCCCTGGGACGAGCTACCGGCATGGCAGCAGCACGCGATGGTGGATGTCACCCGAAGGTGCATGATAGGCGCCACTCCAGAGCAGTTGCATGCTCTGTGGGTCCAGCACTACTCTGCCCACGGCTGGACCTACGGGGCGGAGAAGAACTGGGAGACCAAGCAGCACCCGATCATCATCGCGTGGCGCGAGCTTCCCCTCCGCTACCAGGCCAGATTCAAGCTCTGGCAGGCGATGGTGGCGACCCTGATGCTGGAGACACCGGAGTACTGCGCGGTTCATTCCCTGAAGGCTGCGGCTGCCGGTGCACAAGGATCGCAGCCCGGGCGGGGAAGGAGGCTAGGCGCGGACGCATCGCGCGGATGACAGCAACGGCGACAGCAACAGCAGCGGCCAATGGCTACCAGCAGCGACCGGCGACAGTGCATAACGCTCGCGCGATCCCTGCCAACCTGGGATATGTCCAGCCTGAAAAACGGACGGTCGTGCGACGGTGCCGCTCCACCGAGAACTTGGCCTACGCATTACGGCGCGTGCCCTCGAGATGCCCCCGAACCGTCATTAACAGCCGACGAACGCCACCAGCAGCAACCTGCGAACATGAAAGCTAGCGCGCGCTTTTAACCCCGGCGAGCAACGCACGTGACACGCTCGTAATGCGTAGGTCGCTGGATGGCGACGAGGACCAGGGCGCCGAGGTGCCCGCTGTCGTGTGCGACCCCGGATGCCATGCCCGCCGCATGCCCGATCGGCCGGGCCAACGCCGGGAAATCACGGTCACGCCCGGACAGCCCGATACTCCGGCTCACCCGCGTACAGGCAGGCCGACCCGCTGCGCGGACCGACCTTTGCAGGCAAGGTGTCAGTCATGGCGGCTGCTGTGGATCATGCGGCCTTCGGTTGTTCCACGGAGTCGGTGCCGGTGCGAGCCGGTGGCGGCGGCCGTTCCGCCATGTGAGCCGAGACCAGGTAGAGAACCCCCGCGATTACCGGGGCCGCACTGACAACCGAGAGCGAGGCAAAGCCTAGGAAGCTGCCCAGGCTGGACACCACAACCGGGATTACGCCGACGGCGAGCAGCAGGACCCCGGCCGCGGACGTCCGCTTGAGGCCGAGCACGGCTATGGCCGCCACCAGGGCGAATGTGACGACCGCGCGGATCGGGCCGTGCCGGTCCTCGAAAGACCGCCACGCTTGCGGGTCGAGGGCGAACCAGACGCTCATGCCGATCACTGCCGCGGACAAGACAGCCAGGACATAGACCGCCCAGCCGGGCCGCAACCACGACAGCGCCGCGAGGCCAGCCAACGGGACAGCCCACGCTGCGACCAGCCCGACTGCCTTCCAGCCGCCTGGGTCGGAGAAGGTGTCGCCGATGACGAAGGCGCCGAAGAAGAAGGTCGACAGTGCCATCAGCCCAAGGCCGGCCCGCCGCAGCAGAACCGCCCGCTTGGCCGGATCGGGCTGCCTCCGTGCCCAGTAGTAAAAGCCGCCGAAGATCAGGCCCGCAACCACGACAATTTGGATCAGCCAGACGATGCGTTGCATAGCAACCCCCATCCGCCCACCAATCTTGAACAGCTCCAAGATCGCACCACTTTCAGTCCACCCGCGCAGGTAGGGCACCCAGAAGGGCCGAAAGACCCTGATCGCGATCGACAGCTACTGGCTGCTCTGAATCCCCCCACCGGTGGACACGCCTGGACAACCCGTCCGCTCCTACGGATCTGAGGGTTGCAGTCCAGGTTGCAGTCCAATGCCGCGCGGCGTAGTACTACACGGAAGACCGGCCGAGTACGCCCACCGTCCTCACGTTGGCGATCACCCATACACCCGCTGGATCACCGGGAGCGCCTCCTCGATCGTGGTGATGGGGAACACCTCCATCTCAATCCACGGCGAGTACCGGAGGGTGAGCTCATAGGACCGCTCCGCGTCCACCTGTGACACGTCCTCGATCATGAACCCGCCCATGCCGTCAAGGCGTTCGTAATGGGCGAGCACGCCAGGAGCCGTCCCGAGTTCAGCAAACTTCTTTGTCAGATGCCGCAGGTCCTCTTCACCGAGGTTCTGACGGTAGCGGTACGCAGTCATGTACAGCCGCTTCATGACGCGCCTCCTTTTCCCTATGCCCGCCTCCCGGCGCGGGTCGTATCTGTCCTCCCGTTATCCGGGAAGCGCTTCGTCACTGATAACGGATCCTGCTATTAGCGCACCGCCGCCTGCAGCGCTGGGGTAGGGGCCAAGGTCGATGGCCGGTGGCTCCTTAGTCACGTCGGTAATCGCTGAGGAAGAGGCAAAAGCCTGCCATCAGCGGGCCGATGGCCACCTCTTTTAATCTCCACACCGTCTCCACAGCCTCTGCAGTTGTTCACCACAGGCCGTGCCCGCTGTGTGCCCGACGAGGCGAGCGCGAGGGAGGTATCACGGCTACTCCCAGACAGCGCCGCAGACATCGTGGCCTGGCTTGACGCACGTGGGCAAGGTTGCTGAGAAGACCTGACACGGAGCGATCGCCACTACGGTGATGCTCCCAGTCAGCAACCAGATTTGTGCACGGATTTGCGCACGAGACGCTGCGGGATAGGGCGCGACACGGGAGACGCCGAAGTTCGGTGCAGATACGCTGTGTCCGTTAACCGAGATCAGCGCGGCGACCAGAGACTGCCCGAGACGCCTGAGACGCGCGTCGTATGGCTCATAACCCAGAGGTCGGAGGTTCAAATCCTCCCCCCGCTACCAAGGCCAGAGGCCCTTTCTCGAACAGAGAAAGGGCCTCTGGCATGTAGTTTTGGTGATGCGCTACGTGGATGCAGGCCAGCATGCGGGTGGCCTCTCCCCGAAGCTGCCGTAGGAGGATCTCACGCCGCCTGCACCTCGACCGGTTTGTTCGCGCCGTGCAGGAACGCGGTGATCAGCGGGCCGACCTCGTGCGCGCTGTCCAGCAGGACGAGATGCCCTCCGCCTTCGACTGTGTGCAGCCGCGCCGACGGGATCAGCCTCGCCATGACCCGGTGGTTCACGTGCGGTGTCACCGGGTCGTCGTCCCCGCACAGGACCAGCGTCTGGTGCCGGATCGACGGCAGGCGGTGCAGGCTGGTCCACCCGGCGAGCGCGGACAGGCGGAACGCCGCAGCCCGGAGGCTGCCCGGCTTGGACATCTTGAGGCCCGCGGCCAGTTCCGGCTCGGTCCTCATCCTCCCGCCGAACATGGCACCCGCGGTCCGGGCGAGCCGGTCGGGATGGTAGCCGCGCGGGTGCATCATGTGCAGCAGCGCCGAGGGACGGCCGGGCAGGGCCAGCCCGCCGAACGAGGTGGACGCCAGGATCAGCCTGTCTACCCGCCCGGGGTGGGACAGGGCCATCTGCTGGGCGACCGCGCCGCCGAATGACACGCCCAGGACGTGGGCGGAACCCAGGCCCAGGTGATCCAGGATGCCCGCGCCGATGTCCGCCAGGCCCCGCATCGACATCGGGGATGACGGCACCTGGGAGGAGCCGATGCCCGGGGCGTCGTAGGTGATCACCCGGCAGCCGTGCAGGTGCTCAATGAGCGGCCCCCAGTGGTGCATCTCGCTGAAGATGCCGGAGTGGAGGAGGATCGGGACGCCCTCGCCTGCCGACTGGGCGTGGATACGCAGGCCTCGGACGGTTAGCTCGTAGTTGCAGATCATCTGGAGGCTCCATTACCTCATCGCTGCTCGCAATTGTCAGCGCTGCGCGAAATATTCCAAGAGGCAGCGAGAGGCCAAAGCTGATCTTGCTAACAACGGATATGGACGACACCGGATATGGTCGCCATCCAGACTCTCTGTAAAACAGTATATCAGACAATCATGGCCAACCGTGGACGGCAATCTTGCCACGGGTCAGAAAGCCCGAGGATGGCCACCAAGGGGGGCGACCGCGCTACGCTTCCTCGCATCGTGCTCGTGGGGAGGCGCCGGTGGCGAGAGGGCCGGGAGATCAGATAGCACAGCCGCGGGCCGCGGCCGCCTCCGGGCGTCGCAACCAGGCCGACCTGCGCCTGACTCTCGCCGATCTAATCACGGCTCTGACCTGCCTCAACGACCCTGTTGAGTTTGTATCGAGGGGATCACACGTCTCTGGCCTTGAGGCGGCCCCGCCCGGGCGCACGCCGGGCCTCTCGCCGGAAGCGCGATGAGCATGGCGGCTCATCCGGACACCAGCCAGGCGCGGCACAGCCCGTCTTCCTCGCTCCTGATTGTCCAGCTCGCCGCCACCGCGTCTAGGGTGGCCCTGCTGGCCGTCGCGCGCGATCGGACCACCCGCGCCAGCCCTCCGGCAGCTTTGCGTTAGCCTGCTGGAGAGGTGGTCCCGTACGCTACCGGCGAATGCCGATCGAGGTCGAGTCCCCCGAGCAGCTCAGGTATTCGACCATTACCAACAACCTGTCCGAAAGCTCGGTGTCCGACCGGCGGCTCGCTGACCTGGGCCTCGATCTCGACCTGGACAGCCTGCTGCTGTGCTACGGAGACCACCTCGGCGACCCGCTGCTGCGCGAGGCGATCGCGGCCCAGGGCGAGGACCTGGCCGCAGGGGACGTGACGGTCACCCCGGGTGCTGCCGCCGCACTGTTCTGCGTCGCCACGGCGCTACTGAGCCCAGGCGATCACGGCCGGGCGGCGGGCATCGGAGAACTGGGGGAAGCGGCGGAAAACCGCTCAGGGGCTGGCGCTGCGAGCCCGGATCGTGCTGGCCTGCGCCGGCGGTCACGGCAATACCGCAGTGGCGGCGCGGCTGCGGGTCAGCCGGACCACCGTGGGCAAGTGGCGGGACCGGTTCCTGGCCGCCCGGCTGGACGGGCTGGGCGATGAACCCCGGCCGGGCGTGCCGCGCACCATCGCCGACGCCCAGGTCGAGGAAGTGGTGGTGGTCCAGACGCTGGAAGAGGTCCCGGAGGGCGCCGCGCACTGGTCCAAGCGGGAGCTGGCCCGGCGGGCAGGGATCTCGCCGACGTCCGTGCACCGGATCTGGCGGGCGTTCGGGCTGCAGCCGTGGCGGGCCGGGGACTTCGAGATTTCCCGGACCCGCTGCTGGTTGGCAAGATCCGGGGACGTGGCCGGGCTGTACCTGGCGCCGCCGGCCAGCGCGGCGGTGTTCGCGGTTGATGAGAAGCCGCAGATCCAGGCGCTGGAGCGGACCGCGCCGGTGCTGCCGATGATCCCCGGTGTCCCCGGGCGGCGCAGCCGCGATTACGTCCGGCACGGCACCATCGACCTGTCCGCCGCGCTGGACACCGCCACCGGCAAGGTGATCGGCCAGTGCCCCCGCCAGCCGCTACCCGCACATACCGAAAATTTCACGCGAACGCGACCATCCCCCGATGAGTACGGCTGTAGAAGAAACCACGGCCCTGGCCCGGTTGATGGACAGGTCGGCCTCGCAACGCCCTTACGACACTCACTGGAGTCAGCGTCCGCCCGGTCTGTCCCTCGCGAATGCTCATGCCGCTAATCATTCGATTAACGACATGATCACCCTGGGCGGCCCAGGCGGGCGCGCCCATGGGATACCCCGCGGCGCCCAGTGCGCCGACCGGTCCAGTCGATCTTGGCGTCGCAACTGCGCGCCCGCGGTGGCGTAGCTGTGCCGGACGTCATGCAGGTCGATCTCCGGCAGCCCGGCCACCGCGGCGAGCTTCTTGAACCGGCGGGTGATGGTATCCGGGTGCGGCGGCCTGCCGTCCCGCCAGCAGAACAGCACCCCGTGATCCTGACAGTCCGGGCCGCCTGCGTAGTCGAGCGCTCCTTCGGCCTGGCCTTGACCCGGCCCTCGGCGAGCAGCTTGGCGTACAGCGCGTCACAAGCCGTTCCGTCGATCTCGTGGACATCGCGTCGCCCGATGTAGGGGATCACGTAGTAAGCGGCGTATTTCCGCCGGTTCTCGGCCATCTCGTCTTTCCGAGTTAGGCGGCGGTGGCTTCGCTGGTCACGAACTCGGGGATGTTTTTCTGGGAGCCGTCCTGACCTGGGCTCATGCCGGAAATGCGGGTGGTGATCAGCGCGTCGC
>Ga0335069_10008279_pt1 | contig 14887 bp, 15 predicted proteins | sample Lox_Sample_11_FD_206714 | JGI IMG/M metagenome (GOLD analysis project Ga0335069, IMG submission 206714) | Soil microbial communities from Loxahatchee National Wildlife Refuge, Florida, United States - Lox_Sample_1.1 | ecosystem: Environmental > Terrestrial > Soil > Wetlands | place: USA... | reverse complement strand
CGAGCGGTTCGGGGCGCGCTGGACCGGCAACGCCGATTTCGACGGCGACGGGATGAACGACGAGATCACGTCGGGCGACGTCTCCGCGATGGTGGCGTGGCAGGCGACGCTGGCTCCGCCGGGGCGGGCCGCGGGCTTGCCGGCGTCGTGGGTGGCCGCGGCGTCGAAAGGGGAGGGCCTGTTCGAGCGGATCGGCTGCACCGGCTGTCATCGACCGGCGCTGCCGCTCGACAGCCTGGTCTTCCGTGATCCGGGACCGAGCGACATGGCCGGCACGCTGCGCGCGGGCGAGGTGCCGCGCCCGATCGAGATCGACCTTGGGCGCTTCGCGTGGGCGCAGCACCTCGCGCGCGACGCGAAGGGGCGGGTGCTGGTGCCACTGTACGCGGACCTCAAGCGCCACGTGATTTCCGACACCGGGACCGACAAGCTGGGCAACGAACTGCTGGCGCAACGCTTCGTCGAGCGCGACACGTTCCGGACGGCATTCCTCTGGGGCGTCGGCTCGACGGCGCCTTACGGCCATCGCGGCGACATCACGACGATCGATGAAGCGATCCGCGCCCACGCCGGCGAGGGTCGGGCGTCGCGCGAGGCGTACGAGACGCTGGGCGACGAGGATCGCTCGTCGATCATCGCGTTCCTGCGGTCGCTCGTGATCCCGAAGGCGCCGGACACGCACGCGTTCGCGCACGGCGGCGCGGCGAAGTCGGCGGCCGGGTCGTGATGCGCGCATCGACGCGGCGATCGGCCGGCGCGCGCACGGCGATGCTGGCCGGTGTCGCGTGCCTACTGCACGCGGCGGGCGCGGCGGACAGCGCGCGCGGTCCTGCGGGTGCGCCGGGCGCTTTGCCCATGGATGTTCCCGTGATGCACGAACAGGCCGCGGCGGCAGGCATCGCTCATCGGTATACCGGGCCGTGGGAGTTCTTCGTCGGCGGCGGCGTCGCGGCGTTCGATTGCGACGGCGACGGCAAGCCGGACCTCGCGATCGCCGGCGGCAAGAGTCCGATGGAGCTCTACGTCAATCGCAGTCCGGTCGGCGGCCCGCTGAAATTCGAGAAGAAGCCGCTCGGGATCGACGAGCGGCTGCTCGTCAACGTCACCGGCGTCTACCCGATCGATATCGACGGCGACGGCATCGTCGACCTCGTCGTACTGCGGGTCGGCGGCAACGTGCTGCTCAAGGGCGGCCCGAAGTGCACCTTCGAGGTCGCGAACAAGGCCTGGCATTTCGATGGCGGGCGCGCGTGGACGACGGCGTTCGCCGCGACGTGGGAGAAGGGGCAGAAATACCCGACGCTCGCGTTCGGCAACTACGTCGACCGCTCGGCCCCGGGCAGCCCTTGGGGCACGTGCGAGGCGAACGTACTGCATCGGCCGGCGCCGGACGGCGAGGAGCCGGACTATTCCCAGAAGACGGTGCTGGAGCCGGGCTACTGTGCGCTGTCGATGCTCTTCACGGATTGGAACCGCTCCGGGGAGCCGGCGCTGCGGATCGCGAACGATCGGCAGTACTACCGCGGCGGCGAGGAGCAGATGTGGCGGATCGAGCCGGGCAAGGCGCCGCGCCTGTATTCCCGCGCCGACGGCTGGCGCTCGGTCCACATCTGGGGCATGGGCCTCGCGCAGGCGGACCTCGACGGCAGCGGGCGGCCCGGCTACGCCATCACGTCGATGGGCGACACGAAGCTCGAAGTCCTGGACCAGGACTCCGACGGCGGCGACCGGCCGGTCTACCGCGACGTGGCGCTCGACATGGACGCGACGGCGCATCGCCCGTACAGCGGTGGCGACATGCGGCCGTCGACCGGGTGGCATCCGGCGTTCGAGGACTTCAACAACGACGGGCTGATCGATCTGTTCATCACGAAGGGCAATGTCGAGGCGATGCCGGACTTCGCCAGTTCGGATCCTGACGACCTGCTGCTCGGCGGATGGGACGGCAAGTTCCACGAAGCCGGTGCGCAGGCCGGCCTCGCGGCGAATCCGTACAAGGGGCGCGGCGCGGCCGCCGTCGATCTCGACCTCGACGGGAACCTCGACCTCGTCGTCGTGAACCGCGAGGCGCCCGTGACCGTGTTCCGCAACGAGGGCGCGCGACGCGCCGACGGCGGCCCGATGCCGATGGGCAACTGGCTGCAGGTGAAGCTTGTCGATCCGGATCACCCGAACCGGTCCGCCATCGGGTCGCGGGTCACCGTGAAGATCGGGACGCGGACGATGTCGCGCGACGTGCTCGTCGGCGGCGGCCATGCCTCCGGCCACTGGGGCTGGACACACTTCGGCCTCGGGACGTCGGAGCGAGCGGAAGTGCGGGTTCAATGGCCGGACGGCGACTGGAGCCATCCGTATCGGGTGTTCGCGAACCAGTTCGTCGTGATCGAACGGGGCAAGCCGATCGCGGGGTACTGGTACCCGGCGCAGTGAGGTGGGTTCCGCGGGCGGGTGCGTGGGGCGTGCGTGCGGCCCTCTCCCCCCGCCCCTCTCCCGCTACGCGGGCGAGGGGAGTCCCGGCGCCAGCCGTTTGACGACGTATCGAATTGCGACGACTGAGCTCCCCTCGCCCGCGTAGCGGGAGAGGGGCGGGGGGAGAGGGCGCTCAGTGCCCGCGCAGCTTCCGGATCGCGACGAGCTGCGCCGCGAGCATCCCGATTTCCGCCTCGATCTTCGCGACCTCCATCTTGTCGGTCGCGTTGCGGCGGGCGTCCTCGGCGCGCCGCAGGGCTTCGTTCGCCTTGGCCTCGTCCAGGTCCTTGCCGCGGATCGCGGTATCGGCGAGCACCGTCACGACGTCCGGCTGTACCTCGAGGATGCCGCCGGCGACGAAGACGTTCTCTTCCTGCTGCTTTCCGGGGACCTTGATCCGCACGACCCCGGGCTTGATCCGGGTGATGAGCGGCGTGTGCTTCGGGAGGATGCCGAGTTCGCCCGCCTCGCCGGGAAGCGCGACGAATTCCGCTTCCCCGGCGAAGATCTGCTCTTCGGCGCTGACGACGTCCACGTGGATGGTTGACATGGCTTCTCCGGGCGTCGGTGGTTACTTCAGCGTCTTGGCTTTTTCGAACGCCTCGTCGATCGTCCCGACCATGTAGAACGCCTGTTCCGGCAGCGCGTCGCACTCGCCGTCGACGATCATCTTGAAGCCGCGGATCGTCTCCTTCAGCGGGACGTACTTGCCCGGCGAGCCGGTGAACACCTCGGCGACGTGGAACGGCTGCGACAGGAAGCGCTGGATCTTCCGCGCGCGGGCGACCGCGAGCTTGTCGTCCGGCGACAGCTCGTCCATCCCGAGAATCGCGATGATGTCGCGCAGTTCCTTGTAGCGCTGCAGCGTCGCCTGCACGCGCCGCGTCGTCGTGTAGTGGTCGTCGCCGATCACCAGCGGATCGATCTGGCGCGAGGTCGAGTCGAGCGGGTCGACCGCCGGATAGATGCCGAGCGCCGCGATGTCGCGGCTCAGCACGACGGTGGCGTCGAGGTGGCCGAACGTCGTCGCCGGGGACGGGTCGGTCAGGTCGTCGGCCGGGACGTAGACGGCCTGGATCGACGTGATCGAGCCGACCTTCGTCGACGTGATCCGCTCCTGCAGGCGGCCCATCTCCTCCGCGAGGGTCGGCTGGTAGCCGACCGCCGAAGGCATCCGGCCCAGCAGCGCGGACACCTCGGTGCCGGCCAGCGTGTAGCGGTAGATGTTGTCGACGAAGAACAGGATGTCGCGGCCTTCGTCGCGGAAGCGCTCGGCCATCGTCAGGCCGGTCAGCGCGACGCGCAGCCGGTTGCCCGGAGGCTCGTTCATCTGGCCGAACACCATCGCGACCTTCGACTGCGACAGGTCGTCCTGCACGATGACGTTGGCGTCCGACATCTCATGATAGAAGTCGTTGCCTTCGCGCGTGCGCTCGCCGACGCCGGCGAACACCGACAGGCCCGAGTGCTCCTTCGCGATGTTGTTGATGAGCTCCAGCATGTTGACGGTCTTGCCGACGCCGGCGCCGCCGAACAGCCCGACCTTGCCGCCCTTCGCGAACGGGCAGACGAGGTCGATGACCTTGATGCCGGTCTCCAGCAGCTCGACGGACGGCGACAGCTCGTCGAACCGGGGCGCCGGGCGGTGGATGCCGCGGCGCTCCTCCGCCTTGATCGGGCCGCGCTCGTCGATCGGGCGGCCCAGCACGTCCATGACGCGGCCGAGCACGCCGGGGCCGACGGGGACCTGGATATTGTCGCCGGTGCCGCGGACTTTCATGCCGCGCTTCAGGCCGTCGGACGAGCCCATCGCGATCGTGCGCACGATGCCGTCGCCCAGCTGCTGCTGGACTTCGAAGGTCAGGCCCTGCTCGACCAGCTTGTTGCCGGCATCCTGTTCGAGGATGAGGGCGTCGAAGACATTCGGCATCTGGTCGCGCGGGAATTCGATGTCGACCACCGGGCCGATGCACTGAACGATGTTTCCGGAGCTCATGTGGGATTCCTTGGTTCGAATGCGGGGATTCTTTGCTGACGGATTCGGGTCGCGAGGGGCGCTCTACGAGGCCACGGCGGCCGCGCCGCCGACGATCTCGGAGATCTCCTTCGTGATGCCGGCCTGGCGGGTCTTGTTGTAGACCAGCTGCATCTCGTCGATCAGCTTCTTCGCATTGTCGGAGGCGGCCTTCATCGCGACCATCCGCGCGCTCTGCTCCGAGGCCATGTTCTCCGCCAGCGACTGGTAGACCAGCGCTTCGGTGTAGCGCGTCAGCAGCTCGTCGAGCACGCGCTGCGCGTCCGGCTCGTAGAGGTAGTCCCAGGCGTAGGCGCGCCTCTCGGCCTCGCTCTGCGCCAGCTTCTCGGTCGACAGCGGCAGCAGCTGCTCGATCACCGGCTCCTGCTTCATCGTGTTGATGAAGCGCGAATAGGCGAGATAGACGGCATCGAGCTTGCCCGCCGCGTAGGCGTCGAGCTGGACCTTCACCGGTCCGATCAGCCGCTCCAGGTTCGGCTTGTCACCGAGCTGCACGACGTGCGAGACCAGGTTCGCCCCGAGGCGCTGCAGGAAGCCGTAGCCCTTGTTGCCGATCGCCGTGGCCTGGTAGGCGACGCCGTCGACCTCCCACTGCTTGAGGCGGTTCAGCACCGCGCGCTGGATGTTCGTGTTCAGGCCGCCGCACAGGCCCTTGTCGGTCGTGACGAGGATCAGGCCGACCGTGCGTATCCGGTCGCGCTTGACGACGAACGGGTGCTTGTACTCCGGGTTCGCCTGCGCCAGGTGCGCGACGATGTTGCGGATCTTGTCGCCGTACGGACGCGCGGCGCGCATCCGGTCCTGCGCCTTGCGCATCTTCGAGGCCGAGACCATTTCCATGGCCTTGGTGATCTTGCGCGTGTTCTGGAAGCTCTTGATCTTGAGCCGGATCTCTTTGGTGCTGGGCATGGGCTGCTCGCAGTGTCACGGCGCGGCGGGCGCGCCGTGACGATCGGACTTCGACAAGGCGCGGTTCGTTCAGAACGCCCCGGACTTCTTGAACTCGACGATCGCCGCGGTCAGCGTCGCCTCGTCGTCCTTGCTCAGGTCCTTCGTCGACTCGATGCGGTCGACCAGCGCCGCATGTTTCGTCTTCAGGAAATCGCGCAACGCGCGCTCGGCGGCGAGCGCGTTCTTGACCTCGATCCCGTCGAAATGGCCGTTGTTGACCGCGAACAGCGTGACGCCCTGCTCCCACACCTGCAGCGGCTGGTACTGCGGCTGCTTCATCAGCTCGGTCACGAGACGGCCGCGGTCGAGCTGCTTGCGCGTGGCGTCGTCCAGGTCGGAGGCGAACTGCGCGAAGGCCGCCAGCTCGCGGTACTGGGCGAGCGCGAGGCGGACGCCGCCGCCGAGCTTCTTGATGACCTTTGTCTGCGCCGCGCCGCCGACGCGCGACACCGAGATGCCGGCGTTGATCGCCGGACGGATGCCGGCGTTGAAGAGGTCGGCCTCGAGGAAGATCTGGCCGTCGGTGATCGAGATCACGTTCGTCGGAACGAACGCGGTGACGTCGCCGGCCTGCGTCTCGATGATCGGCAGCGCGGTGAGCGACCCGGTCTTGCCCTTGACGGCGCCGTTCGTGAACTTCTCGACGTACTCCTCGTTGACGCGCGCGGCGCGCTCCAGCAGGCGCGAGTGCAGGTAGAACACGTCGCCCGGATACGCCTCGCGGCCCGGCGGCCGGCGCAGCAGCAGCGAGATCTGCCGGTAGGCCCAGGCCTGCTTCGTCAGGTCGTCATAGATGATCAGGGCGTCCTGGCCGCGGTCGCGGAAGTACTCGCCCATCGTGCAGCCGGCGTACGGGGCGATGTACTGCATCGCCGCGGAGTCGGACGCGGACGCGGCGACGATGATCGTGTACGCCATCGCGCCGTGCTCCTCGAGCTTGCGCACGACGTTGGCGATCGTCGAGGCCTTCTGCCCGATCGCGACGTAGACGCAGATCAGGTCCTTGCCCTTGGAGTTGATGATCGTGTCGACGGCCACCGCGGTCTTTCCGGTCTGGCGGTCGCCGATGATCAGCTCGCGCTGGCCGCGGCCGACCGGCACCATCGCGTCGATCGACTTCAGGCCGGTCTGCACCGGCTGCGACACCGACTTGCGCGCGATGACGCCCGGGGCGACCTTCTCGATGACGTCGCGGGCCTTGGCGTTGATCGGGCCCTTGCCGTCGATCGGCTGGCCGAGCGCGTTGACGACGCGACCGATCAGTTCCGGGCCGACCGGCACGTCGAGGATGCGGCCGGTCGTCTTGACGACGTCGCCCTCGGAGATGTGTTCGTAGGCGCCGAGAATGACCGCACCGACGGAGTCGCGCTCGAGGTTGAGCGCGAGGCCGAAGGTGTTGTCCTTGAACTCGAGCATTTCGCCCTGCATCACGTCGGACAGGCCGTGGACGCGGCAGATGCCGTCGGTCACGGAAACGACCGTCCCCTGGGTGCGGATGTCGGCGGAGAGGCCGAGACCCTGGATGCGGCTCTTGAGCAGTTCGCTGATTTCAGACGGGTTGAGTTGCATGGTGGACCCCAGAGGTTCGTGTTCAGGCGGTCAGCGCGGTGCGCATCTGGTCCAGGCGCGTCCGTACCGTGGTGTCGAGGACCTGGTCGCCGACGGTGACGCGGACGCCGCCGATGAGCGAGGGATCGACGCGCACTTCGGGACGCAGCTGCAGCGGGAAACGGCGGCGCAGCGCGGCGAGAAGGCTGTCGAGCTCCGGCTGCTCGAGCGGGAACGCGGACTCGACCAGGCAGTCGGCAACGCCGTCGGCCTGGTTCTTCAGGATGCGGTACTGGCGCGAGATCTCCGGCAGCGTCGCGAGGCGGTCGTTTTCGACCAGCAGGCGCAGCAGGTTCTGGACGCCGTCGGGCAGGGTGCCGCCGGCGAGGCCTTCGATCAGCGAGACGACCTGCGTCGCCTGCAGTTTCGGGTCGGCGACGACCTCGGCGACCTGCGCATTGCCGACGAGCGCCGCAAGGCGGTCGAGCGGCGCCTGCCAGGCGTCGGCGGCCTTCGCGCCCTGGGCTGCGGAGAAAAGCGCCTCGGCGTAGGGACGGGCTACGGTGGACAGCTCGGCCATGGTCAGAGCCTGGCCTTCAGCTCGTCGAGGAGCTTCGCGTGCGCGTTGCGGTCGACCTCGCGCTTCAGGATCTGTTCCGCGCCTGCGACCGACAGGACCGCAATCTGGTCGCGCAGCGCGTTCTTCGCGCGCTCCAGCTGCTGGTCGGCCTCGACCTTGGCACTCGCGATGAGGCGGTCGCCTTCGACCTTCGCTTCGCGCTTGGCGTCCTCGATGATCGAGGCGCCGCGCTTCTCGGCGTCGGCGGTGATCGACTGGCCGCGCGCGCGCGCGTCGGCTTCGAGCTGCGCGATGCGCTTGTTGGCGTCGTCCAGGCTCTTGTTGCCGCGGTCGGCCGCGGCCAGGCCGTCGGCGATCTTCTGCCGGCGCTCGTCGAGGGCATTGACCAGCGGCGGCCAGATGAATTTCATCGTGACCCAGGCGCCGATCAGGAAGACGATCGTCTGGATGATGAGGGTGGCGTTCAGGTTCATGGCGGGCCCAGGAAATCGTCGATCGGCGCGGGCGCGCGGCGCTTCAGCCGCCGCGCGTTGGCGTCGTCGTCGTCAAGTCGTCGGGAGCCGCGCAGCGCGATCCGGGCGACGCGCGACCGAACGCCGCCGCGACGGAAGCGGGGCTTCGCGTTGCTGCGGCATCATGAGCTGCGTCGGCGGGGCGCCGCGATCGCGGCGGTTGGCTCGTCAGCCCTTGAAGGGGTTGGCGAACGCGAACATCATCGCGATACCGACGCCGATCAGGAACGCCGCGTCGATCAGGCCCGCGAGCAGGAACATCTTGGTCTGCAGCGTGTTCATGAGCTCGGGCTGGCGCGCGGCCGACTCGATGTACTTGCCGCCCATGATGCCGATGCCGATGCAGGCACCGATGGCGCCGAGACCGATGATCAGTCCGCAGGCGAGGGCGACGAGAGCGACGTTGGTCATTTCTGGAACTCCTTGTTTTCGAAGGTATTGAAGAAACCGGTTGGATCGGTGGTTCGGGTGCTGCGTGCGCGGCGGCCGGCCGCGCCATCCTGCTTCCTGCGCGCGCCTGGTGATCAGTGGCCCTCGTGGGCCTGCCCGATGTAGACCAGCGTCAGCATCATGAAGATGAACGCCTGCAGCAGGACGATCAGGATGTGGAACAGCAGCCAGGCGGTCCCGGCGAGGACGTGCCCGACGGCGCCCAGCACGCTTCCGGCGTCCGCGCCGACCCAGATCGAGCCCAGCAGGGCGATCAGGAAGAACAGCAGCTCGCCCGCGTACATGTTGCCGAACAACCGCATCCCGAGCGACACCATCTTCGCCAGGTACTCGATGATGTTCAGCAGCAGGTTGAACGGCCAGAGGAACCATTGCGGCCCGAACGGCGCGCAGAAGATCTCGTGCACCCAGCCGCCGAAGCCCTTGATCTTGATGCCGTAGTAGAGCATCAGCAGCAGGACGCCGAAGGACATGCCGAGGGTGCCGTTGAGGTCGGCCGTCGGCAGCGGGCGGAAGTGGACCTCGTGCGGCTCGAGGCCGAGGAACGTGTGGCCGACCCAGGCCGCGACGTTCGGGATCCAGTCGACCGGCAGCAGGTCGACCGCGTTCATCAGCACGATCCAGACGAACACCGTGAGGGCGAGCGGCGCGATGAACGAGCGGTCGCCGTGGACGATCGACTTGCTCTGTTCCTCGACGAACTCGACGATCATCTCGACGAACGCCTGGAAGCGCGACGGGACGCCGGCGGTCGCGCCGCGGCTGGCGATGCGCAGGATGACCAGCGTGATCCCGAGCAGCAGCAGCGACATGACGACCGTGTCGATGTTGACGACCGAGAAGTCGACGATGCTTTCCTGGTGCTTCGTGGACCAGTGACCGAGGTGGTGGACGATGTACTCGGTCGCGTTCGGGGCGGCGTTTTCGGTGGCCATTTAGGGCGGGGAGAAGTCGAGGGGAATCCGGTTCGGAGGCGGCGGGTGGCGTGTCGGGCGCTCGGGTCGGTGTGGGCGGGTCAGCGGGTCAATGCCAGCAGCAGGGGGCTCTTCAATGCGGCAATGACCGCGATGATCAACGACAACCACACCAGGTTCGGCACGAGCCAGGCGATCAGCGCCAGAAGGCCGATCGTCGAGCCCACCTTGACCACCTCGCCGACGAGAAACGCGGTCACCTGGCGCCCGGCGCCGACTTGCGGGTCGGCGTCGTCGCGCGCCCGCCGCGTTGCAGCGGCCAGCCGCGCGGCGAACAGCGCGTTCGGGATCACGCAGGCGGCGCCGCCGAGCACGGCGGACAGCGCGGCATGGCTCCCGGCCAGGATCCACGCGCCGACGGCCACCAGCAGCGTCGCCGCTGCCTGCAACAACAGCACGCGGGGCACCACGATCGAAGGGGAAGGGTCTCGGGCGAGCAAGTTCGTCGGACGACGCGGCGGCTGGCGGGAGTTGTCCCAGCGGGCCTCGGCGCGGTTTTCCGCGCATGCGTCGGGGCTCAGCATGACGCGACGGTCTTCCGTCGCGACTGCCATGGACCCGGGTCGATTGACTTGCTGCCGTCCCCTTCGATCTCGCTCGGGTCGGGCCGTGGATCTCGTGGCCGTCGCCTTGCGTCGCCTCGCTACGCCGTGTCATCGGCTCCGTCGGCACCGGCGTCCTGCTCGGCCGGGCCTGCCGGGTTCTCAGCGCGACTCCGCGTTTCTGCGCCCACCCTAGGACTTCGCCTAGGGCTTCGGGCGCCGGCAAGCGGATCCGCGATTCGGACCCCGCGCTTATCTCGTCAAGATAAGTCGTCCAATAAAACCGCGAGAGTTTACCGGGCGGGATATCAGGGGGTCAACGAAGGGTGGCGGCCGCGCCATGGGCCCGTTGCATTTAAGCGTCGCGGCGGGCGGGAAGCACGGCGCGACGCTCGTCGAGTACCGCGTCCCAGGCGGCGATGAACTCCTCGACCTCCGCATCCCCGAAGGGCAGCGATAGCGACGCGAACCCGCGGCGCGCGAGATAGATGCCGCGATCGAGAAGGTCGAAGAAGAGGAGTTCCTTCGCCAGCGGATCGGCGGCCGCGGCGTCGGCCGGCCGGCGGATCGGCGTGTCGGTCGCGTGAAGCGTCATCAGCGATCCGAGGCCGGTCGCCTGGATCGCGAGGCCGCGCCGCTGGGCCGCCTCGTTCACCCGCCCGCGCAGTCGTTCGCCGCGCTCGTTCAGCGTCGCGAGCGCGTCCGGCGACAGGACCCGGACCAGTCCGGCGAGCCCCGCCGCCATCGACAGGACGGTGTTGTTGAATGTCCCGGCATGCGCCAGGGCGACCGGCCGGCTGGGGTCGAAGCGCTGCAGGATTTCGCGGCGCCCGCCAAAAGCGCCGAACGAGACGCCGCCGCCGAAATACTTGCCCAGCGTCGTCAGGTCCGGCCGGATCCGCAGCAGGGCCTGGCGACCGCCGGCCGAGAGGCGGGAGGTCATCACCTCGTCGAAGACGAGCAGGGCCCCATGCGCCTCGGAGAGCGTCCGCAGCTCGTGGAGGAACTCCGGCTGGCCCGGAATGCAGCCGCCCGATCCGAGCATCGGTTCGACGAGGACCGCCGCGATCTCGCTGCCGCACTGCCGGAAGATCTCGCGCGCCGCCTGCGCGTCGTTGTAGGTGCCGACGAGGTAGTCGTGCGGCGCGTTCAGCGCCGAGCCGCCGCCGCTGAACGCGAGCAGTCCGCCGTGGTAGGCGCCGTCGAAGACCAGGATGCGGCGGCGTCCGGTGTGGATCTTCGCGAGGCCGACGGCCATGAGGTTGGCTTCGGTGCCGGAGTTCGTGAAGCGCAGCAGTTCCATCGACGGAAACCGGCGTTGGATCTCGAGCGCGAGCGCGGCCTCCCGCGTCGTGTGCGATGACAGGCTGAGCCCGTCGTGCAACGCGTCGACCAGGGCCTCGCGGATGACCGGATGCGAGTGGCCGTAGATCCCGGCCGTGAACTCGCCGAGCGCGTCAAGATACGCGTGGCCGTCGGCGTCCCACAGGCGACAGCCGTCGCCGCGGACCATCGTCAGCGGAAACGGCGCGAAGTAAAGGACGCTGCGCGTGTTGCCGCCGGGCAGGGCGCCGGCGGCAGCTTGCAACTGGGCGGCGCTTGCCGGATGGCGCTCGCGGTAGCGGGCGCGGGCCGCGGCGACGACGTGCTGCAGCGGAGTCGGATAGGCGGAGTCCATGCGCGATGATCCTGCCGGCGTGCCGGCACCACGGCATCATCGCACGCGATTCCGATGCCGGGCCGAATGGCCGCGGCGGGCGGCGTCAGTTCGCCGCGTACCTCGGCAGGTCGCGCGAGCCGAGCTCGACGGGCGCCTTGCCCTGCGGCGCGAGTCGTCCGGTCGGCACCGGCGCCGTCAGCCGCAGCCGGCTCATGATCTGCAGCGCGAGCACGACGTCTTCCTCGGAGGCGGTCGCGGTGAACTGGGTCAGGGCCCAGCGCGCGTAGTTGCGGTCCGCGGCGAAGCGCACGACATCGACGGGCATGCCCTGCTTGTGCGCGTGGTGCTTGAAGCGGGCGATGAGCTTGAGGGTAGTCTGGTCCACGGCGTCAGGTCGGTTCGGCGGCCGCGGCGGTCTTTGCTGCGGCCCATCGCGAAGTCGGATAGGAAGTGGGAAGAGGCGGAACCGACTTTGCCTTGGATTTCCGTAACGCAACCACGTGAGAATGGCCGGCAATCGGCCGGAGTTTGGCGGATTGCCGCCGGCGAGCTGGCGCTTGTGAGGACTTGCTGTCGTGTCGTGGGCCTAATTCAGGGCCGCGCCGCGGCCGCGGAGACGCTCGATGATCCCCTGCAACTGCTCCAGGCTGGCGAAATCGATCACGACGTGTCCCTTGCCGCTCGCTTGGGCGCGGACGGCAACCGGTGTCGCCAGCACGTCGGAGAGTTCCTCCTCCAGGCGCAGCAGGTCGCGGTTCGGCGTCGGCGCGACGCGCTCTTTTTGCGGAGCCAGCGCGCGGCGCACCAGGTCTTCGGCGGCGCGCACCGAAAGCGCTTTCGCGGCGATCTGCTCCGCGAGCAGCACCTGCGTCGCACCGTCGACGGCCAGCAGCGCACGCGCATGTCCCATGTCGACGCGTCGATCGAGCAGCATCTCCTGGACCGGCTGCGCCAGGTTCAACAGGCGCAGCAGGTTGGACGTCGCGCTGCGCGAGCGTCCGATCGCGGCCGCCGCCTGCTCATGGCTGAACGAGAACTCGCGGATCAGGCGTTGGACGCCCTGCGCCTCCTCGAGGGGGTTCAGGTCCTCGCGCTGAATGTTCTCGATCAGCGCCAGGGCGAGCGCGGCCTCGTCGGGACATTCGCGAACCTGGACCGGCACCTCGGACAGCCCGGCGATCGCGGCAGCCCGGAAGCGCCGCTCGCCGGCGATGATCTCGTAGAGATTCGGTTCGATCGGGCGGACGAGAATCGGCTGGATGATGCCCTGGCTGCGGATGGAATCGGCCAGTTCCGCGAGGGCGGTCGGGTCCATGTTGGTCCGCGGCTGGTACTTGCCGGGGCGCAGGCGGGTGAGCGGCAACGTGCGCGGCGTCGAGGGCGCGGCGAGGGCTTCGGAACTTTCTCCGAGCAGCGCGTCGAGCCCGCGACCGAGACCTTTCGGGCGACGGTTCATCGCGCGCCCCTGTTCCGCGGAGGCGACATCATGAGGCCTCGGCCAGCGTGCGCACGCGCTCGATCATCTCGGTGCCGAACGCGATGTACTGCTGCGCGCCGCGCGCGCTGCGATCGAAGACGACGCCGGGAACGCCGTGGCTCGGCGCTTCGGCGAGACGGACGTTGCGCGGGATGATCGTGCGGAACACCTTGTCGCCGAAGTGCGATTCGAGCTGCTCCGACACCTGCTGCTGCAGCGTCATGCGCGGATCGAACATCACTCGCAGCAGCCCGATGATCTTGAGGTCGCGATTGAGGTTCGCGTGCACGCGCTTGATCGTGTTGACGAGGTCCGTCAGTCCCTCGAGCGCGAAATATTCGCACTGCATCGGGATGATCACGCCGTGCGCCGCGCACAGGCCATTCAGCGTCAGCAGCGAGAGCGACGGTGGGCAGTCGATCAGCACGAAGTCGTATTCCGCATCGACCGCGCCCAGCGCCTCCTTCAGGCGCGTTTCCCGGTGCTCGAGCCCGACGAGTTCCACCTCGGCGCCGGCCAGCTCGCGGTTCGTCGGGACGACCGCATAACCGCCGCTGTCGGAACGCAGCGTCGCGGCGGCGACCGGGGCGAGCCCCAGCAGCACGTGGTAGACGCTCGTCGTCAGGCCCCGCTTGTCGATACCGCTGCCCATCGTCGCATTGCCCTGCGGATCCAGGTCGACCAGCAGCACGCGCTGGCCCTGCGCCGCGAGGCCCGCCGAAAGATTGACGGCGGTGGTCGTCTTGCCGACGCCGCCTTTCTGGTTCGCGATGCAAAAGATTCGGGCCACGGGGTGCGATCAGTCGGCTGCCGCGGGGGCGAGCAGGATCAGGTGGCGCTGCTCGTCGAGCAGCGGGACGCGAAGTTTAACCGTGCCGACGACCCGGACGTCGTGCGGCAGTTCGCGCAACTCGGCCTCGGGCAACGTGCCTTTCATCGCGGCCCAGATGCCGTGCGATGCCAGCAGGTGCCGCGAGACGCGGATGAAATCCGCGAGGGTCGCAAACGCGCGCGACACGACGACGTCGAACCGCTCCGGGCTTCGCCAGGCTTCGGCGCGGGCATGGACGACATCGAGATTTTCGAGCCGGAGTTGCCCCTTCGCCTGCTGCACGAACGCGCATTTCTTCTGGACGGCGTCGAGCGAGACGACGCGAACGTGCGGCAACGCGATCGCCAGCGGAACCGCGGGCAGCCCGCCACCGCTTCCGACATCGAGGATCCGGATCGCCCGGCCTTCGCTGATGCGATCGATCTGCGGGACGACGGCCAGGCAGTCCAGCAGGTGGTGGCTGAGCACCGGGTCTTCGTCGCGAATCGCCGTCAGGTTGTAGACGGCGTTCCATCGCAGCAGCAGCGCGGCGAAATCCGAAAGCTGCTGGGCCTGCGCCTCCGAAACGTCGAGGTCCAGCGCCGCCGCCGCGGTGCGGATCCGCTGAGGATCGATCACGCCGCCAGCCGCGGCGTCGGCGGGTCGTCGTCGCCGGTTCGAGGGGCGGGATGCTTCTCGCCGTTGATGCGCTTCAGGTGGACGAGAAGCAGGGAAATCGCAGCGGGCGTGATGCCGGAGATCCTGCCGGCTTGCCCTAGCGTCTCCGGGCGATGCTGCTTCAGCCTGGACCGCGCTTCGAACGACAGACCGCGGACCGCGTCATAGTCCAGCGCATCCGGTATCCGCGTCGATTCGTG
>Ga0335069_10008278_pt1 | contig 14888 bp, 16 predicted proteins | sample Lox_Sample_11_FD_206714 | JGI IMG/M metagenome (GOLD analysis project Ga0335069, IMG submission 206714) | Soil microbial communities from Loxahatchee National Wildlife Refuge, Florida, United States - Lox_Sample_1.1 | ecosystem: Environmental > Terrestrial > Soil > Wetlands | place: USA... | reverse complement strand
GCCGGCGATGGGTTTTGTCGAACTCACGACTCGGACGGACAGGGCGGATGCCCAGAGGGCCGGTGCGATCGAGGTGGTTGTCGGTCGGCGGCGCGTGCTGGTGCGGCGCGGTTTTGACCCTCATTTGCTGTGAGCGTTACGTGAACGGCACCCTATGCTGAAGGGCCGGGGTTGCGGAGTTTCCATTGATCGTAAGCGTCGTAAGCGTCCGGCGAACCGCACCTTGATCTATGCAGGGGGAACTGTGGGGTACAGCTGTTGGGAGAGACGGACGGCTACGGGATTCTGTTTCGCGACCAGCGTTGCAGTTTGCCCAGTTCCCGGTTGACCGACTCGATATCGAAGGCTTCTGGATCAAAAGGACCACGTCACGCGAGCATGTCCTGATGCTCCTCATGGTCAAGATCGGCAATGGCGTTGAGGTAATCGGCATATCCCCACGGGCCGCCGACATCCTCGGGCGGGCAACGGCGCTTGCCGCCAAGGCACGTGATCCGGATGTCATGTCCCGCCGGCACCGGCGCGACCTTCTCCACTTTTACCGTGTGCCGCCAGCCGTCGCCGAAGTCGTAGAGATAGCCAAAGGCGATCTTCTTCTCCGTCGCCGGGGCAAGCAGACTCATTAGCGCGATGCCCGTCTCTTCGAGGCCTTGCTCAGGTTCCTCGGGATCTTCGGTGTATCGCAGGCCATTGATGGTGAATTCATGGAGGTGATAGTCCTCCCACCCCATCGCCACCTGCAATACGTCATGGAGCAGGTCCAAGGTGATGTTCCCCGGCACCGCCACCCGCCGCCAAATTGGCGGCCGGATATCGTCGAGCGCTAACCGCAGCACAAAGCAGCTTCTCTTTGCGAGCGTGGCAGAATCAGCGGCGGTTGTGCGATGTCGGGCCATTTTCATGGCGAGGATTATCACGCGGTGGCAGAGGCCTGCCAAGAGGGACCCGCCTGGTTCTTCCAGCGGCCAGGCAGGAGTTCGGGCACAAGGCCCATCGGATGCGATGCAATACGCGTGAGCACGTCCCGCAGGTACTCCAACTCGTTAACACCGTGACGCTGGCAGGTAGCGATGATGCTAAAGAGGACCGCGGCGGTGGTCCCGCCATTGTCTGAACCGCAAAATAGCCAATTCTTGCGATTATGGAAAGCTTTCCATAATCGCAAGAACAGCCTGTTCGTGGGCAACGAGCGCGGCGGTCAGACTGCAGCGGTGTTATCGAGCCTAACGAGCACCTGCCGCCGCCACGAGATCAATCCGCAACTCTATCTCACCCAGTTGCTGGTCAACCTCCCGGCCACCCCCATCAGCCAGCTCCACGCCTGGCTGCCCGACCAATGGAAACTCCGCAGCCCCGGCCCTTCAGCATAGGGTGCCGTTCACGTAACGCTCACCACATTCCAGCAGCCGCTTGGCAGAACTGCTGCCTGGCCGCTGGCAATCCACCACTCCTCTCGTCTGAAATCTTGTCTGCTCATCGCGACACGCAACCGCTGCGCCCAGCCATCAATTCCATCAGATGTCGTTGGCCGGACGCGTACGGTACCTGAATCGGAAGAGGGACGCGCCGCCCGGCAACATGGTGCTGTGGCGCGGCATGGCGAGGCTCACCGACATCCACCTCGGCTATTGCCTAGCCCGAGATGTGGGTAATTGAAAGGTTCACCGGACGCTTACGGATTTTACGGTTGCGTGGCATCGCTTGAGCCAGCGAACCGGATTAACATGCTCTTCGCCCACGATTGCCACTGCGCGTCGGTTCCGCGCAATGCGATCTGCCGAAATGCCTCAACAGTCCTATCATCCACACGATCGAGCCGCACCTGCACACGTGTGAGAGCCTGCAAGGCATCGATGGATTCCGGCGCCACAGTCAGAGCCTGTTGGTATTGATCTCGCGCCTTTTCGAGTTGGTCGGCGTCTTCGTACACGAGCCCGAGATTCACCCGAGGCTCAGGATTATTGGGCATATTACGTATCGCCTGATCGAATGCTTTGGCTGCTTCGAAATACTCTCCCTCATTCAGCAGCACAATTCCCAGGTTGTTGTACGCCGGTCCGTAGTAGGAATCAGCAGCGATGGCTTTTTGGAACCATTCCCTGGCAGCTTTGGGGTCTTTGGCGGCGACACCTTTGGCATTCAGAGCCGCCGCAGTGGCGCCTGTGCCAGGTTGTTGCGACGTCTGGGAACACCCTCCGCTAAACACAGCTAGCAGCACTCCGGCGACCGCCAAGGAGCGTACAGATTTGGCGTTGGCTGCAGGGGAATACGGCATAACCATCAACAACCCTCAGTTGGACTGCTTTTGAAGCCAATCGATTTCGAGGACGAGGTTCCATTGATTTTGGGATGAGGCTGTCAAATCGCTGGACTCGATCCAGACGGGCTCTCCGGATCGTTCGATCGCCTGGACGATCGACCCGGCTTGTGCAAGGGACAATTCGACGATCTCCACGCGGGCCTGCAGCTTGGAAACACCCGTTTGCCCGACCGCCCCCAGGGTTCGGATGGACTGGGTCCGGAGCTGATGATCAGAAACCGACGCCGAATGAAGAGCCTGATCGACAAGTGCCGAGATTTTCCGCCCTGAGTCTCCGGACATTTGAGGAGGGATGAGCATTGCGAGATCCATGGCTGCTCGTTTTATACGCACGGCATTTTGGATATTTCGTGCGGCGATTTGCCGAACGGCTTGATCACGACTGGCCATCCAGGACACAAGCAGCAATGTCCCTGCAAGCGTCAGTGCGGCTATCCATAGCGGCTGTCGCAGGTATTGCCAGACGACGTCCAGCGATACCTTCTGTGTTAGCGTTCCTTGAGTCGTTGTCATCGGAGCAGCATCCGCATCGAAAAACTTACCAGACCACCCGATCCGGCGCTAAGCCTCATGGGATCGGCCGTTAGAGCGCCAATACCATCCCAGGCCGATTCCAACTTACGCGCATCGCCTGGCGATTTAACCTGACCTTCGATCCACATCTCTCCCTGGTGATTGCGCAGCGAGGATACCGACACCGGCAAGTCTTTCGGGAGGTTTTCGACGAGCATTGCCCAGGCGGCCATGGTGCCAGGCCGCCGGGCATCGAAGGATGGAAGTTCTGCGCGTGCGGTGCGCCAGTTGGCGGCCTCCTGTTCCATGGTCGTCACTGCAAGTGGGGGCAATGGGGAAGGGCCGTGTATTTGGTGCCAAGAGGCAGCAAGCTGCGCTTGGGCACTCTGCGCCTCTCGGCTGGCTGTTTGTCCACTTACAACATAGCCGAGGGCAAGAATCAGGAATGCGACGGAGCAGAGCATTAGCGCAGAGGCAAAGGGACGCTGGATGCGGTGTTCCAAGGCGCTGGATCGAAAGGAACTGTGCAACAAATTCAAACTCTCGGAGGAATCGATCGCATGTAGCAGGTGAAGAGCGGCGCCGGGAAGGGCCGGGATCGGGCAGTCGCGAACGAGATCTGCCGGAGCATTTTGAGCGATGAATTCTTGAATGCCGGCCGCTTCTGCAGGCTCGCGCCAGGCATAGACGCGAATTCGATCAATGCATTGAGAAATCGAATCTTCAGCAGGCCACAGTTCGACTCGCGTGAAGCCATCCTGCCAGCGCAGGCTTCGAGGGGCATTACTTCCGGACTCGAGAAAGAAGTCCACTAGTGCTGCGGCGTGACTCCAAACGCCTTCCAGCGCTATTTCAAGTTCATCGGCGGCAGCCTTCCACTCCGAAAGTACGGCCTTGTCGAATCCGCAAACCCAGGCCTTGTCCGGATTGATGGGAATGGCGGAGGTATGAAGCTCGTCCAGTGGGACAGGACATACATGTTCAAGATCATTTGCTGCAGCAGTTGCCAGAACGGTACTCCATCGTCCCGCAGGTCGCTGGGCGGGTGCGTAAAAGCCGCCAAGAACGCAAATCCGCCACCGAACGTGCTGGGTGCTTATTCCGATTTGCTCAACTTGCTGGCGCAGCGAGCTAAGTGCCTGCTGCAAAATGGCTTTGGGGGAGGACTCTTCGCTTGGAATGGCAAGACCACCTCCGTGGTCTCCCAATGACCAGAACAATCGGCTATCCTGTCGACCGACACACAAGCTGGCGCGCAGCGGCTTTGACCGGAACAACGTCAAGATCCCTTCCTCCCCACCTGAACCGGAAACTCCTGTCCCTGGAGTTCCAGGATCAGCTGACCTTCGGTTATGGATTTGACTGTCGCGCCATCCACTTCGCTCCCGGGCTTCACCGTCACCAGCTTGCCGGCGCGTTTGGAGCGAACGAACGCGGAAGGCGGCTGCCCGGGATTCACAATGGTGCCGATGACCTCGATATCGGGCGGGTGAACGGTTTGGGCAACCGGTGTTGGTGCTGCGGGCGGAGCCGGCGGCTTTAAGTCCATGCGTAGCGAGCGGGAAGCAAGAACGGCAAGCACATCCCCTTGCTCCATTGGCCGGGTTGTGGAACTGGTATTGACTGGCATGGCCGATACAGCGTTATTTCGAGATAGATCAGATACGCTGATCCACGCGAGGCGAACGAGCGAAAGAATGCAGAGAGCCCACCCCGCTGCATGCAACATTCGTGCAATAGATCGAAGGCGCGCGGCTATGGATGGAAAGCTCTTCATGCACATCTCCCGGCCGATTCTTCATTTTATAAGATCGGCCGAACCTCCAGCACCTGACCCTCTTTGCCCACCGTTATAACCGAAAAATAGACCGCACACAGGCCGCCATGGCGAATACGGATCACCAACTCCAAGAAGCTTGGAGCATAGGCGGCAACGCTAGAGAGCAGTCGACTCTGATCCTCTGAAAGACTCAGTTCGTCATTGATTTGTGTGATGTCTTTGATGGGACCGGACGCGCGAATTCGCAAGATGCCTGAAATCTGGGCATCAGTAAACGTTTTCAGCCTCGCTTGGAGCACTTCGCGAGATGCTCGATTGAGGTCCAGGCGGCCGTCACCCCACACGGTCATCACATCGGCAGGCGCCACAGATTGCCCCCGATTTAACGCGGGAAGATAGGCATCCTGGGCGCTGATATGCTTGGCGGAGAGGATCACTTCCAGTGCGGTGCTGCCGCTTTCGAGCAGTTTTGTGTCGGGATCGTCAGCAAGCGTGATGCTGGTGGACTGATGCTGCCAAAAGGCGAGCCAGTCCTCTTTGGCCATTGCAGGCAAATACAGCTTGCTTTGGGTGCTGGAAGGAAAGACTTCAATGCTCGTGGGAACATCGAACGCGTTCGAATGCACTTCCCAGGAAACAGGCCGTAGCAGGTCATCAACATTCACTTTGGAATCGCGAGATTGTTCCTGCCATTGCCTTGCTACACCCTCGGCGATCCATTGTGCTTCGACGCCAAATGTGGCCGAGGCCGACGACATCCGCAGAACCGTCGTCCGTAACATCTGGCGAGAGAGAACAGTCACGGCCAGGACCAACACGAGCATTGTCAAGAGAAGCGTTATTCCTCTTCGCGCAGGAGTTGGTTTTTGGGGAGAGATACAAAGCTTCATGGCCCCTCCCCGACCGCCGTTTGGGGACCTTGCTGGTTTGGATTGGGTTGATTTTGATCCTGCGGTGCTGGTGCTAGGGGTTCGAGCAGGGGAACCCAAAAGAATGCCTGCATGTTGCCAGTTGTGGACGCCTGCTCGATGACCAACTCACCAGGGCGAACGGCAGGAGCGGTAGTCGTGGACGCTGTACTCGCCGACGCTTCGGACTGGACCGGCACCGGTGGGACCCCACGAAAATCCACCGTCCAGCCGGTGAGATGCTCCGCCAACACATGCCTCGCTGCTGCTGGATCGTGCCACCCCTTGGCATAGCGGACCAGGACCAGTGGACCCGTGGCGGAATCGGTCTCAAGGCAATAACGAACCTCGCTTGGGCCACGGCTAATGGAGTTCAAATCCGATCCGCTCGAACGGCAAAAGGTCTGCAGAACAAGCTCAGTATAAGGCCGGGTGTCGGAGGAGGGCAGTAATTGAAAAATCGGAATTCCACATTTGGAGGGACCTACCAGTTCTCGAAGATCCGCTTCCAGTGCTTGCTTCCAGGGAAAGTCGCTGACACTTGCGAGTTTGGAATCGAGCGGACTTGGGTGACGGCTCATCAGCTGATGCAGCAGCGGGAGAATCATCGACAGGATTAGCACGCTGAGAATCAGCGTCACCAGCAGCTCAATGAGGGTCAGTCCTCGGCTTGGCTGCGGTTGCATATTGGGATGATGTGGCACCGGCATCACGGCCCACCTGCCGCGGTTGACGCATCATCAGGATCGAGGCGTAAAAGAAATCCCACTCCTGTCGGATCGTCCGCTGTCGTAAGGACGTGCAACTGGCGCCATTGGGAATCGGCCTCAAGACCCGAATTGGAAACCTCGATATTCGGCAATGGCTCCAGCGTCCAGCGGGGTCCGTCTCGATCAGGAAAAGTGCCTTGGTCCCCTTGTGCCCAGCTTTCCTGCGCCAATCGCGCCGATCGCCAGGTGATCGCCAAGTCCATGGCCGCACGTCTCTCCTGTGCATCAGCAAGCACATGCCGTTGGTGGGCCGAGACGTCCAGGATCGCAGAGAGCACCAGGGTGACGATGATGAGGCTGACGAGCACTTCCAAGAGCGTCCCTCCCCGTGCCCGCACAGCTGACGCATTGAGCCGTCGCATCATTGCTCCTGCACACGGGCTGGCGGCATGTCTTGAAGACTGACGCGCTGGCGGGCGCGTTCCGTCTGCCATTCGACCGCGACGATTTGCGTCAAGCCATGTGGAAAAACAACAAGTCTTACATCACTTTGCCCTTGGGTCGAGTCGCCGACGAAAATAGTCGCATTCCCAACAGGCAGCGATATTGACCAGACCGGGTCGTATTGTGCATCACAAATCGAGAGTTGCAGCGCTGTCGGGTCTGCGTGCGCCTGCCATACCACCGGCTTGGCTTGCGCCTGGGCGATGGCAATAGCTAATTGCCAGGAGGTGCGGAGTCGCGCTTCGATGTCCTCTGATTGTGCGTGCGCCATAAGTGCTTGAACGGAGGGGACGATTCCCGTCGCCAGCACCCCAAGAATGGCGATCGCGACCAAGAGTTCCACCAGCGTCAGGCCGGAGCGAATTGCCCTCCCCTTCGACTTGATTGCGGAGACCAACTTCATGCTATTGATTCCCCGTCGAGTTGGCCGCGGTCGTCGTGTCCCAACTGTAAATATCCGCGCTCTCGCCATCGCCACCTTCCACTCCGTCGGCCCCGAAACAGACCAAGTCAAATTTACCGTGCTGGCCCGGGTAGGTGTACGAGTACGCGTGTCCCCACGGGTCCAGGACATTGGTGGAATTGAGAAGTGCCTCGCTTTGACCAGGGATTGGACGCGTCAATGCAGCCAGGCCGTCCTGCTGGCTGGGATAATCGCCGGTGAGAATTTTGTATTGTTCCAGAAGCTCCTTGAGCTTGGCGACCTCCTGTACGGCAATCTTGTGCTTGGCGCCCCCGAGCACACCGGTGTAATTGACCGCCAGAACCGCAGCCAGCAGACCGAGAATTGCCAACACTACCAGGACTTCGACCAGCGTGAAGGCCCGTGATCGAGCAGTTCGTTGTAAACGCGGGCGTTTCACCAGACTCCTCCCAGCTTGATGATTGGCATCAGTGCAGCATAGGCGATCATGCCGACAAACGCGCCGATGATCAGGATCATGACAGGCTCCAACACCGCCGCGAGCCGGCTGGCGCTTTTATTGGCAGCCTTCTCAAAGCGTTCACCCACTCGTTCGAGCACCGGCACCAGATCTCCTGCGGCCTGACCGACGGCAAGGGCCCGCCACAGCCATGTCGGGAAACCACTGGGATCCGCTTCGGAGGCTCTCTTGCCTGCATACGCGGACGATTCCAGATCGTGCCCTTCCAGCAAATGGTCCTTGAGCGCAAATGCCGACTGGGCGACTGCGCCCTGCCCTGCCGTCTTGCCGGCCATGACCAAAGCTGCCGGCAGATGGATGCCGCTGGCAAGGAGCGTCCGAAGTACCAAGCAAAACTGGGCAAGTTGCCAATTGCGCCAGGCGTTGCCCACGACCGGCACGCGCAAAGCAATTTTGGCGATGCGCAACTTGAGTGCAGAATTGCTCCGACTGATGAAGACCGCCAGAAAAATGGTCGCAAATAGCGCCGGCAAAACTCCCAGCGTGATACATCGCCCGACGACCACCAGGACTCGTGTCGGCCAAGGTACCTGGCCGCCGGCGGCAACCAACATGGTGTTCAAGTTTGGAATCACTGTCGTCGTGAGAAATACGATCACCGCCGAGCCAAAGACAAACAGAAATGTCGGGTAGGCGAGAGCGGCTCCGAATGTCGAGAGAAGATGGCCTGCCATCCTGCGGCGAGTGATGAATCGCTCCAATGCCTGTGGGAGTTCGCCAGCGTTCTCGCCCGCGCGAACAAGCGCCACGTCCACCTCATCGAAATACGGGGGGAACTCCTCCATGATCGATGACATCGGCCTGCCGATGCGAATGCCTTCGTGGAGCACATGCAGCACAGGAAGAGCGCCGCTGCGTTTTACCTGCGAGAGACTCTCCCAAGCCTCTTCCAGCGGCACATGGCTTTCCAATAGGGTCAATAGGTTCTCGAACGTGTCGAGGATTCGGTCTCGCTGTCGGAGTGCAATCAAACGGCGGAATATATTCCGGATCGGCGCTTGCCACGACCGTGTGGACTTCGTGGCAACTAAATCGAGACCGGTAGTGCGGATGCCCTGCCGGAGGAGAATAGAGCGCGCCTGGCGGGTCGTGTCTGCCTGAATGACGCCGCGGACACGCCGTGATGTGGGATCAAGAGCGGTGTAGGAAAAGACGGGCACCAGACACCATATGCGAAGGGGTTACTGAATAGGAGACAACCAACTCAAAGTGTACTGGTCCTCGAAAAGTGCGCCAAAAGAAAAATCCAGCCAAAATTAGCATATTGCGACTATTCTCCGCCGGTGGTTGAACCGAGAACGCGATGGAGTTCGGCATCGGTTGTCACCCCTGCTGTAACGAGCGCCCTGCCCTGCGACCAGAGTGTCTTCATCCCTTGGCTTATCGCCAGAGACTCCAGTTTGTCGGCATTCGCCGAGGTGAGAATCTGGTCGCGGATCTCCGGTGTGACCGGCAGCCATTCGTAGAGACCCACGCGGCCGGAGTACCCGGTATTGCCGCAGGTGGAGCAGAATTCATCGCTCTGACTTGCTGTTGCTCCCTGACAAGCTGAGCAGCATTTGCGGACGAGGCGTTGGGCGAGCACACCAATGAGGCTTGAGGTAATCAAGTACGGCTCGATACCCAGGTCGGCCAATCGGGCGACGGCGCCGGCGGAGTTGTTGGTGTGGAGGGTGGTCAGCACGAGGTGGCCGGTCATGGAGCTTTGGATCACCATGCGCGCGGTGGGTTCGTCGCGGACTTCGCCGACGAGGATGACATCGGGGTCTTGGCGGAGGACGTGCCGCAAGGCGCTCACGAAAGTCATGCCCTTTTTGGTGGCGACTTGGGTCTGGCTAATGCCCTCAAGCTGGTATTCCACCGGGTCTTCGAGGGTGAGGATGTTTTTGCGGGTGCTATCGAGCTGGGCGAGGGCGCTGTAGAGGGTGGTGGTCTTGCCGGAGCCGGTGGGGCCGGTGACGAGGATCAGGCCGTGGCTGCGGTGGATGGCTTCTTTGAAGGAATGCTCGATCTCGGCGGGCATGCCCAGTTCCGATAGGGCTTTAAGCTTGGCGGTCTGTTCGAGAAGGCGGATGACCACACGCTCGCCGCAGGTGGTAGGAAGGGTGCTCACGCGCAGGTCGATCTGGCGCCCGCCCTGTCCGCCGACCGTGACGCTTGTACGGCCGTCCTGCGGGAGACGTTTTTCGGCGACATCCATGCCGGCGAGGACTTTGATGCGGCCGACGATCTGGTCGTAGAGCTTGGGATCGGGGGTGTAGACGTTGTGCAGGACGCCGTCGATGCGGTAGCGGATGATGAGTTTGTCGGGATAGGGGTGGACGTGGAGGTCGCTGGCTTGCTTGGTCAGGGCATCAAAGAGGAGGGCGTCGACGAGTTTGGCGACGGGGGCTTTGTCGCCGCTGGCGAGGAGGTCGCGGTCGGTGAGGGAGTGGAGGGCTTCCTGCACGGTGAGGCGGTCGGGTTCGGGAGTGTTGGATGGGGAGCTTTGCCGGAGCGCATCGGAGTGGGCCATCTGCTCCTGATAGGTGCGGGTGATGGCGTCGCGGAGTTCGGGTTCGGGGGTGGGAATCAGTTCCAGAGGGGCGTCGAGGAAGAGAGAGAGGTTGTCCAAGGCGGCATCGGCGTGAACTCCGGCCGAGAGGCAACGCATCGGGTCGCCTGAGGCGCGGTCGGGGTTCAACGGGAGCAGCAGGTGCTCGCGGGAGAACTCGAAAGGGAGCGGTTGGATGGAGGGTGGCTTAATCAATGAATCCTGACCCCTTTTTGTCGAGAGTACGGACAATAAGTTGTGAAGGTGGCCGAGAGCGTTCACGCCAATATTTGATAGCTTTCAGCAATTTATCCACTTCTTCTTCCGTCCAAAAGAATTCTAGATCAATTCGATCGGCAACGAAGTTAAGGACGTCAGCTATCACCGATGATTGCTTGGGACTAAACGGTAAGGAGTGCCCCTTCCGCAGCAGGTAGTCAAGGAAATGCGCTACCGCCCCTTCGCCATCCCACATAGGTGTCCCTTGGTATGCCCTCACCATGTTCGCAAGGTAGACCCCCGCATAGTAAGATTTCGCCTCCTCTGTGAAAGCCTCGTTATATGTGCCCAGTTCGATTATATGCGGATGACGCAGGTCAATCTGGCTTAATCGTCGCCCCACGAAATAGTCGCTCGCCTTCCCATATCCCCACGGACCAAAACTCGCAAAGATTTGACCTTCCGGAAGTGGATCGTCATCGGGCCAAGCGTCCTGTATTTTCGCCAGAAGTTGATCGGCAGAATGCGAATTATTTCCTGTTAGTCCCATTGGCAACTCCAGCAACCTGCGCTCATGCATTTCCTCCCATCAGTGGCCTCTCCAGCCCACGACCCGTTGGTACCAGCAAACGCCACCTATCCTTAAGGCTCATCCTTTTTGAAGTAGGGAATCATGACTGGTGAATCCCCAATCCTGCCGCCTCCTCCACCAGCTCCGAGGCCGCCACCGATACCTAATCCACCGCCGCCACCGCCACCGCCGGGGGTTATAGGAATTGGATACACTCCGGGGTATATGAACGGGTACCACCAGGGGTGGTGCTCTGGCTCTGGGTCTGGCGTTAGTTTTCGAACTGGAAGCTGGACCGGCTGTTTATCACATTTCCCACACTTTTTTATGTACATTTCCCCACATGTTGTCAATCTATTGAGAACCTGATTGTATTGACCGGGATGATCCGCTGGATCTTCACCCGGATCAGGAAGAAACACGCTATCGCATCCAGCGGCCATATAGCCGCCTCTAAGACCAGCCTCAGCCGAAGCTGCTAAAATATTTTTTAACAACTCCGGGCAGCTCATACCCTGGTTACAAGCACGCGAAGCGTGGCTCGCAGCTTTATAGCTGGCGTAAATCGCTTGGCAAAGAACAATTCGGTATGGAGGAGCGCCAGGCGCAATTGTATACAGACCGCTATAGTCTAGTGCTTCTTCAGGATGACTTTTTTCATACTGGAACCAATTCTTACTATCTCTGTATCCCGCTGTATCCTCCTGCATAAACCTCCCCAGCGTGGGATTCAGCATCGCCGATGCGGAGTTTGCTGTGAGAGAAATGAGAAACAGAGGGAGGACCACACAAAGTAGTCGTCGAAGTGCACGCATTATTTGGCTCCTTTTGGATCAAAACGGTTCGGACCGTTTGGCTGTCAATTCTGGCCGAGCGCTCCCATGGGCCTAAACGAAGATTGTCGTCTCAGAATATCCTCGGTAAGACGCTGGCTGGCAATGCGGTGGGCTTGCAATGCCACCTCTGAAGCGGCGTTTGTCGCCTCCGCCTGGAATATTAGGGCCTGCGACACGATTTCTGGCGCCAGACTTTGGGCTTGCCGATACGCCGCGACCGCCTCGCTTCGCCGACCGGTGTCGGTAAAGCAATGCCCCCGCATGGCAACAAACACTGCAAGCTCTTCAGCGGGGTCAAGCGAACGGAGAAAACCATTGGCCCGAATCTGCTGATCCGTGAGAGGCCGCGGCCACGACTTGTAGTATTCGTCCGGGAAGGCCGAGAAACCGTTTCCCGAACCTTCGACATTGATTCGCTCGCCGGAGGGATCGTCCCAACGGCAGAATAAATGATCGGCAGTGCGTACCAGTTTCATCGGATAACCCAGCCTGCGACCGATCGCCACATACAGGACGGGCATGGAACTGCACGACCCTGCCCGATCTGGGCCGACAATTCCGTGGAGAAAAAAGTCCCTCGAATCAACGAACGGCCATTCGGTGGAGAGGCCCGTCCGGGGATCGACCAATTTTGAATTGTAATGCACCCTGCAGTCTTCCTGGAGCGTCTGAAGCATCAGCTCGCACCGAAAATAGGCCTGCGAGCGGTGATAATGGTCCGCATAGCGGGCATCGGACAGTCGATACAGATGGCGCTCCGTGTTGTCCCTTACCTGCCTCGCCCAGTCGTCCAATGTCCGCAGGGACAAAGCAGGATTGAGATTCTCTGAACCGGGTAATCCTTGAGCACACAACAGATTCATTGAAGCGATGTCCACTTTGCCCAAATCCTGGGAATTCAGCGCAAGCAGCCCGGCGAAGGATGTCGGCACAACAAAGGCGTCAGTTCCGCGCGATTTCGGCAAATCACGCTTGGTCGGGGCCGGTCGCATCGACCAAAGACAGACGCCGATGGCCAGGGTGCTCAGGAGGACCGCGAACCAATCAATGAGCCGAAGTCTCCGGAGTCTCTTAAGATTCACAACGCGTCTCCCATTCCTCATTGACCGGCGATACGCTCATATGAGGATTTTTCTGGAGGGTGCCCCTCGTCGACGATAAACGACGTTTGACCCCTCCAGAAGAAAGCTGATCGTTCCCTTACATAAATCACCCAAGAAGCGAGAAGCCTGTTCGGCTGCTATTTCCGCGGAACATAGGCCAATCTGACACCACCGCTCCCCGCTGAAACTCAAAACATCGAGCAATGCCGTCCTCGCCGCCGATGAACACCTTTCCTTGTGCAATAGCGGGGGAGGCGGAGATAACCGAGCAACCCGGAAATCTGAATATCACTTCCCCCGTATGTAAATCCAACGCATAGAACACGCCATCATAGCCGCCGACAAAGACCAAGCCTCCATGAACGGAAGGCGAGGAAAAGACGATGTCTTCCGTTTGAAATTTCCAGACAACTTTTCCAGACTGTCTCTCCAAGCAGTAAATGTGATGATCAAATCCCCCAAACACTACATAGTTCGACGTGACTGCCGGAGAAGATTCAATTTCGCTTTGTGTGTCGTACCTCCAAAGAATCTCTCCACTGAGTGCATCGAGCTTCAACATGGCGGATAGAGACCCGACAAATAGGTCCCCTGCATGATAGGCGGGAGTCGAGGTCACCCAGAAATCGGTTTGTTTGTGCCACACCTCGCGACCGGACTGTTTGTCCAAACAATAAAGCTGATAGTCATCACTACCAAAGTAAACATTCCTATCGTTACAGCATGCGCTTGAGTTAATTTCACCGCCTGCGGCGAAACGCCAACCGACTTCTCCGCTCAAAAGCAAGGCATAGAAATCTCCTTTCGCGTCGCCGACAAAAAGCTGGTCCTCATAAATAAGTGGCGATGAGAAAATGGCTGCATCATGGATCTTACGCCAATTAACGCTCCCACTTTTTGGATTAAATGACCATATGACTGAACCATAATCAGCAATAAATAGACCATTAGGCGTAAGAGCTGGAGTCGAACGAGTTTCAGCGAATGTGCTTGTTTTCCAGACGAGCGTTCCATCTGCAATTCGTAAACAGAAGATCTCGCCTGCCACGCTGACGAAGTATACACATCCGTCAAAAACCGATGGTGACGAAACGAAGGCAGAGGTTGTTCGATAGGTCCAAAGTGGCCGCATCTGATTCCTCGCTTTATCTGCCCTCGAAAAGCGGCCACTGTGGCGGTCCAAAACGCTTACCAGCCATAGGGATGTCGAGGATCTGGTCGCCTCCGAGGGTCTGGCCCCGGCAGCGGCCAAGGAAACTGCCAGTTCTTCGGGTTGCTCAGATTATCCCACGCGTCATCCGTTGCGTCCTGGATCGCTTTTGTAGCATCCAGGAGCGCTCTTCTAGCCTCTGCTTCTGCTACAATCTTGGCGATCTGAAATGGGGTCAGATTCGGAGAAGGGTCAGTCCCTGGACAATTGGGAGGCTGGCATTCTTTATCTGCCAAAGCTGCACATTGCAAGGTCTGCTTTGCATATTGTGCGATAAGGTCTAGGTGAGCCTTCCATTGTTGCCAATTAAAGTTGTTAGGGTCACGTTTACCTTGGAAATCCCTCATATCCACAGCCCAATCTGCCAGCCTTATGGCGAGATATTCGGCGTTGCCAATCAGATTCTTGAGGTGAGATGCGCATCCATCGCCAGGGCGACATCTAGGGGGCGGATTCCCCCTTGCTTGGCCGTTCGGATCAACAAATCTTAGAGGATCGTCGCCGCAAAATGCGAGGTCATTTTCACCGTCAATATATCCCAGCGGATCCTTCTGCATGAACCTCCCCAGCGTGGGATTGAGCATGCGCGCCCGGTTGTACACCAGCCCACTCTCCTCGTCATGGAGGCGTGCGCCCTCTACGACTTTCCCCCACGAACCCGATGCCCCCAGTTCCCCGCCGTACCCCGCATCCGATGCCGCCATGCACGGCAACGCCGCCGCCTGCCGAGGCCCGCC
>Ga0335069_10008277_pt1 | contig 14889 bp, 9 predicted proteins | sample Lox_Sample_11_FD_206714 | JGI IMG/M metagenome (GOLD analysis project Ga0335069, IMG submission 206714) | Soil microbial communities from Loxahatchee National Wildlife Refuge, Florida, United States - Lox_Sample_1.1 | ecosystem: Environmental > Terrestrial > Soil > Wetlands | place: USA: Florida... | reverse complement strand
GCATCACGCACGTCGAAGTCTTATTGACATTCTGACCGCCGTGTCCGCCCGAGTGCACGAAGGTTTCCTCCAGGTCTGCTTCGCTCACGCCCAGGGCTGCCATGCGTAGCGCGAGCTGGGATTCCTTATCGGGGCTGACCGGGAACGTGCTCATGGGCGGATAGTAATGAGGGAATCCGGCTTCGGCAACCCAGGGCGCGGTCGCTTGCGCCGGCTACTTCGGCGCACTGAGGTCGAACCGATACGTGCCCGAGCCGACCGATAACACCACGTTCGTGCCCTCCTGGCGAAGGAAGCTGACGCCGGGGGCCTTGTCGAGCGGGTGCCCACTCTCAGTGATGTCCGCGGCCGAGGCGGCAGGGAGCACCACCTCAGCCGTCGTGTTGGCGGGAAGCGTGGCCTGGAAGCGGACCTTGCCAGCGTGCTGTTTCCAGTCCGTCTTAATCGGCCCGCGAATGCTGCAGTAGGCCACCTCGGCGTTAGTGAGCTTATCGGTGAACCGGGGCTCGAGGCGTATTTCCTTGTAGGCCGGCGCGGCGTTCCGGATGCCTCCGATGTTCTCCACCATCCACTGATATACGGCGCCGAAGGAGTAATGCGCGAAGGAGTTCATGCCGGCGTCCTGGAACCCGCGCTCGGGCGTCCAACCGTCCCAGCGCTCCCAAATGCTTGTCGCTCCCTGCTTGATCGAGAATCCCCACGACGGGAAGGTGTCGTTGAACAGGAGGCGATAAGCCACGTCCGGGCGGCCGATCTTCGAGAGCACCAGCATCAGGTCCTTCGTGCCGATAAAGCCCGTCGAGAGATGCCAACCGCGCTGCTGGATGTCCGCCACCAGGTGGTCCGCCGCCAGACTCGCCTGCTCGGGCGGCACCAGGTCAAATGCCAGCGCCAGCACGTAGCAGGTCTGCGTACCGCCTTTAATGCTCCCGTCGGCCGAAACGTAGGCGCGGTAGAAAGCGGCGCGGATATCGTCGAACAGGCGCTGGTAGGTATCGGCGTCCGAAGCCCTGCCCAGCGCAGCGGCGGCTCGCGCGGCGAGGTGCGCGCTATAGGCAAAATACGCCGTGTAAATCACGTCCTTCGGCGTGTCGGCGTTGATGCTCAGCCAATCGCCGAACGCGTGATACTTCGGCGGCGGCAGCAGGTCGGCCGTGCTGCGGCTGCGGCAGAACTCAATGAAGCGCTTGATCGCCTCGTAATGCCGCTCCAGCTCGCGGCGGTCCCCGTACACCTCGTAGATGGTCCACGGGCAGATCACGCCCGCGTCCGCCCACGCCGGGCCGCCGTCCGGTTCCGTAATCACGCTAGGTGCGACACGCGGGAACTGGCCATCCGGCCGCTGCGCGTCGTCCAGGTCCACCAGCCACTTGGTGAAGAAGGCCTCGACATCGGTGTTCAGCGTGGCCGCGCGGACATACACCTGGGCGTCGCCCGTCCAGCCCAGCCGCTCGTCCCGCTGCGGGCAGTCGGTCGGGATGGAGATGAAGTTGGCGCGCTGGGTCCAATAAATGTTGTTGTGCAGCTTGTTCAGCATGGCATTCGAGCAGTGGAACTCGCCCACGACCGGCGTATCGCTGCTCAGCGCCACGCCGACTACCGTGTCCTTGCTCGGCTTGCCGGTGAGGCCCGTGACCTCGATGTACTGGAAGCCGTGGAAGGTAAAGCGGGCCTGCCAGACTTCGGTCCCTTTGCCTTTGCAGATGTAGGTGTCTGTGGCCCGGGCGCTGCGTAGGTTCGCCGTATAGATCGTGCCGTCAGGCTTAAGGCGCTCGGCAAAGCGCAGCGTGATCTTCTGGCCGGGCTTGCCGGAGACCTTCAGGCGCGCGACCCCGGCGAAGTTCTGGCCGAGGTCGAACACCCACACCCCGGGCTTGGGCTGCGTGATGCTGCGCGCCCGGAATTCCGCGATCGCCCGCACGGGCGGCGCCGGATCAGCCTGGACGAGCGGCTGAACTTCCTCGCTGCCCACCGAGACCGCCTCCCAATGGCGCTCGTCGCCGCCTGGCTGCGCCCAATTCGGAGACTCCAGCCGTGCATCGTAGCTTTCCCCTTTCAGGAAGTCGGCCTCGCGCACCGGGCCGGTATTCGCCTTCCATCCCGGGCCGGTGCCCACGTCGGCGCTCGAGCCATCGGCAAACTCCAGGTGCAACTGTGCCCGCACACGTGTCCACTTGCCGTAAAGGTCACGGTTCCCGCGGTACCCCACATAGCCGCTGAACCAGCCGTCAGCCAGCACCGCCCCCAGCGCGTTGTCGCCGCGCCGGACCAAACGCGTGACATCATACGCGTGGTAATAGACCCGCTTCGTATAGTCGGTCCAGCCGGGCGTAAAGTAATCATCGCTCGCGCGCTGCCCGTTGACGTACATGTCCACAATCCCCAGCGCCGTGGCGTACAGGATGGCGCGGGACACGGATCTATCCGCCCGGAACCCCGTGCGCAGATAGACGGCGGGCGGCAGGAAGGTGCCGGTGAACTTGAGCTTGCCCCAGGGCTTCACGCCATAGTCCCCGATGACCCGCACCGGCGCTAAAAGCGTCGTGTCCAGCGGCGCCTTAACCCAATCATCACCGAACGTGTCCGTGGACTGCCACGCAGCATCTGTGACATTGGTGATCGTGCGCCCGTCCTCGGTCGTAATGAGCACTTTCGCGATAAGCCCCGCGTGGCCGGGCTTCACATTTTCCACCAGCGCGCGGATTTCGTTCCGGCCCGGCTTGACCTCCGCCGTGAGCTCCGCTCGCCTGGCCACGCGCCAGCTATCGTCCTTGGCCTCGGTCGTCACCCGCACATGTCCGTTCAAGGCGAACTGCATGCCGTCATCCGCCGAGGCGCAGACTTCGGCCTGCTTCACCTTGGCGCCCTCCGGCAGCGTGAACGTGGCGACGAACAGGCGCCGGCACTTCGGCACGTTTCCGATCTCATCTCCCGCATGCCAAATCCATTTGGCGCCTTCCAACGGGGCTTCCGTTGCGGGTCGCTGGCGGGCTTTGTCGTAGCCGATCCACTCCGCCTTCCAGTCCTGCGGCTGGAGCAAACCCATGGACCAGAGGGCCGGCCCGCTCCAGGCCGATTCCCGCCCCGCGGTGTCCCAGACTTTTACCTTCCAGAAGCAGCGCTGGTGCGAGGACAGCGGAGCGCCCTGGTATGGCGTGCCGATTGTCTCGTCACCGGTGACCTTGCCGGTATCCCAAAGGTCGCCGCGGTCCTGCTTGAGGAGGGCCTCGTTGCTGGCGACCAGGATGCGGTAAGCCGTCTGCCGCTGCCCGCGCTCGCCCGACTCCACGACCCAGCTCAGGCGCGGAGCGGGCTCGCCAATGCCGAGCGGGTTGACCAGGTACTCGCAGCGCAGATAGGCAGGCTGGAGCCCCTTGCCCGAGTAAGGCATTGGCGGCATGGAAGGGGCAGCCGCGCCGGATGAGGTTTGGCTGAGGACGATCAGCAGAACGGTGGAGAGCAGGGAGCACAGCTTGGTGGCCATAGGTTGGCGAAGGTTTTAGCACTAATCCGCCGACTCGCCAAGCCTTGGTGGATGTTCCAATGAGGCGGGGAAACATCCAACATCCAACATCGAACATCCAACATCCAATGGCTGGCACCGCGGCGCCCACTGGATGTTGGATGTTGGATGTTGGATGTTCGATGTTTCCGCGCCGGCCGGGTCCATGATCCCCATGCACCTTGAGGACAACGTGGCGGCGCCCTATCTGGTCGCCTCAGCCGCGAGGTCCGCCGCCCCCGCATTGGCCCGCACCTGCTCGGGGTCCTTGCAGCCGGGGATGACCGCGGAGACCACGGGGCTCCTCAGGCACCAGGCCAGCGCCCATTGTGCCATCGGCACGCCGGCAGGCAGCTCCGTCCGCTGGATGCGCTCCACCTCCGCGAGGTCCTGTCGCATCTTCGCGGCATCAAAGGTTGAGCGCCAATCATTGGCCGGGAAGCTCGCGCCCACGCGGTACTTGCCGCTCAGCCAGCCGCTAGCTAGGGGGACCCGAGCCAGGACGCCCAGCCTGTCGCGCTCCGCGTGCGGGAAGTACAACTGTTCGGGCCGCCGGTCCAGGCGGTTGTAGATCACCTGCAAAGCCTCGGCCCCCCGCCCCCGCGCCTCGCGCGCCTGCATTTCGCTCCCTTTGCCCATGATGGACACCCCGACGTGGCGGATGGCGCCCGTGCGCTTTTGTTCCGCCAGTGCCGCCCACAGCTCCTCATTCTCGAAGAGGGCATCCGAGCCCGAATGGAACTGGTAGAGATCAACCGTGCTGACGCGCAGCGCACGTAATGAGTCCTGGAGTTGCTGCCGCGCCCCGGCTGCGGAGAAGTCGTCCGTGCGATCCAGGAAATTATTGAAGTGATGGCCGAACTTGGTGGCGATGATCCATCGCGAGCGGTCGCGCCGGGCCAGGTAATCGCCGATCAGCCGCTCCGAAAGGTGGTCCCCGTAGCATTCGGCCGTATCAATCAGGTTGATGCCCAGCTCCGCCGCCTGGTCAAGAATCGCATCCACCTCGCCTTGCGAGAAGTTTCGTCCCCACTCGCCGCCGAATTGCCAGGTGCCGATCCCGATTACCGACACGCGCAAGCCTGTGCTGCCTAGAACCCGATAACGCATGCCCGCAGCGTAACCCAATCTCGGCGCCGTGTCGCGCAGCAAGGTGGGCTGCCCCGCCTCCAGCCGCCTGATTAGGGCTGTCGCTCCCGAGCTACGATCTCCCGCATGGCCTGCACGTCCAGTTTGTCCTTCTCACGCCAGGAATCCTTCTTCAACAGGATGAGGTCAGCCGGGGAAAGATAATCAACTCCGCTGGCCACGAGAGCGGCCAACAGCTTTTCGAAGTGGGAAGTAGTCTCCCTCGGCTCTGGCGAGTGCTCCATGTGCGTATTTGCTGAGAAAAGCGGCGATATCCTCCAGGTGGGCGAGCTGCCGCGACACACTCGGGCGGCGGCCCACACTCTTGCGGATCGGCTGCTGCATCGGTTCCACGCCGGTTTCCATCTTCCTGAATCTAGGCGCGACGGCCCCTGCAAGTCAACGACCGTGCTCCTTCAACAAACCTCCACGCACGCGCCGGCTAATTCTACTTCCCTAATGCACCGGCGGCGCTGCAAAAGATGGTGAGGCTTTGCCAAAGCCGGGTAAGTCCGTTATAAGAGTCCCCGGCACATTGCCACCACGCAGGATGAGCACACGTAAATCAGTGCGCGACCAGTTCACGGCACCCAGGCGCTTGCCTGGCGCCTGGGCCGCGCGCTGTCTGCCTGCCCTCGCCTCTTGCCGACGTAACCACTTCAGATCGCTTCCGCCCGCAACCTATATACGATAATGAACGCCCCCACTTCCTCTACGATCCAAAAGCCCTTCAGCGCCTCTGACCGCCAGGCCGGCCGTCATCCCCTGGACGCCATCTTCGCCCCGAAATCCGTTGCCGTGGTTGGCGCCACGGAGAAAGTCGGCAGCGTCGGACGCACCGTCGTCTGGAACCTGATGAATACCCCCTTCGGCGGCCCTATCTACCCGGTCAACCCGACGCGCCCCAGCGTCCTGGGCATCAAGGCCTATCCGAAGCTCGCCGCCCTGCCTGAGCGGCCCGACATGGTCGTCGTCACTACGCCCGCGGCGATCATCCCGGGCATTATCGGCGAAGCGGCGGACCTGGGCGTCCCGGGCGCCGTGGTCATCTCGGCGGGGTTCAAGGAGACCGGCCCGGCGGGGGTCGAACTCGAGCGCCAGCTTCTCGCCCACGCCCGCCGCGGCCACATGCGCCTGGTCGGCCCGAATTGCCTCGGCGTCATGAACCCCATCTCCGGCGTCAATGCCACCTTCGCCGCCGGCATCGCCCGCCGTGGCAATGTTGCCTTCATCAGCCAGTCCGGCGCCCTCTGCACCGCCGTGCTCGACTGGTCCCTGCGTGAAATGGTCGGCTTCAGCGCCTTCGTTTCCATCGGCTCCATGCTCGACGTCGGCTGGGGCGACCTGATCAGCTATTTCGGGGACGACCCCAACACCAAGAGCATCGTTATTTACATGGAAACGATTGGCGACGCGCGCGCGTTCCTGTCCGCCGCCCGCGAAGTGGCGCTGGCCAAGCCCATTATCGTCATCAAGCCTGGCCGCACGGAGGGCGCCGCCAAAGCTGCCGCCTCGCACACGGGCTCGCTCACCGGCTCGGACGATGTGCTCGAAGCCGCCTTCCGCCGCTGCGGCGTGCTGCGCGTGAACAAGATCTCCGACCTGTTCTATATGTCCGAGGTCCTCTCGAAACAGCCCCGGCCCCAGGGCAACCGCCTGACCATCATCACCAATGCCGGCGGCCCGGGCGTGCTGGCGACCGATGCCTTGCTCACCTCCGGCGGCGCGCTGGCCGAAGTCTCCAAGGCCACGATGGAGGAGCTGAACAAGTTCCTGCCGCCCGTCTGGAGCCATAACAACCCTGTTGATGTCATTGGCGACGCCAGCGCCGAGCTGTACGCCAAGACGCTCGAAGTGGCCGGCCGCGACCCCAACAGCGACGGCCTGCTGGTCATCCTCACGCCGCAAGCCATGACCGACGCCACCGCCACCGCCGAGAAGCTCAAGGCCTTCGGTCATGTCGAGGGCAAGCCCGTGCTCGCGAGCTGGATGGGCGGTGATGACGTTGCCGCCGGCGAGGCCATCCTCAACCGCGCCGACATTCCTACCTTTGCCTACCCCGACACCGCGGCCACGGTGTTCACCTCGATGTGGCAGTATTCCGAAAACCTGCGCGCCCTCTACGAGACGCCGGTGCCCTCGGCTGACCCCGCCGACCTCGCTTCCGGGCGTGCCAAGGCCGAGGCGATGATCACCGCCATTCGCAAGACCGGCCGCACGATCCTCACCGAGGCCGAATCCAAGGACCTGCTGGGCTGCTACGGCATCCCCACTGTCGTGACCAAGATTGCCAAGACGGAGGCCGCGGCCGCCAAGCTGGCCAAGGAAATCGGCTTCCCCGCCGTCCTGAAGCTTTACTCCGAGACTATCACGCACAAGACCGACGTCGGCGGCGTGCAGCTTAACCTGAAGAACGAGGAGGACGTGCGCAAGGCCTTCAACGCTATCAAGACGTCGGTGACCGAGAAGAAGGGTGCGGAGCATTTCCAGGGCGTCACGGTGCAGAAGATGATTAAGCTGGGCGAAGGCTACGAGATCATCCTGGGCAGCAGCATAGACCCGCAGTTTGGCCCAGTGCTCCTGTTCGGCATGGGCGGCCAGCTCGTGGAAGTGTTCAAGGACAAGGCGCTCTCCCTGCCGCCGCTCAACACCACCCTCGCACGGCGCATGATGGAGCGGACCAGAATTTACCAGGCCCTCAAGGGCGTGCGCGGCCGCAAGCCCGTGGACCTTGCGGGCCTCGAACGCCTCATGGTCGGCTTCAGCCAGCTCGTCGCCGAGCAGCGCTGGATCAAGGAAATTGACATTAACCCGCTCTTCGCCTCCAGCGATGACCTCGTCGCCCTGGACGCCCGCGTCATCCTGCACGACCCCAAGACCACCGAGGAGCAACTGCCCAAGCTCGCCATCCGCCCCTACCCCACCCAGTACGTGGACACGTGGAAAATGAAAGACGGCAAGAAGATCAGCATCCGCCCCATCCGGCCCGAGGACGAGCCGCTGATGGTGCGGTTCCACGAAGGGCTCTCCGAGCGCAGCGTCTATCTGCGCTACTTCAGCCCGCTCAAACTGCAGCAGCGCGTCGCCCACAGCCGCTTGACCCGCATCTGCTTCAACGACTACGACCGTGAGATAGCGCTCGTGGCCGAGCAGAAAGGCAACAACGGCGACGCCCGGATCGTCGGCGTCGCGCGCATGAGCAAGCTGCACAGCACCAACGCGGCCGAGTTCGCCGTCGTGGTGGTTGACCAGTGCCAGCGCAAGGGCCTGGGCACCGAGCTGACGCGCCGCCTGGTGCAGATCGCCCGGAACGAGAAGCTGGACCGCCTGGTCGCCTACACCTTGCGCGAGAACAAGGATATGCAGAACATGTGCAAGAAGATCGGCTTCAAAGTGCGCATTCCCGTGGGCGAGTCCGAATCGATCATCGAGATGGACCTGTAAGGGCGGGTAGGTCTTTCGGCCTTCGGCCTTCGGGCTTCGGGTTCCAGCCGCCCTGCGCCCTTGAGCCGAATCGGCTATCGGCTATTGGCTATCGGCTATTCTCACTCGTGGCCCCGCTGACCTCAGCCTGCGGCCATTGCGGGTTCGAGCCTCTGCGCTTATGGTCCTGCAAAGAGCCATGAGCACCCCATTCCGCATCGAGTCGGACTCCATGGGCGATATGCGCGTCCCGGCGGACGCCTATTATGCCGCCCAGACCGCGCGCGCGGTCGAGAACTTCCCCGTCAGCGGGTTGCGCTTTTCGCGGCGCTTCATTCGCGCCCTCGGGCTGATCAAGAAGCACGCCGCCGTCACCAATACCGAGTTGCGCCTGCTCGATGCGCGCCTCGCGGCCGCCATTCGGGACGCGGCCCACGAGGTCGCCGACGGCAGGCTTGATGCGCACTTCGTGGTGGACATCTTCCAAACCGGCTCGGGCACTTCCACCAACATGAACGCCAACGAGGTGATCGCCAACCGCGCCGCCGAACTGCTGGGCGGGCGCATCGGCGACCGCACCGTTCACCCCAATGACCATGTCAACTGCGGGCAAAGCAGCAACGACGTGATCCCGACCGCCATCCAGCTCGCGGCGCTGGATGGCATTGAATTCAGCCTGCTGCCCGCGCTGGAGCACCTGCGCGCCGCCCTGGCCGAACGAGCGGAAGCCTTCAAAGGCATTCTGAAAATCGGGCGCACTCACCTGCAGGACGCCACGCCCATCCGCCTCGGGCAGGAGTTCAGCGGCTACGCGAGCCAGGTCGAGCACGGCATCGCCCGCTTGCGCCAGGTCGAGGGCTTCCTGGGCGAGTTGCCCCTTGGCGGCACTGCCGTCGGCACTGGCCTCAACACGCATCCCGAGTTCGCCCAGTGCACCATCCGGCGCCTGGCCGAAGAGACCCGTCTGCCCCTGCGCGAAGCGCCCAACCACTTCGAGGCCCAGGCCGCGCCCGATGCCTGCGTCCAGGCCGCCGGCGCGCTCAAGACCGTCGCTGTCAGCCTGATCAAGATCGCCAACGACATCCGGTGGCTGGGCTCGGGCCCGCGACTCGGCCTGGGCGAGCTGCGCCTGCCCCCTTTGCAGCCTGGCTCTTCCATCATGCCGGGCAAGGTCAACCCGGTCATGTGCGAGATGGTGCTCCAGGTCGGCGCCCAGGTGTTCGGCAATGAGACTGTCGTGGCCCTGGCCGGAGCGTCCGGCAGCTTCGAGCTGAATACCATGATGCCGGTGCTCGCCTACAACCTCCTCCAGGCCATCGACCTGCTGGCCGCCGCCAGCCGCCTATTCGCCGACCGCTGCATCCGTGGGCTGGAGGCGGACGAAGAACGCTGCCGCACCTACGTCGAGCGGAGCCTCGCCATGGCCACCGCGCTCGCCCCGGCCATCGGCTACGACAAAGCCGTCCAGATCGTAAAGGCGGCCGCTGCCTCGGACCGCACCGTGCGCGAGGTTGCCCAGGACATGAGCGGCCTCGACAAGTCCCGCCTGGATGACCTTCTCAACCCCGCCCGCCAGGCAGGCGGAAGCTGAGGCGAAGCCCGAAAGCCAAAAGGCACAGCAAGGCCGGCATCCGAGGGCCAAAACCACCCCCTCCTTAGTCTTTAGCCTGAAGTCCAGAAGCTATCTCATAAATGGTCCTGCGCCTTCGTCCTTGTCCTCGTTCTCGTCCTCCTCCCCCGAAAGCGGCGGACAAGTGGAGGACGAGGAAGAGAACGAGGACGAGGACGCAGCCGCCGCGGTGTTTATGGGACGGCCTCTAACGTCTCGACCGGCACAACCCTCGTGGACACAATGTCTTAGGCCTGTGACTCAAGCCTAACCCGCCCCGTCCTCCCGCAGGCCCCTCCATGTCCCCTGGCTATCCACACCGTGACCTCACCGGAGAACCTCTAACTTGAAGTTAGAGGTTCTCCGGTGAGGTGACGGCGTGGATAGGGAGGGGTCACGGTGTGGCCAGCCGGGGGTCCGGGCGGGAGCGTAGGTCGGTTTCGGCTGAGGCCGCCATTTCCGAGCCTTGCTGAGGCCGGGATGGCGGGTACAGTGATCCTGGTCAGCGCATCCGCTCCTGAGGTCTTATGGTCTGTGAACAATACGTTCTTAAGCTGCTTAACTATGAAATGCTGGCATTGCGATTCGGAGGCGAAGGCGATTTGTGTGTTCTGCGGACGTGCCGTTTGCGCAGAGCATCGCAAAACAAACGATTACTTCCTGGGTTATGGTGAGAAGCATGCGCGAGCCGTGTTCATTGCCTCATCGGCTACTGCCGCGAAGGTGCGCAACGCGACCTGGTGCGGGGTCTGCGAGGTCGAATATGCGGAGACGTATTGAGCGCATGGCGTTCAGCGTGGCCGGCCTTCCAACACAGGTTCCACTGTGAGAAGCGTATGGCAGTTCAGGCGAGCACATGACCACGTCGCAACTGTATCTCTTTAACTGCTTCTACCTGGTGGTCCTGGTGGGTGTCGCGTTCCTGACCCGGGCGTCGGCACGGCGCATCGCGGGGGCGCTGGCGGGCGGGGCAGCCTTCGCGGTTGTGGCCCTGGGCATCATCGCCTTGGGTGAAGAGGCGGCGTGGTGGCACATGGTCCTCACCTGGGAGCCTTACTTCATAACCTTGCTGCTGGTCGGCTTCGCCTTGTGTGGGTCCATCCATCTGGTCACCTGGCGGATCGTGCGACGGTTTGGCGGGCGTGGCCTGGTGGTGGTGGCCATCATCGCGGCAATTATCGGCCCGCCGCGGGATTACTTTTACATGGCCAAGTTTCCGCAATGGGGCGCCTATGCGCCGGGGATGGCCCCTGTTCTGGTCACCGCTGTCAGCTACGCCGTGATGGTGCTGCTGGGTTACGGGGTGATGCGCGCGGTGGCCGGGCCCGCTGGCGCGGACCGCCTGGCGCGCCGTCCGTGGGAGCCTGCCGACACACCTGCTCCACGGAATGCCGGCCCGTTGGAACCGTTCAAGTAACAGGGCCTGGCCTCAGGGCTGCCCCTTGAGCCAGCGGGCCGCGTCGGTGGCGGCGTAGGTGATGAGGATGTCCGCGCCGGCCCGGCGCATAGCCAGGAGGCTTTCGAGGGTGATGGCGCGCTCGTCCACCCACCCGTTGGCGGCGGCGGCTTTCACCATGGAGTATTCGGCGCTGACGGCGTAGGCGGCCGTGGGATAGCCGAACTGCGTCTTAACGCGGTGCACGATGTCCAGGTACGCCAGGGCGGGCTTGACCATGACAATGTCCGCGCCTTCCTGGATGTCGAGCGCCACCTCGCGCAGGGCCTCGGAGGCGTTGGCGGCGTCCATTTGGTAGCTGCGGCGGTCGCCGAACTTGGGGGCCGACTCGGCTGCTTCGCGGAAGGGGCCGTAGAAGGCGGAGGCGAACTTGGCGGCGTAGGACATGATCGGGATGTCGGCCAGGCCGAGGCGATCGAGTTCCTCGCGGATGGCGCGGACGCGGCCATCCATCATGTCGCTGGGGGCGACGATGTCCGCGCCGGCCTGGGCATGGCTGGCGGCGGTGCGGGCCAGGAGCTTGAGGGACGCGTCGTTCAGGATGCTGGCGCCCTTGCGGTCGCGGCGCACGATGCCGCAATGGCCGTGCTCCATGTACTCGCAGAGGCAGACGTCGGTGATGACGAGCAGCTCGGGCAGCTCCTTCTTGAGCAGGCGCACGGCCTGCTGGACGATGCCGTTGGCGGCGTAGGCGCCGGAGGCACGGGCGTCCTTCTTATCAGGGATGCCGAACAGCAGGACGGCGGGGACACCTTGCTCGTGGGCCGCGGTGGCTTCGCGCACGAGTTCGTCCGGGGAGAGTTGGAAGACGCCCGGCATGGCGGGGATGGGACGGCGCAGCTTGCGGCCACTGCGGACGAAGAGTGGCAGGACCAGTTGGGCCGCGCTCAGGTGCGTTTCGCGCACGAGGGCCCGCAAGGCCGGTGATTGGCGGAGCCGCCGGGGCCGATACGCGGGGAATTGGCCCACCGGTGTCATGGTGCAGGGGCGCGGTGCGGCTCCGGGCTACTTCTTCGGTTTCAGCGCCTTGAGCGTGCGCTGGAAGATTTCCTCGGGCGTGCCGTCGGCAGGAATAGACAGCAGGAGGCTGCGGCGTTTGTAGAAGTCAATGAGCGGGGCGGTGCTGCTCTCGTAGGCTTTCATGCGCACGCGGACGGCCTCAGGGCGGTCGTCCTCGCGCTGGTAGAGGATGCCGCCGCAGTGGTCGCACACGCCGGAGACTTTGGGGGGCTGGGCTTCGACGTGAAAGACCGCCTTGCAGTTGGGGCAGGTGCGGCGCCCGCTCAGGCGCGCCACGACTTTTTCCAGGGGCAGATCGTAGCTCAGCACGGCCTCCAGCGGGAGGTGTTCCCGCTGCAGGAGGTTTTCGAGAGCCTCCGCCTGGGCCACGGTGCGCGGGAAGCCGTCGAGCAGGAAGCCGCCTTCGCAGCGCAGGCAGGCGAGCCGCTCGGTGACGAGCGCCAGCACGGTCTGGTCGGGCACGAGTTCACCTTTGCGCATGTATTCGAGCGCGGCGAGGAGCGCCGGGGTAAGCTGCCGGCGATCCATGGCTTTGGCAGCGCGGAAGATGTCGCCGGTCGAGAGATGACACGCGCCGAAGTTGGCGCAGAGCAGTTCGGCCTGGGTGCCTTTGCCGACGCCCGGGGCGCCCAGCAGCACGAGACGGTGGGGGTTGCCGTTACGCTGGGGGGGCGGGGTGCAAACGGAGGTGCCGGCCACCAGCCATGCCTTTCGATCTCGCTTCGTTTGAGTCATCCAAGTCAGCATACACGGAGGGCGGGGCCGAAGGCCAATGAATTTGCGGGGCAGGGCATGGGGAAAGTGCGAAGGCCGGGGTGCGAGGGCGGGTGGTCCTGAGACCGGGTGCGCTTACTTCAGCCGGGCCGATGCAGAAGAAAACCACAGATGGACACCGATGAACACAGATGAACTGCACTCAACCCTGCCCTGACTGCCGCCGAGCCCATTTCATCGTCCGGTGAAGACAACATCGCTCCCCGGGAGTGCGACTCCGGCCGTTCCTATCTGTGTCTATCTGTGTCCATCTGTGGTTTGAACGGAATAGCTACCGCTTCAGCATGCGCTGCGTGCGAATCTTCGTTCTCACACCCTGGATGTATTGGTCGGCCTGGCGGCGGGTGCGGATGGAGCGAACCGTTTTGACCAGCGCCTGCCGCTCGGAAGGTTTCACCGACTCCGAATGCATCATCATGGCGACATGCAGGAAGCCGACCGACGTGCCCTTGGGGGGAGCGGCCGCGGCGGGCGACTCCGTCAGGTTTACTTTTTCAAGCAGTTGGGCGGTGTCGCTGAAGACGGGGAGCTTCGAGTTGGCGGGCGGGGGCAGGGTGGCCGGCGTGTCCGCGCGCGGCTCCGCGAGCAGCGGCAGCTTGTCGAGTGTGCGCCCGTTGGCCAGGTACGAGTTGTCGCGCGCCGTGAGGGGCTGGAGCTTGAAGATGCTTTCGAGCGTGGCGGGCCAGGCCGCGTGATCGTAAGGGCGGTGATCCACCAGGTTCTTGGGCAACAGCGGCGAGACCAGCACGGCGGGCACGCGCACCCCGAGGCGGTCGAACTTGAACCCATAGGAGTTGGCGTCGTCGTCCGTGGGCGCATCGTTCGGCGGCTGGCCTGCCGGCGGCGCGACGTGGTCGTAAAAGCCGCCGTGTTCGTCGTAGATGATCAGCAGCAGGCTGCTCTCCCAGAGTGGCGAGGCCCGGAGCGCCTCGTAAATCGTCTTGAGGAAGCGCTCGCCACTGGTGACATCGTCCATCGGGTGCTCGGAATTGCCGCCCTTGTAATTGCCGGGGAAGGCCTTGTTTCCGTAGTTGGGCTCGATGAAGGTGTAGCCGGCGGGATAATCGCTCTTGGCGATGTCCCCGGCGAAGGAATCGAAGTCGCGGATGTCTGAGTTGGAGATGCCGGCGAGGGCGCGCACCTGGGGCAGCTCGTCATCCGAGTATATGGCCCAGTTCACGCCGGCCTTGGTCAGCAGGTCGAAAATGGTGCCGTTCTGGAATCGGAAACCGCTGAGCAGCGTCCAGTCCGCCATGTGCGCCAGATCCGGGCTGTGGTCCCACCCGCCGGAGCTGGCGGCGTGGAAGAAAAAGCGGTTGGGCCACGTGGGTCCGGGCAGGGCGGAGAACCAGTTGTCGAAGACACAGAATTCGCGCGCTAGGGCGGTGAGCACGGGGAGCTGATCGGCGCGGAAGCCTTCCATGATCGCGCTGGGCGGGTCGGTGTCCTTGTTTGCCAGCATGGTCTTGTGCCAGTTGGTGACGAAGCCCTGCATGGTGATGGGCGGGTAGGTGCCGCCAGGCAAGGGGTCCTTCGTGACCACGGTCGTGAGCTGTTCGATCACGTCCGGGAACTCGTGCCCGGGATCGACGTCCATGCTCCAGGGGGCCGGGTTGGCCTCGGGGTAAGACGCCCCGTCTTCGTCTTTGTTTACGTTCGCGGCGCTCGCGCCGTTGATAGGGGTGTTCTGGCTCGATTGGACGTCGGTGCCGGTTATGCCCGACCAACCGAGCAGGTGGTCGAAGGAGCGGTTTTCCAGCATGACTGCGAAGACGTGTTCGATAGGCATAGTGATATTGGTTGAATTGAACGGCTGACGGTGTGGTTGCTACAAAGAGTCGGCGACTTCGGGTATGGGGTGTTCACCCCATCACAGCTCGGAGCGGGGGCCGTATTTTTGGGGGGATGGGGGGTGGGGGGGGCCCGAAATTGAGCGCGCCCCGGGGGGGCGGTAAATCGAGTGCACCCCAAAGGGGG
>Ga0335069_10008276_pt1 | contig 14889 bp, 14 predicted proteins | sample Lox_Sample_11_FD_206714 | JGI IMG/M metagenome (GOLD analysis project Ga0335069, IMG submission 206714) | Soil microbial communities from Loxahatchee National Wildlife Refuge, Florida, United States - Lox_Sample_1.1 | ecosystem: Environmental > Terrestrial > Soil > Wetlands | place: USA... | reverse complement strand
TGCCTTCAGGGACGCCTCCGGCATTGGCCCCAATCATCGGCAGGATGATTCCTCCCGATTTGAATCCGCAGGAGAGGAATGTGGTTGAAGCGGGGGCCGAAGCCGGGAAGATGGAAGCGATGCAGACTGGGAACATGGCCGCTTATCTCAATGGCATCCGCACAAGCCTGGATTTCGTTGTCCAGAATCGCAACAACAACGTAGAGAACCAGCCCATCAGCGCAGATGCCAAGGCCAACTTCGGAAAGAACGTGTTGCCCTCTTTCGAGAATCTTAGCGATGCTCAGAAGAAAGGGGCAATGGCTCAACTGGATAACGTGAAAAGCCAGCGGGAATTAACGCAGCTTGAGGAACGCTTGATGCAGCAGGACAATCAGGCCCATCAGCGGAAGATTGCCCAGGAGAATATCGTAGCCAACAAGGAATTGGCGCATGGCGAAGCTCTCGATCTGGCTGGCCGCAACAAGATTGCGGCGGATACGCAGAAGTTCTCGGACGCCTTTACTCAACTGCAAGTCACACAGAAAACGCTCGATTCCGCGAAGGATGCAAACGATTTGGCTACCCGCATGGTTCCCACGATGGAAGTGCTGGGAATCAACATGACAGGCGGCATCCGGCGCATCAACCCATCGGAGTATGAGTCGGCACGGATCCCCGTGGCTTTGGCCAACAGGTTCAACCAATGGGTGGATTCCACTTTGCAAGGAAGCACCGATCCGAAGATGGTCAGCGAAGGCAAGCAACTGATGAAGGACTTGCTGGATAGCCGCTACTCGTCTTACTTGTCCGACGTGAACTCGACGGCCAGCACCTTCAAGATTCCCAAAGACAGCGTGACTATCGTCGGGAAGGATGGGAAGGAAACCACGCTCGCTGATGCCGTAAAAACGAGGAACGCTCCAGCCAGACCGAAGGGAGTTCCCGCAAATGCAACTTGGGACCCGTCTAGCAGGACATGGAGTGCGCCATAATGCCGACAACTTGGGACGAACACGGCAATGTGGTAACCGCTCCGAAGGCTCAATGGGATGAGCATGGGAATCCTGTGTCCAATCTTCCCAATGGCTCTCCGCTTCCTATCCCAGAAGGCTTGCAAAACGCCGCAGCGCCAAATCCAGCGGCAAATCAGGTTGCTGGCGGCGCAGGTGCAGACACAGACGTTACCAGCTTTGGGCAGATGCAAAGAAATAGGGACCCGGAACTGAATAGAGAGGTAGCCAAGGCAGGGGCTACTGCGGTGGCTACAGCCGTGGCTCCAGCGCTCCTTCCCGAGATGAGCGGAGGCGGCCTTATTGGTTTTCTGGGAAGGACACTTTTGAAAGCTGGAGCATCTGGAGTTGCGGCTGGTGTTGGCAACACAGCGGGCCATGCGCTTGTCGGAGACGACCCGATCTCTAAGGAGAATCTTGCTGAAAGCGCAAAGCTGGCTGGATTCACTACTGCTCTAGGTGTTCCGCTGGAGGCTATTGGAGGGTTGGCAGCCACGAAACTGGGACGCGGTGCTATCAATGCCAGTCTAGGGACTACGGCCAGGGATTTAACTTACGCCAATCCAGCGAGAGGACTTCTGCGTGAAGATATCTCGGATATTGCCACGGGAGACTGGGAAGCCTACCAGAATGCTCTCCGCGAAGGAAAGACGCCGACAGAAGCGGCTCAAGCAGCGGGTGGAAGATTCGCATCCGTCAGCCAGCGGATTAATGAATTAACCCCGCGTCTTATGAATACGCTTAAAGCGTCAAACGCTCAAATCCCAGTGCATACGGTGATTGATCAGCCCTTAAATTCCGCAGCAGTTGAAATAATAAATAATCCAGCTTTGGGAGATACCGAAAAGATGGCCGCCATTGCGAAATTGGGGGAACTTCAGGCATCCCTGAAAGACGGTTTGGGGCAAACGGCCACACCGGCACAACTACAAGTCATCAAGCAGGCCGTTGGGAATCGCGTGAATTGGGGCGGAACTTCAGCAGTAACCGACGATGTTAAAGATGTCTATCGAGCGGTCTATGCGAGCTTGAAAGAGGCAATCCACAGAACGGTTCCCGGCACAGCCGAATTGGATAATCGCCTTACCGATTTGCTCGGGGCATCGAGCGATCTGATACAGAAAGCCAAGACAGAAGAGGCAGGAAGTGTACCTTTCTGGATGGTCAAGGCAGCACAGAGAGAGGCGGGAAGAGTATTACCAGCGGCGCAAAACGTGCCTGCGGCGACTCCCGGAGGGGCATCCATCTTGCAGCAACTCATTTCCAAGGGGCGGCAAGTTCCTCAAGCGCCGCCCAATCAGCCCGGAGAACCATTTCACCCGAATCAGGGGGTTCAATGATTAAGCGTCTGATCCTGCTCGAAATCATCTTGCTGCTGGTTTGTGGCTGGTGCTTCGGCCAACAACCCTCTGCCTATCAGGTGCAACTCATCACGTATCCCAGCACGCCGTTTGGCATTTGCGAAATTTATCAGGTAGCGCAAAACGTCTCGACGGGCATCTACTACGCCTGCAACACAACAACGAATCCCCACGTTTGGCAAGTCATGGGCAGCATCACGAACGTAACGGTAGCTCCTACTGGGGCTTGCTCGGCAGGTTCCAACCCGCAGCAAGTCATCAGCACAGGCATTCTCTACACCTGCCAGAGTGGAACATGGGGGCAAGTCAGCGGAACGGGCATCAGCCTAAAAACGAACAATACACCCAACGGCAGCCAAAGCACGCTAAACCTCGCACAGGGGAGTGGCATTACGGTTGTGGACAACGGTAGTGGCACAGACACCATTACCAACACGGGCGGAACAACCACCGGAACAGTCGGACAGGTGCAAGCAACCGATGGCAGCGGCGGCCACAAGACGACCAGCATCACCGACAACGGTACAAACGTATCGGTCACGGAGCCTTTCAGTTATCTCAAGAACTCTGGCAACTACACGGGCCGTGGTCCGAATCCGACTGTAGACATCACCGCCGCGCCTTTCTATGGCCGCGTCATCAATCCAAACAGCATCCCTTCTGGGACAGTCACTTGCACATCTTCTTCCACATCCATTGGCGTCGTGAGCGGGCTTTCCTCGATGCAGAACAACGACGGCATCGCCATTCCCGGATGCGGACCGACGCAAACCATGAGCACGCCGCTGGCTCCCGTCAGCGTGGTCCCCAGCGTACCCAAATCGTTGACAGGTACAGGATTCGATACGGCGGGTGGAGCGGGAAGCACCACGGATTGCTATGAACTCATGGGGCTGGACTTTGCGGGTGGATTTACTGCCGTTGGACCGGCGACCTGCACGACCACGGGCAACTCTTCGCTGGGCAACGCATCAACCTCGATCACTGGGGGCACGATTTCGAGCAACACGAAAACCTACACGGTTGGAAGTACGTCAGACCTCGCGGCGGGCGAAGTCATCCGCATCGGTGGTACGGGCGATGATGGGGAATGGGGCGGCGTGGTGCAGATTGCGTCCATCGTAGACGGCACGCATTTCACGGTCACGACGGGCATCAGTTCGAACTATTACATGTCCTCAACGACGATCTCCGCCGGGACCGTTTACAAATGGTACAACAACACTGTCACGCTGCCGGCGCCCAGCGATGGGCAGACGGTATTCTACGGCATCTTCCGTTCGCTGAATGGCGGAGCGTACTCGCTGGCGCACATCACCTACCCGATTAACCTGTCGGGGATCGCAGATTCCACCTATCTCGTCTGGGAGGATTACGGCGCAACGATTCAGCCGAACCTCGCCAACCCGCTCTGGTGGATTCCGACCACGCCTCCCGCATCCGCGCAGAACGACATGCTGGTTACGACGATTTCAAGCGGCGCGGGAACCTCCACGCTGACCGTCGCCAATGCCGCGAGCAACAACAACCCCGGCGCTTCGGTTACAGCCCGGTTTGATGATGCTCCGGCGCTCATCGCTATGTGGACAGCGGCAAACAGCTTCGTCGCCGGAGTTGGCGGCGGCACACCCTATCTTCCCCCGCCCCTTGAGGACTCCAACAGCGATTACTGCTATTTGACAAGCTCGTTCGTGGACTTGGCATCCATTCATACGGGTGATTTGACATACGCCGGGCAGATTTGCCTTGGTGCCACGCTGAAGTTTAACGGGGCTATTCACGGAATTATCAAGGATTCGATCCGGCAAACAGCCCCAGCATTTCCTGTTGGCTCCTATCCTCAGATTCAGGTGCGCGAAGCCCATCCTGGGATTTGGTTCATCGGCTCCATCAGGATGGACCACATGACCGTTGCCACTTCGGGAAACGATTATCTTGGCGTGTTTGAATCGGCCAGCGGGACGGGCAGCGGCTCTATCGGCCCGGACTTTGTGGACCATGTGAACTTTTCAAGCAACCAGTCGGCTGGCGACTACATGGGCGTTCTCGAATACAAGTTCGGCAATCCCAATTCGCAGGGATTTGTTGGCCACTACCAGGATACTTCGTGGAACACTGGCCCGAACGGAAATGACGCATCCGTGTTGACGCCAGCGTTTATCGCCAAAAGTGCAGGCGGAGACGTATTCGATTGCTTCCTCGGCTCGCGGCGAGGATTCTTTGCGTACGGCGGGAACTTCAGTGTGTCGGTCTACATGAACGGATGCTCCACTTTCCAAGGGCCGGTCACGCCGATTCTGACGGCTACGGGCTCGAGTTCCGGCAACATTACGCTGACCCACATCGTGCCTGACACGGCCGGAGACCCGCTATTCACGGAATTTGTGAATGGCTATGGCTTTGGGGGCTCGCTGTACATCAACGGCGGCGGCCAGAACAGCGCCGGGCCGCTGATCAGCGCCCACAATGCGCAACTGCTCCACCTTGCCAACTGGCAAAGCGCGTGGACGATTCTCGGGCAGAACTATAACTTCACGACTTCGGATGCCAACCCGACGAACTTCCCCGCTGTGCAGGGCTTCCCTGGATATTTTTTCGACTTGGCCTACACAGTGGGCACGCTGCCCAGTTGCAATGCGAAATACCGCGATACCGTCTACGTCGTTTCCGATGCGAACAACCCGGTCTACAACACGGCGCTGACCGGCGGCGGCTCGATTCGATTGGAAGCCTATTGCAACGGAACAAACTGGGTGCCCGTGGGCGGGAACTCCAGCGCGTCTCCAGGAGGAAGTCCGCTATCGGTCCAGTACAACAACTCCGGCAACCTGGGCGGCAGTTCGGTTCCCGTAGCCCCCAACAACGTCGTACAAACGCTAGGCTCTACTCCGGTTGGCGGCGTTGGCACAGTGGCGACGTTCAATCTCCCTGGCGTGGCTCCGCGCAAAACGGCCTGCCCATCGAATGTAGATACGATTCTAGCCACGGACAGGGCCGGAAAGGTATTCTGGAACGACTCTTCGGCTTGCGCGGTCACGCTGCCACAGGCTGGTTCGGGCGGAGGCACAAATAACGACTTTACGACGAACTTCGTCTTTACTGGCTGCAACATCGGCGCTGGGACTGTGACCATCACGCCAACCACTTCCACCATTGACTACACCAATGGTGGAGCGTATCAGTCTCCAACGACAAATCTTCCACTGCCCACAGGTCAGTGCGTGACCATCACTTCTGACAATGCCAACTACTTTGGACAGGTAGCCACGGGCGGTGGCGTGACCAGCGTATCGAACTCCGATGGCACGCTGGCTATTTCTCCTACGACAGCAGCGGTGGTTGCTAGCCTTGCGCTTGGCCATGCCAATACATGGTCGGCAACGCAGATCTTTCCGAATAACTCCATCACCAATGCGGAACTTGCCAATCAATCAACTACAGTCAATGGCCAGACCTGCACGCTTGGTTCAACCTGCACCATTACGGGTTCTACTGTCTCGGTAGCCAATGCCGGGACGACAGGCACGACAACCAGCACACTGACGAAACTGACAGGCGCTCCCTCAACGGCGGTAATTGCCGCAACCACGGATACGAACGGCGTTGTCGGCATCACAACAGCCGGAGCGGGCACAAGCAGCAATGCCACGATTCAACTTAATGGCCTTGTGAACTGCGTATTTGACGGAGCCACGATTGCTGGGGATTACGTCCAGATTTCCTCCACGACAGCGGGCAACTGCCACGATACTAGCGCATCAACTTACCCAGCCCCCAATACTGGGCAGGTTATCGGACGAGTCCTCAGCACAAATGGCGCTGGCGGTACTTACCAGATTTACCTGTTTGGGCCGGAAGCAAATACGCTATCTAGCGTAGTTACACTGACAGGGACACAAACGCTAACGAATAAAACACTGACATCACCCACCCTGACAACACCTGCCATTGGCGCGGCAACGGGAACCAGTCTGCAACTCAGCGGCCTAACGGCTTCTCTCCCAATCTGCACGGATGGCTCTAAAAATCTCTCGAGCACCTGCACGGGCCTAATCACCGGCTCAATGATGGCCAACAACACCGTGACAGCCACGCAGCTTGCCGCGCAGTATTCTAAGGGTTCCTGCACGGAAGTCTGGGGAGGCACGGGGACATCAAACGCGCTGCAATCCGGGGACGATGCCATCTCGAACAATACCTGCTACAACGATTCCGGCGTGACGCGGACCATAACCGCCGTCAAGTGCCGCAGCGACAACGGCTCGAACACGACGACCGTGAATCCCACATTCGGCTCGGCGGGCACAGGCACAACGATTCTTTCCGGGGCGCTGACCTGCGGAAATAGCTATGCCTACAGTTCGAGCGGAACAGTGTCGAACGCAAGCTGGACGACGGGCAGCGGCATCGACCCGGCGATGGGCGGGACGCTCACGGGCACTTCGATTGCGATGATCGTGGAGTACACTTACTAATGCTGAGACGCATACTCCCATTCCTGCTGCTCTGCGCTCCATGCTGCTTTGCATCTATAAGCATCCAGCAAAACGGTTCCGCAACGGCAACATCGGCCACGCTGTCCTCCACCAACTTTGGCGACCTTATCATTATGTGCGGAAACCGGGCCAATAATACCGCTCCCAGCCTTCCCACAGGCTACACGAACATTCAGAGCGGCGGGGCAAACACGCAAAGTGGTCGTTGCGCGTGGAAAATTTCTCCGGGAGCCGAAACGGCAACTGGAACGATGACTAACGCGGCCAACGTGGCGTTTGTCGTGCTCCGTGGCTACGACATCCAGTCCTCAGGCCCCATCGGCTGCGCCCCTTCTGTCTCCAATGCCAGTTCCACATCTCTTACCTATCCCACATGCTCGCTAGTGCGAAGTGGCGGAAGTTCTTACCTGTTTGCATTCGGCACCGCCACGGGAGCCTCCACAACGCCTCCCGATACGGCCCCATCCGGTATGACTCTGCTCAGTTCCACTTCGCAGAGCACGCTCGCGCTATCTTATCTGGCGGGAGCCACTTCGGGCACGGTTTCGAGCGTGACCATCGCTCCATCAACCGGACATACGGGAATAACCTTTGAGGTTCTCGCCAACCAATCCGTTAGTAGCATTGCAAACTATCTGGTGCATAGCGTGGCCATCGGCAACTCCGGCGAGGCTTGCAGCAGTTCGTGCAGCATTACCGTTCCTGTTCCTTCGTCGAGTTCCAATAACTTCCTCAACGTGGAACTGATGTGGAGCTATTCGGGCACGGCCCCCAGCGTTTCCAGCATCTACTGCAACTCCGATACTGGACATTCGACATGGACATGGACCGACTTCGGACATGACGTTTCCGATGGTTCGCAGCTTGCAGGCGCGGTTGATTATTACATTGCGGGAGCGACTTCTGGATGTACCTCAGTCACTATTGCCCTTAGTCAGCCCACTCTAACCTTGACGGGCCACTACACGGAATGGCGACAAATCGCTACGTCCTCTCCGGTGGACGCGGCAGCGGGACAAGTAAGTTCGGCCATGCCTTTCGTCACGCCGGGAACGCTTAACACCGCAACGAATGGCGATGTGATTTATTCGGCCTGCGCGGCGGATGCCAACGGAATCGGCACTTACACAACCACTCTTCAAGCGCTTGCAGACGGAAACACAATTCTTGAATTTGACCCATCGTATTCGATTTCCACGCAAGCTTTCGTGCAGACAACGGCTAGCAGCACAACCGGAGTCTACTTCGATTTCTCTGGATATGCCGGAACGGTCGGGGACAGTGCCGCATGTATCGGGCTGGCGCTCAAGGCATCCGCTGGGGCCGGAACGAATCCCGGAGGAATCCAGATTGTGCAGCAGATGTATGTTAACAGCAGCACCGCCACAGCACACTTTCAGGCAAATGTACTGAATGCCGGAGATACCCTGATGTTTAATGGGCTGGCTAGTCAATCTGCGGCTCAATGGAGTTCGGTTGCCGACAGCCTTGGCAACACCTTCACAAGCCACAGCACGGCGGACTATCCGGCTTGGGCATTGGATTGCAATGCACTCTCGGGTGGAGATTACTTTACAATTTCAGGCGCTCCCAGCGGCCAACAGGGCGGATGGGTGATTCAGGAAATCAGCGGACTGAATAATTCTTCGCACACGGCATGCTTTGACGCGACTGCGGGAATGGCAACGGCTGTAGGGGTTGCATCGCCTTACAGCACGGCTCCGAGTATCACTCCGAGCACGGCGAACGGGCTCATCGAGGCTTATATCAATTTCGGCACGGGACCGGCGACGGCGATTAGCTCTCCTTCCGGTGGGATTTACGGCTACCCAACATATACTGGCCTGACGGACGCTTCACACATCACCGAAGGAGGCGGATTCGCCTACTATGCCAACGCGAGCACGTCGGCAAAGTCCTTCACTTGGACCAACGCAAACAGTTCCGCGTGGAACGCCTCGGCCATTCATTTGCTCCCAGCACCAGCCGGGTCGCGTCATAGAGCGATAGTGATTCAACAATGAAGATACCGAGCTCACACATGCTTACGCCCTTGGAGGTTAAACTGCTCCACGCCTTGCAATTGGTCATCAAGATGAAAACGAAGAAGGCATTGCGATGATTACGGGACGCAGATTGCTTTTCGCCTTTATTATCGGCACGATGCTGTGCATTTCCGTGCAGCATGTTTTCCACGTTCCTGAAGGGATGCGGATTTTCCTGTTCGCCGGAGCAGCGGCATTGTATCTCTGGACGTGGAGAGCATGCAAGCGTGGCGTGGCAGTTCTCTTCTTCGCTTTCATGGCGACCTCGGCGCATGCGGCCTGCACAGGCAGCCATCCAACCTGGACCGCGACGGTTGACCAGACGAGCGTGAATAGCTGCATTTCGAGCGCCAGCGACGGGGACACCATCAACGTATCGTCCGGGTCTGCAACATGGACTTCGGTGAGCATTCCCAGCAACAAAGGGCTGACGCTCAGTTGCGCCTCGGGATGCACTGTCACGCTCAATGGCGATAAGGCGCTCCAGATCACCACGGGCAGCACGACGGGCCATGCAACCTTGACGGGTTTCACCTTCACGGATACGAACTGTGGGAGCGATGGATGCCTGTACGTGACCATCGCCTCGGGAAACACCATCTCGCGGGTCTACAACAACACCTTCACGGCCTCAGGCGGCTCAGCAGGGATTCAAATCACTTACTTCGGAGCAGTGGCTGTTCCGGCGCTATTTGACCACAACACCATCAACGCGGAAGCGGAAGCGGATGAGACAGTTCACATCTGGGGCGCGGGCGATGGCTGTACTTCTTGCTGGACCGAGGACGTGACGCCGGGTGGCTCCTCGATGCTGTTCCTCGAAAACAACCTCTGGAACGCGCAGAACAACAGCAGTTATTGCCAAGCCGAAGAAGCCTTTTACGGGGCGGTTTTCGTGGCTCGCTACAACCACATGAACAACTGCCAGGACGACGTTCACGCCACCGACCACGGCAATCGCTGGGTGGAACTGTACAAGAATAACTATAACAACTGCTGCTCCTCCGGCTCCTTTTTCGATTGGCGCGGCGGAGGCGGAGTCTATTGGGGCAACACGGTAAGCGGATCAACGAACGGGAACGCCAGCGTCGGTCCCGAGGGCAGCGACCAGACAGGCTCTTATCCGGTGCCTTATCAGTTTGGCATGGGCATCAGCGGCACAAACTACAACCCCAATTACAACTGGGGCAATTCCTCGCCAATGAACAGCATCAGCAATCAAAACACGGCGATGGTGCAGATCGGGAACGCTCCCAGCGATTCTACCGACTGCCACGGGCTCACAGGCGCTCCATTTCCCTGCAACATGGTGCTGACTACCACTCAACCCGCCACACTGCTGCGCTGCGAATCGGCGGCGGATGTTTCGGCGGGCTGCCCAGTCAGCTATACCTACTCTTCCTACACGTATCCGCATCCGCTTGATAACTGCCCGAGTTCGACGTATGGGGTGGTTGGTGGAGGATGCTCAGGCGGCGGCAGCGTGTCCCTTGCGCCATCCTCGCAGAACTTCGGCTCGGTGAACGTCAGTTCGTCCTCCTCGCCCACGACATTTACGCTGACCAACAATTCCAGCAGCAGCGCGACATCGGTAGCAACGTCCATCACGGGAACCAATGCCGGGGACTTCACGAAGGGCAGTGATACCTGCAACGGAAGCAGCGTTGCGGCTTTAGGGGGAACTTGCAGTCTGACCGTCACATTCTCACCAACGGCCAGCGGGTCGCGCTCGGCAACGCTCAGTATTTCCTACTCAGGGGCAGATGGGGCTTCCCCGAAGACATCCGCACTCTCTGGCACTGGCGTTACTGCGCCGCCTGTTCCCGTTTTCACGCCCTCCACTGTAGCTTTTGGCAACCAGCCCATCCTGCAAGTCAGCCCGCCGATCAGCGTCACCCTGCAAAACACCGGAACAGGCAACTACGTGGTCTCCCAGTGGTCGCTCAACAACAACTACTACTCCATTCAGGCGAATACTTGCAGCACGCCAACGGCATTCTCTTTCGGTACTAACGGCAATACCTTCACGCTGGGGCCGGGAGGCAGTTGTACGTTCCAGGTGCTTTACTACCCGAACGTGATCGGGCAAACCAACGCGGGCAGCGTGGTATTTACCGACAACACCTCGGGCGGCCATACTACACTTGTTTTTAGTGGGACGGGGACGACTCCACCATATCCGGCGATACCAATACTTTCGGCAGTCGTAGTCCAATAGGAGGAAAGATGAAAGGGAAATTGCTACTCGGGATTCTCGCTCTGCTGGTCATCTTCGGATTGCCGCACGTTGACGCGCAAGCGCCATCCGGCTTCACGAAGATCGCCACGGTCACGACGGGCACAAGCTACACAGACAACACCTGCCCGGATGGTGCCACTTGTCTGTATGCGGTGACAGCCTTCAACTCCGTAGGCGAGTCTGCGGCATCGAACGCGGTTTCCGCCACGATTCCAGCAACAGGAACGCATACCGCATCACTTAGCTGGACACCGGGAACGGGCGGAGGAACGCCCACGGGATACAACGTCTACCAAGAGGTAGGCACGGTCCCTCCGGTGGCCTTAAAGGTTGTCGTTAATTAATCTTTAAGGCGGAAATGAAAGCTCGTCCTGGGAGGGACACATGACACTCAGCCCGCAAGTGAAAGCGTTCCTGATTATCAGCGCCAAACAAGCGGTTGGCGTGTTGGTTGGCAACTCGGCGCTTTGGGCACTCATGCCTGCGACATTCAATTTCCACGACTGGAAGGGCCTGAGCAACTTCCTGCTCTCGGCGGTAAGTCTCGTGATTGCGGCGGAAGGGAAAGTATGGATTCCCAAGCTGCTGGCATGGGCCAATTCGCCAACCGATGGAGGCTAGGTGGACCACGAAATTGTCATGACGTTTGGGCAATTCCTGGAGATGCTATTCTCTGCGTTCGTGCTAGGATTCTCGCTGAGAACGTTAGTCGTATGGAGCCAGCTAATGTGGAGGATAAAACGTGCTCGGAATCATCCAGTCCCAAAGCACTTGGTTTAGTAACCTTCACGACCTGATTGACGCTCTCGCTTTGCTGGCCATAGGATTGACGACGCTCGTAGGCTACAAAGTTCATTCGCTGCTGTTCGGCATGAAGCTCATGGAGCGGATATCTTTGCTAGAAGGCTCGAATCAGGACCATGAGAAGCGCATTGACAAGGTGGAACGCAAGGTATTCGGAGTCTAGTCCTCTCCCAAGTCATCGCCCTGCTCGATTGCCGCTATCGCATCCCACACGCTTTGCAGGCCCCCGCTATGGTACAGCGCCAAAACTTCCTCGTTGGGCGTTACCGGGAAGCGTCCTGTGAGCTGGAAGTGGGGCTTGTCGGGAAAAGTTCGGAACTCAGCTCCAGCATATAGGCCCAAGCCCAACCCAGTAGAAATAGCGAGATTCCAAGCAGGACTCGTTCCACTCCAGTCGATACCGCCGTTAGCGACCACAATATCAATGTCAAAGGCACAGCCATAAGTATGCCAAGACTGATCCGGTTGCGCGTTTGTGACGATTCTTCCCGGAGTGGTTCTTCCTTGAGCATATAACGATTCCTGTTCTGCCCACGTCCGTAGGCCTTGCGATACTTCTACATCAATCCCTTTGAGCGACAACTGCTGGATAAGCTGGTAGGCCTTCACCTTCAGGCTGGGCATGAGTTGCTCAATCCGCGCTACGGTTTCAGGTGTCATGCGTGCCCTATTTGGCCTTGCGTATGCACGTTTGGCGAGCAGAAATCGCACAAGCCATTGTTCAGCGATTGCGTTACCTTCTGGCAACAAGCACAGCGCAGCTCACCTAACTGTATCTCTATGCCGCTTTCCTTCAACTGCTTGTTTGCGGCAGCGATGTTTTCTTTTGTAACAAATTCGATTTTGTCTCGCATGTTCTCTACTCCCTACAGGGACGCTCGCCAGAGGTCTTCCCCGGACTGTAGAAACCACACAAAGGGGTGTGGCCAATACTCAGCTTTCGCTGAACTCTTGCAAGCGCCCTTGTAGTTAGTAGGGGGCCGCTTCTACATCTGAGGGATTTTGCAGCCCCCTCTCTGGATAGTACCCGTTTTCTCCTTAGTTGGATTGGACTCCTACGAAACTTGCTAGTTGGCCGTGAGCGTAAGTTTTCCGCTGGTTGCCACATCCACCACGGTCAGCACGTCGCTCGCGGTAATGCCGTCGCCGGAGTCTGTGCCTGTGATGTTTGCGGTGCCAATGGCTACTGCCGTGACTTGGTTGCCGCTCACCGTCGCCACAGCCGTATTGTCGGATGTGTAGGCGGGAGCCGTAACCGGGGGAACTACTGCGCCGGCGGCATCGAACTCAGTGAGTTGCGCCGTGGCGGTCTTGCCAACCGAAAGCGTGAGAGGCATATGTACCCTTCCTTTGTAGAGAAATAACAACAAACCCGATTTGGCCCGATGATGATGCCTTCGCCACCACATCTTACTGCCCCGCTGGTTTGTGTGTCGTGGCGATAATTACGCTGGCCGCCCCAGCCCCGCCAGCCACAGCGATGTTGAAGGGGAACGGTACGAACGGCGCGGCTACGTTGGCCACCTGCAACACGCCCAGCCCGATATGCGCCAGTATGTGTCCCGTTGAGTGCCAAAACCTCTTCATAGCCCCATCGCCAGTTGGATGCGCGGATTGCGCTGGAGTTCATGTAGCTCTGCGGCTGTCGGCGCTGTGCCCACAGTCGGAGCGGTGGCAGGCGTTCCACCAAAGAAACTGAAAGCCACATTTACCCCGGTAATTACGGCTACGAGGTATTTCTGCACGGTGCCCTGAGTCTTGCCGGATAGCAATCGAAGTTGAGCAAGTTCCGTGGGCGAGTTTAACCCTTGCACGAAGGTATTGAAACACGCCAGAAAAGCGGCTTTGCCTGTCTGACTGCCAGCCGCGCCAATGCAGGTATTAAGTTGGCTGTTAAGGGTTAGGCCCAAAGTGACGAAACCCGAGTAGATAGCTTGGTCCTGTACAGGAATGGCTCCCACTTCATCCTGGGCAATCGTAAAGATTGCCGCTATGACGTTGGAGGCGGTCTGCGCCTTCCCAAGCGCAGTTGTGCTGCAACCCATAGGCAGCAGCATGAGCACCGAACAGCTAATTGCAAGGAATTGTCGTTTCAAGTGATTCTCCTTTTTTGTGACCGTCGAGTGGATTCTACTGCGTGGCCCGGACTTCTACAACCAAACCTTTGGGCTCAGGGCTGCGGCGCTGGACGGTCTGATTCGCCGCACGGGCCGAATGTGATGTTCCCTTTTTCATCTTGTGTAAAGCAAGCGGAACCACCAGGCTCTACACTATGCCACTGCGAAGGCTCGGATTTCCAAAGCGGTTCTCCCTTCGCCGGTGGGTTGCCGACAAATCCCCCGACGCACTCCTTGTTGAGCATCTCGATGGATTCCTTCGCTCGCTCCATCATCTTCGCATCGGCTTTCAGTTGCGCCATTGCGCCTGACCACGTTTTGTAGGGGAGCGTTACGCAGTTGGCATCCTGCTCCAAGTGTTGACACTCGCTAGCGTCCTTGCGCGGCGCGGGCTTGGGAGCGGGTGGTCGTATAACTTTCCCCACAATCGGCTGATTCGGCGAGCCGTCTGCAACCGAACAATCTCCCGCCACGGTCATGCTGATTGTCACCCAGTCGCCTTCCTTAGGCGGCGCGTGATCGTCAAACTTGCACACCGTGATTACCTGCGAAAGCGGAATTGGCTTATGCTCCGCATACCATTGGTCCTGCCAGACCTTCATCTCGGCGCGGCCCCGGCGTTGGCCAATAGCGAATCCGCTCACCCCGTAAATTAAGCAGGCCAGCGTCGCACAAATCCACCACATTTTACGTTCGCTCATCCCCTCGCTCCCTTCCCGGCTCCCGGCTGGCGGGGCTCTAATGCTTCCCTGCGCCAATCTTCGTGTGCTTCGTAGCAGGAATGTGTATCTATTGCGGAATGGCTGAACCTGTAGATTGCTGAGAGTTTGTCGAA
>Ga0335069_10008275_pt1 | contig 14891 bp, 10 predicted proteins | sample Lox_Sample_11_FD_206714 | JGI IMG/M metagenome (GOLD analysis project Ga0335069, IMG submission 206714) | Soil microbial communities from Loxahatchee National Wildlife Refuge, Florida, United States - Lox_Sample_1.1 | ecosystem: Environmental > Terrestrial > Soil > Wetlands | place: USA... | reverse complement strand
GGGCGGCTTCATCGTTCCTCCACATCTGGCTGTCTGTTTGGCTGGCTGTCTGGCTGGCGCAGCGCAACCCAAGGCAGCGCAACCCAAGGCAGCGCAACCCAAGGCAGCGCAACCCAAGGCAGCGCGGCCCTGAGGATGGGCGGCGCGGCATAGATCACGGGGTTAACAATCTTAAAACGCTCTGGCAGTGGCGTGTCTTCCCGGTCTGGCGCGATGGCCGGTAGCGTGCCAGTCGTGATCGACGCGCACCACCACCTGTGGGACCTGACCGCCCGGGAGCACCGGTGGCTCATGGGCGGCCAGCCGTGGGCGAGCGACGAGGAACTGGCCCGGCTGCGGAGGTCGTTCGGCCTCGCGGATCCGGCTCCGCTGGCGGCGGCGTGCGGGGTGACCGGCACCGTGGCGGTCCAGACCGTGGCCGGGCCCTGGGAGACGCCGGACCTGCTGGCGCTGGCCGCCGGTGGGCGCTGAGTCCCCTGGCTCCTGGGAGGCCAGGATCCGGGAGCTGGGGGCGCTGCCGAACGTGGTGTGCAAGCTGTCGGGGGCGCACAGCGACCCGCCGCTGGCCCGCGATCTGCGGCCGTACTACGAAACCGTGCTGGCGGCCTCCGGGCCCGGGCGGCTGATGTTCGGCTCGGACTGGCCGGTGAGCTCGCTGGCGGGCGCGTACGGGGAGATCTGCGAGGTGTACCTGGAGCTGACGGCGGATCTGTCCGCCGCGGAACGGGACGCCATCTTCGGCGGCACCGCCCGCCGCGTCTACGCGCTGCGGTTACCAGCCGCGGGAGGCGTAGTGCTGGTCGGCGGGGAGGGAGTCCAGGTTGATGCCGACCATGGCCTCGCCGAGGCCGCGGGAGACCTTGGCGACGACGTCCGGGTCGTCGTGGAAGGTGGTGGCCTTCACGATCGCGGCGGCCCGCTTGGCCGGTTCGCCGGACTTGAAGATGCCCGAGCCTACGAACACGCCCTCGGCGCCGAGCTGCATCATCAGCGCGGCGTCGGCGGGGGTCGCGATCCCGCCCGCGGTAAACAGCACCACCGGGAGCCGTCCGGCCCGCGCCACCTCGGCGACCAGCTCGTACGGCGCGCCCAGTTCCTTGGCCGCGGTGAACAGCTCCTCGGCGGGCAGCCCGGACAGGCGCGCGATCTCCGACCTGATGGAGCGCATGTGCCTGGTGGCCTCGACCACGTTGCCGGTGCCGGCCTCGCCCTTGGAGCGGATCATCGCCGCGCCCTCGGTGATCCGGCGCAGCGCCTCGCCCAGGTTGGTGGCGCCGCACACGAACGGCACGGTGAACTTCCACTTGTCGACGTGATGCGCCTCGTCGGCGGGGGTGAGCACCTCGGACTCGTCGATGTAGTCGACCCCGATGGCCTGCAGGACCTGCGCCTCGGCGAAGTGGCCGATCCGGCACTTGGCCATGACGGGAATTGACACCGCCGCGATGATGCCGTCGATCATGTCGGGGTCGCTCATCCTGGCCACCCCGCCCCCCGCGCGGATGTCGGCAGGCACGCGCTCAAGCGCCATGACGGCGACCGCGCCCGCGTCCTCGGCGATCTTGGCATGGTCGGGCGTGACCACGTCCATGATCACGCCGCCCTTGAGCATTTCGGCCATGCCGCGCTTCACCCGGGCGGTGCCCGTGGCCGGGCCGACGTTGACAGTGGACACTTGGAACCTCGCTTGATCAATCGTGACTACTTATCAACATCGTATGGCCACCAGGACCAGCTGGGTGGGGAGCGGGCGGGTGGGGCCGAGCTAGGGGCCGGATCCGGCGGGATGGGAGCTCGCCGCGAGCTGGCTAGAGGCCCAGGCTGACGCCGCTGCTCTCGGCGACCAGGGAGTCGTCCATCTCGAAGAACGCGGGGGCCTTGGCCTTGCCGGACAGCCGCAGCAGGCGGGCGAGCGGGCGGTTCCTGGCCTCCCGGGTCGCCGCCACCATGTCGTTGTAGAACTTGCGGGCCAGGAACACCTGGTGCGCGGCCGCCTCGACCTCGGCCAGCAGCTCGTCGGCGCCTTCCTTGCCGCTCAGCGAGGAGCGGAAGCCGGGCTGGCCGAACGCGGCGCGCAGCGCGCGGGTCAGGTCGCTCTCGGCCAGGTCACGCGGCCGGTCACCGCCACGTGTTCCGTGCACCGCGCCGGCCAGCAGCAGGCTGGTGGCCGGGTCGAGCAGCCCGGAGGTGGCCAGCTCCAGGGCCACCGAACTGCGGCGCAGCAAGGTCACGTCCAGGGCCGTGCGGGCCATCTCGACCCGTGCGTGCAGCCGGTCGATCCGCCCTGCGCGCCAGGATACGTACACGCCGATGAACAGGGCAGCGGCGATGACGATGACAATGTCGGTGATCACGGGAAGTCGTTTCCGGACGCGGTCACGGCCACCTGGGTGCTGCCGAGGACGACGGTCTCGTAGACGCTGAACACGGCGCGGGCTACGACGGACCAGTCGTAGTCGGCCACCGCGGCCAGCGCCGCGGCGGAAAGCTCGGCCCGGCGGGAGGCGTCGTCGAGCAGCCGGCCGGCCGCCCGGGCCAGGTCGGCGGGGTCTCCGGTGGCGAACAGCTCCCCCGCCTCGCCACCGCGCAGCACCTGCCGGAACGCGTCGATGTCGCTGGCCACGATGGGCACCCCGGCCGCCATGGCCTCGGCGGTCACGATGCCGAACGACTCGCCGCCGGTGTTCGGCGAGCAGAACACGTCGACCGAGTGCAGCACCCGTACCTTGTCTTCCTCGCTGACCTGCCCGAGCAGCACGACCCGGTCGCGCAGCCCGGCGGGCACCCGGTACAGCACCTCCTCGGTGTCGGCGGCCCGGCCCGCGACGAGCAGCCGCAGCCCGGGGCGCTGCGGGCCGAGGATCTCGAACGCCTTGAGCAGCACGGCCAGGCCCTTGCGCGGCTCGTCGAGCCTCCCCAGGAACCCGATCGCGCCGCCGGGCCCCGGCCAGCCGGGCAGCGGGTCGGCCTTGCGGTAGCGGCGGGTGGCCACGCCGTTCGGGATGACCACGGCGTCGCCGCCGATGTGCTCGACCAGCGTGGTGCGGGCCGCCTCGGACACCGCGATCCGGCCGTTGATCTTCTCCATCCCGGTCCGCACCACCGGGTAGGTGACCAGGAGCACCCGGGAGCGCGGGATCGCGGTGTGGAACGTCGCCACAATCGGCCCGGAGGCCACCCAGCAGGCCAGCAGCGACAGGCTCGGGATCTCGGGCTCGTGCACGTGGAGCACGTCGAACCCGCCTTCCTTGATCCAGCGCCGCACCCGGCTCACCGAGAGGAAACCGAACGACAGCCGGGCCACCGACCCGTTGTAGGGCACGGGCACCGCCCGGCCGGCCCCGGCCACGTAGGGCGGCAGCGGCGTGTCATCGTCGGCCGGGGAGATGACCGAGACCTCGTGGCCCTCGTCGATCAGCGCCTCGGCCAGGTCCTTGATGTGCTGCTGCACGCCGCCCGGCACGTCCCATGAGTACGGGCAGGTGATCCCGATCTTCATGGCTCTGTCCCCCCCGGGGGACGATCTCCCCCAGACCCCCCCTGCTGTTCTTCCCGGGGGGACCCATCCCCCCGGGTCCCCCTCGGGAAAGACCCGTCCCCCCAGCCCCCCCTGGCCGGATCCAGGTCGGCGGTGAAGACCCGCTGCAGCATGTGCCAGTCCTGCGGGTGCTCGGCGATGGCCTGCTCGAAGACGCGCGCCATCTGCTGGCTCATCGCCGCGACCTTCTCGGCGCGGGTGCCGGTCTCGGGTACCGGGATCTCGTCGTAGATGCGGGCGCCCCAGTCCTCCCCGTCGAACCAGGTCGCGGTCGGCATCAGGGCCGCGCCGGTGTGCACGGCGAGCGCGGCCACCGCGGAAATCCGCGCCTTCTCCCCGAACATCTCGACCTCGACGCCGCTCTCCTTGAGATCGCGGTCGCTGACCAGGCAGACCAGGCCGCCGGCCCGCAGCCGCTGAGCCAGGATGCCGAACGGGCTGCCCCCGCCGGTCAGCGGGAGGACCTCGAAGCCCAGGCCCTGCCGGAACCGCAGGAAGCTCTCGTAGACCGACTCGGGCCGCAGCCGCTCGGCCACCGTAGTGAACGTGCCGGCCCCGCGGGCGATGACCCAGACGCCGGCCTGATCGAAGTTGCCCATGTGCGGCAGCGCGATGATCACGCCGCGGCCGGCTTTGAGGTGAGCGAACAGCGTCGCCTCGTTCGGGCCCTGGAAACGCATTCCGGTCACCAGCCGCTCGGTGGAGATCACCGGCAGCCGGAACGCCTCGAGCCAGTACCTGGCGTAGGACTGCAGCGCGGCCCGGGACAGGGCGCGCAGTTCCTTGCCGTCCACCTGGGGATCGTGGTGCTTCCACACCAGGACGCGGCGCAGGTTGGCCTCCAGCACCTGGACTCCCGGCCCCTGCCGGCGCCACGCGATGTCGGCCACCTCGGCAAAGGCCCACCGCGCCCACGACAGCGGGACGCGGCAGATAACCTTCCAGCCCAGCTGGTACGCGGCCCCCGTCAGCCGCTCGCTCAGTGCCCGCCCCGGGGCACGACCCTGCTGGCCTTGCCGCCTGCGGCGGCGGGCGCTGTCCCCGCCGCTCGGGGGACGACTCAGTACGGCCACCGCTTACCTTTCTCAGCCAGCCTGGTCCCCGGGGGAGCGACCCTGGTCCCCGGGAGCCTTCGCTGCCTTGTATACCGCGTGTACCCGCTGCCAGAAAGTGAAGGCGCTGCCGGCCGCAAGCGCCCAGAGCCCCACGTTGAGAATGTACGGCACGCCGAGGCCGGAAAGGCCGACGGACGTCAGCGAGATCAGCATGCGCTCGGGCCGTTCGATCAGCCCCACGTCGCAGCGCAGGCCCAGGCCCTGGGCCCGCGCCTTGGCGTAAGAGACCAGGCTCCCGGCCACCAGGCAAAACAGCGACACCCCGGCGAGCAGCGGGTTGTGCCCGCCCAGCATGAACCAGATGACCAGGCCGCCGAAGATGCCGGCGTCGGCGATCCGGTCCATGGTCGAGTCCAGGAACGCGCCCCAGCTGCCGGTGGTGCCCTTCATCCGGGCCAGCACGCCGTCGAGCATGTCGAGGAACACGAAGATGGTGCAGGTGAGGGCGCCCGGGAACAGCTCGCCGAGGGGAAACAGGCCGAGCGCGCCGCCGGCCACGCCCACCGTGCCGATGACCGTGATCGCATTCGGCGTGATCGGGGTGCGCGCGAGCAGCTTGCCCAGCGGGGTGAACAGGCGCGTCATGGCGGGCCGCAGCACGTTCAGCATGGCCGTCCGATCCTACCGCCGGGCTGAGCTTGAGTTTTCCGCCGCTGGGGTGGGCTTCACCTTCCGGCAACCGGGGAGATTCTTTCCGGGGGGCTTGTGGACACGGTGCTCGCGGGTAAAGGCTGGTCGTGCGCAGCGTTGGTTCCCAGGGGGACGACCCCCGGACCGCCCGAGCGGAGCTGCGCTCCGCGGGAGAAGCGATCGCGAGGAGGCGAACGGCAGTGGCAGCTACCAGCAGTGGTTCGGGAGGAGCCGGCAGGGCACCGGCGGCCGATCAGGTACGGAACGTGGTCCTGGTCGGCCATTCTGGTACCGGGAAGTCCAGCCTGGTCGAGGCGCTGCTCGCCGCGACCGGCACCATCCAGCGCCAGGGCAGCATCGAAGAGGGCACCACGGTCAGCGACTTCGATGAGGTCGAGATCAGGCAGCAGCGCTCGATCAACCTGACGCTCGCGCCGATCGTGCACAACGGCATCAAGGTCAACCTGCTCGACACGCCCGGCTACGCCGACTTCACGGGGGACCTCCGGGCCGGGCTCCGGGCCGCGGACTCAGCGCTCTTCGCCGTCTCCGCCACCGACGGGATCGACGGCGTGACCAGGATGCTGTGGGAAGAGTGTGCCGCCGTCGGCATGCCGCGCGCGGTCGTCATCACCAAGATCGACCACCAGCGGGCCGAGTTCCAGGCGACGCTCGACGCGTGCCGTGAGGCTTTCGGCGATGCCGTGGCGCCGCTGTACCTGCCCGTCGGCGAGCCGGCGACCGGCATGATCGGGCTGCTGTCCCAGAAGCTGTACAGCTACGCGGGCGGCACGCGCACCGAGGGCGCCCCGGCGGCCGAGGACGAAGAACGGATGATCGAGCTGCGCGGTGAGCTCATCGAGGGCATCATCACCGAGAGCGAGGACGAGTCCCTCATGGACAGGTATCTGTCCGGCGAGGAAATCGACCCCAAGGTGCTCATCGAGGACCTGGAGAAGGCGGTCGCGCAGGGCAGCTTCTACCCGGTGCTCGTCGCCTCCGCACCGCAGAAGATGGGCATGCTCGAGTTGCTCGAGGTGATGACCGAGGCGTTCCCCTCCCCCGCCGAGCACCCGCTGCCCACCGTCACCACGCCGGACGGCAAGCCCGTCACCGGCCTGTCCTCGGATCCCAAGGGCCCGCTGCTGGCCGAGGTGGTCAAGACCACCTCCGACTCCTACGTCGGCCGGATCAGCCTGGTCCGGGTGTTCTCCGGCACGCTGCGCCCCGACGCCTCCGTGCACGTGTCCGGCCACGGCCGCGCGGCCAGCGGGCACCAGGACCACGATGACGACGAGCGGATCGGCGCGCTGACCTCGCCGCTGGGCAAGCAGCAGCGTCCCCTCACGCAGTGCGTGGCCGGCGACATCTGCGCCGTGGCCAAGCTCGGCACCGCCGAGACCGGCGACACGCTGTCGGACAAGGACCGCCCGCTGCTGATGGAATCGTGGTCGATGCCCGAGCCGCTGCTGCCGGTGGCGATCGTGGCCAAGTCCAAGGCCGACGAGGACAAGCTGTCCCAGGCACTGAACCGCCTGGTCGCGGAGGACCCGACGCTGCGGCTCGAGATGAACGCCGAGACCAGGCAGCTGGTGCTGTGGTGCATGGGCGAGGCGCACGCCGACGTGCTGCTCGACCGGCTCGCGCACCGGCACGGCGTGGCGGTGGAGACTACCGACCTGCGCGTGCCGCTGCGCGAGACGATCGCCGGCAAGGCGAAAGGGCTGGGCCGGAACGTCAAGCAGACCGGCGGGCACGGCGAGTACGGCATCTGCCACATCGAGGTGGAGCCGCTCGAGGACGCGTCCGCCTTCGAGTTCGTCGACAAGATCGTCGGCGGGGTGGTACCGCGGCAGTTCATCCCCTCGGTGGAAAAGGGCGTCCGGTGGCAGATGGAGCAGGGCGTAGTGGCCGGCTACCCGATGACCGGCGTCCGGGTCACCCTGTTCGACGGCAAGGCGCACTCGGTTGACTCCTCCGACATGGCCTTCCAGAAGGCCGGGCGGCTGGCGCTCAGGGACGCCGTGGACAAGGCGCAGCCGATGCTGCTCGAGCCGGTCGACGAGGTGTCCGTGCTGGTGCCCGACGACTACGTGGGCGCGGTGATGTCCGACCTGTCCTCGCGCCGCGGCCGGGTGCTCGGCACCGAGCCGGTCGGCGTCGGCCGGACGCTGGTCAAGGCGGAGATCCCCGAGCTGGAGATCACCAGGTATGCCATCGACCTGCGTTCGGTGTCACACGGGACGGGATCGTTCACGCGGTCTTACCTGCGCCACGAGCCCCTCCCGTCACACCTGGCCGCCAAGGTAGCGGCCGAGTCCAAGCCCGACTAACCGCCTCCTTTGATGTGAGTGTGGCGCTCTGCTGAAAAGAATCAGCAGAGCGCCACACTCATTGAATTCTGGTCAGGTGCCAGTGGGATCAGGGTGAGTGGAGGTACGAGAGGCGCGTTTGGGATTGGGTCGGGGGGCTTGGGGTTGGGTCGACCGCCTAGGGAGGCAGGTCAGGAGGTCCAGGCGTCGGCGAGGAGCTTGCGGGTGTCGGCCAGGAGCTGGGGCAGCACCCGGGTGTGGCCGGTGACCGGCATGAAGTTGGTGTCGCCGCCCCACCGGGGTACCACGTGCTGGTGCAGGTGGGCGGCGATGCCCGCGCCGGCCACGCTGCCCAGGTTGATGCCGATGTTGAAGCCCTGGGCGCCGGACGCCCGGCGCAGCGCGCCGACGGCGCGCTTGGTGAACTCGGAGAACTCGGCGGTTTCGGCACCGGTCAGGTCGGTGTAGTCGGCTATGTGCCGGTACGGGACGATCAGCACGTGGCCGCTGTTGTACGGGTACAGGTTCAGCACGGCGTACACCAGGGCACCCCGGGCGACGATCAGGCCCTCCTCGTCGGTCAGCTTCGGCGCCCGGTCGAACGGGCAGCCTTCCTCCCCGCCGGGACCCGACGGCTTGTTCTCGCCCTTGATGTACGCCATCCGGTGCGGGGTCCATAGCCGCCCGAACGCGTCGGGGACGCCGGTGAAAACCGGGTCCGGGTCCGGGACCTTATCGGGCACGGGAGCTACACCTGGACGCGGTCGCGCACGGCGGTGACGATCTCCGCGATGGCCTCCGCCACGGGGACGGTGTTCTTCTGGGACCCGTCCCGGTAGCGGAACGACACCGCCCCGGCGGCCACGTCGTCGTCGCCCGCGATCAGCATGAAGGGCACCTTCTGCCGCTGCGCGGTCCTGATCTTCTTCTGCATCCGGTCGTCGCTGGCGTCGACCTCGACGCGGATGCCCTGCTCGCGCAGGCTCGCCGCGATCTTCTCCAGGTAGGGCACGTGCGCGTCGGAGATCGGGATGCCGACCACCTGGACCGGCGCGAGCCACGGCGGGAACGCGCCCGCGTAGTGCTCGACCAGGATGCCGAAGAACCGCTCGATGGACCCGAACAGCGCCCGGTGGATCATGTACGGGCGCTGCCGCGAGCCGTCGGCGGCCTGGTACTCGATGCCGAACCGGCCCGGCTCCTGCAGGTCCACCTGCAGGGTGGACAGCTGCCAGCGGCGCCCGATGGCATCCTTGACGTGCACGTCGATCTTGGGCGCGTAGAAGGCGCCCTCGCCCTCGGCGATCACGTAGGGCAGGCCCGACCGGTCCAGCGCGTGCTTGAGCGCGGCCTCGGCGACCGCCCACTCCTGCGGCTCGCCCACGTACTTGTCCGGCCGGGTGGACAGCTCCGCCTCGAACTCGGTCAGGCCGAAGTCGCGCAGCAGCCCGACCACGAACGCGAGCAGCGAGGCCAGCTCGTCCTGGAGCTGACCGGGGGTGCAGAAGATGTGCGAGTCGTCCTGGGTGAAGCCGCGGGCCCGGGTCAGGCCGTGCACCACCCCGGACTTCTCGTACCGGTACACGGTGCCGAACTCGAAGAGCCGCAGCGGCAGCTCACGGTAGGACCGCCCGCGCGATGCGTAGATCAGGATGTGCATCGGGCAGTTCATCGGCTTGTTGTAGTAGGTGACCCCGTCCAGCTCCATGGGCGGGAACATGCCGTCCTTGTACCACTCCAGGTGCCCGGAGGTGATGAACAGGTCTTCCTTGGTCACGTGCGGGGTGTTGACGAACTCGTAGCCCGCCTCCTCGTGCCGGCGCCGCGAGTAGTCCTCCATCACCCGGCGGATGATGCCGCCCTTGGGGTGGAACACCGGCAGGCCGCTGCCGATCTCGGCCGGGAACGAGAACAGGTCGAGCTCCGCGCCGAGCTTGCGGTGGTCGCGCTTCTCGGCCTCCTCCAGCATCCTGACGTACTCGTCCTGGGAGTCCCTGGTCTCCCAGGCGGTGCCGTAGATCCGCTGCAGCTGCGGGTTCTTCTCGCTCCCCCGCCAATAGGCCCCGCTGGTGCGCATCAGCTTGAACGCCGGGATGGCCCGGGTGGTCGGCAGGTGCGGGCCGCGGCACAGGTCCTTCCAGCACAGCTCGCCGCTGGCCGGGTCCAGGTTGTCGTAGATGGTCAGCTCGGCGCCGTCCCCCGAGCCCACCTCGACCGACTCGCCCGACTCGAACTGCTGTGAGCCGGTGGCGTGACCCTTGAGGCCGATCAGCTCGATCTTGTACGGCTCGGCGGCGAGCTCTTCGCGCGCCTGCTCGTCGGTCACCACCCGGCGGGAGAACCTCTGGCCCTGCTTGACGATCTGCCGCATCCGGGCCTCGATGGCCTTCAGATCATCGGGGCCGAACGGTGCGGGTACGTCGAAGTCGTAATAGAACCCGTTTTCCACGGGCGGGCCGATACCCAGCTTGGCCTGGGGAAAAAGTTCCTGCACGGCCTGAGCCATGACGTGCGCGGTGGAGTGCCGCAGGATGTACCGGCCGTCCTCGCTGGCGATGTCCACCGGCTCGACGACGTCCCCGTCGGCGACCTGGTACGCCAGGTCGCGCAGCTCGCCGTTGACCTTGGCGGCGATGGCGGAACCTGCGGAGGAAAGCGCCTGAAGCGACGCGCCCGCCGTAGTGCCAGCCTCGACCACATGCTCGCTTCCGGCGAGGGTGATACGAAGCTGCTGGCTGGACACGGTGTGCTCCTTCATCGTCGAACAGAACTGGTTACCCGATGCTACCGGGACGCAGGCACATTCGCGCGTGAGTATCCCGGGCCGGAATATCCAGGCTCGGATATTACGGAAATGGAATATCCAGCGGCGGGGCCGGGGCTAGCGGCGGGGGCGGTCGTCGCGCACCAGGCCAGCGCGGCGCAGGGCGTCGGCCAGGGCGCCCTCCGGGGCCGCGTCGCGCGGGCTCTTGGGGGTCTTCGGGTTCTCGGGGGTCTCGGGGACGGGACGGTTCCTGGGCCCGGGGCGGTTCCTGGACCCGGGACGGTCTTTCGGCCCGGGGCGGTCCTCGGCTCTGGTACGGCCGCCGGGCTCGTCGTCCAGCCGCAGGGTGAGCGAGATCCGGTGCCTGGGGATGTCGACGGAGAGCACCTTGACCCGGACCACGTCGCCGGACTTGACCACCGAGCGGGGGTCGGAGACGAAGTTACGCGACATGGCCGATACGTGGACCAGGCCGTCCTGGTGCACGCCGATGTCTACGAACGCGCCGAACGCGGCCACGTTGGTCACCACGCCCTCGAGCACCATGCCGGGCTCGAGGTCCTCGAGCCTCTCCACGCCCTCGGCGAACGTCGCGGTGGTGAACGCGGGGCGCGGGTCGCGGCCCGGCTTCTCCAGCTCGCGCAGGATGTCGGTGACGGTCGGCAGCCCGAACCGCTCGTCGGTGAACTGCTCGGGCTTCAGCGTGCGAAGGACAGCGATGTTGCCTATGAGCTCATCTGATGAGCTCCCGGTCGCGGCGAGGATGCGGCGGGCCACCGGGTACGCCTCGGGGTGCACGCCGGACACGTCGAGCGGGTCGCCGCCACCGCGGATGCGCAGGAAGCCGGCGCACTGCTCGAAGGCCTTGGGGCCGAGCCGGGGCACCTGCATCAGCTGCTGGCGGGTGCTGAACGGGCCTTCGGAGTCACGGCGGGCCACGATCGCGGTGGCCAGCCCTTGTGTGATACCGGACACCCGGGCCAGCAGCGGCTGCGAGGCGGTGTTCAGGTCCACGCCGACGGCGTTCACGCAGTCCTCCACCACGGCGTCCAGCGAGTGCGACAGCTTGCCCTCGGCCACGTCGTGCTGGTACTGGCCGACGCCGATGGACTTCGGGTCGATCTTGACCAGTTCGGCCAGCGGGTCCTGGAGCCGCCGGGCGATCGACACCGCGCCGCGGAGCGAGACGTCGAGTCCGGGCAGTTCCTGTGACGCGTAGGCCGAGGCCGAGTACACGCTGGCGCCGGCCTCGGACACGACGACCTTGGTGAGCCCCAGCTCGGGGTGGCGCTTGATCAGGTCGGCGGCCAGCCGGTCGGTCTCCCGCGAGGCGGTGCCGTTGCCGATCGCGACGAGCTCGGCCCGGTGGGCCCGGGCCAGCCTGGCCAGGATGCCGATGGCCTCGTCCCAGCGGCGCTGCGGCTCGTGCGGGTAGATCGTGGCGGTGCCGAGCACCTTGCCGGTGGCGTCGGTGACCGCGACCTTGACGCCGGTCCGGAAGCCCGGGTCCAGGCCGATGGTGGTCCGCGCGCCGGCCGGCGCGGCCAGCAGCAGGTCGCGCAGGTTGGCGGCGAACACCCGGACCGCCTCGTCCTCGGCCGCCTGCCAGAGCCGGACCCGGATGTCGACGCTCAGGTGCGTCAGGATGCGGGTGCGCCAGGCCCAGTGCACCGTGGCGGCCAGCCACTGGTCGGCGGGGCGGTTTTCGTCGCGGATGCCGAACCGCTCGGCGATGCGCGCCTCGTTCTCCGCGTCGTCGGCCCCAGGGCCGAGGGTGAGGTCGAGGATCTCCTCCTTCTCGCCGCGGAACAGGGCCAGGATCCGGTGCGAGGGCAGCCGCGCGAACGGCTCGCTGAACTCGAAGTAGTCGGCGAATTTGGCGCCGTCGCGCTCCTGGCCCTCGCGGACCCTGGAGGTCAGCGAGCCGCGGGCGGCCATCGCCTCGCGCAGCTCGCCGAGCAGGTCCGCGTCCTCGGCGAACCGCTCCACCAGGATGGCCCGGGCGCCATCGAGGGCGGCGGCGGCGTCCGGGACTCCTGCGTCCGGGTCGACGAAGCCGCCGGCCTCGGCCTGCGGGTCCCGGGTGGGGTCGCCCAGCAGCAGGTCGGCCAGCGGCTCCAGGCCTGCCTCGCGGGCGATCTGCGCCTTGGTGCGGCGTTTCGGCTTGTAGGGCAGGTAGAGGTCTTCCAGCCGGGCTTTGGAGTCGGCGGCGCGGATCTGCTGCTCCAGCTCGCCGGTCAGCTTGCCCTGGGAGGCGATCTCCTTGAGGATCGCCTCCCGGCGCTCGTCGAGTTCACGCAGGTAGCGCAGCCGCTCCTGGAGCGTGCGCAGCTGCGCGTCGTCGAGCGCGCCGGTGGCTTCCTTGCGGTACCTGGCGATGAACGGCACGGTGGCGCCGCCGTCGAGCAACTCGACCGCAGCGCTGACCTGGCGGACGGCCACGCCGAGCTCGCCGGCGATCCGCTCGTCCACCGACGGGGCCGACCTGTCCCCTGACTGAATCTGGCTCATCAGAGCATTGTGCCAGCGAACGATCGCTGGCTGTTCGCTGCTCCCGGGCCGGCGCCCGGACCTGTCCGCCGCCGCCCGCACCTTAAAAAGCCCTAAAAAGAGCCCTCGGTGGCCTTTTCGTACCGGTGGGTAATGTGTTAGGTCTTGTTGAGTTACGTCATCAAGAGGGGGGGAATCGTCCGGAACCGGAGGGCCTGTGGTGAATGGTGCAGGGATTAGGAAGGTTCTGTCCAGTTACACGTGGCGCCGGAAGGGGCGCCTGATAGCGGTCGGGGTGCTTGCGGTAGCGCTCGCGCTGCCGGCCACCGCGGCCGCCAGCCAGGCCTCGGTCACCGCGAGCCGGGGCGCGAGCGCGTCCTGCCCGTGGGTGGGCTCTCAGGCGCCCATCGCGCAGCGGGTGGCCCGGCTGATGAGCCAGATGAGCCTGGGCGACAAGATCACCATGGTGGAGGGCCACGGCACCTCCAACCCCTACGTGTTCTACACGCCGGCCATCCCGGCGCTCTGCATCCCGGCGGTGGGGCTGGAAGACGGCCCGGCCGGGGTGGCCGACGGGCTGACCGGGGTCACCCAGCTGCCGGCCGGCGTGGCGCTGGCGGCGACCTGGGACCCGTCGCTGGCCGAGCAGTACGGCCAGGTGATCGGGGCCGAGGAGTACGGCAAGGGGGCCAGCGCCAACCTCGGCCCGACGGTGAACATCGACCGGGATCCGCGCTGGGGCCGGTCGTTCGAGGCGCTGAGCGAGGATCCCGCCCTGAACGCCGCGCTCGACGTGCCTGAGATCGCCGGCGTGCAGAGCCAGGACGTGGAGTCCCAGGTGAAGCACCTCGCGGTGTACAACCAGGAGACGTACCGCAACACGCCCGCCGACAACGTGATCATCGACCCCCGGACCGAGCAGGAGATATACCTGCCGGCGTTCCACGCTGCGGTGAATTCGGGCGACGCCTCGGTCATGTGCTCGTACGCGGTGATCAACGGCGACTTCGCCTGCAACAACTCCGACCTGGAGACCACCATCCTGCGCGACGAGTGGGGCTTCCCCGGCTTCGTGATGTCGGATTACGGGGCGCTGCACTCGACCCAGGGAGCGGTGCAGGGCACGGACCAGGAGCAGCCGTTCAACACCTACTACGGGACGGCGCTGCAGACCGCCGTCCAGAACGGGACCATCCCGGTCAGCGTGCTGAACACGATGGTGCAGCGGGTCTTCACCGAGATGTTCCGGTTCGGCCTGTTCGACCACCCGCGCACCGGCTCGACCGGAGCGACGGTGACCACCCCGGCGCACGTCGCGCTGACCACGGACGTCGCCGAGGCCGGGACCACGCTGCTCAAGAACGACGGCGGCGTGCTGCCGCTGTCTTCTTCCGGCGGGTCCATCGCCGTCGTCGGCCCGGCGGCGGACGCCTCGCCGATCTACGCCGGCGGCGGCAGCGCCTACGTGATCCCCTCGGGGACGGTCAGCCCGCTGGCCGGCATCAAGGCGGCCGCGGGGAGCGGGACGAGCGTGGCCTACTCCCAGGGCCTGCCCGTTGACACCGCGCTGCCGTCCATCCCGTCGTCCAACCTGTCGCCGGCCTACGCGCCCACGCCGTTCGGCGGCAGCTACACGGGCACGCTCACCGCGCCGGAGACCGGCACGTACGTGCTGGCCATCACCAACCCGTGCGGCTGCTACACCTCCACGTACCTGTCACTGGACGGCAAGCAGATCATCGACGACCCGTCCACGCCGCCGGTGCACACGTACTCGGTCGCGGTCAGCCTGACCAAGGGCCAGACGTACGCCCTGTCGATCAGCGGCGCCTCGTCGCAGCTGCTGTGGGGGACGCCGTCGGCGCTGGCGCCCGGCATCAGCGCCGCGGCGGCCGCGGCCAAGTCGGCGTCGGTCGCGGTGGTGGTGGTGTCCGACGACACCGAGTCCGAGGCCACCGACCGGCTGTCGCTGAACCTGCCGTCCGCGCAGGACGAGCTGATCTCCGCGGTCGCGGCGGCGAACCCGCACACGGTGGTGGTCG
>Ga0335069_10008274_pt1 | contig 14892 bp, 12 predicted proteins | sample Lox_Sample_11_FD_206714 | JGI IMG/M metagenome (GOLD analysis project Ga0335069, IMG submission 206714) | Soil microbial communities from Loxahatchee National Wildlife Refuge, Florida, United States - Lox_Sample_1.1 | ecosystem: Environmental > Terrestrial > Soil > Wetlands | place: USA... | reverse complement strand
GTTGATCACCCGGCCCACCCATTCGAAGGCCGCGCCGCAGTTGGCGTTCCACAGGTTCAGGCGGCGGTAGCAGTTGGCGATGATGATCATCGGCAGCGCCATGAGGATGAGGGCCGGCCCGCTGGCGTAGGCGGTCGCCGCAGCCATCGCAGCCAGAGTCAGCCCGGAGGATGCAGCCGGCGCGGCCGTGGCCATCCCGATGACGGTGTCCTGCGCCACCCCGATCGCGTTGGGCTCGAGCCTGCCCTCGGGGACGATTCCGGTCCTCGTGACATTAGCCGGGGATTCAACCGACATCTAGGGTCTCCCGTCCTGCTGCCTGGCGTGCACGCGATCGCCCGCAGATGGTCTCAAGGCAGACCGGACGCGAGAGAGGCACCTGCGCGATAGTACCGGTCAGTTCGCCGCAGCAAGTGACAAACCCGGAAGATTTCGCCCCGGCAGGGAGCGCCGACGCTGATGGCATCAGCTATCTCCGATGCTCAGCAGGCTCTGCCGAATGGTCTCCGTGAGCGGATCCGCGGCCGGCAGGACGCGCTCGCAGCGCACGGCGAGGTCGCGCAGCAGAGCCACCGAATCGCCGACCCGGCCTACGGCGTAGAACAGGTACGCCAGGTTAGCCAGGCGCGCGAGTGTGTCCGCATGATCCGAACCGAGGACTCGCTCGGACTCGGCGCAGCACTGCTCGCAGAGCTGCATCGCGGCCGGCATCCGCCCGGCGGCCCGGTAAGCGTCGACGAGGTTCGCCATGGTCGTGAGCGTGTCCGGATGATCGCGCCCGAGTACCCTCTCGCGATCCGACAGCGCTCGCTTGTAGTGCGAAATGGCGTCCTTGTTCTTGCCTTCGGCCAGGAAGGCCGCGGCGAGCCTGTCCCGGGTGGCCGTCGTTTCCGCGTCACGCGGGCCCTGCAAGCGCTCGCGGTCGGCCAGGTTCCGGCTCAGCAGCGCGATGGCCGCCTTGACGTCGCCCGCGGCCTGGTGAGCCGCGGCGAGTTCGTCGCGCACGCTGAGCGTGTCGGAATGATTGGCGCCGCGGAACTGCTCGCATTCGGTGACGGCTCGTTGCAAGACGGTCACGGCATCGCCCGGCTCGCGCGCCATGACCAGGGCCTTGGCCAGGTTGACGCGGGCCGCGATGATGGCCGGATGGCCGGGCGCGAGTTCCCGGCCGCGTTCGGCGAGCACGCGCTGGTACCAGTGCACGGCCTCGGCCGCGTACCCCGCGGCCAGGTACGCGGCCGCCAGGTGGGCGGCGACGACAAGGGCGTCCGGGTGACCGGGGATCAGCTTGGTATCACAGCGAGCGGACAGATCCCGCCAGTACTCCACGGCCGGACCCACCAGCCTGGCCTCGTCGAGGCTCCGGCCTGCCCGCAGCAGAACCGGATGACACCCATCGGCCCACAGCACGTCGGGGGCGGCCTCGTGCAGGCTGGCCGCGTTCAGCCGCAGGCTGGCCGCGGTCCATGGCCCGGTCTCGTCGGCGGGCCAGATCTCCAGCAGGGCACTAGCGGCCGCCCGCGCGGCGGGCTCCTGGACGTTCGCCGGCGCCGCGAGCCTGATCGCCGCCTGGAGCACCGAATTCACTCCGATGGTCGGCGGTGAGACGGCCCGGTTGACGCTGACCAGCCCGGCCCGCTCGATGGCGAGCAGCGCGTCCCAGGCCGGCTTCGGGTCAACCGCAGCGGAAAACGGGGTTACCCCGCCGCCCAGGTAGGCGGACACGGCCGACGTGCTGAAGACGGCACCGGGTATGCCGTGCCCGTCGAGCAGCGCGACCAGCACCAGCATGAGCCGGACCGATGCACCGGGAAGCAGCGATTCGGCCTGCCCGAGGGAAAGCGTCCAGGTGACGGCGGCCGCCGAGGGCACCTCACCCGCCGCCACGCCGATCTGCTGCCGTCTGCGGGCGAAGTAGTCCCGGTAGTCCCGGCAGGCCAGGGTGGAGTTCGCGACCACGGAGGCGGCCTGGGCCAGGGCCAGCGGTTCACGGCCGAGCGCCTCGATCAGGTCGATGGCCCCGTGTCGCTGGGCGGGGTTCACGCTGAGCCGCTCGGTCAGGCAGTTGAGGGCCTCGCGGACGCTGAAGAAACCCACAGGTATGGCCTGCGTTCCGCGGCGGCCCGAGGTGAGTGAGGCCTGCATGCCGGTTATCAGCACCCGGCCGGATGGTCCCTCCGGCCACAGCCCGTCAAGGTCCGTCTGGTCCTGCAGGTCGTCCAGGACGATCAGCCATTGCTGGTCGGTGGTGGCAAGCCAGCTGACCAGGCGGGCCGCGACCGACTCGGCCGTCCCGGCGGGCGCGATGCCCAAGGCGGCCGCGGAGGCTTCCACGTAGGCGGACAGCACCGACGCCCGGCTGGTGGCCGAGATCCAGATCAGCGCGTCGATGGCGCCCGACCGCCACAGCGATTCCGCGAGAATCACCGCGATCTGTGTCTTACCGCAGGCACCGAGCCAGTTGGAGGGTCCCTCGGCGAAGGCCGAGCCCGGTACCAGCGCCAGCGTGGCGCCGGGCACGAGCGCCTCCAGGATGCCACGGGCGGTGTCGGGCCGGTCGGTGTATCCCTCGGCCAGGGGAGGTACCTCACCCACGCGGAATCGCTGAGCTCCACGCTCAGCCGACATTCCGCCTGTGGGCGCCACTGTGCCCGCTACCCCCAACAGTTCATCCCGTGCCGAAGGCCTTCTCGGATGACTCCATCACTAACACCGAGAGGTTCAGGCACGGGGAGCTTTGTCCGTATCGGGATCCTCGCTAACAACCCATTATGCATGTGCACCGGGGTTTCCATACCCAACTAACCGAGGTCCGGGACAGTCTTCTGACGAGGCTCGTGGGAATTGAGGCTACTGAGGATCGGCCACCGACGCCAGCAGGGCCGCGCGGGCCTGGGACACGGCCGCCAGCATCGCGCCGCGCAGCACCGGCTCGCCCGGGACCCCGGTCGGCACCACGCGGGGGCGGGAGGGCCAGATGCTCGCGACCGCCGCGGCCACCCGGTCCGCCAGGGCGGTGCCTCCGGCCCGGCCCACCTCGCCGCCCAGGACCACCAGGCCCGGGTCCAGCACCACGCAGACGGACGCGACCCCGACCGCGACCCGGTGCGCGAGCTCACCGAGGAACGCCCCGGCGTGGCCCGGTCCGCCGACGGCGGAGACGGCGGCGCGGACCGCCTCGGCCGGCGTCTGGGCCGCGAACCCGTGACTGGCCGCGAGCTCACGCACCGCACTGCCGCCCGCCAGGGACTGGAAGCCGCCGCTGGCCGGGTGCCTGATGTCGGTGTGCAGCGGAGCCCCGTGCACCGGCAGGTACCCGATCTCGCCGGCCCCCCCGGCCGTACCCCGGTGCAGCCGACCGCCCAGGATGGTGGCCAGGCCAAGGCCGACGCCCAGCCAGACCAGGACGAAATCGTCGGCGCCGACGGCGGCTCCGTCGGCCCGTTCGGCCATCGCGGCCAGGTTCACATCGTTCTCGATCACCACCGGCTTGTGCCAGGCGTCCGTGAGCGCGTCCAGGGCGCCCTCGTGCCAGGCGGGCAGGTTCACCGCGAGCCTCGGGTCACCGGTCCGCGGGTCGACCACGCCCGGGCTGCCGATCACCAGCGCGCTCAGCCTGGTGACCTCGATCCCGGCCCGGGCGCAGGCCCGCTCGACGGTGCCGCGGACCAGCTCCACCGGGTCCTCGGCCCCGTTCGGGTTGCCGCTCACCTCGGCCACCCGGCGGCCGGTGACGTCCGCCACCGCCGCGCTGACCAGGTCGGACTCGACGTACAAGCCGGCCACGTACGCGCTGGACGGGACGACCGAGTACAGCGCGGCGTTCGGCCCGCGGCCCCCGGCCTGCTCCCCCGCGATGGCCACCAGGCCGCGCTCCTCCAGCCTGGTCAGCATCTGCGACACGGTGACCTTGGACACCCCGGTGTACTCGCTGATCTGGGACCTGGTGAGCATCTCGCCGCCGAGCAGGAGGTCGAGCGCGGCCCGGTCGTTCAGCTCACGCAGCAGGCTCGGCGTGCCCGGTCGGCCCCGCGTTGCGGGTTGAGCCCGTGTTTCCCCCTGGTGAGACTGCATCGCGCCGCCTTCCTGTGATCCGTGGGCCCAGTGTGCCGCACCCGGCCCGGCCTCCGCATTCAGGGCGTAGGCCGGGCCGTCGCGGCGAAGACTTTGGTCTCTATACGGCAACGGAGGCTATCTTATAGGAAAGTTTCCTGATAGTTTCTGCTCGATGGCTCATGCCACACTCCGAAACCCGAGTTCACCTCCCCAACCACCCGGACCACCGGAAGGAGAGCCAGCAGTGAGACTCAGGAAAAGACCGGCCGCGATCGCCGCATCAGTCGCGGCCGCGGCCCTCGCTATCGCGGGCTGCAGCTCAAGCGGCTCGTCATCGCCCGGGTCCACGTCCTCGTCGGCTGCCCCCGCGCAGCTTACGGTGTGGCGGATGGGCTCCTCCACGCCCGCGCAGGTCACCTGGATGAACGGCGTGACCAGCCAGTTCCACAAGCAGGACCCGGCCTACGCCAAGACCAGCGTCAAGGTCGTGTTCATCCCCTGGACGAACCGCACCCAGGACTGGGCGAACGCGCTGTCCAGCGGCAAGAACGCCCCACGCCCGCGGTGTCCGCGAGCGTGATCTTCATCTGGCTGACCGACCCCGACGGTGGCGTCGTCGACTGGGCGCTGTCGAAGATGCCATCCTGGCTAGGAGGCGGCGCGCACTGGGCGGGCTTCAGCTGGACGAACGCGCCGCTGCCCGCCTATACCCTGCTGACCGCGCTGGTGGTCTGGCAGGGCTTCCCCTTCGTCGCCGTCGCGGTGCTCGCCGGGCTGAAGACCATACCGGCCGAGCTGCACGAAGCCGCCCGGGTGGACGGCGGCGGGGCCTGGCGGGTCTTCTGGCGGGTCACCTACCCGCTGCTCAAGCCGATCTTCCTGATCCTGCTGCTGCTGTCGATCATCTGGGACTTCGGCGTGTTCACCCAGGCCTACCTGGTGACCGGGGAGCTGGGTAACCGGGACGAGTACAACCTGGGCATCTACGCGTACGACCGGGCATTCACGATGCCGCCGAGCTATGGAGTGGGGTCCGCGCTGGCGCTCATCCTCACCGTCATCCTGCTGATCATCACCATCGGCTACGTCCGGGCCTCGGTCCGGCAGGGAGCGATCCGTTGAGACTGCGATCCCGCCGGGTCCGCCGGGCCGGGCTGAACGTGCTCGGCATTCTCGTCGCGCTGGTCACGTTGTTCCCGATCCTGTGGATGGTGTCGACGGCGTTCAAGCCAGCCAGTGAGATCTACTCGCTGACGCCGCATCCGCTGCCTGCCCACCCGACGCTCGGCAACTTCCGCTCGGTCATCGACGGCAAGGTGATCGGCCTGCCGTACTGGAACTTCCTGAAGAACAGCCTGTTCGTCACGCTGGCCTCGGTGATCGCGTCGACGCTGATCGCGCTGCTCGCCGCGATCGCGGTGGCCAGGTTCAGGTTCCGGTTCCGGACCTCGTACCTGATCATGCTGCTGATCGTGCAGATGCTGCCGCAGCAGGCGATGGTGATCGCGCTGTTCCTCGACTTCCGGTCGCTGGGGCTGCTGGACAACCTGGTCGGGCTGATCCTCGTCTACACGGCGTTCTCGCTGCCGGTCACGATCTGGATGCTGCGCAACTTCGTGGCGGCCGTGCCGCGCGAGATGGAGGAGGCGGCCGCCATCGACGGCGCCGGGCCGATGCGGATCTTCTGGCGGATACTGCTCCCGCTGGTGGCCCCCGGCCTGGTGGCAACGAGCGTGTTCGCCTTCATCTTCGCCTGGAACGAGTTCATCTTCGCGCTGACCTTCCTCGGCACCGACACCGCCAAGTACACGCTGCCCATCTACGTGACCTACTTCTACGGCCGTGGCACGGTGGACTGGGGGTCGATCATGGCCGCCTCCACCCTGTTCACGATCCCGGTGATGGCCTTCTTCCTCATCGTCCAGCGCCGCATGACCAACGGCCTGGTGACCGGGGCGGCGGTGAAGGGGTGAGCCAGGACACCGACGTCAGGGCGGCCGACCCGGTGCTGGGCCGGATGGCCGACGCGATCCTCATCCCGCCCTTTCCGGGCACCGCCGCCCCGAGCTGGATGCTCGACGCGCTCGGCCGGGGCCTGGCCGGCGTCACCCTGTTCGGCCAGAACATCTCGGCACCCGGCCAGGTGAGCGCGCTCACCGCCGCGCTGCGCGCTGCGGTGAGCGGCGATGACCCGGTGATCGCGATCGACGAGGAGGGCGGTGACGTCACCCGGGTCGCGTACACCGACGGCAGCCCGTACCCGGGCAACGCCGCCCTCGGCGGGGTGGACGATGCCGGGCTGACCCAGGCGGTCTACCGGGCGATCGGTGCCGACCTGGCCGCGCTCGGGATCAACTTCGATCTCGCGCCGTGCGCCGACGTGCTCGGCACGGCGGACAGCCCGGCCGTCGGCACCCGGTCCTTCGGCGCGGACACCGGCCTGGTGTCGCGGCACACGGCCGCCGCGGTGGCCGGCCTGCAGGACGCGTGCGTGGCCGCATGCACCAAGCACTTTCCCGGGCACGGCCGCACCGGTACGGACAGCCACGAGGCCATCGCCACCATCGAGGGCGGGCTGGCCGACCTCCGGCTGGTCGACCTGCCGCCGTTCGAGGCGGCGATCAGGGCCGGCACCCTGGCCATCATGCCGAGCCACCTGCGGGTACCCGAGCTCACCGGCGACCTGCCCGCCACGGTGTCCGGTGCCGCGCTCACCGGGCTGCTGCGCGGGGAACTCGGGTTCACCGGGGTCATCGTCTCGGACGCGCTGGAGATGCGAGCGACCAGGGACATGTTCGGCATCCCGCGGGCCGCGGTGCTGGCGGTGGCGGCCGGCACCGACCTGCTGTGCCTGGGCCGGGACGGCAGCCAGGACGACTATCTCGCGGTCCGCGACGCGCTGATAGCCGCGGTCCGCGACGGCACCCTCGACGGGGCACGGCTGGAGGAAGCCGCCGACCGGGTCGCGCGCCTGCGCGGGGGCCTGGCGCGCGCCCGGTCGCCGGTCCCGGTCGCTGACGGGGGGGCTCCCGGAGTCGGCCTGGCCGCGGCCCGGCGCGCGGTGCGGGTATCCGGGCCGCGCCGGACGCTGAACCGCCCGGTCATCATCGAGATCGAGCCGCGGGAGAACATCGCCGCGGGAAGGTTCGGCTGGGGACTCGGCCCGTGGGCGCCGGACGGCAGCGTGCACCGGGTCGGCGTGGCCAACGGCGCGAGCGGCGGCGTGGCCGACGCCGCGGGGATCCTGGCGGACGCTGGCCTGGAGGGCGTGGCGGGGATCCTGGCGGACGCCGCGGCCGGGATCCTCGCGGCCGCGGCCGGGCGCTCGCTGGTGGCGGTGGTGCGCGACGCGCACCGGGATGAGAGCGCGCGCTCCCTGATCGGCGTCCTGCTCGCGGCGCGGCCCGACCTGATCCTGGTGGAGATGGGCCTGCCGTTCTGGCAGCCTCCCGAGGGCACCTCCTACCTGGCCACCTACGGCGCCTCCCGGGCCAGCGCGCAGGCCGCCGCCGAACTGCTCGGGCTGGCGTAGGTCAGGCCTCGTTTCATGATCGCGAAGGCTTATTAGTGCAGGGCGGACTAAGGACGCGCCGCCTATTAACCCGCCGGCTTGATAGGCGGCACGATCGCGTCACGGGTCGCTGGACCCCTGCAGCGGGAGTTCCGGCCCGCGATGGCCTCCCGGGCCCGCTCCCGCGGGGCTGACGGGACCGCTGGTGCGTCTCGCCGGGCGGCAGCCAGGACCGTGGATCGCCAGGTCCCCTATCCGGGCCCTGGCGATCCACGTTGATGCGGACGCGCTGTAGCACGGGACTGGGGTGGTCGGTGTTGCTGACGGGACGCGGCACCGAGGCGAGCGTCTGGCGGGACGGGCTGGCGGGGTGGCAAGAAGCTGGGCGGCCGGGGACGCTTTGGCGGGGCGGCCGGGGGCGGGTGAGCAGCCGCGCGGATCGGCCAATGCCAGAAAAGCGGTGGGGAACGTGCATAATGACCAACATGCGATTGTCAGCCCGCGCCGACTATGCGCTGCGTGCCGCGATCGAGCTCGCCGCGGCCAGCAGCGGCCATGTCACGGCCGATCAGCTTGCCCGCGCTCAGCAGATACCAGGCAAGTTCCTGGAGACGATCCTGACCCAGCTCAGGCGGGCCGGGCTCATCCGCAGCCAGCGCGGGCCCGACGGCGGCTTCTGGCTGGCGCGCCCGGCGGCGGAGATCTCGCTGGCCGACATCATCAGGGCCATCGACGGCCAGCTGCTGGGCGTCCGGGGCGAGCGCCCGGAGAACATCACCTACCCGGGTGTGGCCGAGCCGCTGCAGCAGGTGTGGATCGCGCTGCGCGCCAACGAGCGGGCCGTGCTCGAGCAAGTCACGCTGGCTGACATCGTGTCAGGGAACCTGCCGGAAATGGTCCGGAACCTGACCGAAAACCCGAGCGCCTGGGTCTGAGGGGCGCACCCGATAGGTCGCCGGAGCGGACCCGATAAGACCGACACCATGTCGGTGACATCGTGCACGTGCCCGGAGGATCCGCCGAAGCGGTCCTGACCGTCCGCGAACTCCTGGTCCGGGACCATGGTGCTGATCGGCACGAAACCGTGCTCCCCGTCGAGTCCCACGTTCGCCTCCGCGGGCACCCGCAGGCCGGGCTCCCTGGGGATGGCGAGGACCGGCTCGTTCTGCAGTTCGGCCAGGGCGAAGTTGTCGGACACCTCGCGGAACACCTGGGAAAGCGGAGTGTTCAGGGCGCCGCAGATGGCGGCGAGCAGCTCGGAGGAGGCTTCTTTCTGCCCGCGCTCGACCTCAGAGAGGTAGCCGAGGGAGACGCGCGCCGAGGCCGAGACCTCGCGCAGCGTGCGCCCCTGCCGCAGGCGCAGCCGACGCAGCACGTCACCTAGCAGCTGACGGAGCAGAACCATCGTCGTACTCCCTTCCCCGAGGCCGAAATCCCCGACACCTCCACGGTACTGGACTAACCGAATGTCCGCGAGATCATGGCAGTTCGTGTTCGCTGCCAACGTAACGCTGTAATCAGTAACTCTCTTCCCGAAGCCTGCCGAGCAATAGTCCCAGGGCATGCTCCACTGTCAGTCTACGTATCTCGTTCCTGTCCCCGGTCAGCGCGATCGTCCGGACCACCGTGTCGTCGGCGACGCTCACCGCGATGTGCGCGGTGCCCACCGGCTGGCCGTCGGAGGGCTCGGGTCCGGCCACGCCGGTGGTGGCCACCCCGTAGGTGGCGCCGAGCCGGGCCCGGACGCCCTGGGCCATCGCCGCGGCGACCGGCGGGTAGACCGCGCCGTGCCGCCGGAGCATCACCGCGTCGACGCCGAGCAGATCGGCCTTGAGCTCGGTGGCGTAGGCGACCACCCCGCCGCGGAAGGCCGCGGACGAGCCCGGCACGTCGGTGAGGGCGGCCGCGACGAGGCCGCCGGTCAGCGACTCCGCCACGGCGACGGTCTGGCCGCCGGCCCGGAGCCGGTCCAGGACCTGGCTCGCAAGGTCACGCGCCGCCTCGCCCGCGGACGACCCCGCTGTCCCAGGTGACCCCGACCCCACGACCACGATCCTGCCTCCCCTAACCCGAACCCTCACTGGCCTGCGCCGGTTCTGAACGCCGGAGCCGCATCGCCTGAACCACGTAGTCGACGCCGGTCACCACGGTAACCACAACCGCCGCCGCCATGAAGAGCTCACGCACGATAGCCGGCGGGCTCAGCGAGGCGGGCAGCACGTACAGGGAGATCGCGATGACCTGGAGGAGGGTCTTGAGCTTGCCGCCGCGGCTGGCCGCGATCACGCCCCGGCGGATCACCCAGAACCGCAGCGCGGTCACCCCGATCTCGCGGAACATGATCACGCCGGTGACCCACCACGGCAGTTCGCCGAGGGCGGACAGGCAGACCAGAGCCGCGCCGGTCAGCGCCTTGTCGGCCACCGGGTCGGCGATCTTGCCGAAGTCGGTCACCAGGCCGCGGCTGCGGGCCAGCCGCCCGTCGATGAGGTCGGTCAGCGATGCCACGCAGAACGTGGCGAGCGCGGCGAGCCGCCCGGCCGTGCCGCCCGCCAGCAGGAAGCCGACGAAGACCGGGACGAGGACGATGCGAACCATCGTGAGGACGTTCGCAACGTTCCAGAGCCCGGCCTCGTCTGTCACCGCGGCTTAACGTCGGCGATCAGGTCGACTCCCTCGGAGCCGGTCACCACGGCACGGACCATGTCCCCGGCGGCCAGCGGCCCGGACGAGGTGACCGTGATCACCCCGTCCACCTCGGGGGCCTGATGGGCAGCCCGGCCCAGGTAGCGGCCGGTCACAGCGGCCGCGTCGTCGTCGGCCTCTTCCTCGATCAGCACGTCCAGGGTCTCGCCCAGCCTGCTCTCGGCCCGCTGGGTCATCAGCTCGTCGGCCAGGCCGGCGAACTCCTCGACGCGGCGGGCGATCTCCGCCTCGTCGAGCTGGCCGGGCAGCGAGGCGGCCTCGGTGCCGTCCTCGTCGGAGTAGCCGAAGATTCCGATCGCGTCGAGCCCGGCGTGGCTCAGGAACAGCTCGAGCTCGGTCAGGTCGGCCGTGGTCTCGCCGGGGAAGCCGACGATGAAGTTGGACCGCACCCCGGCCTGCGGGCTCTGCTCCCTGATCTGGTCGAGCAGGGCCAGGAAACGCTCCCGGTCGCCGAACCGCCGCATGGCCCGCAGCACCCGGCCGCTGGCGTGCTGGAACGAAAGGTCGAAGTAGGGCGCCACACCCGGGGTGGAGGCGATCACCTCGATCAGGCCCGGCCGCAGCTCGGCGGGCTGCAGGTAGCTGATCCTGACCCGCTCGATGCCCTCGGTCGCGGCCAGGTCGGGCAGCATCTCCTCGAGCAGCCGCAGGTTGCCCAGATCCTTGCCGTAGGAGGTGGAGTTCTCGCTGACCAGCACCAGCTCACGCACGCCGCTGGCGGCCAGCCAGCGCGCCTCGGCCAGGATCTCGGGCGGGCGGCGGGAGACGAACGCGCCGCGGAACGACGGGATCGCGCAGAAGGAGCAGCGGCGGTCGCAGCCGGACGCGATCTTCAGCGGGGCCACCACACCGCCGGACAGCCGCCGCCGGAACACGCCGCCGCCGGGTCCCGTCCAGGGCGCGGCGGGATCCGCGACCGGGGCCGGGCGCTGGGCAGGCTGGCGTTCGGCCGGGGTGATGGGCAGCAGGGTGCGGCGGTCCCTGGCCACGTGCGCCGGGCGCCGGCGGCCGGCCAGCACGTCGTCGAGCCTGGCGCCGATCTCGCCGTAGTCGTCAAAGCTGAGCACCTGGGCCTCGGGCAGCTCCTCGGCCAGCTCGGCGCCGTACCGCTCGGCCAGGCAGCCGACAGCGGCGACCCTGGCCCCCGACTCGGCGGCGGAGAGCAGCTCGGTGATCGACTCCTGCTTGGCCGCCTGGATGAAGCCGCAGGTGTTCACCAGCACGACGCTGGCGTCGCCGTCCTCGGTCAGCTCCCAGCCGGACGCGGTCAGCCGGGCCGCGAGCTCCTCAGAATCGACCTCATTGCGGGCGCAGCCCAGCGTGACCAGGTTGACCGTCCGGGACGCGGACTCAGAACGTGGAGACACACGCAGAGCCTACCCAGGAGACCGGGTAGTCGTTCTCTGCTAACTACTGTCTGCTAGCCACCCGGGGGGCTGAAGCTCAGCGTCTCCGGGTTGTTGACGTTCGTGGGCTGGCGCTTGCCGTCCACGGTGAGGACCACCCCGGGCGGGTTACCCAGCCGCATGTCCACCGCCTTCTTCACGGTCCAGGTGCGCGAGGAGCCCGCCGGGATGACGCCCATGAAAATCTGCGAACCGTCGCTGCTCCTGGTCAGCAGGACCCAGCAGTCCTCGTTGGCGGTGAGCTGGATCACCACATCCGACTTGGACGGCGTGGGCGAGGGCGAGGGATGCGCCGTGGGCTTCGCGCTGGCCGTGGCCCGGTGAGTTGCCGCCGCGGCCGCCTTGGGCGGATGGCTCCCGCCGCTATGGTGCGACACCAGCCGGTACACGCCGAACCCGATGATGGCCAGCAGCACCACGCCCACGATCATGCTCAGGCTGGGCGAGCGCGGATCGCGGATCTTGAGCGGCTTGACCGGCTCGAAGACCTCGGCCGCCCTGAGCGTCCCGGGCGGGCCGTGCTCGTTGTCGTACTCGCTGATCAGCGGGACCGGGTCGGCGCCGATCGCGCCGGCGATACTGCGAATGTGCCCGCGGGCATAGAAGTCGCCGCCACACGCGGAGAAGTCGTCTTGTTCGATGTCCCGGATGATCGATTCCCTGATCCGGGTCTGGTGGCTGACCTGGCCGATGGTGAGACCGGCCTGCTGGCGGGCTTCGGCCAGGCTCTCGCCGATGCTCACGCTGCGCCTCCAGGTATATTTGCAAAATTAATCCCCGCGTACGGACACAATTACCAATTGTAGAGAGGGCGAGGCGCGAGATCGGTAACGCTCCGGTTGCCAGTTGGCCAGTTATCCGCCACGCCCTGTCAGCCGCGTAGGGAGTCGAGCGTCGCTTCGAGATCCTCGGGCCTGACCAGCACGTCGCGTGCCTTGGAGCCCTCGCTCGGGCCGACGATATCCCGGCTCTCCAGCAGGTCCATCAGCCGCCCGGCCTTGGCGAAGCCGACCCGCAGCTTGCGCTGCAGCATCGACGTCGAGCCGAACTGGGTAGTGATGATCAGCTCCGCCGCCTGGATCAGCAACTCCAGGTCGTCGCCGATCTCGGAGTCGATCTCCCGGGACTTCTCCGGCGCGGCCGCGACGTCCTCGCGGTAGACCGGGTCGGCCTGCTTCTTGCAGTGCGCGACGATGTCGCGGATCTCCTTCTCCGACACGAACGCGTTCTGCAGCCGGACCGGCTTGGACGCCCCCATCGGCAGGAACAGCGCGTCGCCCTGGCCGACGAGCTTCTCCGCGCCCGGCTGGTCCAGGATGACCCGGGAGTCGGCCAGGGAGGAGGTGGCGAAGGCCAGCCGGGACGGCACGTTGGCCTTGATCAGCCCGGTCACCACGTCCACGCTCGGCCGCTGGGTGGCCAGCACCAGGTGGATGCCGGCCGCCCGGGCCAGCTGGGTGATGCGCACCACGGCGTCCTCGACGTCGCGCGGGGCGACCATCATCAGGTCGGACAGCTCGTCCACGATCACCAGCAGGTACGGGTACGGCAGGTACACGCGCTCGCTGCCCGGGGGCGGCTTGAGCTGGCCCGCCCGCACCGCCTTGTTGAAGTCGTCGATGTGCCGGAACCCGCAGGCGGACAGGTCGTCGTAGCGGCGCTCCATCTCGCCGACCACCCAGTCCAGCGCCTCAGCCGCCTTCTTCGGGCTGGTGATGATCGGCGTGATCAGGTGCGGGATGCCCTCGTAGATGGTCAGCTCGACCCGCTTGGGGTCGACCAGGATCATCCGCACCTCGTCCGGCGTGGCCCGGGTCAGGATCGAGGTGATCAGGCTGTTCAGGCAGACGCTCTTGCCCGATCCGGTGGCACCGGCGATCAGCACGTGCGGCATCTTGGCCAGGTTTGCCAGCTTCACCCGGCCCTCGACGTCCTTACCCAGGCCGACCACCATCGGGTGGTGGTCGCCGAGCGCGACCTGCGACTTGAGCACGTCGCCCAGGCTGACGACCTCCTTGTCCGCGTTCGGGATCTCCACCCCGATCGCGGACTTGCCCGGGATCGGCGAGATGATCCGCACGTCGGCGCTCTTGACCGCGTAGGAGATGTTCTTGCTCAGCGCGGTGACCCGCTCTACCTTGACCGCCGGGCCGAGCTCGATCTCGTACCGCGTCACCGTCGGGCCGCGGCTGAACCCGGTGACCTGCGCGTCCACCTGGAACTGCTCGAGCACCTCGGACAGCGCCGCCACCACGATGTCGTTGGCCCTGGTCCGCTGCTTCGGCGCGGTCCCCGGCCGGAGCAGCGCGGTCGGCGGCAGCGTGTAGGCGATCGCGTCCCCCGAGTTCAGCGTGAGCTGCTCGGGGTTGCGCAGCGGCGCCGAGGGCTTCGGCACCGGGATCGCGGGCTCGGCTTCATGCGGCGCGGCGGGAGAGGCTGACGGGGTGGACGGGTCCGGCTCGTCGTGGGTACCGAAGCCGAGCGCCTCGGCCAGGCCGTCGCTGCCGTCCGGGCGGGGCCTGCCCCGTTTCTTGTCCTGCTCCAGCAGCGGCGTGTCGTAGGGCTTGGTGTGATCGCCGGCCTCGATGGCCGGGCGCAGCCTGATCTGCCGGGCCAGCTGGCCGCGCGCCCGGCGGACCGTGCCGCCGGTGCCCGCCGCGTAGTCCTCGTCGACTTCCAGCTCGTCATCGCCGGGTCCGGGCTGCGGCCGGCCGTACCCGAACGTCTCGCGCAGTCCGCGGAGGCGCTCCGGTATCCGGTGCACCGTGGTGCCGGAGATGAGCAGGAGGCCGTACAGGGCCAGCAGCGCCAGCAGCGCCACCGCCGCCCAGGTGGTGGTCGAGGAAGACAGCGGGCCGGACACGGCGTAGCCGAGGTAGCCGCCGGCCAGGTGCATGGCGCGCGCTCCGTCGGACGGACGCGGCGTGCCCTTGGCGATGTGCAGCAGGCCAAGCGCGCCGAGCAGCAGCGCGGTCCAGCCGATCGTGGCCCGGATCGTCTCGGTGTTGCGGTCCGGGTGACGCAGGAACCGCCAGGCCAGCAGCAGGCCGAGCACGGGGATCACCCAGGCGAGCGAGCCGAACCCGCCGACGGCCACGGTCCGGATGGACCGGCCGGCCGCGTTGGGCATCCGGAACCACAGGCCGGCCGCGAGCACGATGGCCGCGCCCAGGGTGAGCAGCCCCAGGCCGTCCCGCCGGTGGTGCGGGTCCA
>Ga0335069_10008273_pt1 | contig 14896 bp, 9 predicted proteins | sample Lox_Sample_11_FD_206714 | JGI IMG/M metagenome (GOLD analysis project Ga0335069, IMG submission 206714) | Soil microbial communities from Loxahatchee National Wildlife Refuge, Florida, United States - Lox_Sample_1.1 | ecosystem: Environmental > Terrestrial > Soil > Wetlands | place: USA: Florida... | reverse complement strand
GCAGCGTGCTTTTGCTTGCCTCGACCCCGGATTTTCAACGATACTGGCGGGTGCCTGTACTCGCTGTGTGGAATCATCCGTCAATCAGGAGGACTCCGTGAGCCGCCGCGCCACTCTCACCTGCCTTACGCTTATCTGCTGGTTCCTCATTGTCCCTGCAGCTCTTTGTCAACAAACCAATCTGGACAGCCTGGTGGGCGGAGCCATGCCCTCGCTCCTTTCCACCTACAAATCGCTACACGCTGCCCCCGAGCTATCCCATCACGAAGAGAAAACTTCGGCCTTCGTCGCGGGCGAACTCCGCGGCCTGGGTTTCACGGTCACGGAACACATTGGTAAGTATGCCGGTCACCCCGAGTGGACGGGCTACGGGGTGGTCGGTGTCCTGAAGAACGGCGACGGGCCGGTGGTCTACTTGCGTACCGAACTTGACGCACTTCCGGTGGAAGAGCAGACCGGCCTCCCCTACGCCAGCAAAGTCCGGACGAAAGACGACGCCGGGCGCGAGGTGGGGGTGATGCACGCCTGCGGGCATGATATCCACATCACCTCGTTCCTGGGCACGGCGAAAATGCTGGTGGAGCTTAAGGATCAATGGCACGGAACGCTGGTGATGTTGGGACAGCCCGCCGAAGAGGCCATCAACGGGGCCAAGGCCATGCTGGACGACGGGCTCTACACGCGCTTCCCACGTCCGGACTATGTGCTGGCGTTGCACGACACCGGATCTCTCGAGGCCGGCAAGGTGGGATACACACCGGGTTACGCCATGGCCAATTCGACCGCAGTCGATGTCACCCTGCGGGGTATTGGCGGCCATGGGTCCGCTCCGCAAGTTGCCAAGGATCCCATCGTGGAGGCCGCGCAGTTCATTATGGCCATCCAGACCATCGTGAGCCGGGAGAACTCGCCCTTTGATCCCGCCGTCGTCACGGTGGGTTCGATTCACGGAGGTACCCGCTATAACATCATCCCGGACGAGGTGCATTTGCAGCTCACCATCCGGACTTATAAGGAAGAGGTGAGGCAACACATCATCGAAGCGCTCCGGCGCATGGCGCAGGGCATCGCATCGGGGGACGGCATTCCTCCGTCGCGCGCGCCCATCGTGACCGCCAGCGAGAGCGAGTTTACGCCGGCGACTTACAATGACCCGCAACTGACAATGCGCTTGGCACAGGTTTTCAAGAAGACGTTAGGTGCGGACAATGTGTTGGAGATGCCGCCGGTGATGGCCAGCGAGGATTTCTGCCGCTTCGCGCTCGAGAATCGGCAGATCCCGATTTGCCAGTTCAGTCTGGGTGCGGTAGACGGGGCCAAACTGGCGGAGAGCCAACGCACGGGTGTGCCCCTCCCCGGGTTGCATTCCAGTTTGTGGGCGCCGATTCCCGAACCTACCCTTCGCACCGGCGTAACCGCCATGACCAGCGCAGTGCTGGAATTGATGAAGAGATAGTCCGGAGTCCGGGATCCGATGTCCGAAGTCGGGAAGAATCTGCCTTACGTCCTGCGAACTGACAACTGAGAACCAACGACTGAGAACTGATTACTCTCTACCCCTGCGCGCCGGGCTTGGCCGAGGTCATGGCGGCTCCCCGCGCATCTCCCACGGCTTCACCTAGAACCACGGCGTTGCGGATCTGGTCGAAGAAATCCACCATGCCGCCGGGACTATGAGGCATCATGATAGTGTTGGAGTGGGCAGAGGCGCCGATCTCCTTGAGCGTGTCAAAATACTGCGTCAACAGGACCAGCGTCATGACGTCTTTGGCGGACGTTCCCTCCACGCTCGCCTTGAAAGTCTCCACCGATTCGCGCAGCCCGTCGATGATCGCTTTGCGCTGGTTGGCAATGCCCTGCCCCTGAAGCTGCTTGCTCATCGCCTCGGCTTCCGCCTGTTTCACCTTCAGGATCTTCTCCGCCTCACCCCGGGCATTGGCGGCTTCCTGCTCGCGCCGCGCGGCGTTGATGTCATTCATGGCCGCCTTTACCTTGGGATCGGGGATGATGTCGGTCACCAGTGCCTTGACGATTCCATAGCCAAAGCCCGCCATGACTCCATCCAGCTCCTGCTTAACCGCCGTGGCAATGGCATTCTGTTGTTCGAATGCTTCATCCAGGTTCATCTTGGGAACGTGCCCGAGGATGACGTTGAACACAAACGAGCCAATCTGTTCCTTGGGATCGGAGAGCTTGTAGAACGCCTCGTAGACGCGGTCCGGGAGGACGTGATATTGAACCGAAACTGGGATGGCGACAAAGACGTTGTCCTTGGTCTTGGTTTCCATTCTGACATCGAGTTGCTGGACGCGCAGATCGACTTTGGCCGCCACCTTCTCAATCCAGGGCAGCTTGAAGTTCAAACCCGCGCCTGCCACTCGCACAAACTTGCCGAAGCGCTGCACAACGGCCGCCTTGGCCGTGGCTACCGTAAAGAATCCAGAAAAGAACGTGCCGATCCCAAAAAGGATGACGATAACAACCAGAAATGTGATGAAGCCTTCCATGTAATCCTCCTTCGATTTGAGATTCGAGGTTTTGTTGATACGCGGGACGGAGCGAGCCGCCTGATTCGCGCCGGCTCTTTGAACAAACTGGCAGCAGGACTGCGCGCCGAGGCTGCAAGCCTTTTCGGCGTCCTCCAGCGTGTGCTCGCTATCCTTGAGCCAGGAATACGCTCCGGCGCGTTCACAAAAAGCGCGGCCATCCCCCGGATGGAGTTGGATGTACTGTGTCCAATACCGGACGGCCGTGTCATACTGCCGATTCCTGGAAAGAACGCCGTCGAGCTCCTTGTACGGCCTGAAGTCGTTGGGGTTGAGCGCAATGGACCGCTCGAGGTCGGCAATAGCTTGAGCATCTTTTCCCTGGCGGGCCTCGATAGCCCCGCGATTCAGGTACCGCACGGCTTCACTCGGGATACCGGGGGCCCCCGGGCTGGCAGCGCCTTGCGGGTGAACGCCGGCAACCATACCCAGGCAGGCAACCAGGAGAGAAATCGCCGTCACTGCGAATCGAAACATGGAGCCCTTCCGCGGCCATACCTCTTCGGCTACGGTTTCACGTCAAGCTCTAACTCATTCGCGCCCGGATATTACTGGGCAGGAGACGCCCGTACTCGGCAGCATGCTAGCATCCCCGCCCTGAGAGTGCAATTCGATCGGCGATCGTTCGGCGAGCGGAGCGCAACCTTGGCGGTGGCAGCAAAGGCACTCTATAATGGCTGGCGCGGTTTGAACGGCCGGCGCAGGACAATCGCCATAGCGTGAAAGGATGCCTCTGTGGACCTGCTCTTATCGGACCCGGAAGTGCGCGTTTTGGGAGCTTTAATCGAGAAGGAAATCACGACCCCGGATTATTATCCGCTCTCGCTCAATGCACTCACCAACGCGTGCAATCAAAAATCGAATCGCCACCCGGTAATGACCCTTGACGAAGCGGCGGTGCGCGAAGCACTCGACACGCTAGGCAGGAAGTGGCTGGCGGCGCCCACGTCAACGGCCGAAAGCCGCGTGACGAAATACGGCCACCGCGCGCAGGAAGTTTTCAACTTCGACCGCCGCCAGACGGCGGTTCTCTGCGAGCTCATGCTGCGCGGCCCCCAGACGCTGGGCGAACTCCGCGCCCATGCCGAGCGCATGTATCGCTTCGACGATCTCCAAAGCCTGGAGGGCACGCTCCAGAAGCTCATCGAACGTGAGCCACCCCTGGTGAAAAAATTGCCCCGCCTGCCGGGAACCAAGGAACCGCGCTATGCGCAATTGCTGGCCGGCGAAAAACCGGAGTGGACCACCGGGGTGGAGTCCGAGCCCCTTGCCCTCCAGCCCTCTGACGACCGCATCCCCCGCCTCGAAACCGAAGTGGCTGAACTGAAGGAACAGCTTTTCGACTTGCAAGCACAATTCGCCGAGTTCAAGAAGCAATTCGAGTAAGAGACTAAAGGGTGGGCGCGCCGCATCTCCTCAACTACACCGCGGAGGAATAAATGAAAAAGCTCTTTTTACTCGTTAGTCTGCTCATCGCCTTTGCCGGATTGGCGCCGGGAGACGAGGATTACCCGTTGACGGCTGACTCCGAGCGCCACGCCGGCGTGCCGCAAGGGAAGGTGACGCAATATGCCTGGACCAGCAAGATTTTTCCCGGAACGGTGCGCGACTACTGGGTTTATGTGCCGGCCCAATACACGCCGGAAAAACCGGCCTGCGTGATGGTCTTCCAGGATGGCAAGGGTTACGTGAGCGAAGACGGCCGGGCGCGCATTCCGATTGTTTTCGATAACCTCATCGCCAAGCATGAAATGCCCGTGACCATCGCGATCCTGATAGACCCCGGCGTTCTCAAGGTTTCCGCGCCGGGACAGCAGGACCGGATCAACCGCAGCTATGAGTACGACAGCTTGAGCGACCGTTACGCGGAATTCCTTCTCGATGAGATTCTGCCGGAGGTCGGGAAGCACTACAACCTTTCCACTAATCCCAATGACCGCGCGATTTCGGGCGGAAGTTCGGGGGGCATCTGTTCCTTTACCGTGGCCTGGACGCACCCGGAAGCGTTCCGCCGGGTATTGAGCTTCATCGGCAGCTACACGGACCTGCGCGGTGGCGACATTTACCCGGCCCTCATTCGCAAGACCGAGCCTAAACCGATCCGCGTGTTTCTCCAGGACGGCAGTCATGACCTCAACAACTTCGCTGGCGACTGGTGGCTGGCCAATCAGTCGATGGCCTCTGCCCTTACCTTCGCTGGCTACGACGTCAAGTTCGTGACCGGCGATAAGGATCACGACATGATTCAGGGTGGCGCAATTCTGCCTGACGCCCTCCGCTGGCTCTGGCGCGATTATCCGCAACCCGTCGCCAAGCCCGCGATGCGGCTGCTGGGTGATAAGCAGACGGGTTTCATCGATGTGGGCGTGGATTGGGAAAAAGTGACGACGCTCCCGGGCAACCCGCGCAGCAAGGCTCCCGCCTCATTTTTACTCCTCAATGCCAAATTGCGCGAAGCCCGCGGCATCGCTGTGGACGAGCAGGGCAATGTGTTCGTCGCGGATACGGCGGGAAAATCCGTATACCGGATTGATGCGGCCGGACAGGTTTCGACGTTTGTGAAGGAGGCGAATGGCGCCCGCGGGCTTTCCTTCGGGCCAGGGGAACTGCTCCATGCCTGCGACGCGGGCGGCATTGTCCGTTTTTCGCAGGATGGGAATAAAGCGGACCGACTGGAGAATACCGAATGCCAGGACATCGCAGTGACCCATCAGGGCGAAGTGATCCACACAACCCTGGCCGGAGTGGAGACACACCACCAACTCGAGTTGAACCGATACGGTCCGGGTGCCACGTGGGGACTTCGCGCGCTGGTGCCGAACGGCATAGCGTTGGCGCCGGATCAATCCTTTCTTTACTTTGGCGACCCGAACAGCAAGTGGGTGTGGTCCTACCAGTTGCAACCGGGCGCCACCCTGGAGCACGGGGAGCCATTCTTTCGCCTAGAAACCACCGATGAAGCCTCGGCGAGTGACGCGGCGGGTATGGCGGTCTCCAGCCAGGGCCTGCTTTACGTGGCAACACTCCTGGGGGTGCAGGTTTGCGACGCACAGGGGAGAGTGGTCGCCATCTTCAACCGGCCGGAACAGGCGGACCCGTCGGTTGGCCCGATTTCCGGCGTTGCCTTCGGTGGCGTTGACCATCAATACCTCTACGCCGTGATCGGCAATGAGGTCTACCGGCGACACATGGCGACGAAAATGGCCGCGCCGTAAAGGCCGACCCGTCGCCCGAAGACGGCTTTGGGTCGCGGGGCGAGGGGCGCTTCGCAGATTCAATCAGGAGGTTTATTCCTTGAACAGTCGACAACGCGTTAAGAACGCCATCAGCTTCAACCGTCCAGATCGGGCACCTATTTCCCATGCGGTGCTTCCCGCCGCGCAGATCAAGTATGGCAAAGCGCTGGACGAAATCCTTACCGACTTCCGCGAGGATTTCGGCTGGGACTATATGAAGGACTTGCCGCTCGCCGATTTCCCCGCGGTTTATAAAAAGGGCAGAAACATCGACGACTTCGGCACCGTGTGGTTCTCCGAGTGGTTGGGGGTTTGCGGCATTCCCATCGAATGGCCCATTCGAGCCTATGCGCATTACGCGGATTTCCGATGGCCGGCGGACTTCACCGCCGGGCCGCCCAGTGGAAGGCTCTACAGTGGTCACATGATGGGCTTCGATGACCGGTGGTACGCGCGCGGGGCCTGGGTCGTTTTCTTCGAGCAACTCCAGCAATTGCGCGGTATGGAAAACTTCATGATGGACATCGCCACGGAGTCCCGGGAGTTCTACCGCCTGCTGGACGATCTGTTGGCTTTCAACCTGCGCTGGATCGACAAGTGGACACAACTGGAATACGACGGCCTGCACTTTGCGGACGACTGGGGCGGCCAAACGTCGCTGATCATCAAGCCGGAAACGTGGCGCCGGATCTTCAAGCCGCGCTATGCGGAGATGTTCAAGCGGACGCGCGACAAGGGCATGGACGTGTGGTACCACACCGACGGGCAAATCCGCGACATCCTTGGCGATTTGATTGAGATCGGCGTGCAGGTGATCAATTGCCAGGTACCTGTAGTGGGCCACGAATGGATTGCCCGGAATGCGCGCGGGCGCGTGGCCTTCCGCACCGACATCGACCGCCAGAGGGTCATGCCCTTTGGGTCGACTTCAGAGGTGAAGGAAGAAGTGCACCGGACCTTTGAGGCGTGCGGTTCTTCCCAGGGCGGAATCATCGCCTGCGGCGAAGTCGGCCCCGACGTGCCGCTGGAGAATATCCGCGCCATGTATGAGGCGTTCCGCGAATACGGATTATCATCATGAATAATCTGCATGAATGATCTGCGAGAGTGCTCAGCTCTGCGGGGCAGCAAAAATCACGATGTGTTGCCAGGGCAGCGATTCGATGGTCTGCAGGTGCGTCAGTCCCACCGCGTCCATTTCCTTCTTGAGTTGCTTCACGCTCATCTTGTGCACTTCTTTGATCGGGACGCCGGGATCCTCCTTGCGGTACTCGACGAAAACCACGCGCCCGCCGGGCTTGAGCGCGGCGCGGACGTGCGTCATGATTTCGTAGGGATAGGCGAGCTCGTGGTAGACGTCCACCATGAGGACCCCGTCGACGCCGCCGGCCGGAAGGTGAGGATCGTCGGCATCGGCCTTGATCTCTTCCACGTTGGTGATTCTCAACTTCTCCGCGCGCGTGCGGATGATCTCCAGCATCGCCTTTTGAATGTCCACGGCCAGGACCTTGCCGGATTCTCCCAGCCGGGATGCAATGCGGAACGTGTAGTAGCCTGACCCTGCTCCGAGATCCGCGACCACCTCATTACCGCGCAAGTTGAGGGCATCAATCACCATGGAGGGATGCTCCACAGAGTCGCGGTCTGGCCGGTCCAGCCATTCCACTCCGCCAATCCCCATTACTTGGGCGATCTCACGGCCCATGTAAAATCGCCCCGTGCCGTTGGGATCGTGTACCGCCCGTGTCTCATAGCGGGAAGGGTCGGGCGAATTGGAAACCTGAGCCCACGCCGGCCCGGTCGGGGGAAGGCGCGGAACAACCGTGATTACAACCGATAGTCCGGCAGCCATCAGGACGAGAGCTACGGCGATGCGACAGTGCTTCAAACCTGGCATATTGTTCCGCTACTTCTCAAACCGAATCACCCCGAACGACCAGGGAGCGTGAAAGGAGTCCGAGTCATTGTGCACCAGGCTCCAGGAGAGAAAGCGCCGCTGCGTGTCGTCGCCGGGGCCATCGGCGCGAAAGAAGTTGATGCGCCATTCCGCGCCGGCTTCCAGTGGTTTCGTCCCCGCCAGGGCTGCGACCGGGATGCGAAGTTCGCAAGTCCAGATGTGGTTCTTCTCGTCGATCTTTGTGGCGTGCTCGAACCCGGAATCCCATTGGGCGTTGCCGAAGGGTTTCTTGCCGAGGTCGATCTCCAGGTCGATCCAGAGGTTGTTGGGCGCCACTTCGAACTCGTAGTAGTGCCGCATCTGCTCCGGCGCGGGGTTTACGAAAATCTCCACCACGTCGCGGTCCCAGAGCTTCCAGAAATCCTTGCTGGTGTCCTTGCTATCGTAAAAATTCAGGACAGTGTATTTGCAGCGAAAGGCGAAATAGACATATTTGGCCGTCCAGAGGGAAGCGATGTCAGTGGCCGATTGGGGAAAGGTGACGGGCTTGAAGGAGTCATTTTCGACCTTCACCCATGCCGCGTTTCGCCACGCCGGCTTGTCAAGATTGCCGTCGGGGACAAAGTCTCCGACCGCGTGCCGCGAGACGAACTGCGAGTTGCTGATATAGGTTTGGTACTTCGAACCCTGCGCTTCCGCTGCATCCACCATCAGATTGCCTCCCGAAACAGTGATAAAAGCCACCAGAAACACCATCTGCATTCGGCAGAACATTCACATCCTCCCATTTTGTTTAATCCGGCGCAAATGCCACCCCAACATCTCCCAACCCGGCACAAATGTCACCTGATTCTCGCGCAACCATGCAGAAATGTCTGGCATTTTCCCCGACATTATGTCAATTGTCCATTTGTTTTCATAGACATTCCGGCTTCGAACGTCCCTTTTTAACATCTTTTTTTGTGCGCGCTTCCTCCATGACTTCATGCCCTGACTGGGACTTGCCTAACATACCGGCGCCGGCGGGGTTCTTTCCTGGCCGTGCAAGAAAATCGTTCAACGTCATACCATCAGGCTAGAACAGAGCCCAGGTACCTTGTCAAGTAAAATCCGCTAATTTTCATGCCAAGATGGGCATTTTGTCGCAACTCCGGCGGCAAATTTCCTACCGGCAGGAAAGCACTCTTCCGGATCAGCCGGATAGGAGGTGATGATGGCCGACAGAGCGGCGTTCGATCGTAGGGGCGGTTCGCGAACCCGCCCCTACGGATAATGCCGGGCAGGGCGACCCGCCTGCACGGCGACGGGCTGCACAGCCTTCACAGCGGCAATGGACATCCACCTTCGCCGGTGCTACTCTTGCACGCGCAAAAATCGATTCATACGAGGAGGCATGAATATGAGAAACCCATCGAATCCATCCGGCGCAGGGCAGAAGCGCAGCGGATTGAACCGCCGCGCCTTCCTGGCGGGGGCCGGGAGCGCGGCCACGGCATTCACTATCCTGAAGCCGGGACTGGCCCGCGGGTCGCAGGCGAATTCCAAGATCTCCTTAGGACTGATCGGGTGTGGCAGCCGCGGCACCTGGATTGCCGGTCTGTTCCAAAAGAACGGCGGCTACGAAATCTCCGCCGCGCACGATTATTTTGCCGACCGGGTCAACCCCTTCGGCGACAAGTTCAACATCCCCGCCGCCCGGCGATTCACAGGATTGAAGGGTTACCAGCGCATGCTGGACGCCAAGGTGGATGCGATCGCGATCGAGAGCCCACCTTATTATCACCACGAGCAGGCCGCCGCCGGGGTGGAGGCGGGCGTGCACGTGTACCTGGCAAAGCCCATGGCCGTGGATGTTCCCGGTTGCCGCAGCATCGAAGCGAGCGCCCGGAAGGCGGAGGAGAAAAAACTCGGCTACCTGATCGACTTCCAGACGCGCACCGATCCCTATTACCAGGAAGCCATCCGGCTCATTCAGAAGGAAGGCGCCATCGGCCGCGTCATTTGCGGGGAGGCATCATACGTCGCCAGCTTGCCCTGGGCGCAAAGCCTGCCGCAACTGAGGGAGAATCCCCGCGATCCCGAACGCCGCCTGCGCGCCTGGGGTGTGTATCGCGCGCTCTCCGGCGACATCATCACCGAACAGAACATTCACAGCCTGGACGTCATGACCTGGGTGCTTGACCAGCATCCGCTGAAGGCGCTGGGCACGGGCGGGCCCGGCTGTCGCACCGACGGCGATTGCTGGGATCATTTCTCGGCCACCTACTGGTTCGCCGACGACGTGATCGTCACGTTCTACTCAAAACAATACGGGGCGGGCGCGGACGACATCCGGTGCCAGATGTTCGGCACGGATGGTTCTCTGGATACGCACTACGCCGGCGACGTGGGTATCAAGGGCAAGGTGAATTACCCGGGAGGACGCGACGGGGGGCTTTACGCCTCGGGCGCGATCCGCAACATTGCTACCTTCCACGCCCAAGTCACATCCGGGAAGTTCGACTACTCCACCGTACCGCCGTCAGTGCGCAGCAACCTGACCACGATCCTCGGCCGCACCGCTGCCTACAAAAAGGCAGAGGTTACCTGGGATGAATTGATGAGGTCAGAGGAACAACTGGATCCGCATTTGGAGGGGTTGAAAGACTAACGCAGGCGCCGCAGTTGATCGGCCGTGACTGTTACTAATTTGCCCGAGCGCTTGAGCCGGTGATAGTGCTTGTTCATTGCCTCTGCAAATGCTGCCATCTGCTCAGGTGTAACCCCGTACTCGCGCTGCGCGTAATCGGTCGATTCGACATCGACCCTGCGAAGCGCAATGATGTCGGCCCCGCGGACAATCCCGACGTCTTCCCCGCGCGCCGCCGCGTCCAGTCACCGACTCAGGCTCTTCTTCGCTTCCGTAATGGTGAGAGTCGTCATAGAGTCTTTATACTTAAAGCGGCTTGACAATTCTGCCCTGATCAAAGGATGCAGCTCGCTCAAACCGAAGAATTGTAGAACAATTGCCTTTACGTCAGCGCAACTTCGAGCGAGTGATCCGTGGTGAGGGACACCTCACGGTCTAGTGTCACCACCCGCCTCTGCGCTTTCTGTTTCACGGTCGCCTTCAGTGTCTCCGTCCCTAATCGCGCCGAGACCTTCGTAAACGGACCCTTGGTGAGCCCGTTTACGGCCAGTCTTGCCACCGCGATTCGCCCCTCGGTTACCATCACCTCTACCCGCTGTTCCCGGGGCTTGAGGGTGTGCTCGAAGGTGCCCCACCCGGTGGGGACCGACCAGAAGCAGCGGAATGCCTGGCGGCGGGTGCGGGGAATAACCGTCAGTTCACGCTGGGGGGCCGAATAGCGGAAACCGGTCCAAGCGGCAAAGCAGGCCCAACTCGCCAGGGCGCGCGCGTAGTGGTGCCCGCATTCCTGCTCATTCCAGGGATTACGCCGCTCCCCGTCGTGGCGCCGGCGGACGGTTTCAATGACGTTCAGCGCCTCCGTCGTCATCCCCTCGAACGCCAGCGACGCGGCAAACTGATACTCCAATCCCGTCCAGCCTTCGCTGTAGTAAGGAAACGGAATAGGCGGACGATTTCCTGACGGGTAGGTCGCGACGACCACCAACCCTTCGTCATTCAAAGCGTAGGTGCGCTGCAAACAGGCGTGGTCGTGCAGATCGGTTTTGTAATTATATTTGTAAATCGACTTCAGCGTGGTGCGGACGTGCGCCTGGTCCACAAGGTACCCCAGGCCTGCCACGTGCGCCTGCATCTGGCCCAATAATTGGTCCGCCAAGCAGGCGTTGCCCATTTGATAATCGGGCTCGAGGGTGTTGCCGGCCCCCATTCCCACCCGGGTGCCCGGGGCGATCTGGTCCTCCGGGCGTCCCTCCACCTTTTGTATATAAAACTCGCCGTTAAAGAGATTCTGGTCGATCCATCGGCTCCCGCTCTCGAAAAGCCGGTGATACTCCGCCGCCGAATCCTGATCGCCTACGACCCGCGCCATTTCTTCGCCCGCGCGCAACGCTCCCAGGTAATAGATTCCGCACAGCGGGTTGGGGCCGTAGAACTCCACGTCGTAAGTATTGTGCTGGACCCCCTCCGCCACGCCGTCGCGATTGCCATCCCACCCATGCTCGATCCAGGCGAATTCCAGGGCGCGCTTGGCATTGGGCCACAACTTCTGCAGCCAATCCGTGTCGCCAGAAAGGCGCCACTCGCGATAGAGCTTGATGAGGCAGCCCATCTGGCCGTCAGCTGCGGCGCACTGCCAGATCTGTTTGCCGTCCGGCAGGTAGGAGCGGAAACCCATCAGGCCGTTCGTGTCGGTGTTGCGGAGGAACTCGGACTCGCGCAGGGAGTACGCCAGCGTGGGATACACTTGCGCCGTGGCGTGTTCGTAGTTCCACACATGGGTGCAACTGCCGTGGCAGCAACCCTTGTGGTCGTCGCAACCTTCGAAGCCATGAAATTCGCCGTCCGGCGTGCGGAAGCAGGTGCTTAAGCGCAAAGTTGAGAGCGTGCTAGTAACCGCATCCAGCAGGGCAGGCGGCAAGGTGGACGATTCGATGGCCTGAGAGAAAGAACGGGTGCGCGCCTCGAGTTGAGGGAGTTGGCTCGCCGCCTGCTGGGCGGCATCCCACGCGTCAGCAAATCGCACGGTATAGGCGTTGCCCACCACTGTGCTCCTGGGAACGCTTTCCGGAGCCTCCCAGCCGCAACGCTCCGGGGAGCGGTTGGGGAAGTGCCAAGCCAGCATGAAACTGAACGCCGCCTGGCCCCGGGCAGGTATAGCCTGCGTGATCGCCACGGACCCCACCGGCAGGGCGAAGGGAGAAGCCGGGTTCAGGGCGCCGTCATCGCTGAAATCGTCCCAGAAGGCCAACACGCCATCCCACCACTGCGCCCGGCCCCAGCCCCGCAGGTACGAAACACTGCCCCCCGGCGCTCCCACGGCGCACAACGCAAAGGATCCTTTGAAGGGATCGGTGGCCGCCAGAAAAGGATTATCCATATGCAAGCCGCTAAGACCCGGCGCCTGCCGGAAAGCCGCCTGCCGTCCGGCTTTGCCCGCGGGATTCTCAATACTCCACGCGATGCCGACCTTGGCAGGGGCATCATTGGGATTGCGGACAGTGTACCGCAGAATCGCCACAGGCCACTCGGATGCCTGAACATCCAGGGGCACGAGAGGATTGAACGCCTCCAGCCGGATATCGACCGGCACCTCGGGATCGCGGAACGCAAGGCGCGCGAAGGGATAAGCACCCGTGAAGGTGGCTTCCGCAAAACGCGGCAGGCCGGGAGCATTATTAGAACCCAGGCCGCTGGAGTTGCGGTCGTACGGAGGTTGAAGGCGCGATTCGAGGACGCGAACCACGGGTTCGCGGTCGCCCACCTTCACCCAGACGGCCGGGAAGGCATAGTCCAGTTCGTTCCCTTTGTCGGGCCGGTTGAAGATTTCCCAATCGCGGAGTTGCCCACGGCCACCCAGCGAGACTGTCCCGGTGCCAATGCCTCCGAGCGGGAAGGCAATCATCTTGAGATTTCGCCCCGTAAACGTGCGCGGATAGTCGATGGTGGCTGTCATCGGAAAAGAGGGGTTTGCAGCAGGCTCCGTGCCCATGTTCTCCCCGCCTGTCTTGCCCGCTTGCCCGGCCAACGCTGACGATCCCAGCGTCGACGCCAGCGCGCCTCCACCTGCGACTTCCTTCAGAAAGTCCCGGCGGTAGTATTTCCTGCCCTTTCTTTTATCGGCCATGTTGTCTCCGGCCCTCCCCTGGAAATGTCATTTTCTCGTCGAGCTTGGATTCTCGCTTAGCAGTAATCCTTGTCAAGGAAAAAGGGAAGTTGGCAATATGATGTAGAATGCACGCCTCGGAGGTTTTCCCTTCATGCCCAATCGACTGGATCGCCGCAGGTTTCTGAAGCAGAGTGCCTCGACCTTGTTCGCCGCCTCCACGTCGCCCCCGCGAGTTTCCGCATCTCCCCTGCCCCCCTCGGCCCCCGATCGGGAGTGGCGCGTGTACGGAGGCAATGCGGCCGGAACCAAGTATTCGCCGCTCGATCAGATCAACCGCACCAATGTAAAGAAGCTCCGGGTGGCATGGACGTACCATACCGGAGACAGCCGCCTTAAACCCGCAACCACCATTGAGTGCAATCCCCTGGTGGTGCGCGGCGTGATGTATCTCACCACGGCACAATTGAAGGTCTGCGCGCTGGAGGCGGGCACGGGCAAACCCCTTTGGCAATTCGATCCGTTCGAGGGTATGGAGGAGGACAAACCCCGGGGGGTGAACCGGGGCGTAGCGTACTGGGAAGACAGGAATGACCAGCGCATACTCTTCGTGGCGCGCGCGCGCCTGTTCGCACTGGAAGCAAGGACGGGCAAGCCCGTTCCCGGCTTCGGCCAGAGCGGGAGCGTGGACCTGAGATTCGGCCTGGGCCGCGACATCAGCCAGCTGACTTACGACGTCACCTCGCCTGGCCTCGTCTTCAAGAACCTGATCATTCTGGGATCGATGTGCGGCGAAGGCCCGGAGCCCACCGCGCCCGGCCACATTCGCGCTTTCGACGTACGCACCGGAGTAATGACTTGGATCTTTCATACCATTCCCCGTCCCGGCGAAGTCGGAAGCGAAACGTGGCCAGGCAACTCCTGGCGCACGACGGGCGGGGCCAACGATTGGGGCGGGTTTACTCTCGACGAAAAACGCGGGTGGGTCTTCGCCTCTACCGGTTGCGCGGCATTCGATTTCTACGGAGGCCAGCGTCCGGGCCAAAACCTCTTTGGGAATTGTGTCCTGGCTCTCGATGCCGCCACCGGCAAGCGTATCTGGCATTACCAGGTGGTCCACCATGATCTCTGGGATCGCGACCTCCCCTGCCCTCCTGCTTTGGTAACGCTCAATCGCGATGGCAAACAGGTGGATGCCGTCGTCCAGCCCACCAAGTTTGGCCAACTTTTCGTCCTCGATCGCCTTACCGGGACGCCGCTCTTTCCCATTGAGGAACGGCCCGTGCCCGCCTCGGATGTTCCCGGCGAACAAGCATGGCCCACCCAGCAGCAGGTGCTGAAACCACCTCCCTACACGCGCCAGGAGTTTACAGAGGACGACATCACCAACATCTCGCCGGAAGCTCACGCCGCAGTTCTCGAAACATTCCAGAAATCGCGCCACGGCACCTGGCAGCCTCCCAGTCTGCAAGGGACCGTTGTCTT
>Ga0335069_10008271_pt1 | contig 14897 bp, 12 predicted proteins | sample Lox_Sample_11_FD_206714 | JGI IMG/M metagenome (GOLD analysis project Ga0335069, IMG submission 206714) | Soil microbial communities from Loxahatchee National Wildlife Refuge, Florida, United States - Lox_Sample_1.1 | ecosystem: Environmental > Terrestrial > Soil > Wetlands | place: USA... | reverse complement strand
GCCTGATCGCTAGTGGCCGGCTGTAGAACGTTCACGATCACCACTCCAGTGACCACCACCGAGCTCTTGACGGTTACAGTGGTCCTCTCCTGAGCGGCCAGCTGCACACCCACAATTAACATGAGGAGAATCGTTGCTTTCTTCACCGCGGTAGGCCTCCTCTCCAAATCTCCCAGGCAGCTTCATCGAGTGGCGATGTCGTGCACGAGAGCCGAAACGACGCTCCGCAACGGCGCATGCCATGAAGCTGTCCGCAACTAGATCATCGCTCCCTCATTCCCGAATGTCTGTGACGGATGACTCACTCCCCGGTGTGCTGCATCGCATTTCCGGGCGCGCTTGCCGAGTCCGGCTAACCGGCCCAGCTCTGCCGCGTCTGAACCGTAACTGCAGGCATACTGGGGAGTAAAATAGCCAAGTAGCTCCCGCCAGAATTTGGCGAGGGACGGTTTGTCGACTTTCGGAGCGGTAAATGAACTATAGGCGAGAGCTTACGATCTTCGGGCGATGCGCGGTAGCTTGTCTGATTGCCATTCTCCTGACCAGTTGTTCTGGCTTCTTTCCCAGCAAGGACACGATCGTCTCGATGACGATTTCTCCAGGCGGAGCTTTCGTCAAGCCGCAAGGGACGCAGCAGTACACGGCTACGGCGACCTTCGGAAACAATTCCCAGGGCGACGTGACCGACCAGGTGACCTGGATCTCATCCCAGAGCGCCATCGCGACCATTGACGCCTCCTCGGGGTTAGCCACCGGGGTCGCGCTGGGCACCTCGACTATCACAGCAAAGTCCAGCAACAACGTCACGGCCACAACCACCCTGACGGTCAGTAACAAGACAGTTACGAGCCTGACGATCAATCCGCAGAATTCGACCCTCTCCTTGTCGGGAGTGTTGGGGGGAAGCACAACCGTGCAATTCACGGCGACGGCAAACTTCTCCGACGGGACGTTCGCCACGGTGACCAACCAGGCGGGCTGGAGCTCCAGCGTGCCGGGTGTGGCCTCAATCAGCTCCACCGGGTTCGCGAGTGCGATTTCTGTTGGAAGCACCACCATCGGAGCTACCTATGGCGGGCAGTCGGCTACAACGGGGCTGACGGTAAACCAATAGCGGTTCATGCGCAGGAGCCTGCATCGCCAGGTCAGTCTCTGCGGCGCGTGATCCGGATGATGTTGTGCTGGATTGCGGCTTCGCGTTCTGGATAGTTCGCCCGAATCGAGGCGAGCAGCTCATCGAGTCCTTGTACACCATCGGCGTCGTCCATCAGGATGACGTGTTCGTGCTTGCGATCCGCCAGTATCGCGCCCAATTCGACGCCCAAGCGGCCGGCACCGCTGGTTACGCCCGCCCAGCCGCAATAGCCGGCATCAAGCCACCACAGGCAGGCTTCGTCCAACTCTCGCACCAGCTGCGGCACGGCAGTCTGGCTGTCGGCGAGAAGAACAACTACCTGCGGGAGCTTGCGAAAACGCACTTGCGCCCGTCCCGCTAGATCCGGATCAAGTTCGATGGAATAGATACGGCCGAAACGCGGGGCAACCGCCGCAACCATTTCGCCGTAATACGTTCCGGCCTCGACCAGCGTCGTCAGCCCAAACCGCTGCGCGTATTCGAGCACCGTCTTTTGCTTCACAACGTGCGGAATGCGGCGAGGCTTCCCGCGCAGCTTCCACCACCAATAATCGGGATAGTGGCCCGCCTGCTTGAGGCCGGCATAAATGGGAAGCCGCTTCAGCAGCGAACGGATGGGATGTGCGCGGCCTTCTGAAGACATGGCTTGAAAGCCAGAGTAACAGGCGGCGGCCGGAGCGGGCGAATGCCGGGCGGTCTAGAAGCCCATCAGATTCGGCTCGGCCTTTTTATATCCGTGTTCGGCCGCCCAGAGATCGAGCGGCACGCTGGCCACTTCGTCCACCAGCGGCACGGCCAGACCATCGATGGTCATATCGATCGACTTGAGGTAGAAGTGACAGGTGTCGCACGCCTCCACCCTCACGGAGTTGTGCTCTTCGGCGGTGTAGCGCGGCAGTTTCTGATAGTCTTCTTCGCCGCAAACGGCGCACAGAATTCTCCTGAACTCCCACTCCGTCAGACAAAGCGAACAGAGTAGAAACCGCTTTCCCCCGTCGCCCTCAGGACGCAGTACCGCGTTTTGTGGACGTGCGCCGCACCGAGGACAAATCGAAGGGCCCGCGCCAGCGGGCAGCGCGGGATAACGTCCGGCCAGGAATTCGGCATACGGCTGCAACAATGCACGGGCAAAAAACATGTGCGGGCGACGGTCGCCGGCGACAAATTCACGGAGCATCTGTCGCTGGTGATCGTCAGACGTTGCTCGAACTTCCCGCGCCTCGCCGGCCAGCTTCGCGGGGCCTTTCTCTTCTGCGAGTGCGAGCAACACAGGGAAATACCGCGCTACTTGATCCACATTCAGCCGCTCGCGTAAGGGTGTACCAGCCTCTGCCGAAGCAACGGGCTGCGCCGAGATCTCGGCGTAGATGCTGTGTTGCAGCTTCAGAACTTCGCGATAAAAGGTGAGAATCTCGTTCGCATAGGCGAACCGCTTGGCCAGATCGCCTGCGCGCTCCACGCGTTTGTCCCACTCCGATTTTTTCCCCAAAGCCGTGCGACTCATCGTAAGGCGTTGTTGACGATCTGCTGCGCCTCATCCACGATGCGTTCCAGATGAGACTCGTCGCGGAAACTCTCCGCATAGATTTTATAGATGTTCTCCGTTCCCGAAGGCCGGGCGGCAAACCAGCCGGTCGTGCTTACCACCTTCAGCCCGCCGACCGGCGCATCGTTACCCGGTGCGCGCGTGAGCTTGGCGACAATCGGCTCGCCCGCCAGCTCCGACTCCTTCACTGCCTCCGGCGACAGCTTGCTGAGTTTCGCTTTCTGCTCCGGAGTCGCGGGCGCATCGATGCGCGTGTAATGCGGCATGCCGAACTCTTCCGCCAGCGCGCGGAAGTGCTCGCCCGGGTCTCTGCCGGTGCGCGCTGTAATCTCCGCGGCGAGCAGGTCCATGATGATGCCGTCCTTATCGGTGGTCCACACCGTCCCGTCGTGCCGCAGATAGCTCGCCCCGGCGCTCTCCTCGCCGCCAAAACAGCAGCTCCCGTCGAACAGCCCCGGCGCAAACCATTTGAAGCCGACCGGGACCTCCCACAATGTGCGACCGAGCTTACCGACGACACGATCGATCATGCTACTGCTGACCAGCGTCTTACCGACAACTACCCTAAGCGGCCACTGATCACGATGTCCAAGCAGATACTGGATCGCGACTGCGAGGTAGTGGTTGGGATTGAGCAGCCCGGCCGTCGGTGTGACAATGCCGTGCCGGTCCGAATCGGTGTCGTTCCCGAAGGCGACTTGATATTGGTCCTTCAGCCCCACCAGGCGCGCCATGGCGTATGGGCTGGAGCAGTCCATGCGGATCTTGCCGTCATGATCGACCGTCATGAACGAGAACGTCGGATCGACCTTCTTGTTCACGACATCGACATCGAGGCCGTACTCGGAATTGATCGGCGCCCAATATGGCAGAGACGCACCGCCCAAAGGATCGACCCCAAGCTTGAGGCCGGCTGAACGAATCGCATCCATGTCAATGACGCTCTTCAGGTCGTTTACGTACGGCGTGACGAAATCGTGTTGGTGCGTGGTGTCCGCTTTGGCAGCGGCCTCGGGCGAGACGCGCTTGACGCCGGAATTGTTCGAGCGCAGCAGGTCGTTGGCACGATTCTGAATCCAGCCGGTGACGTCGGTATCGGCGGGGCCGCCGTTGGTCGGGTTGTACTTGAAGCCGCCATCTTCGGGCGGATTGTGCGATGGCGTGATGACGATGCCATCCGAGAGGTGCTCGCGTCGCCCGCGGTTATAGATTAGGATCGCATGCGAGATCACCGGCGTCGGTGTGACCCCATCGTCCTTCTGGATGAACGCCTCGACTCCATTGGCCGCCAGCACCTCCAGTGCGCTGCGCTGGGCAGGAGCCGACAGCGCGTGCGTGTCCTTGCCCATGTACAAGGGCCCATCGACAGCTTCTTTGCGCCGGTATTCGCAAATAGCCTGCGTAATGGCGAGGATATGCGCCTCAGTGAACGTCGCGTTTAGCGAGGAGCCACGATGTCCACTCGTACCGAACGCTACCAACTGATTCGGATCCTCCACATTCGGGCGGTTCTCGTAGTACTCGCGCTCCAGGCGCGCCAAATCCACCAGCATCTCCTTGGGCGCGGGTTTGCCCGCCAGCGGAGATACGTGGGCCTGCGTCTTTACATCCGTTGTCATAGAATCTTCCCCGGAAATTATGCTTTACGACGTTCTTAGATGCGCAAGCCGCTAACCTGCCGCAGCTTCCAAAAATCTCTCGCCGGCCACCACCGGCTCGGCAGGCTGCGCGTCAAGCGAGGCGCGGGTGTCCACCCGGAATCCGTAGGTCACAGCCGCTGCGAGCGCGCTAGCGGCGGCCAGGCAGATCAGAAGGCCCGACGTCGTCAGCAACGGCTGGAGCACCGGGAAGAAGAACGTTCCCAGCACCGCTCCCAGCTTTGCCATTGAGGCCGCGAACCCCGCTCCCGTCGCCCGAATCGATGTGGGGAACGTTTCGCCGGACAGCAGATAGGTCGTGGCATTGGGGCCCATGTTCATGAGGCAGTTGAAAATCATGAAGCCGCCGATGATCAGGCCCATCTGGCTTTCAGAGCCAGCAGGAAATAACGAGGATGCTCCCGCCAGCAGCAGGCCCAAGGCCATACCGAGGAAACCAACGATCTGCAACGTGATCCGGCTCACATAGCGCACCAGTATGATCGCCAGCATGAAACCCACCAGCAGCAGAAGATCGACTGCCGCAGAGCCTTCGGTCGCGCCCATGTCCTTTGCGATAAATGTAGTGCCTCCACCGATCGCCAGCGCCGCGAGGATGGTCGGCGTAAATATACCGATGCCGTAGGTTGAGATGTCCTGCAGAAACCATGGCACCGAGGCGAAGATCGTGCGGCGGATGTAGCGCTTCTTGAACAGCGACGTGAACGACAGATTGCGCTCGACGCGAGGCGAATTCTGCGCCGTTAGCGTGATCGGGCTTTCCAGCAGCATACTGGCGGCATGCGAGGCCCGCTCGTAGTTGCCGCGCGCCAGGTGCCAACGCACGCTCTCCGGCAAGCCCTCGCGCATCAGCACAACGGCAATCGCGGGCAAAACGCCAAAAGCCAGCATGACGCGCCACGATTCCACGGAAGGATCGACCTTCAGAATCAGCAGTCCGACCAGAACTCCCAGCAGCGAACCCAGGGCCTGAAAGGCAAAAGCCCCGACGATGAGCCGCCCGCGCAAACGCGTGGGAACACATTCGGCGATGTAGGACACCCCGATGGGATAATCCGCGCCGATGCCGATCCCCAGAAAGAAGCGGAAGACAATCAGCGACCAGGCATTCCACGCCGCCGCTGAGGCCGCCGAGAACACCACAAACAGAACGATATCGACCACAAACATCCCTTTGCGGCCGACGCGATCGGCGATCTGGCCAAAGAACAACGCGCCGAAAAAGGCGCCGGCCACCGCGGAAACCGCGACCAGCCCTTTGATCGTGGGCGTCAGGTGGAAACGATAGGCGATCAGCGGCAGCGCCACTCCGATGATGAAGAAGTCGAAGCCGTCCAGCAGCACGCCCATGGCGGACAGAATCCAGACCTTGCGCTGCGTCTTGGTGAATGGGGTGTCGTCCAGATGCTGCTCGAAAGACTTATGGGCCGCGACTGCCGAGGTCATGGGTTCTCCGGCCAAGGGAAAGGGTTAGAAGATTTTACAGGTGGAGAGATGAAAAAGGTATGAAAACTCCGGACGCACAACATGGAAAGACAAAAATCCTACCGCAATGCGGACCGACATCCGTTGCTCAGGAGTAGCCGCTCCTAGTACATCCCCAGCACGTCGTAGTAGTAGTTGATCATGGCGCGGCGCGGAGTCTCTTTCAGGCCTGTGAGGGTGATGCTTTGATCGATCGTCGTTTCGCCGACCATCCGCGGCGAACCCAGGCGAACGATATTCCCATTCGCCAGCTCCATGTAGATGGGCACCGGCATTCCGAAGTTCTTGTCCACGCCGGACTGCGTAAGCTTGTACTTCATAACTACGTCACCGGCGGGATTTTTTTCGAAGGATGAATCGAATGCATAGACGGGCAAAGCCGTGCCGTAGACGTATTCACGGAAGAACCAGTCCATCTTGTGGGTGCCCTGCAGGTCCATCTCGGGGCTCATGTGCTTTTCCACCATCGCCTGGAAGTCCGCAGTTGTCGCCACCTTGCCGCCATAGGTCGCGACGAAGTCGTGCATGGTTTCCTTGAAGCGCTCGTCGCCCGTCTTGCGATCCCACATCATCTGGCGAATCATGTGCAGGATGTAGGCGCCCTTCGGATAGACGAGCCGCCGGTAGGTGTCATATCCTTCGCGAGTGTTGACCACGCGTTCTCCCATAACCAAGGAACCAGCGTCGATAGAGCGAAATCCCCTGTTGTTCTTCTCCACCAGCAACTTGCGTTCATCTTTCCAGAAATCGCGATATTTCTGCGGCTCCTTTGCATATATGTATTGAATGTAGATAGAGGCGGACATATCAGCGAAGCCTTCACTCATCCACTGATCACGATAGGAGCTGAAGCCAATCGCGTGGCCCCACCACTGGTGCGCGACTTCATGCGGGGCCACGACCGTGAAATAGCCATGAAGATCTACAATTCCTAGCTCATGCCGCGTAGTAGTGTCATAAAGATAAGTGATAGGTATATAAACCAGGCCGGGCCATGACTGTCCGAAGTTGGTTGCGGTCTGCTGCGTGATCTGCAGGCGCTTGCAGGGAATCGGTCCAAAATAATCTGTGTAAATGCGCAGTGAGAGCTCTGCTTCCGCCAGCGCTTTCTTACTGAGATCGATGGTGCTCATGGTTCCCCGAGCGCCACCTTGCAGGTTTAGCGCCCAGGTTGGAGGATCCTCGTTGGCATACGAAAGAACCTCCACCGGCGGCTTGTCCAGCTTGTCATCGACCACCTTGAACCTGCCGAAATTGAACCCGGCAACCGTCAAAGGTGCGTCACTTTTCCAGACAGTCACATTATGGTCGGCAGCGACGGTGTCGCTTACAAGATTGCCCGTAGCGGCGATCTTCATACCTTTGGGAATACGGAATGTCAGGTCATAGTCGCTGCGCTCGCCGAAAATGCCCGCTACAGCGTTGGGATACCAGTCCTCCCGCGCCACAGGAAAGTAGTTGCCGCCGCCCTCATTACTCACGGCATCCTTGCCCTCATAGGTGCAGGTGATCGTGTATTTCTCGCCCTCGGCAAGAGGCTTGGACAATACGACCCAGAATTGCGGATCGTCGAGCTTGTCTTCCTGGATGAAGTTCAGTGGCTGTCCGTCCTCCCCGATGACCGTCTTTGCGCGCAGACTGTAAAAAAGCGCGAATGGTACAACCCGAACTCCGGAGCTTCGCGCTATGAACGTTGTGACCGCCTTACCCTTCAGGTATCCGCTCTTTTCGATCTCGGTATCGAGCTGCTGACGCTCGATGTGCACCACGTTGTTCTGTTGTGCGCTGGTGGCTTTGCCGTCGGCATACTCGGAGCTGTAATGGAACGCCGCCCAGATGCCTTCCTTGTTGTCTTCGTAGGTTTGCAGCTCGATCTCTTCAGGATAGACATCGGGTAATCCATGAGGATCGATGGCCAATAGTGTCCTGTCACTGTAGTGCGTGCCGTGGATGAAGGCGACGAAAAATCCACCTGGTTTCGGACTCAGCACGTCCTGCAGAATGCGGGCGTCCAGGTTGTAATGCAGCTTCTTTCGCATCGTGTGCTGTGTTTCCGATAGCAAGGCCGCATCGCAGGCGGAGGCCGAGCCGGGCTTCCCAGCCTTCTTCAACTCGTCGTAGGTACCGTCGGTAAAGCGCAATACCATCCGACTGAAGCTTTCGCTGAACTCCTGCTCCCTGGTCAGCAGTCGCAGGCTCCGCTCCTCCGACGGAATCGGCGGCGTTAACAGAAGCCTTCCTTGCCCCACGAAGATTGCGCCGGTAATTGTTCCCTGGACGGGCGACAAGAAACACACGGTGCCCGAGTTCAGCTGAAAGTGAGCCGCATCGCGCATGAATGTAATGTCGCTGACGGTCACGGCCTCCGTGCCCAGCGTGATGTTTCGCAGTTGCTGGTAGGTACCGTCCGCGTTCGGAGATTGATCGGCACGAACACTAATGAAACCTAAGGAAAGAAGGAGACAACATAGCGTGGCGCGCATCATAGTATGCGCACACACTACAACACCGTTCCAGACTAGGGCAATAAGAGAAAGCTACAATGATCGCTTGGGTGCTGTTACGGGAAAATCAGCTTACCTCGAGCAATTTCCCTACGAGCCAACTTCGCCGGGAAACATGTTATCCACGTAACACCATATCCAGCTCTCACCCGGTTCGATGGACCGTATTAAGGGATGGTGGACAGCGTGGAAGTGTTTGGTCGCGTGCTTGTTCTTGGACGAGTCGCAGCAGCCCACATGGCCGCATTCCAGGCAAAGCCGCAGATGCACCCAGCGGTCGCCCATCTTCACGCATTCAGGACAGACTCGAGTGTCAGTCTCGGTAACTTTGATGGAATCGAGATGGCTGCATTTTTCTGCCACGGCTTCCTCCTAGACTGAACGTTCGAGCGCCGCGCGGTCCCATTTGCCGAGAGTCGCCGCAGCTTCATAGGTACTGTTCAGGAACTCCAGCAACGAGCGCTCGGGAGCTTCTGCCGTACGTATGTCGTCGTACATCAGCAGGAATTCCTTCATCTCAGAATGATAGAAAGCGGCCTGCGGATGCACCGCGGCTTCGGCAAAGCCCTGCGGCTCCGGCGCGGCATACGAGTAAAATGCTGGGTCCTTAATCTCGCCTCCGCCCGGCCAGAAGCCCGCGCTGCTGACTTCGTGCGAGTATGCCTCGCGCGTGACCGGATCGGCGCCTGGCCGCTCCGGCGCCGGTCTGCCCGAAAAGCGCTTGACCGCCAGATCAAAGCTTCCCCAGAAGAAATGCACCGGGCTGACCTTGCCCATGAAGGGCGCTCGGAACTCCTTAAGTACTTCGTCCACCCAGACGACGATGCTCCAGAACTTGTGCGCCGCGGCGGCATCGTAGGACGTGTGCTTGTCATCCTTCTCAAATGGGATCGGGTCGGGAATTTCGCACGGCATCGTCCAGATCTTCACCGGCACTTTCAGCTTGGATAGAGCCGACATCACTTCCTGATAGAAGCTGGCGACACTTTGCGGGCGCAAGGCAAGCGCCATGCGACGGCCGTCGCTGCATTCCACGAGCAGCTGGTGATCGATGAAGTCGAACAGAATTTCAAGCGTGCAATCACCGTACGGCATCGGCGAGGTGGTCAGGCCGCGTGCCGTGACATACAACGGCACATTCCACCAGTGGTTCACCAAGGGAGTCAGTGCGAGACGTATCTTGCCGACGACCTGCGTCCACATGTGCAGCGTCGCCAGCGTGTCTTTCCAGGAGTCGTATGGCAGCGACGGCAGACTCGCAGCGTCAGAATTATTGGGGCGCGCACTTGCCATTGCTTATTTCCACATCTCGTCCAGATTCTTCTCCCACAGTTTGATGCCGCCGAGGATGCCGTCCTGGTTGGAGATGATCTTCGCGTTCTTCGGTAGTTTGATGTTGACCTTCGCCGCGTTGCCGCCACCGATATAGATCCGGTCGTAGTAGAAGAGCCGATAGAGTTGATCCATAGCTGCGGCCAGCCGCTTGTTCCATTTCTTGCGGCCGCTCTTGGCCAGCGCGCGCCGCCCGAGCGCATCTTCATATGTCATGCCGTTGCGGAAGGGGTGATGTCCCATCTCCAGGGAAGGTATCGGAACGCCGTCCAGATACAAACCAGCGCCCAGACCAGTCCCCAGCGTAATTACGAGCTCGACGCCCGTCCCGGTCACCGCACCCAATCCCTGAACCACGGCATCGTTGGCGACGCGTACCGGTTTGCCCAGCGTCTTCGACAGATTCTCTGCCAACGGATACTCAATCCACTTCTTGTCAAGATTCGCCGCGGTATAGACGACGCCTTTCTTGATGACTCCGGGAAAGCCAACAGACACGCGATCGAAGTCGCCCAGCTGCTTGGCGAACTCCGCGACGATGGCGATGATTGCCTTCGGGGTCGCGGGATTCGGCGTCTTGGCGCGCAGGCGCTCGGTCAAGGGCTTACCCTGATCGTCGAGCAGCATCGACTTTACGCCGGTGCCGCCGATGTCCACCGCCAACGTTTTCACCGAATGGACGTCAGGCGCAGGCGCCTCTGTGGTTGTGATGGGGGCTGACTTCTTCTTTTTCGAAGGCGCGGCGCCGCTCATGAAAACTCCTCAAGTTGCGAAGATGAACGCCCGGTGAATTCCGGATAGAGAGCATACCGGATAAACGCCCGCGAGGAAATAGGCACGCCGAAAAAGGGCAGCTGCCCGTTATTGCCTGCTCCAGGTCTTTCCGCCATCGATGGTCTTCCAGGTCGCACCGGAGTCGGTCGTCACCGTGCCTTGCAACTCCGTGTCGAAGCGAATTGAATCGAGGGTTGAGCTCTCTGTCTGGCCATTCTGGGTCAACGAAACCTCGGTCCAATTAGCGCCGCCATCCGAAGAGTGGAACAAGGCTCCGCGGCTGCCGCCTGCCCAGACCTGCGCGCCAATCACGGCGACTACGCGGAACGAGGCCGCCTCATCCGACAGAACGCGGGTCCATTCGCCGGCTTTCATGGAGCGTTCCAGATGCCCGTCATCGGTGATTCGCCAGCGCTGCGCGGGCATTGCCACCGGTTGCGAACCTTGGAGCTTGGCCTTCGCCTGCGCCTTCGCTACCAGGCTGGATGTTTCGGCTTGCACCAGCGGTGCAGCTTGTGTCCCGCTTGAGACTTGGTCAGTCGCCGACTTAGCTGCAGGCGCGGAGACAGCCGACTCGAGTTTCCGTTCCCCAGAAGCTGCATTGCTGAACGTTCCGCCGGCAGCGGCCGCCCCGGTGGCCATGTTCAGGGATGACTGCTGTCTAGCCTGGCTTGGCGGTGCCGCCGCTTGCTCCGGTATGTAGGTTAAGTCGTTTCCGCCATTTGGCTGAGATTGCGATAGGAGCCCGTATTGGTACCCGTTAGCATCGGGGAGCTGCCCGCTCGCCGCGCGCTTCTTCTCGGTTGGCAAAGCTGGCGGCTTATTCCTCAAAGTGAGGCGGTTATTCTCCGAAGCCGGCGCCTTGTCCTCCGAGGGTGCCGGCGCCTGCGCCACCTGCGAGGCTGTTGGCTGCGGAACCCCAGCCATCTGCGTGGCCGCAGGGCGAGCTTCGGGAGTCCTCTGCCGCTCGATGATGACGCCCGAAACGACCAATAGCATCGCGACTGCGGGTGCGAGCCACTTCCACGATGCCCAGCTTAGCCGACGTTTGGGGAGCGCTGCCGGGGACACCGCAATGTGCTGTTCCGCTTCGGCGGCCGCACTGGCCAGGAACACGATCTCGCGGCAGTCGGCGCACACGGCGAGATGGCTGGTCATGCGGTCTCTCTCGGCTGTACTCAGGGAATGCTCGGCGAAGCCGGTGAGCAGGTCGGCGGAGGGGTGCTCGTCCGCCGTGGCCTGCCGGGCCAGCGCATTCCGTGCCGACTGTGGAAGCCCCTGCTTCATCCTTCGTCCCCGCTCTTCTTATAGAACGCCAAATCCGTCCGATCTTGCCCTAAAGTTTCTCTCACCTTCACCTGCATATCGCGAACATCCACTCCTTCCATCGCCTCGTCAGCCTGTCTGCCGCTCATGCCTTCGGCAATCAGCCGCTTGCGGATGCGTTTGCGCAATGCGGCGGTCGCGCGTTCCAGCTTGCGGCTGATGGTCGACTCATGCACGTGCAGCAGCTTGCCAATTTCCGCCAGCGTCCGCCGGTCCAGATAATAGGCGGCGAGGAGAAAGCGCTGCTCCGGCTCAAGGGCAGCGAGCTCGGCGCCGGTTGCAACATCAACGCGATTATCCGGCTGCTGTGTTTCGATCGCCTGAGCTGCAAATTGCTTGCCTTCTTCCACCGCCGCTTCCAGGCTGGTCTCGCGCTTCGTCCGGCGATACTGGTTCACATACTCCTGCGCGATGACGGTACGCAGCCAACCCGCGAGCGAACCGCGGCCGAGGTAATAGCGTAGTTTCGAAGCTCGCGCGTCGCCGCGTTCGTTCAGCCCGTAGAGCTCGGCATAGAGCGAATCCGCAAGCGAGCGGCCGGCGGCCTCGTCGCGGGTGATCGCATGGGCGGCCTCGTAAAGAAGAGCCCGGTACCGGGTCAGGAAGATCTCCCACGCGGCTTCGTTTCCTGTCATGCAGGCGCGCGCCAGCACCACTTCCTCCAGATGCAGCGACCGCAAGACTTCTTCCGGCTCGCCTCCGCGCTGGCCGATGACTTCCGCTAATAACCTCGCCACCCCTGCTACGTCGATCCCGAACCGCTCCGCTCCGCTCTCCCCGTAGCGATCGGCGGCAAACGCCTGTACGGCGGAAGAGTGCGTAACCGGCTGCGACGACGGCGCGGAAGCCATATGTGCGAATCCTAACAATTCGTGTGCAAGAAGAACATGGTCCTGCGTTCCTGTAGTTGAAAGACGCTCAAAACGCCTCGACGAAAGCGGAACACGCGTTCGGGAAGCCCGCGCGTCTTTGGAGGCCAACCATGAAATACAGGATTTCCGCATCACTGGCTTTGGTGCTTGCTGTGGCGATGGCCGCCGTCAGCGGCCCCTCGAATCGTGACTCGCTGCACGTGCTGTCGCCGATCACCCACGGCAATCTCACCATCTTTCCCGTCGTTGGCGGCGTGGATTATGACACCTCGCGCTTTCTCACCCTGGACGAAGGAGTGCGCTCCGGGACCGTCCTTGTCACCGAGCAAGGTGCGTTGCAAGGCCTGGTGCGCGGCGGAAGGCCGATTCGCAACTCCGGTGCCGAAGTCAATCGCCTCGTGCTGGTCAACAACTCCGATCGTCCGCTGTTGTTGCTGGCTGGCGAAATCGTTACCGGCGGCAAACAGGACCGCGTCATCGGCTCGGATCGCCTGGTCCCGCCGAAGTCCGATCCCATCGACCTGTCGGTGTTCTGCGTCGAGCCCGGCCGATGGGTTGGGCACACCGAACAGTTCGGCAGCATGAAGTCTCAGATGGCGCAGCCCAGCGTGCGCATGCCGGCAATGGCCGAGAAGAATCAGCAGGAGGTGTGGAACCAGGTGGCGTCTGCACGCTCGGCAATGGGAGACGCGCTTGCTGCGAGCGCCCCCAGCGGCGGCAACGATATTAGCTACATGAGAGACACGACCTCGTATGCCAAGGCGATGGCGATTCCGCAGGTGCAGCAGACCATCGATCACGTGGCAGGAGATTACGAGAGCATCCTGCATGAGCTGCGCAAATCGGGAGCAAAGGGTGTTGTAGTGGCAATTAACGGCAATCTCGTCTGGGCCGATCTCTTTGCCAGCAACGATCTGCTATCGCGCTATTGGGAAAAGCTGGTGCGCTCCTACGCGGCTGAGTCGCTGACCAACGCAAGCTCGAAGGGGGAGGCCGACCAGAAATCGGCGCAGGCGTTTCTGGATCGTCTCTCGGGCAATCACGAAGTCATCGAGACTGATCCCGGCGTCTTTCGCCGTGCAGAGATTACCGGAGACGGTTACAAGGTATTCGAGCTGACCGCTCTGACCCCGAAGACAGACTTCGATGTCCACGTCGCGAAGATGACTTGTAACGGCGCCGTATCTCCGCGTCCCCGCCCGTATGACATGGTCCGGTAGCAGCGCACAAGGTGAGGACGGTGGCTCGGGAACGCTGTCCTCACCCCTTAACCTCGCCCCGGGGCAGTCACAGCTTGCTTGTGATCCGCCCCACTGACAGGGAGCCGCACCGGCCCTAGGATGTCCCTGTATACGCCATGCGAGTTCCCCGGCACTTGATCCTCCTTGTTTTCTGCTTCAGCTGCTTGACATCCGCACAACAAGCGGCGAAGAGGCAGTCCGTCGCCCTGCGCGACCTAGTCCCACCAGCCGACAGTTTGGCGGTGCAGGATCTCAATTTCGATGCCAGCTTCGCCGAGCTGGCGCTGCGCTATCTGAAGACCGGCGACCCGACGCTGCCCGAGCAAATCGCAAAGTCAGCCGCTGCCTCTCACCTGCTCAATCACGCGCGCAACTTCGATTACGACGTACCGAAAGATACAACCGCCGCGCTTGTCGCCCGCCTGCTGACTCCGGCATCGCAGCACCTGAAAGACATGCCGGCATGCCAAACCAGCCTGGACTACTTCACGCAAAATATGCTGGCTGATCCGCACTGGGTCGTTGACACGCTCCGCTATCTGCCGCCTGATTTTCGCTTTCACGGCGCGCTGTTTCTCACCTTTGGCTACGACATCGGTGTGGCGTTCGGCACGACGGCATCGCTCAACTGCGCGCATCCGCATTTCGGCCACGATCCGCGCGAGCTGAAGTACTACGCCATTCACGAGCTGCATCACGTCGGCTTCATGTCGTACCAGCCTCCTCCTCATCTTGCCGATATCAAGACCTGCCGTGACCTGCTGCACCTGGTCCAGTACTCGACGCAACTCGAAGGCATGGCGGTGCTGGCGGCATACCAGCGCCGGCGGGACGAGGGCGCGCTCGATGGCGACGGCGATTATGTCGCGCTGCAGGACGACCTCCGGATGCAGCGCGATGAAGCCAGCTACTTCGACGACCTTCGCTATTTGCAGAAGCGCGGCGACGCCCCTGCCGATGACGATGCCTGGGCGGTGATCAAGCGAATGTCTTCCGGCGAGCGGTTGTGGTACCGCGTGGGCGC
>Ga0335069_10008269_pt1 | contig 14901 bp, 21 predicted proteins | sample Lox_Sample_11_FD_206714 | JGI IMG/M metagenome (GOLD analysis project Ga0335069, IMG submission 206714) | Soil microbial communities from Loxahatchee National Wildlife Refuge, Florida, United States - Lox_Sample_1.1 | ecosystem: Environmental > Terrestrial > Soil > Wetlands | place: USA... | reverse complement strand
TAAAAAGCCCCGCCTTGCGACGGGGCGGAAACCTGCGGGGCGCTGGGGGTGAGAAGCCCAGCCCCCGCTTTTCTTTCAGCTCAAGCTCACCCCGTACTTTTCCTCTATCGCCGCCACGGCATCCGCATACGACTCCTGCGCCTTGGCAAGCGCCTTGGCGTCTCCCATGATCTCCAGGCGCGCCCGTAGGGCCGCCGCCTCCTGCTGGGCGGCCACCTGCGCGGCCTGTGCCTCAGCGGTGCGCTGGTCGGGGTCGAGGGCTGCCACGCGGTCGGTCTCCTGCTGGGAGGCAATCTCCTGCGACTGATCCGCGGTGGGGGTGAGCACCGCGCCCTTGGGAAGCTCATCGCCGAGCTTGGCTACCGTTGCCTTCCGCCACGGGTTGGGAAGCCAGTACTCGCGCCCTCTGAGGTCGGTGATGTACTCCCCGCTCATGAGTAGCGCCCGGCCGTCCCCGCGTGCGGCGTGTTTCGCCTGAAGGGATGCCGCCGCATCGTCGGCGATGAGGTCCTCGCCCTGAGGAGGGTGAGTGTACTCCGCCTGCTCCAGGAACAGAGCCGCCCGGCGCGCCTCGAAGGCGGTCACCAGCGGCGTGAGCTGCTTCACGAGTTCCTCGGCCTCGCCCAGGTGCATCTGGTACTCCCCGTTGTAGCGCGCCATGAGCTGCGGGTTGCCGGCCGAGAGCACCTTTCCGTCAGGGAGGATCACGGGCTCGAACTTTGCGGCCGTGGCCAGAGCCTCGGAGGCTTTGGCGCGCACCGCGTTGATCTGAGCGTTCAGCGCGTGCATCTGCTTGGATTCGTCGGTCTCCGCGAGGATGGCCTCCACCTTGCGCCAGGTCGCCTCGGGGTCGATGAAGCCGTGCGCCTCCCCGATTCCAAGGAAGATCTCCCGCCCGTCTACGTTCGCGTGAAATACGGTTTTCATCCTCTCACCTATTCCTTTCTGGCGCCGCTGCGCCTAGTACCTGATCCCGATGTAGCAGGCCATGTTGATCATGCGGGTCTCTTTGGAAGTACGTGGAGCTGTTCCCGTCGAACCGTCCCCTTCGGTTGCGCCACCATCGGTGATAGGGCTGCTGATGGTTACGGCGCTCCACGAGTTGCCACTGCTTGGCGTCAGTTGCCCACCCCCACCTATGCCGGCGACGGTGTTAATAGATCCAGAGAAGGCATGATAGTGCCCCTGCAGCGCGTCCAGTTCGATGCTTCCATTGGGCGTCCCTCCTCCACGCGTTGCACCCAGGGGGTCTCGCGTGGCACCCGTGTCGACGCCGCGGATGGTCACTCCTCGGGCGTCGGGGAGGGTGAGGTAAGCGCCGCTGGTCGAGCGCGTGACGCCGCCGCTGTCCGAGCTGAGGTAGAACGGGACCCCCGCGGTGTTGTTCGCGGCATCCCCGCAGTACACGGCGTTGCAGAGGTCGGGATAGGAGGCCACCGCGATCGTCTGGCCCTGGAGGAGGAGCACTCGCGCGCCTACCGTCGCCGGCGCCTGCGATCGGCACCACAGCACGAGCTCGCCGGGGGAGCTGAAGAGAAGCTGCAGCGCCGTGAGGATCTGCCCCGAGGTTCGCCGCATCGTCGCCTCGCCGGGGGAGGCGTGCAGGAACGCGTTCTCCGCCGCCCATGCTTCAAGCACTCCCGAGGGCGTGAGGCCCGCTCGGTTCATGATGGTCTGGAAGCTTCCCCAGATCATGTTGACCCAGTCGGAGACCGCCGCCGTGCCGTCGGTGGCGCCAGCCCCCGAGCAGTTTTTCGCCGCCACAGAGGGGAATGCCCCCGTGATGTTGGGTATGCCTGCAAGGTCTTTCATGTTTCCTCCCAGGGGCGTTCGCCCCGCCGGTTTTCAGATTCACGGAGGCACGCGCCCCTCCGGTCTTGAGTGTCTCGTATGCTCATGAGAAGCTCACCATCAGCGCCGCCCAGGTATGTAGAGGCTTTAGTCTCATCACGATCTCCACCAGCCTCTGGCGCAGGTTCGCGGGAACCGTTGCCATCGTGAGAGCCGTGATATGCCCCGATCCGTCCCTCGTGGCCGCCGCCGCGAGGAAGAACACGCAGGGCCATGTCGTGGGGTCGCTGGGGCTTGCCACTGTGATCGGCTGGTAGCTGATACTGTAGTACTGCCCAAGGTAGTAGCCTCCGACGCTCCCGCTCCGAACGTAGCCGAGGTAGCTCTCGGAACCCCCGAGGGACTCATAGTTGGGGACCGGAACGTAGGGCTCGCCGTTTACCAGCCACACCCCTCCGCCGGCCGCCACCCCAAGGAATGCCCGCGTGATGCCCCCGGTGTTGTACCCCAGGTACTGCGTGTTTCCGCCTCCGAGGTACATCTGGTAGGTGAAGCCCATGAAGGGACTTGGGTCCACCGGGGGGTCGTTGGCAAACACCATGAGACCGTAGCCGCCGACGCCGAGGCCCGCGTCGTCCAGAGCGCGCTGGAGGGTGTCCAGCGTGCTCTTTCGGTTGCGCCCGTACTTGATGCTGGCAAGGTAGGCTCGGCGCGTGCTCTCGGATAGCTGAGCGTTGGGCGTCACCCCGTACTCGCGCTCCAGCTCGTCGAGGAATGGTGTGCGCCACGGGTCGCGGATGTAGGCAAGCTGCACGATGGCGTCGTGGGTGGCCTGCAGGTTGTCGCCCAGCCCGTCGAGGAAGTGGTCGAAGTCCCCGCCGGGCGCCGGGTGCCAGATCGCCCCCGGCGGCAGCACGGCGTCGAGGAAGGCCCGCATCAGCGTACGCGTGCCGAGGTAGGGGTCAGACATAGTTCCGCCTCATTCTCCATCGAACGGCGACTACCTTGAGCCAATACAGGGGATGGCGGCGCATCCACCTCGAATACGCTGGATTCTTGATGTGGTTTCCGATATCAAGATATGCGAGCGGCGGAAACTCATACATACGTGATGCCCCCGAGCTTCGCCTTCTCCCCGGCGCTCACCGTGTAGGCGCTCACGAACGTGCTCACCGAAAGCCCGAAGCCGATGTTGGCTGCACTGGCCCCGTAGGCCACGAGCACCCCCTGAATGACCTTCGATACGCTGGGGTTGGTGATGCTGTCGTTTCGGCCGAACGAGGGGTCAACGCCGGTGACAAACGGGGTTACGGCCAGGAAGTACTTCGTGAGCGCATCGAGGATGGCCGCCTGGCACTGCGAGGTCAACCCGCCGGGGACGTTGAGGCCGGTGATCTGCACGTAAATCGAGGTCCGCGTGATCGCCTGGACATACAGCGTGCCATCGGTGAGGCCGAGATCCTGCCGCGCCAGTCCCGTATTCGGGTCGGTGGTGATCGCCGTTCGTGCCTGCGTGAGAAGGCCTGACGGTGCGATGCCGTCCGCCTGGATCGTGGGGTCGCACTCGACGTACACCGTGCGCATGACCGGCGAGCTTGTGACTCCCGCCGGGGCCCCGCTGTAGGGGTAGGCGCGAACGACACCCGACACCCCCTGCGCCCACAGGCGATACGAGGCGGCGTTCGATCCGGTGGCCTGCGCCTGCTGGGCGTCCAATACCCGAACCCGGTAGGCATCGTCGGTCTCGGCATCGGCTCCCGTGGTGGTGGTCGATGCCACCGTGGGGATGCCGGTGGCGCCCACGATCTGACCCTGAAGGACCAGCGTGTCGGAGTTGTTGAGATTCCCTGAGGCGCCAGTTACCTGAGCTGTGATCGCCAGCGTCACGGTGCCGCCAGCGATGGTGCCCCCGGTGGTAACGGTGTACAGCGCTCCGTTGGGAAGCCCGATCATGACCGTCCCCACGGAGATCACCGTGCCGTTGGTTCCGGTGAGGGTCACGGAGAGAACGGCGGCGGCCGCTGCGTGGCGCGGGGTGTCGTACTCAAGGCCCAGGAGGTCGAGGTCGGCCCCGCGTGCGGTCTGTGCGAGCACCGCCTTGATTCGATCTGCCAGCAGCTTGGCAAGGGCCGTCTGCCCCATCCCCTGCATGACGGCCACCTCGCGGTTGTACGCCTTGTCCGCCGCTGGGGTGGTCTGGTTCAGGCGCGCCTCCAGGTAGGCGATATTCTGGTCAACCTGTTCCTGCGTGGTGAGGATGGGGATGCTCATGGTGTGCACTCCATGGGAAAGCAGCGTGCCAAGTTGCCATTTTGGGTCGGAAATATATTTTTGCGAAAGTTGTTGACAAACCTAATGGATAGGTTTATATTTGAAGCATGAATAGCGAAAGGAGAAACGAAATGAAGTTCACCCCGTTTACGGTTTCTGTGAAGGATGGCAACGGCTACACCGTGAAGGGCTTCGACATGACGGCGAAGGGCTCCTACGAGCTGGCCAAGGAACTGACCGAACAGGGCTTCGAGGTTCTCCGCGAAAGAAACGAGATGCCGAGGCCCGTGCTGGTGGCATACTGAGGGGAGGACAGCATGAAGAACGGAGACAAGATCAGGGTGCCGAGCGGGAGGATCGAGACGGTCCTCTCCGCCGATTCGGTGCAGGTGAAGACGTATGAAAACCTGACGAGCTGGTACCACCCTACCAAGGTTTTCCCGGTCTACTGGTCGGAGACCTTCAAGCGGTTCGTGGGGATCCCGGAATGAAAGACCCAACCCCCGAGCAGATCCGCAAGGTGATGGCCGCCCTCGGGCGCAAGACGAGCCCTGCCAAGAAGGCATCGAGCGCCGCAAACGGCAAGAAGGGCGGGCGGCCACGCAAGCGCTCATGACTCCGCCTTCACGAGCCGCGCGGCAGCTGGGTCGCTCGCCTGATTGCTCCACAGCATCCCGCGGCGGTCGAGGGTGATCGTCTGCCCGCTGCCCAGTGAGATGGCGATGGCGAGGTTCCACGCCGTGGGATTCGATACCTCCACCGTCACCTCGGGGATGAGGGGGCTTTTCAGAGCGCGCTCGGCGCTCTGCGGGATGCCAGCCGCCAGCGCCTGAAGGGTGATAGATCCCTCGCAGGTTTCCTCGAAGTCGCTTCCGATGCGCTGGCCCGGGGGCAGGAACAGGTTCCCGCACCACCCGGGCCGGGTGAATAGCGAGATGAGCGCCTGATTCTCAAGCCCGCGGTCCATGACCGGCTGCCCGCCCTCGTAGTCGAGGTCAGCGCCGTTGGGAGTGAGCAGGAGCCGCGGGTCGCCGGAGTAGCGGTCAGTCTGCATCTCGCTGCCTCATTCCGCTGTATCCAGTAGCGCGTCGATTGCCGTGGTCACGTTGACCACCGAGGAAAAAAGCGGCGCCATGAGCGCCACGATGGCCGCCGCCAGCGCCGCACTCGATGCCCCGCCCGTGGTGATACTCGACTGCGCCGCAGCCCCCGAGAACGTGTTCAGCGCCTGAAGGAGGTTGTCCAGTTGCGTCCGCAGGTTCTGCGTGGCGTTTCCCAGGTACACCTTGCCGTTCTGCTTGAACTTTACCCTCCCGCGCTTGTTGCCCTGTCCGTCGCTGCCATAGAGCAGTTTTTCCCCAGGGTTGAGGTTGGGGTCCGGCGGGATGTCGTCCTGGCAGGCCACGGCGTACTTCCACCCCGAGGAGTCGATGAGGACCACCAGAGCTCCCGCCGGGGGTGAAAAGTCCTCGCCCGCCAGGGGCACGAGCTGCACCGTCTGCAACTGGGGTCCGATGCGCACCTGTAGAAGCCGCGCCTTTCCGCTTTTTGAGTTCTTCGGCGCTCCCACTCCCAGGAGAGTCGGCTGTCCCTGTGCATCGGTGGTCGCAAGTCCCTTGACTACGCCCACGCGGATCTCGTTCACTGCCACCTCCCGCTCCACGGTTCCCGCACGGGCTGGCCGGTGTAGACCTCCGGCGGGACCAGGTACAGGGTGGCCGTCTGCCCCGAGGCGCTGTGGTCGTAGTCGATCTGGCGGACGAGGAACTTGGTCGCGATGTTGATGTCAAGCGAGGGCGCCATGGCTGTCACGAAGTCGTTGGGGTTCCAAAGCTCCCCCGCCGGGGTGTACCAGCCGATGACCGGAAAGGGGATGGTGAGCGCCTTCACGAGCTGGCGCGATCGGTGCCACGCGGCGGTCACCCCAGCCCCGCCTGCTGCGATGTCGCCCATGATGATGTTCGTTCTGCGGCTGCCCGGCACGCGGTCATCGGTGGCCACGCTGTACATCGCCCCTCCGGTGTCCTCGCTTTCGTCGGCGTCGTACTCCAGGGGGGCCCCGCTCTGCCCATAGACGGCGTAGGTGGAGAAGCGCTGGCGGCCGTCGAAGGAGGCACCCCAGCTCTGGCTCTGGGCGTTTGACCCCGCGATGGCCTGCCGGTAGGCGGCGATGTCCTGCTCACCCAGGGTGGCGACCTCAGGCCCGGTCTTTGCGCCCATGGTGATGAGAAGCATCCCGTAGCGGTCGTTGGTGACCAGTGCCCCCCGCTGGTAGGCGAGGCGGGTGAAAAACTCGGAGTACTTCTCGGTGAGCTGCGTCTGCACGATGTCAAACGGCGTGACTACCCGCGTGTAGTCGGCTCCGGTGAGGATGCGGCTGATGCCAACGGAGATCGGTGGAGTGAGTGCGCTGCCGTCGATGTTCTTCATCTGGCGGCACAGGGTGGAGGCGATGTCCGGCAGGCTTGAGCCCTGGAACTGGTAGCCTGAGAACGGGGGCATATCGCTGTCCACGAGGTCGGCGGTGTACGACGCGCACTCAAGCTGCTTCACCAACCCCTGCGCGGTGAACGTGTTTCGCACCGTGTACAGGCGGCCGGTATTCACCAGGCGAGGACCGATGTAGATCTGCGCTCGCGCGTAGGTGTAGGGGCCGATTCGGCGGTCCAGGTCCTTGTCGCGGCCGGGGATCCATTCCACCTCGCACGTCCAGCCATCGGCTACGGTGTCGATGCTTCGGCTGATCTTTGCGTTGAGGATGGGCACCTCGCGGCCTTCCAGGAGGAAGGTAACCTCGTTTCGAGGCTTGTGGCGAAGCGCCGTCTGGAGCGCCCGCGACTCCGAGACCGCCTTGGAGTTGGCAAGCGTCTGCTGTCCCTGGGCAATGGCCTCGTCGAGTGAGCTCACTGATACACCACCACCTCGCGGCCGGCGGGTAGGAGCACGATGTCGTCACCGATGAGGCCGTTGGAGGCAATGAAGAGGTCGTAGAGGTCGTCGTAGGTGCTGGAGTCCTCGGGGGCGTACTCGGTGATCACGATCTCACCCGGGTGGCGGGGACGGTCGAGGGTGAAGCGGCGCGCCACCTTGAGGTCGAAGATCAGGCGTAGCAGATACTGCAGGCCCATGCTCACCACCAGCGCGAGGTCGGCGTACGACATGCCGTTGGAGAAGTACTGCCCCGAGGCGCGGTTGCCGGCGGTGGCCGTCTGCACGGCATCGAGGGCGGCGGTGATCTCGGTGAACATCGCCGAGATGTCGTTGATCGCCTGCAGGGCCTGGTCGCGGGTGGCAGGCGGGGAGGAGAGCACGCTCTGGATGCACCCGGTGATGGCTCCCGAGAGGAATAGCTCATCCATCGCCGCGGCGTTGGTGGCCGCGACATCGGAGCCGGTGTTCAGGCCCAGGGCGTCCTTGATGTCGTCCACGAACGCCCCGAAGTTGGCCAGTTTCGTGGCAAGGTCCGCCTCGACGACCGCCGGCAGGGACATGATCTGCTGCACCTGCTGGTAGATGTTCACGCCGTCCCACACGGCGGCCTGCAATCCCGCAGTGGCCGAGTTCCACGCGGCGGTAAACTGCGCCTGCAGGTCCGCGCTCTTGCTGATGAGGCTTGCCAGGCCCGAGGACACAAACTTCCCCAGCGCCCCCAGCCCAGCGGCCTGCGCGGCGGCCTGCCCCTCGGCGTCGGAGACATCCAGGGCATCGGTGAACTGCGCGGCGGCCGCTGCGTTGGCGGCATCGACCTGCGCGCTCGTGAGGGCCGCCTGCTCGGAAAGTGATCGCGTGGCGGCGGTGACCGGCACCTCGACCCACGGGCCGCTCACCTGGGTGGCGTTTCCGCTCTCGGTGGGCTGCACCTTGAGGCTGAAGGGTCCAATGGGCTGGAGGGTGAACTGGCCGTAGACGGGGTGCATGATGCCCCAGGGGCCGCGCTGCGCGAGGGCCCGGGCGAATCCCAGGGCCATGGTGTCGTGGTTGTCCCCCTCGAAGGTGAGGGTGAGCGGGAACGCCCAGCCCTTGGCTCCGAGATCCTGCGTGATCGTGCCGTCGAAAAGCGGAGGGTTGAACTGCGGAACCTGCTTTCCGATCTCGATGTCATCCCCGCCCCAGGAGGCAACAAACCGCGTGCCATCCGGGGCCACGAGGGTGATCTGCGCGCGCAAGCGGCTCTGCCAGGGGAGCATCTATCCGCCTCCCATGGCGTACTGCATGCCCTGCGCGCCGGACAGGGAGGGGGCCACGCGGACGTTGCTCGTGGTGCCGGGGGCGCGGCTGTTGTCCACGTTGATGTTGTTGACCACCCGCATGGAGGGTGCGCCTTTGTTGGGGGCCTCGGCGTTGTTCCAGTAGCCCTGGTTGGCGTTCTGCTGTGTCAGGCCCAGCTTGTCGGTGGCGCCTTTCAGCCACGGGGGAATGAAGTTCTCGAAGGATTTCAGCCCGCGGCCGGACAATAGGTCCACCAGCGTGCGCACGGCCTCCACCACCAGCCAGATAGGGGAGGCGAGGAAGAAGATGGCCGTCCGCAGGGCCAGCGACTTGTTGTAGAGGCGGTCGAACCAGTTCCACGCGGCGTTCAGGGCGTCGGTGATGTCGTGCCAGTAGTGGATGATGATGAGCACCGCCGCGGCCAGCGCCTCGATGGCGATGATCACCGCCCCGATCGGGTTGGAATCCAGCGCCACGTTGAGGGCGATCTGCGCGGCCGTCCAGTAGACGTACACCAGCGAGAGTAGCGGCCAGTTCTTGATGAGCCAGCCCGCGGCGTTCCAGAGGAAAAGCAGGAACGGCTTGGCCGCCTGGATGGCGCTTGCGATATTCATGATCGCGTTTTCCACCCGCTGCGCGATGATCTCCTTGTTGGCGGCCACCCATGCAAGGGCCTTCTCGATGTAGGGCTGCGCGGCCTTCATTACGAAACCGAGGACGCTATCCCTTACGCCATTCACATGCTCGCGCAGCACTTTCAGAGAATCGTCGAACTTGTGAGCGGCTTGAATTGTGCTGTCCGGAATCACGTCTGCCGCCGCTTTCATCAGCTTGGTGACACCCTCCCTACCGAGGGCCAGCATGGGAAGGAGGTCCTGGCCGGCTTTTCCGAATGCCGCCACGGCGATGCGAGCGCGTACCTGGGGATCCCGCGTCTTGGAGATGGAGTCGGCGAGGATCAGGAAGGCCTCGCTGGCGTCGTGGGTGGAACGGATCTGGCGGGCGAGCCCCGGCGGGCCGAAGCGCACGAGGTCCATAAGGGTGCCCTTGCCCACGCTGAGGTCGGCCATGTTGCGGTTAAGGCGCTGCAATCCCGTCTGCAGGCCCTCGACGTTGGTGTCAGTGAGCTTCGCGGCGTAGGAGAAGCGCTGCCAGGCATCCGCTGACACCCCGATGATGGAGGCAGTCCGCCCGATCTCCTGGCCTCGGGCGGCAAACTCAGGGACAGCCTCCACGAGCTTTTTCACACCCTCGGCTGCCTTCTCGAAGAGGCGCTCGGCGAGCACGCCGCCAAACACCGCCTTGAAGGATGCCGCTCCCTTTTCCGCCTTGCCCCACGCGCCCTCAGATGCCGCGCCGAACTTCCCCATGTTCATGCCCATGTGGCTGAGAATCGTGGAGAACTTGTCCACCGCGGAGAGCACGGAGCGCACGGCGAAATCAGGCATCTACGGGCCAGCCTTTTTCACGGAGTCCCGCTCGGCCTTGGCCATGAGCGCATGCCAGCCGTCCCAGTAGCGCAGCTCCTCGTAGCTCATCGCCTTGATCTCGGAGGGCTGGACTCTGCGGTAGAACAGGTTGCCCATCATCTGGTGAACCCTGCCTACCCCAAGAGAAAAAGCAGCCCGAGGTCCTCGGCCGCATTGAGGTCCACGCCCCGAAGCTCATGCACCGCCTGCGGGGGGAGGCCCGTGAGGTGCGCGATGAGCGCGTACGCGCGGGCGTAGCGGTCGTCCTGGTCGAAGCCATCGGTGGCCAGCTTTGCCTTGGCGCCCATCTGCGCCCAGTCCAGATCCTTGGTCTCCCCGGGCGGATTGGCAAGGTGCTGGCGAACGGTGAGCCGGTTTCCGTCGCGGACGTTCTCCAGGAACCCCATGCGGTAGAAGCGCACCAGGCGCTCGCAGACCCCCTCGATGGCGGCCTTGGCCTTGCGGTCGGGCTGGGCGTCGATGTCGATCTGGTAGTGCTCGATGAGCTGGCGCACCTGAGCGGTGGCCGCCTCGGGGGAGAGCTTGTACTTGCTCTCGTCTCGGTTCAGCGAAAAGGTTCCCATGTTTCTCTCACCTGTTACGCGGCGAACCGCGCACCTTTCTTCATATTCTCCGATCCCCACATTGGTTTGAGATTCGTCCAATGGGAGGCTACGAAGGCATGCTCTGGATGCTTGTCAACGTCCCACCATGAAAGGGGAATGGTGTGATCAACGTGCCACTCTCCGTAATTCTCCCACGTCATTCCCGGGAGAAACTGCGCCTCGAGGTGATTTTTGAGAAATCCCTGAGAGCAGCCGATATAGCTCCATGAGCGAGAGGTTTTGGAAACGCCCCTCTTTCCCAGCATTCTCCAAATTGCGGAGCGAACTATTTTCTCTTCCTTGTGGTTCCTCTCCCATTCCCTGCATGCCAGGATGTGCTTTCGTCTTCGTTCTGGACTCTGATCACACTTTTTGGCATAGCGCCTTACTTTGTCTGGATTGTTTTTTGCCCATTCTCTCCTGATTTCCCGGGTACGATCGATGTTCCTTTTCCGGCGCAGGTTACGAAGTTCCCTCGTTCTTTCCGGATGTTCCTTTTGCCATTGGGCAGAACGAGTTATGATCTTCTCCCGGTTCAGGAGGTATCGCTCATGCGGGGTCACGGTCTCACCTTCCGTACCTCAGATTTTCAGCCCTCCGCGATTGCCCGGAGGCTCTCCATCTCCGAGAGGCTGCAGGCGATGGTGATGCCGCTCATAGCGCGCACCACCTTGGTCATCTTTCGGTTGTTTCGGCCGCTGGTGGCCACCCCCTCGTTGTCCCACTGGGAGGCGGGGAGGTTCACGTTGGTATCGCCCAGCACCCGGTAGGTCACCCCTGCGATGGACACCGAGAGCGGGGTGCCGCTGTCGTCGGGGGCGGTGCCGGAGAACACCTCCCACTGATTGTCCCGCGGGATCAGGGTGACGGTGAGCTTGTTGTCCTGGTTCTCCCAGTTTTCCAGCTTGATGAAGCCCGAGGCTTTCAGGATCCCCGAGCGGAACGCCGCGGCGAGGGTTACGTCTGCCATGGTGCCCTCCTATGCGGCCAGCGCCGCGAAGCTGATGTCGAAGTTGATCGTGGTGTCGATGATGTTCCCCTGGCCCGAGAGGATGATGGGAATGACCGCGGTGAAGCCGTCGCCGCCGGTTCGCACCTGGATGGGCGGGGAGGCGCTGGACATTCCCGACTTCAGGGCGTTGATGGTGTAGGTGGCGTCTGCGATCCACCCCTTGCCCGCCCACGCTTTGGCGAGTGCTATGTACTCGTCCACCACGTCCTGCACGTCGCGGGCGTACTGCTTGGCCGTGACATCGGTGACCTGGTTCTTGTCTTTGACGATGGCGATGCCGCTCCACTTCGCCCCTCGGAAGGTGGCAAGGTCGCTTGCGATGATGTTCTGGAGCTTCGCCAGGTTCACGCTGTCGCGGTAGCCATTGCTGGTGGAGGGGATGCCGGTGTTGTTGGCGTAGTAGGTGACCACGTTCTGGAGCACCACGTAGCCGCCCTGAACGACGGTGGGAGACAACCCCGCCTTGACCGCGGTGTCGCGGTTGGTGTAGTCGGCCGTCCACATTCCGCTGGGCCCGGGCTCCACGCCCGAGAGCACGATGCCGTCGTACGGACGCAGCGCCGCCTGCCCGGTCCGAGCGTTCACCGCCCCGCAGGCGACGGCCGCAACCTCGCAGGGGTGCGTGCGGCTACCGGCCGCGCAGATGAGCTGGTCGGTGCGGTCGTTGGTGTTGGTGGTGGCAAAGGTGGTGAGCGCACTGGGGACGGTGGCGCTGTTGGTGACGTCGCCCGTCCAGCAGCGGAAGGGCTTTCCAACGAGGTGGTCGTAGCAGCCCGTGGGGGGGTCAGCGCTGGCCAGCCCGTTGTAGGTGGAGACCGCGGTGGTCGTGGTCTGGTCCTGCGCAGTGGCCGCCGCCGTGGTGCCCGTGGCGAGGTAGCCGTGCACGAGGTCGGTCATCCACTGGTTTCCCGGGAGGTTGTTGGAGTTCGTCCCGGTTCCAAGGGCGTTCAGGGCGTTGGCGATCGTGGGGACCCCAGTCCCGCCGGTCATGGCGGTCACGGTGACCCCGACGCCCGCGGGGAGGCTGTCGCCGGCCTGGATGTTCACGGCCAGCGGGATACTGTTGCCCCAGGGGCCCTTGGACTTCGAGGTGGTGGTGACGTTGGCCGTGCCGCCGTTGGATGCGGTGATCGGCGCGTGGCTGTCGGCGGTGATCGCCGCGGCGATCGCCGTGGCGATGGTGATGGCGCTGTCACCCGAGGCCACCGAGACCGCATAGCGAACGCCGTCCACGTAGATGGCAAGCGTGCCGGCAGCCGTCGAGGGGCCGGTGACGGCAAACCCCGTGGAGGTGGCGGCGTTTCCGGCGACTTCTGCCTGCGGGATGACGTACACCCCGGCGCCACCGGTGCCGAGGCCCGCGAAGACCCCGATGGCCAGGCGGTCGAGCATGAAGCCTGCGCCGAACTTCAGGGCCACCGCCCCCGGGCTGGAATACGGCCCGTAGACGGTCTCCGCGGTGATGGAACCCGCCAGCGAGGGGTCGAAGGTCCCGATGATGACGATGTTGCGCGCCACGTCGTTGGCCACAGGCGTGAAGGAGGTGTTTTTGACTCCGGCGCCGCGCGCGACGGCCAAGCTGCTGGAGAGGATGGGCATACTACGGGCCTCCTGCTTTCGCTCCCGCCTTGGCGGGGTCCGGGCTTGCGCCCGTGGGATCGCTTGTCACAGAAAGGGATACGTCCACCGCACCGGCGCCCGCCGGGGTACCGACCTCGCCGGCCACGGCCTCGGTCACGGTGCAGGTGTAGTCCATGGTGCCGGAGAGCAGTACGTATTCGCCGACCGGCGGCGGGGACTCCTTGTTGATGTTGGAAATCCAGCGGTCTGAGATCTGCACGCCGCCGAGCGTCTGCGAGTTTCGCGGGTCCATGAGGATGCCGAAGAGGATTCCCGAGAGCTCGTCCCAGCGGATATCCGCCTGGTGGGCGGCGCTGTCGGAGGCGGCAAGCGCAGATGCAAACGCCTGCGGGGTGGCGTTGGGGTCCATGAGGATGCGAAGGTCCGCCGAGGCCTGCGCTGCGAGCTTCAGTTCCACCTGGAAGGTCATGGCGTGGCGAAACGGACCCTGAAGCCAGCCCGAGCGCGCCTTATCGAGTTGGCCGCTTCGGTAGAACACCGTCACGTGGCGAAGGTTTCCCAGCAGGCTCCCGGCCTCGTGGCTCTGCCGCTGGAAGCCCTCCACGGAGAAGCGCCCCGCGGCGTTGGCCTCAAGGAGGGAGAGCAGCGCCTCGCGGATGATCGGCGCGCGCCAGTCGGTGGCCGACGGGGTGCTCATGCCTGGCCCACCCATTCGTACCAGATCGATATCCAGAGCCACGCAATGTGGATGTTCACCCCGTGCTTTGACTTGTCGTCATAGTACCAGGGCGAAAATCCCCATTTCGCGGGCTTCTGGAATCCGACCTCGATCCGCTTTCGGTAGCTCATGCCTGGCCCACCGCCTGGGGGAAGAGGCGCACGAATCCGATGGAGTCCACGCGCTCGGGGGCCCGGGTGCGCCCGTCGATGAGGAAGCGCTTGAGCGTCGGGTCAGCGGGTGAGGTGGGGATCATCACGAACCACGGCTCGTCGGCCTTGGGCACACGCGAGAGCGAGGACAGGCGCAGGATCACAAGCGGGCTTTTCACCACGATGATCTCCCCGCCCGGGCGCTCCTCGCGGTAGTCGTACATGACCTTGCCCAGGAGCGGGCCGCCGTGCAGGGAGGTATTGATCACCACGCCATCGGGGGCGATGAGGACTATAGGCGCGGCGAAATCGCTTTCCAGAGTCGCCGCCAGGTCCTGCTCGAGCATCGTCCACGCCTCGCCGGCCACGTTCTACCCCTTGGGCTTTCCGGTCTCGCGGATCTCGCGCGGCGCCGGGGCCTGCGCGGTCTTCAGCGGGTGATCTGCGGGAAGCGCGGCGAGGATCTCCTCCGGGAGGGTGTCGCCCGGCGCAAGGTGCAGGCCGTTGCCGTGGTAGTGGACTCCCTCGGGGAGTTTCATGGCCTACGACCTCGACGGGCCTGCGACCGGCGGCGAGGGGAGCTTCGCGGCGGGGGCTGCGGTTCCCTGAGCCTCGGCCTTTGCGGCGGCGGCGGCGTCCAGGGCGGCAATGCCTGCGCCTGCGGTCACGCTGTCGGCCATGACCTTCGTGACGTTGGCCTTCTCCGAGGCGCTGGCGGCGCCCTTCGGGGAGGCAGGGGCGTCCAGGGCGGCGGCCTTGCCTTCCTTGATCAGCCCGGCGATGCGCTCGGCGCCGAGGGCCGCAAGGTGCTCGACGTCCTTAACGATCTCCCCCGGGGCGATGCTGGCCAGGTGCTCGATGGATCGCACCACCTTCTTGGCCTCGTCCAGGGTGACGCGCTCGACGTGGAGGAATCCCTCACCGAGCCATCGGAATGCGCTGGGAGCTTTGTCTGCCATTTCTCACCTCTCACCTTCGGGGCGGAAGCACTGCCTTGCCTTCGCGCAGGTAGCGTTCCGCCGTGACTGAATCCACGTAGATCCGTTCTCCTGGACCGGCGACGGGGCGCCCGTTGTCGTAGAGCACCCCGTCC
>Ga0335069_10008267_pt1 | contig 14904 bp, 5 predicted proteins | sample Lox_Sample_11_FD_206714 | JGI IMG/M metagenome (GOLD analysis project Ga0335069, IMG submission 206714) | Soil microbial communities from Loxahatchee National Wildlife Refuge, Florida, United States - Lox_Sample_1.1 | ecosystem: Environmental > Terrestrial > Soil > Wetlands | place: USA: Florida... | reverse complement strand
AGGAAGAGCTTCTTGTTGCCTGGCATCGAGCCGCGCCGAGTCTCTCGCCAAACCGCGCCGTGGTCAAAGGCCCCCGGGGGAGCGTCCGAATCGAGACTGGCTGTCTGTTTCCATGCTCGTTGCCAGTCTACTCCGGGCGGTGGTGGTCACCGCCGAGGACTTCTGGCCTTCGCTGCCGGGCGAACCGCCGGGTGACCTGAGGGCCGTCGATGAGCGGGCCCTGGGTGGGTCCTTCGTGATGATGGCTTCGATGGCTTCGCTCGTTGCGGCTGTCTCTTCTTGCGTGCCTTGCTCTTGCCGGCTGCCGCACCTTTGGCCTCTCGCCCGATCTTATCCGAGCTTGGTTCGCTCTCTAAGCGCTCAACCCACCTCGTGTGGGGGGCGACACCATCTGGAACACCAGCGATGCCCTCCTGGGCGAGAGCACGGCGGATGCGGTCCTTGCTGCGGTTCCGAACCTTGTTGAGGAGAGAATATCCGCTTCTGCCTGAGGTCGATTCCTCGCTTTGCGCCGCCCATTCTTCCGGCGTTGGAAGCAGGGCCAGGCCTCGGTCGCCGCCGTCGGCGCGGTGTAGCCGTTCGAGACCGGCGAACGCAAAAGGGTCGTCCTTGAGCTGCGGAAAACGCTCCAGCAGGTATTTGTTCGCGAAGTTCATCCCGCGCGGCGTCGGCCGACCTCGTTCGTGGGTCGGTGTTCCCGGTTCCGATGTGCGCGCCCCTGCGCGAGGTATTGGCCAGCCTTGGTCAACCGCCAGCAGTTGTCGTCGGGTGTACAGTCGTCGCGTCCTCGCTTCACTACTATCGTTCGCTCTTGCTGCAAGGTTGGCGGCACCGTTCTGAGCGATGGCCCCAACCTCGTTGGTGTGAGCCACACCACTCTCGAAGCTCTCTGTGCTGGCCTGGACGCTACGCCCAGTGGTGCTCGTGGCCTCGACGTTCCTGGCGAAGCCACCGGTGGTCATCTTTCGAAGTGCATGCGGCCGCAACCGCCATGCCGCCCACAGCATGATACGGCCGTCGGTCCTCGGGTCGCAACCCAACAGCTTCGTCAGGTGAGCGACCAAGCTTTCATCGGAAATTCCGCTGGCGTAGGGGTCCGTCTGGTCCACCCCCCGATTTTACTTCACTCCACTCCTGACGTCCGTGGGGTCACGATTGGGGCTGAAATGCGCGACGAAATGCAAGCCCTCTGGAGCTACAGGCAGGTGGCCGATTTTCTGGGCGTCAGCCCGGCCTCGGTCCGCAACCGCGTGTACAGAGGGCAAATACCATTCTTGCGCCTTGGCGCCCGAACTATTCGTTTTGACCCAATGCAGGTCTCTACCTGGCTCGCCACCCGCGAAGGGTTGGCGGCATCGGCCTGCAGTGTTGCAACGCCGCCCACCGCAGTGGCTCCATTTTCAAAAACTTCCGGTTCTGAAGCCGCCGGTAAGCAGGCTAACCCTGGCACCACCGAGACGCAGCATTTAAGGAAATCAGCCGAGCGACCAAGGAGGCGGGGCGTAACGAGATGACCCGCTCGGCGCCCATCAATACCCACGCGTCCAGGCGCGATGTGCTCGTGGCCACCCTCGCAGTATGGCGGGCTGGCCCACGCGCGGCCGGGGTGGATCACGCCACGTTCAAGAAGGTGTTCGGCACAGGACCGGGCAGCCCGGAATTCATTCGCACGGCGAACCGGCTGTGCCACTACCGGCACGCATACCAGTTCAGCGCCACCCGCGCGGTGAAAGTTGAGAACGAATTATCTGGAAAGGTTCGCACGTTCCAGATTCCAACCTACTACGACCGCATCATCTTCCGAGTGCTGGCGAACAAGCTGGCCATCTCCGTGCCTCGCAGTCGCGTCGACTGGTGCCGGCCTGGTGTGGACAGCCGCGCATCAGTAGTGGCCCTTGCCCAGCAGGTGCGGCGGCACCCAGAGCCGTTCGAGCCCGGGTACAAGAGCGCAAGAACCCTGCTGCTCAAGCCCGAGCCGTGGCGCGCGCTGCACATCGACTTGGCCAACGCCTTCCCCTCGCTCAACTGGAAAGTAGTCCTCGAATCACCTGCAGCGAAGAAGTGCCTGCCCGAGCCCCTGCGCACGGTGCTGGCGGAGGTCTATGGGTTCTACAGCCCCACCGGCATCGGCGTCCCTCTCGGCCTGGCCACCTCACCTGCCATGCTCCAACTCGCCCTGGCCGATGCCGATGGGTATCTGCTTTCGCTGGGCGTGCCGGTGTTTCGCTACCTGGACGACGTGGCCGTGCTGGTGCCGGACTCCGCTCGTGCGGACAAGATCTTGGAGGGCTTCGCCACCCGTATCACCCCGTTTGAATTATCAATCTCCTCCACCAAGTCCGGCGTGTGCCGAGGCGCCATTCCATGGCTGGGCCATAGCCTGGACATGCGGGATGGCACAATCGACATCGGTACCCAGGCCGCACTCCGGCTGGAGGTGCTCGTCAGGGCGGCGGACGACTCAGACCTGCGGAGAATTGTCCAAGCCCTTGACCACTTCGGCCTGGCCACCTGCGGGAAAAACTTCCAGCGCATCCTTCACATTATCAAAGAGCACTGGGGCAATAGGCTCTGCCTCGCTGCCCAGGACCCCCAACTTGTAGACCACGCAGGACAGGAGCCGGTGCTACCCACCCGGAACGCCGGGCGGGAAAAACCCACTACCACCAGGAACGGCTTCGGAAGCACCCAGTATGGGAGCAACCGAGTCTGTAGACTGGGTAGGAATGGGTACAACCACAGGGTTGCATCCGAACAGCACTCACCGGCTCGGTCGGTAACCGAAACCGACCACGTAGTAGGAAAACCCTCCTGCCGGCGCCAATGCGGTGGCCGGCAGGGGGGCTCTCGGAGGCCACCAGAAATCGTGAACCTGCTCGGCGGGCACACCCAGCTCTTGAACGCTGCGGACGAGTTGGCGTCTGCCATCGCCCAGCGCCACACCGAGCTGGAGGCGAAAGTCCTGTTCGGCTCTCTTGACAAGGCCAAGCAGTATGCACGTGCCCACCAGGTTTGGGCACAGGTTCTGGCGGTGTTCCAGCGGCAAGCCCGGTTGCTTACCCCTGCCCAAGAAGAGGCGCTGCTGATGAGAGAGATGCCGGTCCTGCTCACCGCCGCCACGCTGACCGTTGTTGATTCATCATGGGTCTGCAGGGCGGACCCGCTCAAGGTCATTTTGCAGCACATCGGCGGGAAGCCCACCAAGGTGTGCAAAGCGGAGCTGGTGGCCGAAAGGCGATCTCGCGAAAATGGTGAACGCCCCACCCGCAAGAGCATGTTTGCGGAACTGTTGATGGGCCACACCATAGCCCCGGCGCCGGTGGAGGATATGGCCCCGCTCTACCAGAACGCGCGAGCCGCGTTCCTCGCCAGCCGGCGGAACAAGAAGGTTGGCTCGGCTGAAGAAGCGCGAGTAGCCAAACAAATCGGTGGCCACCGGACACGAGCCTCGGGTGCTGGCGTAGTGAAGGGCGACGTCTACACAGATAAGATGCGCATCGAAATCAAGACGACCCGGGCTGGCCGATGGCTTCTCCCGCTCTACCAGCTCGACCAGCTCCGCCGCTCTGGGAAGCTTCCGGTCGTCACGTTTACTGCGCACGGAAAGACCGTGCTCTGCCTCGCGCCGGAATCGTGGGTGGACCAATCCCGTATCAAGGTCGTCGCCAGCCGCGGTTCCCAACCCGGTCAGGGCAAGCTCTCCATCTCCAGGCCGCGGGTCCTTGAGTTGCTGGCCGAAAAGAACACTGCAGTGAGGTGCGACCTTGGGCAGCACGGCGTCTGGCTGCTGATCACGGCGGACACTTTCATGGAGGTAGTCGCTCCATGATTTCTTCTGCCGGAGTCCCCGCGGACCTGCTGAGTGGTGTACTCACCAGCATCACCAAAGTCTTCCTATCCGTATTCACGAAGCTTCGTCATTTGTTGACCTTTATCGGGTGGGTGAGCGCGCCGGGTAGAACCGGCCTCCTGGCCGGAGCAGTCGGCTCTGCAGCCCCCGGCCGAGCACGCAGAAAGAGGCGGACGGCGCTCACCCGCCCAACTTTCTCCAAGTCGCTGATGGCGAACCGATTCTCTGATGGCAAGCTGCCATCCGGTTTCTGGCGTCCACTCCAGCGGGCGCTGGGGCGGCTAAGGTTCAGGTACCGTGTGGTCTTCCTGCGGAAGGGTGATCCGCATCAGCACATGTACCGAGCAGTCGTCCGATTCCCGCCTGACGAGCTGTTCGTCCAGCTAGCAGCTGCTCGCCGTCTTCTCGCGTGCGTTGACCCCGACCTCCGCGACTGTTCCTGGGCGCGGCGACTTCGATGCGATGCGGTCCGTCATCCCACACACCAAGATGCTGTTGCAAGGCTGCGGGATTTCCGGCTGCGCCATCAAGGCAGGCCGCTGTGGGTTGCGACGCTCGACATTGCAGCCCTTCATGATTCCATTGCGCACGGGGCGGTCAGGGCCGCGCTGGCAGCCGCCGTAGCTCGCGCAGCACTGCGGGGAGTGGCCATCGAGCGTCGACTCCTGAAAACCATCGAGATGCTGCTGGCGAGCTACTCGTTCGGCTCGGACGTGGTGGTGGGCGCAGGGGGCGTTCTTGCCGCTAAGGACCCTGCTGGCCAACTCTCTTGGCCGCTGGATGAACTCAAGTCCTTCCATCGCGATCCTCTTCGCGTACGCATGGGACTGCCACAGGGGAGCCCATTATCTGACGTGCTCGCCAATCTCGTACTCGACACGGTGGACCGCGCAGTCTGTGGCGACGCTGCCGATGCTCAGATTTTCTATGCGCGCTACGTCGACAACATTATCATCGCCCACACCAACCGGGCGGCCTGCGAAGCTGCGCTGAAGCGTGCCACCGATGCCCTGCGCGAACTGAGACTGGTTCCCCACCCGCCTTGCGCCTTCAGCTTGTCAGATACCGCGTTCTGGCGGGCCAAATCTCTGGCTCCGTTCATCTGGGCTCCAGCAGGGGAAGGGCGGGAATGGCTCGGATTCCTCGGGTACGAACTGCGTTACGATGGTGAGGTTCGCATCCGCCGGGAGACCATCAGGCGGCACAAGAACCGGCTCCTCGATATAGCTGTCAGTCGTGAGCGTGCATTCGATGCCCAAGCCCACGCCCAAGGTGCCCGCGCCAGGAATTGGTTTCGCAAGCACGCAGCGGCCAGTGTGACCGCCTTCGAAAGGGAGCTGATTCGTGCCTGTGTCCGTCCGGGACGTTGCTGGGCACACGCGTTTCCGCTCGCTGCGTTTGGGGGCCAGTGCTTGGCGAGCCAGGCGAGAGACCTCGACCGGTACCGCCGCCTGCTGGTGAGGCGGTATCGGAAGCATGTCGAGCAACATGGCCAGCGGCTTGGGGTTGGACTCGGCAAGGTGCGGGCCGTGCAGGACCACCACCGCGCGTCCTACCACTTCAACCTTGTCGTGCGATTCGCACTCAGTGTTGCCGCCCTGCCCGTGGTCTCCCTCGCCTGTACGGAGGACACGCCATGAGTTCTCCTAGCAACAGGCGTGGGCGTGCCCAGCGCCACCACGCCGAGAGAATTGAACGAGAGCGCCGTCGTGCGGAAAGCCGCAAGCGCGTTGCAGAGCTAGTTCGCATTGTGACGGACGGTGAAGTCAAACCGCACGAAGCGTTGATTGACACTATCCTGATGCTCCGGGATCCGGCTCCATGCGTAATACCGGACTCCACTTTGCTCTCGATCCCCGGCCACGAGGCAGTCCTGGCCGAAGCCCGGCGCCTATTCGATGACTATGGGGTAGACCTTGAGCCACAAGGGGTCTTCCTCTCCCTACGCAGGTGCCTCTCTGACTATTTTCCCATCGGCAGATTGGCCGATGATGCGGGGAGCGCCGTGGACCGACAAACGAGGCGAGCACAGGCCATCCTGGCCAAGCATGTGCTCCCCCACTTTTCTGAAAATCTGGATCGTGCGGTTGAGGCCATGCATTTTGCGGTCCTCGACATCATCATGCAGCGCAGCTCGATGGACGGCATCCTCTTCGCCCCGGTCGTTCTCCCTCCTGGGTTAGGTGGGCCGGCTGTGCGCCTGGCAGCCCAGAGGCCGACGCCCACCTATTTCCAGCGTGACGGAAGAGAGCGGCCAGCCTGGCGGTGCGGCGGACCTGATTTTACGGATTCCTGCATTTGCTGGGCGACCTGGCCGGCAGAGGTGAGAGGGGCACCATCCGGAAGCCCTTCTGCCGACGTGTACCTGCAGAGCCATGCCTTAAAGAATCTGAGAGAACGCGTTCCCCTGGCAGGGCTCAATGGACTCCTGGATCTTGCCGCGTACCAAAGCCTAGAGGATCCCACGCTGGTCCGAACAGGACCCAAGGAATGGCTGGTCGACTTTCGCTTCGGCGACATGCGGCTCGGGTACTTCACGGCGGTCGAGATTGAGGGTCGAATCCTGATCACCACGTTTCTATTCCTCACGATGCGGGACACTCCAGAAGGGAAGCGCATCCGTGAGGTGCTCGGCCTGCGGGCCGAACAGGTCGAGTGGCTTCGTCTGGACGCACTGCCTTACTTCACCCAGTCAGATGTCGCCCAAGACAGCCAACTCCGCGCGGTCCTGACGGAATGCGGATGCGGTCACCTGTTCGAGCTCATCGGACTGGACGCCAAGGAGATTGCACTCCCGGGCAAGGCCAAGGAGACCCGACTCCACATGCGCGAGCCAGCCCTGCGTATGATGCGGGCGCTCTATTCGCCCAAATCGTTGGTCCTGGAAGCGTCCGAGCGGGACATCCAAGCGGCGATGAACCAAGAGGCGGAAGTCGGCACAGCTGGCACCACCCACGGCACCATTCCGTCGCAGTCGCGGGAGTCTACTCGAAACTCTACGAGCCAAAACAGCATTTGACCAGAAACCCATGCTGACCCAGATCCTCAACATCCGGCGCCCTGCCATTGGGACCATCTCCTTTTCGGAGATGAGGCGGCAGATCAGGACCGGCTCGCCCCTGCGGGTAAGCCGTGCCTCCCCGGTCGCTTAGGCGGTCACCAAGCAAGAGTCCACCAGCCAGCCCCCAGCCTGAGCGGGCCGGCTTGGTCACGGCGCCGTTTGCGGGCGCGCCAGTCTCCCCACCCGCGTGGCCGGGGGGACAAGGCGGTACTGGTGGACTGAGTGGACGCACCAGCGGAACGGGGGCGGAGGTCGCCACCAATGGCCCCACGGCCCGGACCACCCCTACACCAGAGGCGACGCCGCAGGACAACCTAGCCACCGCCCTGTCGCTGGTGGCTGCTGCCGCCGAGAAGGGGCCCGAGGTGCTGGGCAACCTAATCAAGACACTTGAATCGGCCCTGGGCGGGGAGCACGCTGATCCTGCTTCGGCGCTCCCTGAAAAACGAATAGCTATCGATGCCGACGCGCACGTCGTGCCCAACCAGAAAGGACACGACGCGATGAAAATATATGGACCCTATCGACATGGGGACCGATGGCGGCTCACTATCCGCCAGGGCAAGAAGCAACACGTCTTGAGCTTCCCCAACCCCAAAGAAGCGCAGACGGAACTAGCCCACCTGCGGAAGGCAGCTGCACGACAGGCGGGAGTGCTTACGGAAAAGGCGATCGCAGACTACGCTGAACAACTCCGCGGAGAAGGGTTGCGGGTGAGTTCGATAACTACGGCAGTGTTCCGCTTGAAGGGACTCCTCAAGCCGGTACTGACGGAGCCGCTGGCAACCATCAGTGCACAGCGCGCAAGGGAGCTGTACCAGAATCTCCCAGGCGCAGTTGATACCAGGCTTAATGTGCTGGCGCTGGCCAAGAAGTTTGGCCGGGTGGCTGTAGAGAATGGCTGGACGGATGTCCCACTCTGTGGAGACATCAAGCCCAAGGGCCGTCGTAGGTGTGGAAAGACAAAGCTCGGCCTAGACGAATCGCGCAGGTATTTGGCTACCTGCCTTCGCCGAGCCACCAGCACGAATGTCCAGGTCAGAACAGCCGCGACCGCAGCTGCGATGCCGCTCCTGTTTGGAATGCGTTCGAGCGAGGTTCTTGGGCTTGCCGTTCGTGATCTCGATGACGGTGGGCGAGTTCTTCGTATCACCGCCGCCAAAACACGAGCAGGCATCCGAACCCTCGTGGTACCAGAATGGTTCCGTCCGTTGCTACTCAGCGCTGCCGAGAACCTGAAACCGGAAGACAGGATCTTTCCCCACGAGAAGACGTGGATTCACCACCACGTCGTTGCCATCTGCAAGGAAGCAGGGGTGACCAGGGTGGTGCCGCACGGCTTGCGAGGCACCCATGCAGACCTGTCACTTCTGGCAGCAGCGACTCCGCTTCAGGTCTCTCAGGCGCTTGGCCATACGAACACCGGAGTCACGTTCCGCCACTACGCTGACAAGGACCTCGCAGCCCAGCAGCAACATCAGCAGGCGGTGCAGGCTCTGGTCCCGACCCAGCCTCCGAACTAGCTAGCTTCTTCCCCATCCAAATCAGTTACCAAGTTGTTACCACGGCAGTTACCACGGCCATGACAGACTGCGATGTGCTGAAACCCAAGCAAGAAAGAAGCCCCTGTTTCCAGGGGCTTGCAGGAGTGCGAGGAGGGGGACTTGAACCCCCATGGCTGTTAACCGCTAGCACCTCAAGCTAGTGCGTCTACCAGTTCCGCCATCCTCGCAGAGGAGGTCAGAGGCGCCGCTTATAGTAGGGCCTGGGGTCACTGTCAATGCAATGAGGTTGGCACGCGTCCTACGCGGCTGGTCGTCCCAAACCAAGCAAATCTCGCGCGGCAAAATACGCGTCGCTGACCGCGAAGCGAAGCAAGTCCTGCAAGGGGCCCGGTCGGCCAGTGTGGTTGCGCAGAGTCTCCGGGTCCAACCCAGGAGAGACCCCGGGGATCGATTCGCGCCCGACGATCGGCACCGCCACGGGCGCGGCACCGCACATGAGCAGCCCGGCGCGATTGCCGGCCTCGCGCACGCTCTCACGCCAGCGCGCGGGGTCGAGCGCCACCTCGGCGTGTTCTTGGAACAGCTCGCCCACGCGTTTGGCGATCTTGTAGGGCAGGGCCTTTTTCAACTTCACGGCCTGTTCGGCTGCCGCATCTTCGCTGCCGGCCCGGAAGCGCGAATGCTTGGGGTGGAAGGCCTTGAGCACGCCCATGAACAAAGTGTCGAATTCCGGGGCTGGCAGGGTTGCCGCCAGCACATACTCGGGCCGGCTGAGCTCGAGCGCGCGGCCGATACGGAAACGCAGCTCGCCTGGGTCGGCTTGGTCGGCCAGAAGCTGCCCGACCACGATGGCCGGCGGCGCCACACCAACCAGGCTGACTCCGTCGAATTCCGAGTCCGGCCGCAAATAGAGACTCGTGCGCCGGCTGCCCAGCGCCTTGCCCGCTTGCCCGCAGATCAGCGCAACCGCCTGGTCTCCCACGGTTGACGCTTTGTCCTTGGCGGTCACACCGAAGTTGTCCAGGGTGGCTTGCGAGAGGCCGGGCGCGCCCTCCCAAACCGCGGCCAGTACTTCGCGCATGAAATGCAGCTCTGGCAGCGGTGCCAGGTATTGGGCCCGCCCGCCGTCCTCCAAGGTTCCCGCGTACGGATCGTCGGGCTTGCGTTCGGGCGGCGGATTCTGTGTCAGGAACTCCCTGTCTTCTTCGGTGGCCAGGCCCAGCACGGCCAGCACTTCCAGCAAGCAGCGCGCTCGGTCGGTTTGGCCGCGACGGATGTGATCAGCGGCCAACGCGTGCAGGGATTCTTCTCGCGTCGGATCGAACAGCAGGATGGCTTTGTGGTTCTCGATCGCCATTTCCATGTGCTCGGGCCGAGCGCCATAGATTTCGGCCAGAGCCAAGCGCGCTTCCACACGTTGGGGGTCGGCTGCGATCGCGGCCTGCAGGGCACCGACCGCGGCGGCCGGCTCGGTCTGAGACAACAGGGATCCCAGCTTGGCCCACAGAACCCCGCGCCGGTGAGCCAGCTCAGGGTCAGCGGCTGGCTCGGCCAGTTGGGGCAGAACCCGCTGCAGGGTTTCTATCACGTCCACACCGCGCCCGGCTCGCTCGTACGCCTCGCTCAGGTTCCACAGGGCCGTCTCGTCCGTGGGATCGTCCGCGATGGCCTGCTCGAGCAGATCGGCCGCGCGATCGAAGTTGCCTTGCTCCATTTCGAAACCGGCGATCTCACGCCGGCGCGCCGCTCGCTCTTTGGGCTCGACCACGATGTCGGCAATCCGGCGCGCGGTTTCGATGGCGGCCCGCGGAGCCCCATCGGCCCGTTGTGCAGCCAACGCTTTTTCGAGCAGGGCGACCCGGTCGCTGCTGTCGGCTTCCAGGCGAGCCACCGCTTCTTCGTAGGCCTGGCGGGCTGCCCCTGTGTTGCCCAGGGCAAGCTGCAGATCGCCGATCTGCTCGTACAGCCCACACTGCTCCGCCGGGTCCCCGCACGATTCAGCCACCAGCCGCAGGGATCGCGCAGCTTCCAACTTGTCGCCACGCTCAATCGCCAGGTCGGCCAGCGCGCGCAGGGTCTGCGGGTGGCTCGGCGAGAGGCGCAGGGCGGCCTCGTGCAAGGCGGCTGCGCGTTCGGGGCGCTTCTGGCGCAGCTCGGCCAGCGCCCCGTGGACCAGCGCCAGCGCCACTTCCTCGGGGTAGTTGGCGGCTGCCGCGTGATCCGCGATGCCTTCTAGGTGCGCGGCCGCATCCCGCCAGCGCCGCGCCTGGAAGCGGTTCTCGCCCAGGGCGATGCGCAGCAAAAGCTGGCCGGGCAGCGCCTTGTCGGCTTCCACCAACTGCCGATAGCCTTCGTCGAGACGTCCGAGCTTTTCGTACACCTCGCCCAGCCGGTGATAGAGCTTGGCGGCCTGTTCGGGCTGGCCGCGCATTCGCCGGAGCGCCTCGTTCAACCGGCGCTCGGCCCGATCCCACTGCTCCTCGCGGTAGAGGATGTCGGCCATGGTAACCACGGCGGGCAGATGGTTGGGGTCCAGGTCCAGCGCCTCGTCGAGCCGGCGCTCGGCTTCGGTGAGGCCGTCCGGTTTCTCGCAGAGCGCGCGGGCCAGATTGGTCAGGACCGCGGCCTTGGCCGAAGGCGTCTCGCACAGGGCGAGCTGCCGTTCATAAATGGCCGTGGCCTCGTCGATGCGTCCTTCGCCAGCCAACATGTTCGCCAGTGCGGCCAGCGCATCGGAGTTGGACGGATGAAGCGCGACCGCCTTCTCAAAGCAGGTCCGTGCCTCGGCCGCCTGGCCGATCTGGTCGCGGAACACGGCCCCCGCCTCCAGCAGGGCCGCCGCCTGTTCAGGCGTGCCGGTCAGGGCCTCGGCCCGACGCAGGAGTACGGCCGCGTAGGCTTGGAAGTCGTTGTGCTTGAGATGGAAGCGAGCCAGCGCCGCCAGGGCAGCCGGATCTTCCGGCAACAGCTCCAGGGCCTCCTCGATGGCTTGCTGGGCCCCCTGGGGGTCTGACAGGTCATCGGACTTGATCTGGGCCATCTCCAGGTTGAGGGAGGCGATCAAGTGGGGGTCATGCCGCTTCTTCTTGGACAGGACATCGATGCGTTGCTGGAGGATGCGCAGCGCCTCGTGCGCCAGGCCGGCATTGCGCAGGTTGCGCAAGAGCGCGGACGCGGTTTGTTCGTCGGACAGCGCATCGGGGCCCAGGCTGCGCAGGCAGGCCGCCGCGGCCTCGGGGTTGCCCAGCTTCTCTTCCAAAATACGCGCGCGCCGCCAGACCAGCTCGTTCTTGTCCGTGCCGTCGGCGATTTCAGCGCGTCGGCGCAACACCTCGGCCAGGGTTTCGAAGTGACCCATCGCCTGGTGCAGGCGATCCAGCTCCGCCAGCGCCGCGGCGTCATGTGGGATTCGCTCGAGGATGTCCTCGTACATCTCGACCGCGCGGCCCGGGAGGGCCAACTCGTGCTCGTAGATCTGGGCCAGACGCCAGCGTGCCTCGCGTGCCTCTTGTCCCTCACTGGTCAGGTCCAACTCGCGCTGCAGTGCCGCGGCCGCTTTTTGCGCCATGCCCACGCGACCATAGAGGCGCGCCAGGGCAGCCCAGCCCGCACGCGCCTCTTGCGCCAGAGCCGGCGCGCGCGGGTCACCCGCCACCAGCCCGCGCTCCTCTTCGTCCGTGCTCAACACGAGCCGTTCGAGAGTGTCGACCGCCTCGTAGGGTCGTTCCAGTCGCTTCTCGTAGAGCTCGGCCAGCTCGAAGGCGCGGCTACGCGCCTCGCTGCCTTCCAGGCGTCCACCCGGCACGGTAATCCGACGTTCCAGCACGTGAGCCAGGTCAGCCCAGCGCTCTTGCCCGCGCACGATCTGCTCGAGCCGATCGAGCGCGACGGGGTTGTCGGTCTCCAGTACCAGGACCTTGCGGTAGCGTTCCTCGGCCAGGGCGACCTGTTCGAGGTTTTCGCGGATTTGTCCGACGTGCAGGTTGAGCGCGACCGCCTCGGCCCGCGACCCTTGCTCGGCCGCGCGCAGATAGATCTCGCACACGTGGTCCCAGCAGTCTCCCTCGGCCGCCAGTCGTTCCATCTCGGCGCGCACCGATTCATCGGCTGTCTGCAGCACGAAGGCCCGTTCCAGCGTCGCCAAGGCCATGTCGCGGTTGTAGGCGCCGCGCTCCCAGATATCGGCCTGCTTCTTCAAGTAGTGGTGGCGGGTGATCGGATCAGCGGGCAAGAGCTCGTAGGCTTGCACCCATTCCTGCCAGGGTGACTCGAAACCAGCACCGGCCGGCGTACCGACCACCGCAGGCGGCTCGGGCAAGTCCCCGGGCTCGAGCATGTCCAGCTCGCCAATGTCGATCTCTCCCGTTATCTCGTCGTATTCGAGCACCGGGGCAGCCGCGCCGTCGGCTGCCACCGGCGCCTGGGTCACCAGGTCCGCGTCAGCCACCTCATGCTCGGGCGCGACCGGGGTGGCCTGCTCGGGGGCGGAATCCTGCGCCGGTTCCGCTTCTCGATAGCTGCCAATGAGGGTCGCCAGGCGCCACAGGTGGGCCGCAATCTCCTCGTCTTCGGGCGCCAGGCGGAACGCGTTCAGATAGGCGCGGAAGGCGCGCACCCGGTCCTTGACCTTTTCTTCGACCAAGGCCGCCGCCCGTCGCGCCACCTTCACCTTCTCTTCGGTGGTGGCGGCGCGGGTGAAAGCTTGCCCTTCGACGGCCAGGGCATCCTCCCAGCGCCCGGTCATTTCGGCCAGCCGCAAGATCTCGAGTCGAACGGCCTCGTTGTCCGGCACCAGGGAGAAAGCCCGCAACAATTCGTCAAGGGCGCCCGATGGATCGCCCATCTCCTGCTCACGCACCTCGGCGCGCAAAGAGAGCAGGGCGAAACGGTCCTCCGGGGCAGGGCGACCGCGCGCCACCTGCGCGTACACGTCGAGCAGCCCCTGCCAATCCTTGGTGGTGCGAGCCAGCCGCTCCAGCTCGGGAAGCAGGATCTCGCCTGCCGGCTCGTGGACCAACGCCTCACGCAGGACCGCGAAGGCGCGCGCCGGCTGTTGCAGCCGGCTTTCGCACAATCCGGCCACCTTCATCGCCACCTGCACCTGGGCAAGCGGATCCGCCGAGCGGGCCCCCTCGCCGGCGTACACCTTGATCAGGTCTTCCCATAGGCCGTGGGCCTCGGAAGTGGCTTCCAAGCGTGCCAGGGTGGCTTCGTCGGGCCCCTCCAGGTAGGCCCGCCGGTAGATCTCGAAGGCCCGGCGCGGTTCGCGGAGCAGGGTCTCGGCCGCCTCGGCCATCTCGAAGAGGAAAGGCCGCCGTTGCGCGACGTCCTCGGTCTGGAGCAGGATCTTCTCCGCGGTCGCAATGAACGCCTCGCCGTCTTTGGTTTCGGCATAGAGCGGCGCCAACGCGGCCAACGCATGCGGCTGCTCGGGCTCGACCTCGATCACCCGTTCGAAGGCGGCAATGGCCTTCCTGGCATCCTTGAGTTGATCGCGGCACAGGAACCCGATCTCCAGCGCCCGCGCCACTCGTTCCCGCGGCTCGGTGGCGAAGCCGAGTTGCCGTTCCGCCACGACCACCACCCGCGGCCAATCCTCGCGGGCTTCGGCCACCCGGCGCAGGGCCTGGTGCGCCTCCTGGCTGGCGGGATCGAGATGATCGATGATGTGTTCCAGCGCGCGGATCGCTTCGGAGGAATCGTCCAGCTTCTCCTCCAGCAGGCTGGCGCGCTGGAGCGCCAGGGGAACCGCCTCGGCGGGATTGGTCGAGATGGCGATTCGGCGCGCCAGCAGGTCGGCCAAGCTACTCCAGTCAGACTCCGCCGTCGCGAGGACCGACAAGGCCTCCAGTCCCTCGCGGTCGGCCGGCAGGATCTTGAGCAGGTCCTGCCAGGCTTGTCGCGCGCGCGGGGCCTCCTTGAGCACGTCGCCGGCCAAGCGGGCTGCTCGCCGCAGAGTCTCGGCCTGCGCCGGTGGATCGGCGGCCAGCGCGGCGATCTGCCGATCCAGGACGTGCGCCAGATCTTGGGGTCGCCCCGCCTTCTCGAAGCCCACCAGCAGCGCCTGCAGGGCTTGCTGATCACCGGGGACGTGCTTTAGTAGGTTTTCCCAATAGGGGATGGCCTTGTCGAAGTCGTCAAGCTGGTTCTGCAGCAGGTCGGCAATGCGCCGGACGATTCCCAGCTTCTCCTCCGCCGTCGTGGCATAGCGGAGGTGGTATTCGAGCATCTTGACCAGCCGGGGTTTGTCGTTTGACCGCTCGAAGATGCTTTCCAGGCGCAAGAGAGCGTCCCGGTCGCTGGGGACGAGCCTGAGAATCTGGGCTGCAGCCCACGAGGCGTTCGACAGGTCATTCAGGCGTTCCTCGTACAGGCCCAACAGGCGGCGCAAGAAGTTGATCTTGTCGCCTTCGTTGCTGGTCAGGTCGACTTGGCTGCGCAGAAGCGCGGCCAGCTCGGCCCAGTTCTGGGTCCGTTCGTACGCCTCC
>Ga0335069_10008265_pt1 | contig 14908 bp, 12 predicted proteins | sample Lox_Sample_11_FD_206714 | JGI IMG/M metagenome (GOLD analysis project Ga0335069, IMG submission 206714) | Soil microbial communities from Loxahatchee National Wildlife Refuge, Florida, United States - Lox_Sample_1.1 | ecosystem: Environmental > Terrestrial > Soil > Wetlands | place: USA... | reverse complement strand
AGGGTCCTGCCGCCAGCCCGGCGGGTTGCGCAGGTCGAACCAGACGCCGATGTTCACCGGGCCACCCCTTCCGCGGGCGCCCCGGTCAGCGTGCCGACCGACTCGTCGCCGTCCCAGAACGGCGTCCACGACCGGAACTCCCCGGGCAGCGCCGGCGTGCCGCTGCCGTTCCAGCCGGTGAACCGCACCGACTGCGGCGTCCGGGTCACGTCAGCCGCGTACCAGTGCCGCTCCTGCCGCCGGGAGAAGAACCATTCGCCGTCCACCCGCGCGTACTCGTCGAAGTAACAGATCGCCATCACGATCCACTCGTCCCCGACCTCGTGCTCGGCCCGGCAGTAGACCGCGCCGGTGGCCCGGTCCAGGCCAGCCAGCTCGATGCGGTGCCCGCAGATCTGGTGCACCGACCGGTAGAACCGGCGCACCATCGGCTCGATGTACCGGCGCAGCGCGTCCCGCCCGGTGCCGTGCCGCCCCATGTCCACGTCGGGCCGGAAGCAGCCGACCCAGGCGTCCAGGTCCCGGGCGTCCACGGCCATCGCGTACCGGATAGGGAGCTGCTGGATGGCCAGTTGCGCCTCGATGCGCGCCAGCCGCTCGGCGAGCCCTGCGTCGGACACCAGCCCTCTCCGTTCCACCATCCTGGCCGTAGCCCGGTTCTGCCACACCCTGCGGCCAGGCCGGTCGTGCCGGGCGCCGGGCCGATCATGCTCAGCACCAGCCGCCTTGCCCGATCCTCGTTTATTTAGAATAATTAGTCAACTGATTCTACCAGCCAGGTCCCGCGCCGCCCCGGCCAGAAAGGTCAGCAGTCATGAAGACACGAGCGGCTGTGCTCAGGCAGGTCCCCGGCGACTGGAGCGTGGAGGACGTCGAGCTCGACAGCCCCGGGGAGGGCGAGGTCCTGGTCGAGATGGTGGCCAGCGGGTTGTGTCACAGCGACGACCACATCACCCGCGGTGACCTGCGGTTCGCGCACCTGCCGGTGGTCGGCGGGCACGAGGGCTCCGGAATCGTGCGGAAGCTGGGGCCCGGCGTGCACGGGCTCGAAGCCGGTGACCACATCGTCACCTCGTTCATTCCCGCCTGCGGCGAGTGCCGCTGGTGCGCGATGGGCCTGCAAAACCTGTGCGACAACGGCGCGCTGATCCTGGCCGGCCGCCAGCTCGACGGCACCTTCCGGATGCGCACCGCCGACGGCGCCGGCCTGGGCACGATGAGCGTGCTTGGCACATTCGCCGAGTGGCAGGTCTACGACCATAAGTCGTGTGTGAAGATCGGCACGGACATCCCGCTGGAGGTCGCCTGCCTGCTGGCCTGCGCGGTGCAGACCGGGTTCGGCTCGGCCGTCACGGCCGGCGGCGTCCAGCCCGGCGATGTGGTCATCGTGGCCGGTGCGGGCGGGGTGGGGATGAACGCCGTCCAGGGCGCGCGGTCGGCCGGCGCCGCGCACATCATCGCGGTCGACCCGGTCGCGGACAAGCGCACCTGGGCCCGCGACTTCGGCGCGACCGAGTCGTTCGAATCGATCCCGGCGGCGCTGGACCGGGTCCGGGAGCTGACCAACGGTCAGGGCGCCGACGTGTGCATCCTGACCGCCAGCCTCGTGCACAACGATCTGATCGGCGAGGGTTACCGGGCCATCCGCAAGGCGGGCACGCTCGTCGTGACTGGCCTGAGCCCGGACACCGAAGACGCGATCATTCCCGGTGTCAACGCACTCGGCCTGGCCATGCTCCAGAAGCGCATCCAGGGCGCTCTGTATGGCATGAAGTCGCCCCGTGTGGCCATACCCGCGTTGCTGAACATGTACCGGGCCGGGCAGCTCAAGCTCGACGAGCTGGTCACCCGGGTCTACCCGCTCGACCAGATCAACGGCGCCTATGACGACATGCGCATCGGCCAGAACATCCGGGGCGTCATCCACTTCGCGAAGTAGGGAGGCAACGTGGACGCGACCGTGTTCGCGGCCGTGCTCGGCGAGACCCGGCGGTTTGTCCGGGACCGGGTGGTGCCCGCTGAGGCGGGAATCGAGGAGAAGGACGAGATCCCGGAGGACATCCGGCAGGCGGCCCGGGAGCTGGGCTTGTTCGGCTTCGCGCTGCCCGAGGAGCACGGCGGGCTGGGCCTGTCCATGACCGAGGAAGTCCAGCTCGTGTTCGAGCTGGGTTACACCACGCCGGCGCTGCGCTCCATGTTCGGCACGAACAACGGCATCGCCGGCCACGTGCTAGTGGTGGGCGGGACCCCGGAGCAGCAGAGCCAGTGGCTGCCGCGGATCACCAGCGGCGAGGTGATCGCGTCCTTCGCGCTGACCGAGCCGGAGGCGGGCTCGGACCCGGCCGCGCTCACCACCCGGGCCGACCGGGAGGGCACGGACTGGGTGCTCAACGGGGTCAAGCGCTACATCACCAACGCCCCGCTGGCCGACCTGTTCATGGTGTTCGCCCGGACTAGCCAGGATGCCCCGGCCGGCCGGGGCATCTCCGCGTTCCTGATCCCCCGCGGCACCTCGGGCCTGACCGTCGGCCCGAAGGACCACAAGATGGGCCAGGCCGGCGCGTGGACTGCCGATGTCCTGCTGGACGACGTGCGGGTGCCCGGATCCGCGCTGGTCGGCGGGGCCACCGGGGAGGGCCGCGGGCTGCGCATCGCGATGGGCTGCCTGGCGCACGGCCGGGTGCACATCGCCGCGCTGTGTGTCGGCCTGGCCGAACGCCTGGTGGACGAGTCGGTGTCGTACGCCCGGGAGCGCCGCCAGTCCGGCCGGCCGATCGGCTCCTTCCAGCTCATCCAGGGACTGATCGCGGACTCGATGACGGACTACTACGCGGGCCGGGCGGCCGTGCTGGACGCCGCGCGGCGGTTCGACAGCGGCCAGGACACCACCGTCGGACCATCCTGCGCCAAGTACTTCGCCAGCGAGATGGTGCACCGGGTCGCGGACCGCGCGGTGCAGACCCACGGTGGCGCCGGGTACATGCGCGGCGTGCCGGTGGAGCGGTTCTACCGGGACGCCCGGCTGTTCCGCATTTACGAGGGCACCAGCCAGATCCAGCAGGTGATCATCGCCCGCGCCCTGCTCGGCGACGCCGCCCGGGGCTAGTAGCAGCGCAGGCCCATGCTGCGGGCGATGCCGTTGCGCTGGATCTGGCTGGTGCCGCCGGAGATCGTGGCCACGATCGACTCCCGGTACCGGAAGCTCATCACGCTGTCGGTGGCGAAGCCGTGCGCGGCGCACACCTGCATGCCGAGCCGGGCCGCGGCCACGTACGTCTCCGAGCCCTTGAGCTTGGCCATCGCGCCTTCCCGGCTGCACGGCTTGCCCTGGGCCAGCAGCCAGGCCGCACGGTAGGCGAGCAGCCGCGCCGAGTCGATCTCCACTTGCAGGTCGGCCATGGCGTGGGCGAGCGCCTGGAACGTGCCGACCGGGCGGCCGAACGCCTGCCGGGTCTTGGCGAACGCCAGCATCTCATCGAGCGTGGCCTGGGCCGCGCCGAGATAGCCGCCGGTGATGATCACCTTTTCCAGGTCCAGGTTGGACAGCATCACCGACCAGCCCTTGCCCTGCGGGCCGACCAGGTTCTCCCGCGGCACCGCCACGTCGGCCAGGAACACCTCGTTGGTGCCGAGGATGTGCCGGGCCAGCGTGGGCGTGCGCCGGACCTCGACCCCGTCCGACCGCGGGTCGATGAGCAGCAGGCTGATCCCCTCGTGCTTGGGCTCGCGCGGCCCGGTGCGGACGTAGGTGGCGATCGTGGTACCGGGCAGGCCGGCCCCGGTGCACCACATCTTCTGCCCGTTGACCAGGAAGTGGTCGCCGCGATCGTCGGCCGAGGTGCGCAGCGCGGCCGCGTCCGAGCCGCTGTCCGGCTCGCTGAGCGCCACCGCGAGCCGCTGCCGGCCGGTCATGACCTCATCCCGGATGAACGCGCGCTGCGCGTCGCTGCCGAAGTTGAACACGGTGATGCCCGGGATGAGCACGCCGATATAGCACATGGCCACGTCGAAGCTGGCCCGGCCGAGTTCCTCCGCGATCAGGATCAGCTCGACGGGACTGCCGCCGTCCCCGCCGTCCTCCTCGGCGAACGGCAGCGAGAACCAGCCCAGGCCGGCCATACCCTTGAACAGTTCCTGCGGTACGGCCGACTCCTCGTCCCACTCCTTGGCCTGCTCCGCCGGGCAGACCTGAGCGACGAACTCACGTGCCGTGGCGCGGAGCATCTCCTGTTCGTCACTGAGCCCGAAGTCCACCGGCTGCTCCCTGTGGGTTCAAATATAGTTAACTTATTATGCTACGTTAGCGAGTATACGCCAAGGAGGCCCGATGCAGGTGGACGGCAAGCTCGAGGCGTGGCCGACCGCCGCCGTGGCCGCGGAGGCCAGGCGGCACGAGCAGGCCGGCTATGCCGGGCTGTGGTCGTCGGAGTCCGCGCACGACCCGTTCCTGCCGCTGGTGCTGGCGGCCGAGCACACCGAGCGCATCGAGCTGGGCACGGCCATCGCGGTGGCCTTCGCCCGCTCCCCCATGCAGCTCGCCTACACCGCCCATGACCTGCAGGCCTACTCCAGCGGCCGGTTCATCCTCGGCCTGGGCAGCCAGATCAGGCCGCACATCGAACGGCGCTTCGCCATGCCGTGGAGCCATCCGGCGCCGCGGATGCGCGAGTTCGTGCTGGCCATGCGGGCCATCTGGGCCGCGTGGAACGAGGGGGCGAAGCTGAGCTTCCGCGGCGACTTCTACCGGCACACGCTGATGACCCCGTTCTTCTCGCCGCCACCCGCGCCGGGCGGCCCGCCCCGGGTCTTCCTGGCCGCGGTGGGCGAGGCGATGACCGCGGTGGCCGGCGAGGTCGCCGACGGCCTGCTCGTGCACCCGTTCACCACCGAGCGCTACCTGCGCGAGGTGACGCTCCCCGCGCTGGGCCGCGGGCTGGCCAGATCCGGCCGGAGCCGGGTCGGCGTCCAGGTCAGCCACCTGCTGATGATCGCCACCGGGCAGACCGAGGAGGAGCTGGCCCGGGCGGTGGCCGGCACCCGGCAGCAGATCGCCTTCTACGGCAGCACCCCGGCCTACCGCGGCGTGCTGGAGCGGCACGGCTGGGCCGGGCTCGGCGACGAGCTGAACACCCTGTCCCGGTCCACCCGGGAGGACAAGTGGACGGCCATGGGCGGCCTCATCGGCGCCGATGTGCTCAACGCGTTCGCGGTGGTGGCCGAGCCCACGGCCGTCGCGGCCGAGATCCGGCGCCGGTTCGGCACCCTGATCGACCGGGTCTCCTTCTACGCCCCCTACGACAGCGACCCCGCGGTCTGGGACCGCATCCTGCACGACCTTTCTTCTTAACGCCACTGCGGAGGACTCATGGACGACCTGGCGCCGGAGCTGGTGGTCACCGCGCATGGGCCGGTCCGGCTGATCGAGCTCAACCGCCCCGGGCAGCGGAACGCGGCCAGCGAGCGGCTGCACACCGCGCTGGCGGATGTCTGGGCCCGGCTGGCCACGGACGGCGAGGTCCGGGCGGTGGTGCTGACCGGCCGGGGACGGGCGTTCAGCGCGGGCGGGGATTTTCACGTGATGACCCGGGTGCAGGTAGATGAGGCGTTCCGGGAGCAGAACCTGGACGAGGCCCGCCGCATCATCACCGGGATGGTGCGCTGCCCGGCGCCGGTGGTCGCGGCGGTGAACGGCCCGGCGGTCGGGCTGGGCTGCAGCCTGGCCCTGCTGTCCGACCTGGTGCTGATGGCCGAGCGGGCCTATCTCGCCGACCCGCACGTCCAGGTGGGGCTGGCCGCCGGGGACGGTGGCGCGCTGGTGCTGCCGCTGCTCGTCGGGCCGGCCCGGGCCAAGGAACTGCTGTTCCTGGGCGAGCGGGTGAGCAGCCAGGAGGCGGTGCGGCTGGGCCTGGCCAACCGGGTGGTGCCGGACGAGAAGCTGCTGGACGAGGCGATGGACCTGGCCCGGCGGCTGGCCGCGCTGCCGGTGACCGCGCTGCGCGGCACCAAGCGGGCGGTGAACGCGCACCTGGAGCAGGCCATCGGGGCGATCATGGAGACCGGGCTGGACGCGGAGCGGCGCAGCATGATCTCGGCCGAGCACGCCGGGATCGTCGCCGGGCTGCTGGCCAGGCGCGGCTGAGCACAGCGGGTCAGCGCGGGCCGCGGATCTGGGCACCCGCCGACAGGCGCAGCGCCGGCTTGCCGTCGGGGCCGGTCACCGTCCCCTCGGCCACCACGAACCGCCGCCCGCGGTGCGCCACCTGCGCGGCGGCTGTGATCAGACGGCCGGCCGCCGGCACCCCGCGGTAGAAGTTCACCACGAGGTCCAGCGGGATGAGCTGCTCGCCCGGGCCGATCTGGGACTGCTGCGCGTCGCTGGCCACCTGGTGCGCCAGTAGCCCGAGCACTCCGCCGTGCACCATCCCGAAGCTGTTGGCCGTCCCGGGTGACGGCCGCAGCGTCCACGCGGACCGGCCAGCGACGGTCAGCCGGCTGACCACGCCCAGGAAGTGGCCGACGGAATCGCCCGCCGCCGGAGCAGCGGCGGGTACTGACGCGTGCGAGGCTCCGGGTTCTCGGGCAGGCGCCGTCTGGGCGGCGGGGGCAGGGAGCAGCGGGGTGGCGGGGACGGCTGCGGCCCGGACGGCCGTGTCCTGGGCCGCGCTGGCCCGGGCGAAGGCGGCCCGCGACCCCGGGTGCGACGCCGTCATCAGCCGCAGCGAGGCGACCCCGAGCAGCTGGCCCGCCTCGTCCACGATCTCGCCGCGGCCCAGCCCGCTGTCGCCGTCCACCGCGTCGGCCTCGGCCCGGCCCTCGATCCAGGCCCGGCCGGGCGGCACCGGCCGGAGGAACTCCACCCGCAACTGCGCGGTCAGCGGGGCGGCACCGGCTGGCATGGCGCTGGCCACCGCGCTGCCGCAGCAGGCGTCGGCCACCACGGCGAGCGCGCCGGGCAGCAGGCCGCCGTCGGGCGCGGCCAGCTGCCCGGACACCGGCAGCCGGAACACCGCCGCCCCGGCCGTGGCGCTGCGGAACCCGGCCCCAAGCGTGCGGTAGGCCGGGATCGGCAGCCCGTTCCGGCCCAGCCCGCGGCGCAGTCCGGCCAGTTCGTCCGGCACGGCCATAGCCATCATTGCCTCCCGCAATTAAGATAACTTAATCAGATAATATAGTGTTATTGACGCGGCGGGGAGGTCACCCGGCATGGCCGACGATGCGGACCTGGTGCTGACCGAGGTGGACGCGGACGGCGTGGCCACGTTCACGCTGAACCGGCCCGGGCGGCGCAACGCGTGGACCGCGGCCATGGAGAACCGGTACTTCGACGTGCTGGCCGCGGCTGACACCGACCCGGCGGTGCGGGTGGCCGTGCTCACCGGCGCCGGGACCTCGTTCTGCCCGGGCCTGGACATGAGCCGGCTGGCCGAGGTGGCGGGCCGGCCGGTGGACATCTCGGCCCGGCGCGCGCAGTACGTGCCGCGGCTGTTCCGCAAGCCGCTGATCGCCGCGATCAACGGGGCCTGCGCCGGGATCGGGCTGACCCAGGCGCTGATGTGCGATGTACGGTTCGCCGCGCGGGGCGCCCGGTTCAGCACCGCGTTCGCCCGCCGAGGGCTCGGCGCCGAGTACGGCATGTCCTGGGTGCTGCCGCGCTACGTGGGCGTGGGTAATGCGCTCGACCTGCTGCTGTCCAGCCGGGTCTTCGAGGCCGACGAGGCGCAGGCACTTGGGCTGGTGAACCGGGTGCTGGAGCCGGCCGAGGTGCTGCCCGCGGCCCGGGCGTACGCCCGGGACCTGGCCCGCAACTGCTCCCCTGCGGCCATGGCCATGATCCGGCATCAGGTGCTCGGCGACCTCGATGCCTCCTTCGAGGAGGCCTGCCGCCGCTCATATGCGGTCATGGAGGTGCTGAACAGCGGTCCTGACTTCCGGGAGGGCGTGGACAGCTTCGTGCAGCGGCGGCCGGCCGCCTTCCCACCGCTGGCCGGCGACCTCGATCCGGAGAAGATCACTGGCGCGCAGATGCCGGGCGCCCGGCTGACCGCAACGGAGCTGCGCCAGCGCTGATCAGTGGGCGCTGGCGGCGGTGCCGAGGTAGTGCACGAACAGGTCGTCGGCGATGTCCTGCGGCTTACCGGTGAACACCACACTGCCCTTGTTCAGCAGGTACACCTGGCCGGCCAGGGCCAGCGCCCGGCTGACGTACTGCTCCACCAGGAGCAGCGCCGTCCCGGACGCGGCGATCCCGCCGAGGAACTCGAAGATCTTGTCCACCACGACCGGAGCCAGGCCCATCGAGGCCTCGTCCACCAGGACCAGCTTCGGGTCGGTCAGGTAGGCGCGGACCAGCGACAGCATCTGCTGCTGGCCGCCGGAGAGCTGCCCGGCGGGCTGGCGCAGCTTCTCGCCGAGCACCGGGAAGGCCGTGCTGGCCCGGTCCAGCGCGGCTGCCTCCTCGCCCTTGCGGGAGTGCAGCACCAGGTTCTCCCGCACGGTCAGCGTCGGGTAGATGCCGCGGCCCTCGGGGATGTGGCACAGCCCGCGCCGGGCCCGGGCGAACGGGCGTGCCCGGGTGACGTCCGCGCCGTCCAGCAGCACGGTTCCGGCCGACGGCCGCAGCAGGCCGGACGCGACCCGCAGCAGGGTGGTCTTGCCGGCCCCGTTCGGTCCCAGGACGGCTACCACGCTGCCCGGCTGAACGGTCAGCGAGACGCCGCGGAGCACGGTGTGCTCACCGTAGCCCGCCTCGATATCGCGCAGTTCCAGCATGGTGGCTACCTCGCCATCTTTGGTCGCTCCGGACCGACCGGCTCGGTGCCGAGGTACGCTGCCCGGACCTCGCCGCTCGAACTCACCTCGGCCGTACTGCCCTCGAAGATCTTGTGCCCGAAGTCGAGCACGTGGACGTAGTCGCAGATGTTCATGACCAGCGCCATGTCATGCTCGACCAGCAGAATGCCGACCGCACGCTCGGCCACGACGTGGGTGAGCACCGCTCCGAACCGCTCGGTCTCGGCCCCGTCCAGACCGGACGACGGCTCGTCCAGCAGCAGCACATCGAACTGGCCGGCCAGGCAGCGGGCCAGTTCGACCAGCCGCCGCTGCCCGGTGGACAGCGCGGCTACCGGGCGGTCGGCGAAGTCCGCGATCCCGGCCAGCGCCATGGCCTGCTCAGCGGCCCTGTCGCGGCTGCGCCGCTCCGCGCTAGTCTCGGCCAGATGCCGCCACGGACGGCGGCCGGCCTGCGCGGCTTCCCAGCCCAGCGACACATTCTCCCGGGTGCTGAGCGAGTCGAAGAGTTCCATCTTCTGGAAGGTCCGGCCGAGGCCGTGCCGGGCCCGCGCGGCCACGTCCAGGCCGGACAGGCTGGCCCCGTGCAGCCGCAGCGCGCCGCCCGCCGGGCGGACCAGGCCGGACGCCACGTTGAACAGCGTGGTCTTGCCGGCTCCGTTCGGCCCGATCAGCCCGGTGATCCGGCCGACCGGGGCGGACAGGCTCACGTCGTTGACCGCGACATGCCCGCCGTACCGAACTGTGACATGGGTCAGGTCGAGTCCGGGGCTGGCAGCTGCGGTGCGGGCGGCTGCCGGGGTGGCACCGTTGGCGGCCGCGGCGGCAGCCGGAACGGCGGCACGCCGGGCGGGCAGGCCGTCCGCCGCCGGCACAGCGGCGGCCGGCGCCCTTCTACCACCAATCCGGTCGAGGAAGGCGTGCAGCCGGTCGTTGCGCGGCGCGAAGCCGAGCGCGACCTGCACCGCCGCCACCCCGAACAGGACGTTGAGCCAGTCCCCCACGGTCGCGCCGGTGGAGATCCAGGACGGGATGACGATCAGCGCGAACCCCGCGCCGAACGCGTACCATGGTTCCCGGCCCGGCATCATCACCAGCAGCGCGAGCAGGGTCAGCGAGCTGAACGAGGTGAAGTCCGCGCTGGTCACGGTGTGCACGACGCCGCCGAACAGGGCACCCGACACCGCCGCCAGGAAGGCCGCGATGCAGAACACCAGCACCCGGGTCACGACCACGCTGGTCCCGTTGGTGGCCAGCGCGACCGGTGAGTCGGCCAGGCCGCGGAGCAGCCGGCCCAGCCGGCTGCGCACCAGCCACACCACCAGCAGCCCGGCGGCCACCGCGAAGGCCAGCATGAGGTAGTAGTAGGCGATGTCCCCCTGGGCGAACGACGGGCGGTTCACCGGCTGGCCCAGCGAGCTGGAGCCGAACATGATCCACAGCGGGTAGCCCATCTGCTCCACGGTGACGCCGAACCCGAATGTGGCCAGGGCCAGGAAAACGCCGGGCAGCCGGATGGCCGGGATCGCGATGAACGCGCCGATCGGCACCGCGGCCAGGCCGGCCAGCAGCAGCGCGGCACCCCACGGCAGCCCGAAGCCTGCGGTCAGGTGGCCCATGGTGGTCGCGCCGATGGCCGCGAACGCGGCCTGGCACAGCGACACCTGCCCCGACGTCCGCACCAGCAGGCCCAGCGAGAGGAACAGGACGACCTGGGTGAGCGCGTCCGACCAGTAGGGCAGCTGGCCCGCGTTGACCACGTGCGGGATGGCCAGTAGCAGCGCACCCACTACGACGGCGCCGGCCAGCTGCACCCGGGCGGGCGCCGCGTAGACCGCCGCCGGCCGCGGGCGCCGCACCCGGCGGTCGGCCAGCTTGGACCGGGGCGTGAACACCAGCACCAGGAACAGCACGATGAACGGGATGCTGGCGGGCAGCCCGGCCAGCGCCGCGCTGGCCGTGACCACGTATTTGGTCGCGATCGCGGCCACGATGCCGACCACCAGGCCGCCGATGTAGGTGAGCGGCAGGCTGGAGAACCGGCCGATCGCGGCCGCGCCGAACGCCTGCACGACCAGCAGGGTCAGCACGGTGGCGTCCAGGTTGAGCGTCGGGGCGAGCAGGATGCCGGCCAGCGTGGCGAAGCTGGAGCCGATGATCCAGGCCCACCGGCGCACCGCCGCCGGGCTGGTGCCGCCCAGGTCGAGCAGCTCAGGATTGTCCACCACGCCGCGCATGGCCAGCCCGAGCCGGGTCAGCCGGAAGAACAGGAACAAGGCAATGGTGGCCACCAGCGCGATGCCGATGATGATCATCTGGTCGGTACCGATGTAGACGCCGGCGACGTCCACCGTGTGCTGCGGCAGCCAGGCCGGGAAGGTGCGGGCCAGCTCGCCGAACGTCGCCGAGAAGAAGCCCTGGACCGCGAGCACCAGGCCCACGGTGGCCACTACCTGCATGGTCGCCGAGCTGTCGGCCAGCCGGCGGGCGATCGCCTCCATCCCCAGGCCGAGCAGCGGCCCGAGCACGAACACACAGATCAGGGCGGTCGGCGCGGCCGGCAGGTGCAGCAGGTCGTCGTGCAGGATGAAGAACACGTACGCGCCGGTGGTGGCCACCGCGCCCTGGGCGAAGTTGAAGATGCCCGATGTCTTGTAGGTGAGCACCAGGCCGGTGCCGGTCAGGCCATAGACGGATCCGGCGGTGATGCCGAGGATCACGAACGGGAGCAGGGCATTCATCGGGGTCCTCCAGGGCTAGCCCGCCAGCGATGCCTTTGCGGCGCCCGGCGGTGCCGGGCGCCGCAAAGGGCCAGGGATCACGACGGGCAGATCGGCGCGGTGCCCTTGGGGGCGGTCAGCTTGCCGCCCTCGATCTGGGCCAGGAAGAAGCAGGTCACCTGCGAGGCCGGCGCGCCGGAGTGGAAGTTCAGCGGCGGGGCCAGCCCGTCCAGCGTGTCGTTCTTCGGCAGCCCGTACAGCGCCGTGAACATGTCCGCCGGGGTGGGCTTCGCAGGCAGGCTGGCGGCCGCCGCACCGAACAGGACACCCCCGGTCCAGCCCGAGATCGGGTTGGGCCCCAGCGTGGTGCTCGGCTCGTACTTGGCCATGGCCTGCTTGAACTGGTCGACCGCGGGCGTGCTGGCGAACCACAGCGCGTTGGTGGTCGGAATGTACGCGCCGTTGACCTGGGAGACCTGCAGGTAACGGTTGTCGAAGGCGCCAGAGGGGATCACGTACGTCGGGCTGTAGCCCTGCTGCGCGCACGCCGGGGCAAACCGGGAGCCGGCCTGGAACGACACCTCAAGGGCAACCGCCTGCGCGCCGGCCTGCTTGGCTGACAGGCACTGCGCGGTGTAGCTCGGGGCCGACACGGCCACGGCCGCACTCACCGCGAGGTCCAGATGGAAGGCCTTGGCGTAGCCCTGCAACGCGGGAACGGCTTGCTTGCACGCGGCCAGTTCGGCACAGTAGACCGCGCCGAACTTGGACTTGCCAGCCAGCTTCACCGCGTAGGCCTGCATCTCCAGCGAGGTCAGCACCGTGGAACTGGACGGGAAGAACGACGGGTTGGTGAACCAGACCGGGGTGTCCGACTCGCCGCCGACGACCGCGACGTGATGCTGCTGCACATAGGACGCCCAGCCGCTCTCCGTCCCGGACGCTTCCGGGCTGACGATGGCCAGCACGTGATCCACCTGGACGAGCTGGCGGATGTCCGCCTGCGACTTGGTCGCATCGCCCTGGTCGTCCTCGACGATGAGCTTGAGCTGATGGCCGTTGATCCCGCCCTTGGCGTTGACCGAGTCGATCCAGGCCTGCAGCCCGGCCAGGTGCTCCGGCTCGGCGGATGGGCCAGAGAAGTTGCCAATCGTGCCGATGACCCAGTCCGATCCGGACACGGCCACCGGGGACGTGGACGCACCCGCACTCGCGCTGCTGCTGCTCGCGCTGTTCCCACTGCTGCTGCAGGCCGCGGCGAGGGCCGCGACCGCGACGCTCAGCACGGATGCCCGCAGCAGAGTGGTTCTGCGTGCTTTGTTGATCATTGGGTTCGACCCCCCAATAGTTGGCCTGGACGGTGGCTGCGCCGCCTGAGGCCGGCACTGCGGGAGCGCCGGCGGGGCGGGAGGCACCCTGACGATGAGTGGACGGTAAGCACTCGTGACCTGCATCATCAAGAAACTCGATTAATTGTCTACCTAATTGTTATCATCTACCGAACCGTACGTCTATAGCTAGTTGCCAGAAGGCCCCCATCAGACCCCGAACCGCTCCCAGTACCGGCCGAACCGGTCCCGGACCTCAGCGGTGGAGATCCCGTGACCGGCCACGTCGTAGGTCCACTTGCCGAAGCGGTCGCTGCGGTTGCCCGGATCGCTCAGCCAGCGCCGCACGGCCGGCTCTATCCCGTCCAGCGGCAAGCCGAAGTGCTTGCAGCAGGCCTGGACCACCGCGACCGGATCGCTGACCAGGTTGGCGTAGCTGACGTGGCACACCGAGTCACTGCCGGACGCTGGGTCGGCCAGCGCCGTGTCCACCCGGTGCTGGAAGCTGTCCAGCAGGGCCAGGCTGGCGGCCCGCCGGTCGGCCGGGGCTGGGGTGCCCGAGTACTGGTACACCATGCTGGTGACGGCCAGCAGGGAGCCGAACACGTCGACCGGGTCGCGGTGCGGCCAGACCAGCATGGCGTCCGGGTAGGCGGCCAGCAGGGCCGACAGCCGGAACTGGTGCTCCACGCCCTTCAGCACCCAGCGCCGCCGCGGCCCGCCGAACTGCAGGTGCTGCAGGAAGCCCCGGTGCGCGGCGTAGTACTCGTCATCGGTGCCCGCCGTCGCCCACGGCTGGCCGTACGGGACCTTGCTGAACATCGTCGGGTACGCGTTGCGCAGGTCGTAGACGAGCAGCGACTCGCACTCCATCGGGGTCTCACCCCCGGCGTCGAAGTACGGGTGCTGGGCGATGAAGCCGGGGTAGCCGGCCAGCCAGCGCTCGATGTCCCGGGTACCTTCACCGATCCGCGGATCGCCGACCACGGCCAGCGACGGTGGCGGCGACGGGCGGGCGATCTCCCAGTACAGCGGGGCCCGGTTGCCCGGCGCCGCGGCCAGCAGGGCGTGCAGCAGGGTGGTGCCGGACCGCGGGAAACCGATCACGATCAGCGGGCCCTCGATCCGCTCGTCGGCGATGCCCGGGTAGCGCTTGCGGTCCTCGACCAGCCGCAGCCGCTCCGCCAGCACCCGGACCATCTGGCCGAACGCCGCCCTCCGGTCGTCCATGGTCAGCTGCCCGGCCGAGTTGACCAGCTCGACGAACGCCGCCAGCGGGCCGCGGAACCGCCCATCGCCGAAGTCGTGCAGGCCGGTCTCATACTGGGCCTGGGCCAGCAATGCCGCCGCATCCGGCTGCGCGAGGAACGTCGCGCTCCGCGCCATCACGTCACACTCCCCTCGCGAGACACGTCACACTCCATCTCGCGGACATAGATACAGTTGATTTAACTATTTAGGATCATTAGGCTTTCCACGTCAACGGTCCGCGGCGCGGCGGAGGGATGCGGTGGCTGGTCCGGACGTGATCGACTGGTCGTTCTTCAGCATGGCCAGCTACCTGGGCACGGCCGACCCTGCCGACCGCAGCCTGCTCCCCGGCGCGGCCTGGGACGGCTTCCTGGCCCGGCTGGCCGAGGCCGGCCGGCTGGTGACCGATGGCGCGGCGCCCGCGGTGGCGGTGGACCGGGCCAGCGCGTTCCGCGGTCTGCTGCAGCTGCTGTACTTCGGCATGGAGCGCACCCTCGGCTCGGCGGATCCGGGCCGCCCGGTGTTCTCCCGGCCCTGGCCGGGGCACCTGTTCGACTACGGCGCGGGCAACCCCGACGCGGTGTACCGCACCGCATCGCTACGCGACGATGTCACCTACCGGATCAGCGGCACGCTCGGCAATGCCGCGTTCATGAGCTTCGAGTTCTTCGACGGCGCCACCCAGGCGGGCTCGCTGCTGGCCGCCGACCTGGGGCCGGACCCGGACGGCCGGTTCGAGCTCCTGCTCGGGCCCAGGGAAGGGGACGGCCACTGGCTGGAGATCGTGCCCGGCAGCAGCTACCTGCTCAGCCGGGAGTT